>Ga0209745_1000791_pt1 | contig 19105 bp, 11 predicted proteins | sample BarGraNGADG00312_FD_184495 | JGI IMG/M metagenome (GOLD analysis project Ga0209745, IMG submission 184495) | Arctic peat soil microbial communities from Barrow, Alaska - Barrow Graham LP Ref core NGADG0004-312 (SPAdes) (version 2) | ecosystem: Environmental > Terrestrial > Soil > Wetlands > Peat...
CGGGTGATATTGAGGTACGCGGCGGCGCGCGTCTGGTTCCAGTTGTGCTTCTCGAGGGCGGCCAGCAAAAGCTCGCGCTCAACGTCCTCCAGGGAGATGCCCTCGTCCGGCAGCTCGATCCGCAGGTTGCCGATTCGCTGGCCGCTCGCCTTCAGGCGATCGGGCAGATCGTCGAGGCCAAGAAGTCCGTCGCGATCGAGCACGAGAGCCCGCTCGATGACGTTCTCGAGCTCACGGATGTTGCCCGGCCACGCATACAGATTGAACGCCGAGTACACCGCCTTGTCGACGGACGGGCGCGAACGGCCCAGCCGCTCGGCGTGCTTGGCGAGGAAATGATCGACGAGCAGCGGGATGTCGTCCGACCGCTCCCGCAATGGCGGAACGCGGATCGAGACGACGGCGAGCCGGTAGTACAGGTCCTCGCGGAAACTCGCGTCGGCCGTCATCTTCTCCAGGCTGCGGTTGGTCGCCGCAATCACGCGGACATCGACCTTGATCGACCGCGGTTCGCCGACCTTGTCCACTTCGCGCTCTTGCAGCACCCGCAGGATCTTGACCTGCAACAGGAGCGGAAGCTCCCCAACCTCATCCAGGAAGATCGTCCCCCGATTCGCGGCTTCGAACTTGCCCTGCTTGTCCGCGATCGCGCCGGTGAAGGCCCCTCGGCGGTGCCCGAACAACTCCGATTCGAGCAGGTTCTCGGGGATGGCCGCGCAGTTGACAGTCACGAAGGGACCGCGGCTCCGATGGCTGTTGACGTGGATGGCCTTGGCGAGCAACTCCTTCCCGGTGCCGCTCTCGCCCTCGAGCAGCACGGTCGTGTCGCTCGCCGCGACACGGGAGGCCGTATCCGTGACCGCGCGCATCGCCCGTGACCCGGCAATCATGCTGGCGAACGAGAAGCGCTCGCTTACAATCTGGCGCAACTGCCGGTTCTCGCTGGCGAGGGCGCTCAGCTCGAGGGCCTTGCGCACCGACGCCTTCAGTTGATCGCGCGAGAAGGGCTTGGTGAGATAGTCGAAGGCCCCGACCTTCATTGCCTCCACGGCCGAGTCGATCGTGCCGTGCGCGGTGAGCACGATCACTGGGAGATCCGGCTGCATGGCCTTGAGGTGCGTCATCAACTCGACGCCGTCCATCTCGGGCATGCGGACGTCGGTGAGGACCAGATCCACGCTCGATTCCTGGAACCGCTGCAACCCGCTCCGGCCGTCGGCCGCCGTCACCACCCGGTAGCCGTCCTCGCGCAGGTTGTACTCCACCACCCGCCGCAGACTCTCGTCGTCATCGATCAGGAGGACGGTTTTCGGGTCACTCATGGCTGGCTCTGAAGTGCTGCGGTCGAGGGCAGCGGAAGCAGAATCTCGACAGTCGTCCCTCCGCCCTTCCGCGGCGGGATTCGGATCTCGCCCTGGTGCGCCGCGATGATCCGCTGGCTGATTGCAAGTCCCAGGCCCGTGCCGCGGTCCTTCGTCGTGAAGAACGGCTCGAAGATTCGCGCCCGCGCGTCGGGCGGAATGCCCGGCCCCTGGTCGGCCACCTCAATCAAGTAGCGCCCGCCTTGTCGTCGGTGCCGAAGCGTCACCCGGCCCCCGCGCGGGCTGGCCTGCACGGCGTTGAGGACGATGTTGACGAGCACCTGTTCGATCTGCTCGGGATCGATCCGCAGTCCCTGCGACGCGTCCTCGCCCTCGACGGCAAGCGCCACGCCGGCCCCGTCGGCCTGTGGACCGAGGAGGCTCACCACACGACGAATGACCTCCGGCAGATCCGCCGGACAAAGCCGCGGCGGCCTGGGCCGGGCATAGTCGAGGAACTCCTGGACCAGCCCCTCCAGGCGGTGAAGTTCGCGCGTCGCGATCGCACAGAACTCGGCGTCCGGCGTGCCGACCGCTGCCCGCGAGCTCACAATCTCGAGTGCCCCCTTCATTCCCGCCAGCGGATTCCGGATCTCGTGCGCGAGGCCGGCTGCAACCTCGCCGAGCGCCGACAACCGTTCCGCGCGGCGCAGTTGCTCTCCCGATTCGCGCAATTCCCGATTCGCACGTTCCAACGACTCTGCGGTCTCCCGGTGCCGGTTCGTCACACGCCGTTCGTGGGACGCGATGAGGCCGACGGACAGCCCCAGGGAGAGGAAGACAATCAGTTCCGCGTATTGACTCACCGTGTACGGCGGATTGTGGGACCACGCGGTGTGGATGTGGGGCGCGTACGCAATCGAGCAGACGATCGCCGCCACGAGTCCGCCCCGGACACCAAACCAGTACGCGGCCAGGATGACCGGCACGTAATACAACCGCTGGTAGATCGCGTGCAGGACGAAGTGCGCCGGCGGCGTGACGTAATGCAGCGCCGACACCACGGCCACGCCGGCGAGCAACCAGATCCATCGCGCGACGTTCTGAGGGCCTTCTGCGGCCTGGTCGGAACTCCTCATGAGGTGTGTGGAAACAGACAGCGCCCGGCGGTTCCTGTCTCAAAACGATCAAGCCGCACTGGGCTTCCGGCGAAATGCGTCCGCCATGCAAGGAATTGGCCGCCGAATGGACCGGCACGGCGATTGCCATCCCACCCAGCAGCCAGGCGTGCACCGTCAATCCTCGTAGAGAGCACTCTGGGGCATGGTGGGAGTCGTCGGCAGCGTCGTGTCGATTACCGTCTTGCACTATACCACCAGCCTGCACTCGGCCCGGCTCCACCAGGTTTCGAGCGCCTGTAGTGGCACGCCCGGCCCAGGTTGCCAGGCCGCCCCGAAGTGGCTGATATTGAGGCTGTTGGAAATGGCACGGACGTCCATGGCCGCGGCATGGGCCTTGCCCAGAGGACAAACGTGAAGAGACAGACGCTCACGGTTCTCGGCTTCCTCCTCGGAGCGACGGTGTTGCCGGCCGGTGCGCAAACCGACCCCTCCGGTGGCACGCAGGCCATCGTGCCCGGTGCCCCGACATCGGCATCCGCCGGACCCGTCATGACCCTTCCGGCGCTCGTCGCCGAGCTCGAACAGAACAACCCGGAGCTTCAGGCGGGACGACGTGAGATCGACGTCCGCCTCGCGCGGGTCGCTCCCGCGGGCGCGCCGCCTGAGCCGACGATCACGGTCGGGTACATGGGAGGGCTCGCGTCCGCACCGTTCTTCCCCAGCGGAACCACCCCGAACGCGTTCCGGCAGTTCTCGGTTACCCAGGAGATTCCGTTTCCCGGGAAGCTGGCGCTCAGGTCGCAGGTGGCGGCCACCGAGGCGACGGCCGAGCGTTGGAACTTCGAGGCCACGCGGCGGCGGCTGATCGCGGAGCTGAAGGCAACGTTCTTCGACTACGCCTTCGCCGACCGGGCCATCGGGGTCGTCGGACGCAACAAGACGCTCCTGGAGCAGATGCGCCAGATTGCCGAAGCGCAGTTCAGCGTCGGGAAGGGCTCGCAGCAGGATGTGCTGAAAGCGCAGGTGGAGATCTCGCTGCTGCTCGAGCGCCTGGCCGTCCTCGAACAACAGCGCGCCGCCTCCCAGGCCAGGATCAACGGGCTCCTCTACCGAGATCCCGAGACGCCACTGGGCCCGGTGGCCGAGTATGCGCCGGTGGTCCTCCCGGAGAATCTCGATCGGCTGCGATCGCTCGAGCGCGAGCAGAGCGCCACCCTCAAGAGCCAGGAGCAGGGCATCACGCGCGGGCAGCAGGCGTTGGCGCTGGCCAACCGCGAGCGGCGCCCGGATTTCGGCATCACGGTATCGTCGCAGAAGTACACCGGCGACATGCCGTGGATGTACGGGATCGACTTCATGGTGAAGGTGCCGATCTACTGGCAGCGCAAGCAGCGCCCGATGATCGCCGAGGCCGCGGCCTCGCTCGAGAGCGCGCGGGCGATGCGGAACAACACGCTCTCCACCGAACAGGCCCAGGTCACGCAGGAATTCCTGGCCGCCACCACGAGCAAGCGTCTCGCAGATCTCTACAGCGACACGATCCTGCCGCAGGCGCGCCTGACCCTCGAATCGTCTCTGGCCTCGTATCAGGTGGGCCGCGTGGACTTCCTGACGCTGCTCAGCAACTACCAGACCGTGCTGACCTACGAAGTGAGCTATGAGGAACAGGCGGCGCGGTTGCGGCAGGCCCTGGCCCGGATAGAACCGTTCGTCAACGAGGAGCTGGTTCGATGACCGACCACACGAATCCCGAAGGCCCCGGCACCCCGCCCGAACCGGAACCCGCGCGTCGGCCGTTCCAGGCCCCCGGCGAGCGCCGCACGGCGCTCCTCCGCTACGGCCTGGTCGCGATCGTCTCACTCGTCGTCGGCGGTGGCCTCGTGTTTCTCGCGCTTCGGGCCGGGCGCACGCCGGCCGGCGTGGCTGGACAACACACGGGTGGCCCCGCGACAGCGACCACCGAAGGGGCGGCGCAGGCCGGCGCCGACGCGGGCATGAAGGGCATGCCCGGGATGGAGACGCCCTCGCAGCCGCCCGGCGAGCACCCGACGCAAGCCTCAGGCTCGACCGTGTTCATCTCGCCGGCACGCCAGCAGTTGATCGGCGTGCGCACGGCGCTGCTCGAACACCGCGCGCTCGACACCACCATTCGTGCCGTCGGAACTCTCGCCTACGATGAGACCCGCGTGACACAGGTGAACACCAAGGTCGCCGGCTGGATCGAACGCGTCTACGTCGATTACGTCGGCAAGCCGGTTCGCCGGGGCGAACCGCTGTTCAGCGTCTACAGCCCGGACCTGGTCGCCACGCAGACCGAGTACCTGCTCGCGCTCAAGGCCCGGGATCAGTTCGCCTCGAGCCAAGTGGTCGAGACGCGGGCGAGTAGCGAGTCGCTGCTCGCGGCCACCCGCCAGCGTCTGACGCTGTGGGACATCTCCGATGCCCAGATCGCCGACCTGGAGAAGACGCGCCAGCCTCGACGGAGTCTCACGCTCTACGCCCCCTTCACCGGCATTGTCCTGGAGCGCAACGCCTTTGCCGGCCAGTACGTCACCCCGGAAATCGCCGCCTTCAAGCTGGCCGACCTCTCCACCATCTGGGTGATCGGGCAGGTGTTCGAGTACGAGCTGGCACAGATCGCCGTGGGCCAGGAGGCAGACATCGACTTCCCGTATGGCCAGTACGGCCGAACCATCAAGGGACGGATTGGGTTCATCTACCCGGACATCGACCCACAGACCAGGCGGGCGCGCGTCCGGGTCGAGTTTGGCAACGCCGGGGGAACCTTCAAGCCCGGCACCTACGTCACCGTATCGATCAAGACCCGCGGCGCTCACGTGCTGGCCGTGCCGAAGGAGGCGGTGATCGACACGGGGGCCAAGCAGGTGGCGATCGTCGCCCTTCCGAACGGGTACTTCGAGCCGCGCGAGATCAAGGTGGGTCAGCCGACCGACGAGTTCTACCCGGTGCTGAGCGGCCTGGCCGCGGGGGATCAGATCGTCACGTCCGCGCAGTTCCTGGTCGATTCCGAAGCGAACCTGCAGTCGGCGATGCAGGCCATGTCGGTCAGCATGCCGGGGATGGACATGGGCGGGCAGAAGAAGCCAGCCAACCCACCCCCGCCACCGCAGAAACCGCCGTCAGGTGCGCCGCAGGAGATGCCCGGCATGAAGATGCCGCCGCCCAAAGCGCCCGGCATTCCGAAGGACCAGATGGACGACATGCCGGGCATGCCCGGGATGAAGAAGCCGGCCACGAAGACACCGCCCGTGCCGCCGAAGAAGTCGGGCGACCTTGACCAGCCGCGGTTCCCCACGCCTGAGGCCGCGAGCGACAATCACCGCGGAGGCGCCCGGTGATCGAGAAGCTCATCGCCTTCAGCGCGCGGAACGCGTTCATCGTCATTCTCCTGATCCTGGCCATCGTCGGCGGCGGCGTGTGGGCCATCCGCAACACGCCCATCGACGCGATTCCGGATCTCTCCGACGTTCAGGTCATCATCACGGCGAACTGGGACGGCCGGAGCCCGACACTTGTTGAAGACCAGGTCACCTACCCGATCGTCACGGCGCTCATTTCGGCGCCCAACGTCAAGGTCGTACGGGGCTTCTCCTACTTCGACGTCTCGTTCGTCTACGTCATCTTCCAGGACGGCACCGACCCGTACTGGGCGCGGAGCCGCGTGCTCGAGTACCTGAACGGCCTCCAAGGCCGCCTGCCGGCCGGCGTCACGCCCGTCCTCGGTCCCGATGCGACCGGCGTGGGCTGGGGATTCGAGTACGCGCTGGTTGACCGAACTGGCAAGACCGACCTCTCGCGTCTGCGCACGCTGAACGACTGGTACGTGCAGTACCAACTGCGGAGCGTGACCGGCGTCGCCGAGGTGGCACCGGTCGGCGGGTACGTGAAGCAGTACCAGATCGAGATCGATCCGAACGCCCTGCTCGCCTACAACATGACCATCGACAAGGTGGCGTCCGCCGTCCGCGCCAGCAACAACGACGTGGGCGGGCGGGTCGTCGAGTGGACCGGGCGGGAGTACATGGTCCGCGGCCTGGGCTACCTGCAAAGCGTCGCCGACATCGAACAGGTGGGGCTTGGCGCGAAACCTGACGGAACGCCCATCCTGGTGAAGGACGTCGGCCGCGTGCACCTGGGACCGGAGATGCGCCGTGGCGTGGCGGACCTCAATGGCGAGGGCGACGTCGCCGGCGGGATCGTCGTCATTCGGTACGGCGTGGACACCAACAGCGTCATTCAGAACATCAAGAAGGCGGTCAAGGACAAGGTTCAGCCATCGCTGCCGAAAGGTGTCGAGTTCGTCACGACGTACGACCGCTCCGACCTGATCGAACGGTCGATCGGCAATCTCAAGGAGAAGCTGATTGAAGAAGCGATCATCGTGTCGCTCGTGTGCATCGTCTTCCTATGGCACTTCCGAAGCGCGCTGGTCGCCATCCTCACGCTGCCGCTGGCCATCCTCCTCTCGTTCGTGGCGATGCGCTACATCGGCCTCGGCTCGAACATCATGAGCCTGGGCGGAATCGCCATCGCGATCGGGGCGATGATCGACGCCGCGATCATCATGATCGAGAACGCCCACAAGCACCTCGAACACGATCAGGGCGTCAGGCCACGGCGGGACATTCTGATCGAAGCGGCGCAGGAGGTCGGACGCCCGCTGTTCTTCTCGCTCCTGATCATCACCGTCTCGTTCCTCCCGATCTTCACACTCGAGGCGCAGGAAGGACGACTCTTCCGGCCGCTCGCCTTCACGAAGACGTTTGCGATGGGGTTCGCGGCGATCACCTCGGTGCTGATCGTGCCGTTTCTCATGGTGCTCTTCATCCGCGGAAAGATCGCCAAGGAGGAGAAGAACCCGATCAACCGCTTCCTGATCTGGGCGTACCACCCGTTCGTCAAGTTCGTGCTGCGGCACCGCGCCCTGACGCTGATCGCCGCTGCGGCCATCCTGTTGAGCACGGTTCCGATCTTCATGACACTGGGCTCGGAGTTCATGCCCCCGCTCTACGAGGGCACGCTCCTCTACATGCCAATCACGCTGCCTGGCGCGTCGGTGCCCACGGCCCAGCAGATCCTCCAGGTGCAGGACAAGCTGATCAAGGCCGTCCCGGAGGTCGAGTCGGTGTTTGGTAAGGCGGGCCGCGCGATCACGGCCACCGACCCGGCGCCGCCCGAGATGATCGAGACGGTGATCAACCTGAAGCCGGAGTCACAGTGGCGGCCCGGGATGACACCCGCGAAACTGGAAGCCGAACTCGACAAGCGGGTCCGCCTGCCAGGCGTGGTGAACGCGTGGACGATGCCGATCAAGGCCCGGGTGGATATGCTCTCGACCGGCATTCGCACGCCGGTCGGGATCAAGATCTTCGGCCCGAAACTGGATACGATCAACGCCATTGGCGCGCAGATTGAAGGGGCGCTCGGGAGCGTGAAGGGCACGCGTAACGTGTTCGCAGAGCGGGTGACGGGTGGTTACTACGTCGACTTCAAGGTGAGACGCGACCAGATTGCGCGCTACGGCCTGACCGTCGGCGACGTCGAGATGGTGATCGAATCGGCGATTGGCGGCGCCAACGTGACGACGACGATTGAGGGGCGGGAGCGGTTTCCGGTCAACGTCCGCTACCAGCGGTACTACCGGAGCGATATCAGCACGCTGCGTCGCACGCTGATTGCCGCGCCGGGCGGCGCGCAGATTCCACTCGAGCAGGTCGCCGACATCTCGCTTTCGACGGGACCGACGGTGATCCGGACCGAGCAGGCGCAGTTGCTCGGCTACGTCTACGTGGACGTGGCCGACCGCGACATCGGAAGCTACGTGGATGAGGCCAAGCGCGTGGTCGGCCAGATGGTGAAGCTGCCCGAGGGGTACTATCTGGAATGGAGCGGCCAGTACGAGTACATGATGCGGGCGGCCGAGCGACTGAAGATCGTCATCCCGGTCACGCTCCTCATCGTCATCGTCCTGCTCTACTTCAGTACGCGCAACCCGGTGAAGATCGCGATCGTCCTGCTGGCGGTGCCCTTCTCGCTTGTCGGCGCGTTCTGGCTGCTCTTTCTGCTCGGCTACAACATGAGCGTCGCCGTCTGGGTCGGGATCATCGCATTGGCGGGTGTCGATGCCGAAACGGGGGTCGTGATGCTGCTCTACCTCGATCACGCCTTCGACCGCTTCAAGGCGGAGGGACGGATGAACAGCCTCCGCGACCTTCAGGACGCGGTCGAGGACGGCGCCGTCAAGCGGATCCGGCCAAAGATGATGACCGTGATGGCCATTTTAATGGGGCTGCTCCCCATCATGTGGGGACATGGCGCCGGGGCTGACGTGATGAAGCGCATCGCGGCGCCGATGGTCGGCGGCGTCATCACCTCGTTCATTCTCGAGCTGTTGATTTACCCGGTGATCTTCACCGTCTGGAAGTGGCACGCCGAGGTGAAGCCGGCGATGCTCGCAAAGGGCAACGCCTGACGCCCCTCAGGCAGACAACAGGAGCTACCCAATGCGGTCGATAATCTCGTGACGGTCGAGATGCACATGAGACTTCTCTCGAAGATCATCCTCGTCGCGCTGGCGATCGTTGGTGTCGGCGCCGTCATCATCGGGGCCTGGCTGATGGCCGGCGGCATCAGCGCCCGGTCGGAGCCGGGGCGCGTCGAGGCGGTACTCGCTCGGCGCCTCCGCTCACTCGCCATTCCGCGCGGGGCACACGAGCGTACGAACCCTGTCGAGCAGACGGGTCAGCGTCTACGGGACGGCATGGCGCACTTCGCCGATCACTGCGCCGTCTGCCACGGAAACAATGGCAGCGGCGAGACGGAGATGGGCCGGGGCTTGTATCCCCGCCCACCCGACATGCGGAAGGACGCCACCCAGGCGCTCTCCGACGGTGCGTTGTTCTACATCATCGAGAACGGCGTCCGTCTCACCGGCATGCCCGCCTGGGGCACCGGCACGCCCGAAGGAGAGCAGGCAAGCTGGCACCTGGTGCAGTTCGTCCGACACCTGCCAAAGCTGACCGAGGACGAGTTGGCGGACATGAGCGCGATGAACCCGAAGAGCGCGGACGAGTGGCGCGAAGAGGAAGAGGCGCGGCGGTTTCTGGAAGGCGGAACCGGCGCGACGACCATGTCGGCGCCAACGCGCCATAAACATCCTGGAGACATACGATGACGAAGCTCAAGCTCATTCCGATCCTGTTGGTTGGCCTGGCGTTGACACCTGCGGCGCGTGCCCTCGCCCACGAGGGTCACGAGCACAAGATCATGGGCATCGTGTCGATGGTCCACGAGAATCACCTCGAGCTGAAGGCGACCGATGGCAAGACGTCCCTGATCACCATGGACGAGAAGACGCGCGTCGTGCGGGGTAGCGCGAAGGTGAAGGCGGATGCGATCAAGGCAGGCGACCGCGTCGTGGTGACGGCGGTTCAGACGAAGGACAAAGACGGGAAGGCCGTGATGGTCGCGAAAGAGGTTCGCCTGGCGGCACTCACACCTGCGGCCCGCAAATAACGACCTGGGCCATATCCTGTGACGCGAGTGGGGACTGCCGCGGGCTGGGCGACCTCCGACTGAATGGTGAACGGTTCGCTCTCGGTGTCACCGGAGGCCGGCCGTGTGAGTCTGTTAGAGTAGCAAGTGGGGCAATCCGCATCCTGGAGTAGTGGATTTCGCAGGCAAGAACCGCGATGCACCACGGTGGTCTGGCGGGACCCCGTCTTGCACCACATCCCGCGGAGGCACGACATGACGGCCGGCTGACACCGACTGACAGGAGGCAGCACGATGCAGAAAGACCCCGTGTGCGGCATGCAGGTGGACCCGGCGACGGCCGCCGGTTCGAGCGAATACAACGGCAAGACCTACTACTTCTGCAACCCGTCGTGCCTTCAGCGCTTCGAGGCCGACCCGGCCCCGTTTACGTCAGAGGCGGCGCCCCCCCCGAATAGACCGGCGGCACCGGGCGCGGATGCGGTCGAGTACACCTGCCCGATGCACCCGGAGATCGTGCGCGATGCACCGGGGAACTGCCCAATCTGTGGGATGGCGCTCGAACCCCGCACGATCGCGGCACCAGAGGAGGGCGAAGAGAATCCCGAACTGGTGGACATGACCAGACGCTTCTCTGTCAGCGCGGTGCTCACCGCCCCGTTGATCCTGATGACCATGGCCCACGATCTCCCCGGGCACCTCGTGGAACACCTGGCTTCGCCGACCACGCTTCGCTTTGTCGAGCTGGCACTCGCCACGCCGGTCGTGCTCTGGGGCGGCTGGCCGTTCTTCGTCCGCGCCTGGCAGTCGGTCGTCTTCCGCAGCCTGAACATGTTCACGCTCATCGGTCTGGGCGTGTCCGTGGCGTCCGTCTACAGCCTGGTCGCCACCCTGCTCCCTGGTGTGTTCCCCGGTTCGTTCCGCAACGTGGACGGTCTCGTCGCCGTCTACTTCGAAGCGGCGGCGGCCATTGTCACGCTGGTACTCCTCGGCCAGGTCCTAGAACTGCGCGCTCGCAGTCGTACCGGTTCAGCGATTCGCGCGCTTCTTGGCCTCGCGCCGAAGCAGGCGCGCCGGGTGACGGCGGATGGCGGCGAACAGGACGTGCCGCTCGAGCAGGTCCAGGTCGGCGACCTGCTGCGTGTCCGGCCGGGCGAGAAGGTGCCGGTGGACGGCATCGTCACCGAGGGAACGAGCGCCGTGGACGAGTCGATGGTGACCGGCGAGCCGATGCCGGTCGAGAAGCACCCGGGCGAGCGCGTCATCGGGGCCACGATGAACACGGCCGGCAGCTTCGTCATGCGCGCCGAGCGGGTCGGATCAGGGACCCTGCTGTCGCAGATCGTGCGCATGGTCGGAGAGGCGCAACGAAGCCGCGCGCCCGTTCAGCGCCTGGTAGACACCGTGTCCGCCTACTTCGTGCCCAGCGTGATGGCGGCCGCGGCACTCGCATTCATTGTCTGGGCGCTGGTCGGTCCGGAGCCGCGGATGGCGTACGCCCTCGTCGCGGCGGTCTCCGTCCTGATCATCGCGTGCCCGTGTGCGCTCGGCCTCGCGACGCCCATGTCGATCATGGTGGCGACCGGAAAGGGCGCGAGCGTCGGGGTGCTGTTCCGAAACGCGGAAGCGATCGAAGTGCTCCGCCAGGTGAACACCCTGGTGGTGGACAAGACGGGCACGCTGACGGAAGGCAAACCGAAGCTGGTGGCGGTCGTCCCCCAGCCAGGCCAGGATGAAGCCGTCGTGCTGCGGCTGGCCGCGAGCCTGGAGCAAGGCAGCGAACACCCGCTGGCGAGCGCGATTGTGGCGGGGGCCGCGTCGCGAGCCGTGCACCTGCTGAAACCTGCCGACTTCCAGGCTATCAGCGGCAAGGGCGTGACGGGCACCGTGGACGGCCACGCCGTGGCGCTCGGCAATCTCGCGCTGCTGCAGCAACTCCACGTGGATCCCGGCCCGCTTGCGGCGCGCGCTGAGGAACTGCGGGCCGACGGACAGACCGTGATGTTCGTGGTTGTTGACGCGCAGCCGGCGGGCCTGCTGGCCGTCGCCGATCCCATCAAGTCCACGACGGTCGAGGCGATCCGGCAACTGCACGCCGAGGGCCTGAAGATCGTGATGCTCACGGGCGACAACCGCACAACCGCGCAGGCGGTGGCACGCCAGCTCGGCATCGACGATGTCGTGGCGGATGTGCTTCCCGATCAGAAAGCGGACGCGGTGAAGCGGCTCCAGGCCGACGGCCGGTTCGTCGCGATGGCGGGCGACGGCATCAACGATGCGCCGGCCCTCGCGCAGGCGCAGGTCGGGATCGCGATGGGGACCGGCACCGACGTGGCGATGGAGAGTGCCGGCGTGACGCTCGTGAAGGGCGACTTGACCGGCATCGTCCGGGCCCGACGTCTGAGCCGGGCGACGATGGCGAACATCAAGCAGAACCTGTTCTTCGCGTTCGTCTACAACGCGCTGGGCGTTCCGCTGGCGGCCGGCGTGCTCTATCCCTTCGTGGGTCTGCTCCTGAGCCCCATGATCGCAGCAGCGGCGATGAGTGTCAGCTCGGTGTCGGTGATCGCAAACGCACTGCGGCTTCGAAGCGCGCGGATTTGATGGCCGTCGTCACTCCCCCGCTTTGCGGAGATCCTCGACGGCCCGGCAGCCGGGCGGCTCTCGAATCTGGGAAGCCTCCTTTTTCGAGACTGTGCGATATTGGACAGCCCTGCCATCGCGTCTGGACCGATGATCGACTCGAGGGAGACAACCATGAGACTCAATAAACTCGTGACAGGGATCGTGGCGGGTTGCGCGGTCGTGGTGATCTCGGCGATGCCAGGCCTCGCTGGACAGATGCCCAAGGCCCCCCCGCAGGCGGCCACGGCGAAGGCGAAGCCCCAGTCCGGTATGGCCGCCGACATGGCCGCCAAGTGCCAGGCTATGATGGCCGACCAGGAGAAGATGACGACGGAGATGAAGGCCGCCGATCAGCGGCTCGACAGTCTCGTCGGCAAGATGAACCTCGCGTCGGGCACGGAGAAGGCGGATGCGACCGCGGCCGTCGTCAGCGAGATGGTCACCCAACGCCGGACGATGCGAGACGGCATGATGAAGATGGAGCACGGGATGATGGGCCACATGATGGAGCACATGCAGGCAGGCAAGGACTCCATGGCGATGTGCCCCATGATGAAGCCGATGGGCGGCATGAAGCACTGAGCGCGACCCTCTGCGCCTTTCTCCTGGCCAGTCAGAAACTTGCAGCGAACCGGAAGGCGCCGCGCGTTGCCGCCCGTTGTGGCGAGTTGTGGCGCCGAAAAGGCAAGAAAAGGGCAACCGGTGAGCCGGTCGGACACCGAAAGGCGAGATGGCATGATTGTCGGCCACGGTATACTGACGCCGTGGAATTCCGGCTTCAGCGAGTCCTGCGCATCACGAGCGCTGCGGCGCATGCCTCGGGTGACGACGCGCGCCAATACTGGCTGACGAGGCCTGTCTCCGAACGCGTGGCCGCCGTCGAATTCCTCCGGAGGCAGCACGATGGAACTGGCGCCAGACTTCGACGAGTTCTTCGGATCGTTGAGCGCCCACGAGGTTGAGTTCCTGATCGTCGGCGCCTACGCCCTCGCCTTTCACGGCGCGCCCCGCTTCACTGGCGACATCGACGTCTTCGTCAGGCCCACGGCGGCCAATGCCGTCGGCCGTGGACAGGCCCTATTTCGGCTTGACGACCTTGCGGGTCACCGAGTAAGAAAGAAACGCCGTGCCTTTGAACTGGCCGTTCGGCCCGAAGGTGAAAGGAATCGGAACCGAGCCGTAGTAGTTCATGGCGCCCCCCCCGTCGATGATCGGCTCCTCCTTGAGAGGGATGACGATCGTCTTGCTTCCGCCAAAAGGCGCTCGAAGCGTGAGGTCGTCGAAGATTTCCATCCCCGGATCTCGTGTTGAATGAGATTTTATCGGTTCGACGTCGCGGTGCTGCGCGGCGGGATACTCCGTCCGAGAGTCATTGACGTTTTTGGCCTTGATTGTCACAAAGAAACCGACGGCGGCCGTTTTTTTCTCCAGGTCGATCTCCACGCTGAATTCCATCCCTGTCGGCTGTCGAGGCGAGAACCCGACCTCTTGAGAGCCGGTCCATGTCTCGAGATCTGATTGTTCATCAGTGTCGTTCTTCGTAAGAAGCGACTTCCGGTCGTTGATGGACATCCGGGCGATGCCGGGCCCCGTGCCGACGAAATGGCGCTTTTTGGCCATTTCGGCCATCTGTTTCATGCCTTCCTCGATCTGGGCACGAACGACGGGGGGGACTTTCTTCAGGAACTCCGGATCGGGCGCGGCCGGCATTTCACCACCGACGACGTTCATCTCTACATTCTCAAACGCCAGCGACCGGTCGATGGTCATCTGCAGCGCATATTCTTTCCGGAACTCACGCCCGATCCCTTTGATTTCGATATAGAGCTGTCCGATCGTTTCGGCCAGCTGCCAGTCGCGGACCCGCAGGTTGAGCGAAGTCTCGCCCGTCCAATTCATCCGGTAAAGCGTCTCCATGAGGGGGGTGATGAATCCCGCGGGGCCGTCCTTGATGCCGATCGCGCCGAGGACGGCGTCCACGAGGTCCTGCTTCATTTCGGTCGCCTTGACCTGGGGAGTGACCGTGATCTTGACCACCTTCTCGATCGGCATCACCTTGCTCGGATCGAGGTTCGTCTCCTGGGGCGCGCCTTCCAATTGGACCGAGGCTTCGCCATTGTCGTCGGTCCTGACATTGGAGAGATTGCCCGTCAAGCTCCCGGCTACGGTCCTGACGAGCTGCAGACGGGGAAACTGACTCTGAGCGAACTGCCACTCGGTGCGCACGCCTTTGAGGGCGCCGGTCTTGGGCATGTCCTGGTCGATACCGGCCAGCACGACGAGGCACCGGTTATCCTTCATCCAGTCGGTTACCCGGGTCCCGTTGATGAAGAACCGGGCCACCACCGTGCGATTGTCGCCGGGATCGTGGTTCTTGGTGCGAACGAGCGGCTGGCCGGGCGCCTCCACCCGGATTTCGCCCTCGAGAAAGGTGTAGGTCGCGATGAACTTGACGATGCTGAGGATGGCGTTGGCCTTGCCGGCTCCTTCAGCCCATTTCCCGAACGCCTTTTCCTCCAACCCCATGATTGTGGAGACCTCGCCGTAGAGGCCGGTGATGCCGCCGGCGAAGGCGTCCTCGGCCCAGCCTGGCGCTTCGGAGCACAGCGTCGGATCGATGGACGCCGGGAGTCCGCCGACGAAGGCGTCCTCGGCCCAGCCGGGCGCTTCAGTAGCCTGCGGCGGGGGATCGAAGGACACCAGGGGTCCGCCGGCCGAGGCGGCCTCGGCCCAAGCGGGAGCGTCAGGCTGCAGTCGCTGCGCAGGGACGGACGCGCAGGGCTCGGCCAGGGAGGAAGGAGGCTTCATTATCGCCAGCGCCCTGCGCAAGGGCACGCCCATGTCCTCCGTCAGCACGCGCAGGATGAACAAGGCCTGGATCGGGTCAAGCCTTTCGGCGTCGGCGGCGAAATTGCCGAAGGTGGCGCCTGGGCGAAACGTGCCGAGGTCCTGAAGAAACCCGGTCAGAGCCCGAACGGAAGCGTTTTCCGAAAGGACGCCCGATTGCAGCCACTTCATCAGGTGGGGCCCGACCGATCCTTGTCCTCCGATCCCCTTGAAGAGCACGTCCATGGCGCCGATCAGGTTGCCCAAAGCCACGGAATGCCCGGCCCGGAACATCTCCGTATATTCCCGGATCTCGGTATCGGTTACGGCGAGCTTCAGCGCGGGAGCGCCCGCCGGATCCGCGATCTTCGAGCGATCCTCTCTCCAGATCGAAAAACCGCAAAGCCGGGCGGCTTCCGTCGTTAAAGCCACAGCATCGGACCGGGGATCATCGAGCGCCCGGGCGATTTCGGACAGGCGGGCAACTCGGGCGGAGTCGTTGTCCTGGAGATTAACCGCCGCCTGTCGTTGCGGCTTCGGGCTGTTCGACCGCGGCGAAGGCTCCACTTGGTCCGCGCGGGCAGGCCGCACGTTCGACGAGGCGCGCCCCGTGTGATCCGCCTGACCGGAGAGCGGAACAAGCCCGAGGATGCAGAGCGTCCATGCAACGACCCGATTGAATCGAGGCCTGATGGCCCCCATCGTTACTCGTGAATTCCCGATCGACATGTTCGGCCTCCTCTTTCCCTGTGCGGCGTCTCTGCCGGAGGATGGAATGGAGAATCTTCGACAATGACGAACGCCGCCGAGAACGCCTGGTGCATCTCATCAAACGAGGCGAGCAGGTGTCTTCAGCGTTTCGGCGCTTGAGTTCTGTGAGAACTCCAATAGAATGAGGCAAGATTCCTCGAGTGAGAACTTTTGTTTTTCAGGGGCGCCCCTGCGACCCTGGGCCAAGGAACCAAAGTCTCAGGAGAAGCGACTATGGATAAGATCGTTTGTTTTGGCAAGAATTACGTGGAGCACGCAAAAGAGTTAGGCGACGCGATTCCGAAAGAGCCGGTGATCTTCCTGAAGCCACCGTCTGTCTTGAAAGAGGCGAGGGGGGCTCCCTTGGGGAAGCTGAGCGAGATCACCGACGTGAGGCTTCCTCAGGCGCAGGGCGAAGTGCACCATGAGTGCGAGATTGTATTTCGGCTAGGTAATGCTCTCAAACCAGAAGCCGTAACGGTTGGCCTTGATCTTACGCTCCGAGGTCTCCAAAACACACTCAAACAGGCCGGACACCCGTGGACGATCGCCAAGGTCTTTAAAGACGCCGCGGTCGTGGGGCCTTGGGTGTCAGTAGAAGACTTCCCGGAATGGCGGGAAACGCCGTTCGAAATGGAACTTGGTCAGAAAGTCGTTCAGCGTGGAACCGCAAGAGAGATGAGTTTTCAGATTGAAGAACTCATTGAGCAGGCTCGCGCGTATTTTCCGCTTTGCGAAGGTGACCTTCTCTTTACAGGAACTCCGGCAGGAGTGGGTCCGCTTTTGCCAGGACAAGAAGCGGAGCTCCGCTTCGGTCGGATCCGTTATCGCGTTCGATTCACAGACAGCAGAGGAGACATTTCTTGGAACTGATTCCGGGTACGAAATAACTTCTGGTGTCTCGTGTAGTTGCGAGGCTGGACACGACCTGCCGCGTATGCGCCACGGTTGTGCCGCGAATGGAGATAGCGATGTTGCTCGCCGAACGGACCAAGATTCTGACGCCGCCCAGCACTTCGAGAATGCGAGAGCTTGCCAACGAGTTGAAGGGGGCGGGTGTCGATGTCATCAATTTCGCAGCGGGGGAGCTGGATGGCGACGCCAGTGATCTGATCAAAGAGGCGGCCAAGCGCGCGATCGACAATGGGTTCAATAAGTACACGCCGACCGTGGGGATGAAGCCGCTGCGCAAAGCCATTGCTGAGCGGGTCTCGAGGCGGTGCGGCACGCAGTACGACGGCGATGAGATTGCGGTGACGGCCGGCGCAAAGCAGGCTCTTTACAATGCCGCGATGGCGCTCTTCAATCCCGGAGACGAAGTCATCATCCCGAGACCCTATTGGGTGACATTTCCGGCACAGGTGGAAATCGCCGGAGCCAGGCCGGTGTTTGTCGACACGAGAGGGACTGGCTACCGACTGACCGCAGAAGGTCTGGAGAGAGCGGTGACGGCGGCGACGAAGGCGGTCATCATCAATAGTCCGAACAATCCGACTGGAGTGGTGTACGACCGGGACACGCTGTTGCGGATCGCGGAGATTGCCTTGGAGCGACGATTCTGGATCATCTTCGACGAGTGCTATTGTGAGCTCGTGAGGCATGGTGTCTCACACAGCAACGTCGTGCAGCTGCTGAACAGGGTCAAGGCGCAGACGATTCTCGTGAACTCATTCTCGAAGAGTCACGCCATCACGGGCTGGCGGATTGGTTACGCGTGCGGACCCAGGCACGTCATCAGCGCGATGGAGAACCTTCAGGGCCACACCACGTCGAACCCTTGCAGCATCTCCCAACATGCTGCCCTGGCGGCAGTGCAGAACGATGACGGCTCCTTCATGAAGAAGGTGAACGCGGTGCTCGAGGATCGCCTTCGGATGGCGATGCTCATCGTCGACTCGATGAAGGAGATCGGCTGCGCGCCGGCAGAGGGCGCGTTTTACCTCTTCCTCAATGTGGAGAAGAAGATTGGGAAGAGCTATAAGGGTCGACGAATCGACAGTGTCGAGACGCTGACCGAACTGATGCTCAGCGAAGCCAAGGTGGCGGTCGTGCCGGGTGCTGCCTTTGGCGACCCGAGCGGGCTTCGGGTGTCTTACGCCATCGGGACCCGGCAAGTCGAGGAGGGGCTTCATCGCATGAAGAGGCTCTTTGATGAGATCATCTGAGGCGTTGCCTCAGGCACTCCAACAGTTCGCGGGCGACGAATGCGGCGTCGGCATGGAGGCGGAATCGTATCACGAGAGACGAACTGCTCGAGCACGCGACGCGAAATAGGCGAGCGAGATGACGCCCAGCCACACGCCGCCGGCCGCCCACGCGACGCCGAGGCCCACGAAGAAGCAATCCACCAGCACCAGCAGGAGCGCGACGATCCCGAGGATGGGCAGCCACGGGTAGAAGGGCATGCGAACCCTGCCGGGCGGCAGCCCTAGCCTCGCTCGCGTCCGCCTGAAGGCCAGAAGCGTCACGAGCACGACGATCCAGACCAGGATGCCGCCGAAGATCGCGATGCCGAACAGCCACTGGTAGGCGGAACTGGCGTACTCGACCGACAGCACGGCGGCGAGAGCCAGGCCGATCGTCGACGTCAGGATCGCGTTTCGCGGCGAGCCCTGCGGGGACAAGCGGCCGAACGCCGCCGGCGCGAAGCCGCTGCGAGCGAGCGAGAACAGCATCCTGCCCGTGAGGTACAGGTTCGTGTTCATCGACGACAGGGCGGCCGTCAGGACGACGAAGTTCATGAGGCCGGCGGCGAAGGGCACGCCGATCGATCGAAACACGGTCACGAACGGGCTTTCCACCAGGCCCGCCCGCTGCCACGGCACGATCGCCACGACCAGGGCGATCGCCACGATGTAGAACAGGCCCAGGCGGAACACCATGCTCCGCAGGGCGCGCGGCACTTCCCGCTCGGGGTCCAGCGCTTCGCCGGCCGTCACAGCGATGATCTCGATGCCATAGAAGGAG
>Ga0209745_1000792_pt1 | contig 19102 bp, 16 predicted proteins | sample BarGraNGADG00312_FD_184495 | JGI IMG/M metagenome (GOLD analysis project Ga0209745, IMG submission 184495) | Arctic peat soil microbial communities from Barrow, Alaska - Barrow Graham LP Ref core NGADG0004-312 (SPAdes) (version 2) | ecosystem: Environmental > Terrestrial > Soil > Wetlands > Peat...
CGAGGCGCTGTCTTCGACCAGCAGGATGGTCCTGGTCTCGCTCATCAGACCTCCTCAGCCGTCTCTGCCGCGGAGGGCAGGCTGAACCGGAACGTGGCGCCCTGGCCCACGGCCGCCGTCGCACTGAGCGTGCCACCATGCCGATGGACGACACGCTGGACCGTGGCCAGCCCGATCCCGATCCCTGGGAACTCGTCCTGCCGGTGCAGCCGCTGGAAGGGCTTGAAGAGCCGGTCGGCATGTCTCATGTCGAAGCCGGCGCCGTTGTCGGCCACGCAACAAAACACCCGTTCGCCCTCTCGCTCGGCATACACACGAACCGACGGCGCCGCGCACCCGGCCGTGTATTTCCACGCGTTGCCAAGCAAGTTGCTCAGGATCACATCGAGCATGCGGGCGTCACCCCAGGCCGTCAGCCCGTCCTCGACGCTCCACTGCACCGTGCGTGCAGGCTCGGCGCGCGCCAGTTCCTCACAAAGCCGTCGGGCCGGGCCGGACAGATCCACCCGGTCACGCCGGAGCTCGCCGCGGATGGTGCGCGAGAGGACCAGCAACCCGTCGATCAACTGGCCCATGTTCTCGCTGGCCTGCCGGATCCGATTCAGGACGCCGTGCGCTTCCTCAGGCAAGCGCTTCCCGTAGTCCTCGAGCATTGCCAGGCTCAACCCGCTCATGGCCCGCAAGGGCGCCCGCAGATCGTGGGACACAGCGTAGGCAAAGGCGTCCAGTTCCTGGTTGGCCGCCGTCAGTTCCGCGGTGCGGTCGAGCACGCGCTGCTCGAGTTCGGCGTTCAGCTCACTCAGGGCCGCCTTCGCCCGCTTCTCGTCCTCGACCACGCTCAACAACGCGCGCCGCGACGCATCGACCTCGGCGAGCAATTCGCGCGTCTGCATCTCCACTCGCTTGCGCTCGCTGATGTCGAGGTTGATGCCGGCCCAGCACGTGATGTTCCCTTGATCGTCCCGCACCGGCACGCCGCGCGCCAGAACGGCGTGCCATTTGTTGTCCATGCCGCGAAAGCGATGCTCGATGTCCCAGTTCCCGCCCGTACGCACGCATTCCTTCCACGCGGCGATCGTGCGATGGGCATCCTCGGGATGCAGCACGTCGCCCCAGCCAAAGTTGGAGCACTGCTCCTGGGTGATCCCCACCAGTTTGAGAAACGACTCGCTGGCATACGTGTTCCGTCCATCCGGCGCGCACACCCAGACGCCATAGGCGATGGATTCGCCAATCGCCCGGTAGAGCCGCTCGCTCTGGCGCAGCGCTTCCTCCACCCGCCTGCGCTCAGTGATGTCCAGCACCACCGCGCGGCATTCCTGCCCGTCTGCGGAGCGTGTGCCCTCGACCCGCACAAGGAGGGGCAGCGACTCTTCTTGCGGCAGCCTCACTTCGCACCATTCTTTGGCCTGGCTCGCGAAGACTTTGTCGAGGAAATCGCTGAAGCCCCGCCGATCGCTCTCGGCAACGAACAGACCGAAACGCCGGTTGACCAGCCGGGAGCGCTCAACGCCCAACAGGCGCGCCCCGGTCACGTTCACCTGACGGATCGCCCCCTCGCGGTCGAAGGTCAGGTAGCCCGTCGGGGCAGAGTCGTATAGGTCGGCGTAAAGCGCCAGCCCCGCCTCCACCTGCGCCCGCGACGTCTTGAGTTCCTCGTTCTGCATCTCCAGTTCAATCTGGTGGACCTGCAGTTCGTGAACGAGCCGGGCCGTTTCCACTTCTGTCGTCTGCCATCCGCCCGCCAGCCTCTGGCGCCTCAGCCGCTCTTCGGCGCGGCGGCGCAGCGCCTGCGGTGAGCTTGTCGAATCCGCCTGCGGTGAGCTTGCCGAATCCGCCTGCGGTGAGCTTGTCGAATCCGTCGAAGGGGCGGCGTCCGCGAGCTGGCCCTGGTTCTTCTTCATGGCGCGGTCTCTTTCGTGTCTGCGGACCCCGCGGTCCTTTCTGCTCCCTTCGCGGTTTGTCCGCGCTGTATTTCCGCCTGCAACGCTTCCCCCGCTTGCTCCAGTTTCAGGTCCTGTTCCACGATGTGCTTTTTCTGGCCGGCCTGCGTTGCCCGCAGCTGCCCCTCCAGCGTCTTGGAAGCGGTGATGTCCGTAAAGGTGATGACCACGCCGTCAATCATGTTGTCCAGGGTGCGGTAGGGCATGGTGCGCACGAGGAACCAGCGCCCGTCGCGCGCAGCGACCGGTTGCTCGTGAACGGCCAGTGTCCGCAGCACTTCGCGCGCGTCGGCGGCCAGTTCCGGGTAGGCCAGTTCCGAGACGATGTCCGCGATCGGCCGGCCTACGTCGCCCAGAATGAGCTTGAAAATCCGGTTCGACCCCGCCGTGAACAGCCGCACGCGCAACGCGGTGTCCAGGAACACGGTGGCGATCTCCGTGCTGTCGAGCAGATTCTTCATGTCGTTGTTGAGTCGGGACAGGTCGTCCGCCGTCTGTTGCAGTTCGGCGTTGAGCGTCTGCAGTTCCTCGTTCATGGACTGCATCTCTTCCTTGGAGGTGGTCAGTTCCTCGTTGGTGGACTGGAGTTCCTCGTTCGTGGACTGCAATTCCTCGTTGGTGGACTTGGCTTCTTCCTGGGAGGTCTGCATCTCCTCACGGGTGCTCCGCAACTCCTGACGGATTTTCTCGAGGTCCCGCTTCAGTGCCGCCCCCCGGGCGCTGCTGGCGTGGGGACCTTTGGCCGGCTCTGTCGTTTCGTGTGGCGTGGCCACCTCCGTGAAGACGATCATCACCAGGCCTCGTAGCGCCTGCGGCTCTGCGATGGCCTGAACGGTGAGATCCACCGCGTGCACGCCGCCATTGGTCCCGACCTTCACGTTCTTGCAGGTGACCGCGTCTTTGAGCCGGAGCGCCTCCTGGAAGGCATGCGTCAGTTCGTGGCGCAGGCCTTCGCGGGCCATGGCGAAGAGGTTCCAGTTGGCTTTGCCCGCCGCCGGCTCCAGGTATTTACCTGTCCGCCCGCTGATGAAAAGGATGTCGCCTTTGTCATTGACCAGCACGGCCGCCGGGGAATACCGCTGCAAAAGCAGTTGCTCCGCCTGCGACTGGAGGTTGGCCGGCGGTTTCAACGCCTTCGGCGGCGGTGGCAGACCCGGCCGGGCGGGCGTAAACGAGACGGGAAACTCAATCGGCTCCGCCCGCAGGCCGGATTCGAGCCGCCGGTAAAGCCGCGCCTTGCCCTCCAGCGGCGCGAAGAGGTCGGTAAACTCGCCGATGGTCTCGGCGCTGCCCAGGAACAGCACGCCGGCGGGATTCAGGCTGTAGTGAAAGAGCGTCAGAAGTTTTTTCTGCAACTGCGGCGTCAGGTAGATGAGCAGGTTCCGGCAGCTCACCAGGTCGAGCTTGGTGAAGGGCGAGTCCATGACGACGTTTTGCGGCGCAAAGATCACCGTCTCGCGGACGGGCTTGCTGACCTGGTAGCCGCGCTTCACCTGGACGAAGAACCGGCTGAGCCGCTCCGGCGACACATCCGCGGTGATGTGAACCGGGAAAACACCCGCGCGGGCTTTCTCGATGGCGTCCCGGTCCAGGTCGGTCGCGAAGATCTGGATCGTGTGGTTCCCGGCCAGCTCGAGTTGCTCCAGCGCCTCGCGGAAGACGATGGCCAGGGAATACGCTTCCTCCCCGGTCGCGCATCCGGGCACCCAGACCCGCAGCGCCCGGCTGGGCGAGCGGTCTTTCAGCAGCGCCGGGATGACCCGGGCTTTCAACTCTTCCCACGCCGCCGGGTCGCGGAAAAAGCTCGTGACGCCGATCAGGAGTTCCTTGAAAAGCAGCTCCAGCTCCTGGGGATTCTCCTGCAGAAACCGGACATAGGTGGCGATCCGGTCAATCTGGTGGGTGCCCATGCGCCGCTCGATACGGCGATAGACGGTGCTCTTCTTGTAGAGGGAAAAGTCGTGGCCCGTCTGCGCCCGTAACAGGATCGCGATCTTTTCGAAGGCGCTTTGGTTATAGTCCTCCGCGGCCAGTCCGGGCTTGACGGTGAGGGGCCCGTGGTGGAGATAGGCCATGATCTTGCCGGGCAGCGCCTCCACAGGGGCGACGACGTCCGCCAAGCCGGCCTCAACGGCGCTGCTGGGCATGCCATCGAACTTGGCCGAGGCCGGGTCCTGCACGAAGACCACTCCCGCCTTCCTCTTGATGGCTTTCAGACCCACCGTGCCGTCCGAGCCCATGCCCGAGAGAATGACGCCGATACTGCGCTCCTTCAAGTCATCCGCGAGGGAGCTGAGGAAGAAATCAATCGGCAGGCGCCGCCCGCGGGGCATCACCGGATCGAGCAGATGCAGAACCCCGTGCAGGATGGACATGTCCTTGTTCGGCGGAATCACATAGACCCAGTCCGGCTGGACCCGGGTGCGGTCCTTGACCTGCATGATCTTCATGACGGTGACGCGCTGCAGCAACTCCGCCATCATGCCCTTGTGCGTCGGGTCCAGGTGCTGGACGATGACAAAGGCCATGCCGCTGCCCTCCGGCACGTTCCGCAGGAACAGATCCAAGGCCTCCAGCCCCCCGGCGGAAGCGCCGATGCCGACGATGGGGAATTGGCGGCTCGCGCTGCGCGCGTCGTCCGCCGACAGGGAGGGCGTTCTGTTCGGGATCTTGGACATCACTGCACCTCACTCTGCGTCGACAACCCCCGACAGGGGCACCACCTCGACACGGTCGCCCAACCGATAGCGTTGTACTCCCGGATACACCACGCGCAATGCATCCAGTTTCAGATCAGCCAGAGCGATGCGCATGGAGGGCGTGAAGGTGGGAGCATCCGCGCGTTTGCATTCCACCCCGATCCGGCGTCCGTCCTTGAACAGAAGCAGGTCGAGTTCGGCGCCGTTGTGGGTGGCCCAGTAGTACGCCTCGTCCGGCCGGAAGGCCTTGAGGACTTCCTCCACGGCGTAGCCTTCCCAGGACGCGCCCACCTTCGGGTGATGCTCCAGGTCGTGGCGGTTGGTGATGCCCAACAAGGCGTGCAGCAGTCCGGAGTCGCGCACGTACACTTTGGGGGCCTTGACCTGCCGTTTGCCCAGGTTCTCAAACCAGGGTGACAACTGCCGAACCATGAACACGCCGGTCATCAGGTCCAGGTAACGACGCACGGTGGATTCGCCCACCGCCAGAGCGCGGGAGAGTTCGGCGCCGTTCCAGGTCTGACCGTGGTAATGCGCCACCATGTTCCAGAAGCGTCGCAGCGCCACCGACGGGATGGTGATGCCCAATTGCGGGATGTCCCGTTCCAGGAAGGTCTGGAGAAACTGCCGGCGCCAATGGACGGAATCGGCCTCGCTGCGCGCCGTATACGACAGTGGGAATCCGCCCCGCAGCCAGTGCCGATCCTGCAAGGCGGCCCCCAAGTCGCCGAGTCGGAGACCTTCCAGGGGGACGATATCCAGCCGCCCGGCCAGCGTCTCGGAGGATTGGCGGAGCAACGCAGGCGAGGCGCTGCCCAGAATCAGGAAGCGCGCCGGCAAGGGCTGGCGATCCGCCAGGACGCGGAGCAAGGGGAACAGATCGGGGCGCCGCTGGATTTCGTCAATGACGACCAATCCCTTCAGCGGGCGCAGCGCCGTTTCCGGTTCGGAAAGCCGGGCCAGGCTGGCCGGGGATTCGAGGTCGAAATAGTTCAGGGAATCAGGCGCGACAAATTCGCGCGCGAGGGTGGTTTTGCCACACTGGCGGGGGCCGAGGATTCCGACCACTCGGCTGCGTTTCAGCGCCGTGCGGACGGCGTGGATGTCGGCGGTTCGATGAATCACGAGCGTTATCTTATACCATGAATATCTGCCACTCAATGGTTGAATTTCATGGGTGACTCATTGGGGCACTCCCTCTCCCTCCGTTGCGTACGGGAGGTGAAAACGAAACGTGGCGCCCTGGCCCATGGTCGCCGTGGCGCTCAGGGTGCCGCCATGTCGATGGACGACGCGTTGAACGGTGGCCAGGCCGATCCCAATCCCCGGGAACTCGTCCTGCCGGTGCAGGCGCTGGAAGGGTTTGAACAGCCGGTCGGCATGTCGCATGTCGAAGCCGGCGCCGTTGTCGGTCACACAATACATCAGCCGCCCGCCCTTCCGCTCGGCATGGACCCGGACCGACGGCGCCGCACACCCGGCGGTGTACTTCCACGCATTGCCCAGCAGGTTCCTCATCACCACCTCGATCATGCGGGCATCGCCCCAGGCCGTCAGCCGAGGCTCGACTCGCCAGTCTACGGTTCGTGTCGGCTCGGTGCGCGCCAACTCCTGGCACAGGCGCTCGGCCATCGCGGACAGATCGATCCGGTCACGCTGCAGCTCGCCGCGGGTACTGCGCGAGAGGGCCAGCAGCCCGTCGATCAACTGACCCATGTTCTGGCTGGCCAACCTGATCTCACTCAGAAAGCCGCGCGCTTTGTCCGGCAGACTCGCTCCGAAGTCTTCGAGTATCGCCACGCTGAAGCCGCTCATGGCCCGCAGGGGTGCACGTAGATCGTGGGACACCGCATAGGCGAAGCTGTCCAGCTCCTGGTTGGCGGCCGACAGTTCTGCCGTGCGGTCGAGCACGCGCTGTTCGAGCTCGGCGTTCAGCTGACTCAGGGCGGTCTGCGCCCGTTTCTCGTCCTCGACCACGCTCAACAACACCCGCCGCGACGTATCGACGTCGGCGAGCAAGTCGCGCGTCTGCGTCTCCACTCGCTTGCGTTCGGCGACGTCTTCAATGGTGGCGATCGTCCGCACGGGCCGACCTTCGGCGTCGCAGATCACGGTCATGTTCACGTTGACCCAGACCACCGTGCCGTCCTTGCGCACGTAGCGCTTCTCCAGGCGGTATTCCGGATCTTCCCCCCGCACGACGCGCTGGAAGGCCTCCCAGTCGTGCGCCCGATCCTCCGGATGCGTGAGCTCGGACACGCGCAGTGTGAGCAGTTCCGCGGCGGAATAGCCTGTGATCTGGCACACTCTGTGGTTCACGAGAAGGAACTGTCCAGTGCGCACGTCGGCTTGCGCGATGCCAACCGAGGCCATCTGGAACATGGCGCGGAACTGATCCTCGCTCTCCCACAGCGCATCCTCGGCCGGCTTGCGCTCCGCCAGCTCCAGTTCCAACTGCCCGGTGCGTTCGGCGACGAGCTCGGCCAGGTGTTCATTCGTCAGCCGCTTCCCGCGGCTGGCCGCTTTGAGCCTGGTCATGGCCCGGACCTGAGCCACCAATTCCTGTTCGTCCAAGGGCTTGGAAAGAAACGCCTCGGCGCCGGCATCCAGAGCCTTGATGCGACTTTCCCGATCGGTCTTGATCGCGGTCAGGAAGACCACCGGGATGTCGCGCAAGCCCTCGTCGGCTTTGAGCCTCCGGCAAACCTCGAACCCGTCCATGCCCGGCATGACGATATCGAGCAGAATGACATCCGGGTCCTCAGTTCGCGCCAGCTCAATACCATCGGGGCCGTTCAGGACCGTCAACAGGGCGCAGCCGGGCAGGACATCCCGCGCCACGGCCTTCAGCGTGGCGAGGTTGTCGCGATTGTCGTCAATCGCGAGTATTTTCGTGTCCATTACCGGCCACCGTCTCGCGACACACTCGGATAGCGCGGCGCCTGGCCCGCCTGGGCCAGCAGATCATTGATCTCTGTCTTGAGTTCGAGCACGCGGCCCTCGCGGCCCAATGTCGCGCTGTGCCAGCGGCGCAGTTCGTCGAATTGCTCGGCCATCTTCGTCTCGGCGAGTCTCGACTCCGTGATATCGCGCGCTGAAGACAGGGCGCCGGTGATGTTTCCGTGCTCATCCCTGAGCCCCCGGCAGCGCCAGGCAAGCAGACGCTCCTCCCCATCCTTCCGTCGCTGACAGCTCTCGACATAGGTCACGTCTTGCTGGCCGTTGAAGAGCGACTGAACCGCCTGGTAGATGACCTGCTCGCCGACAAAGTAGCAGGCGGCTTCCCTGCCGATCACGTCGTCTCCAAAAAAGTCGAGGCCGATCTGGTTCGCCCAGATATAGACCTTGTGGTTGTCCACCTCCATGACGATCTCCGGCACCGCAGCGAGAATGGCTTCCTGCCGTGAGGCAAGGACCGACAACGCGTCCTCGGCCCGCTTCTGGTCCTCCAGGGTGCTGAGCATGGCCCGGCGGGAACGCTCGGCCCGGTCGAAGCTCTGACGCAGTTCGTCCTCCACGCGCTGACGCTTAACGATCTCGGACTGCAGGTTGTCGTTGGTTTGTCGGAGTGCGGCCGCATGCTGTTCGAGCGAGACATTCGCCCGGCTCACGGCGAGGTGAGCCTTGACGCGCGTCAGGAGTTCCTCGGCCTGGAACGGCTTGGTGATGTAGTCCGCCGCGCCCAGCCGCAGGCCCTCCACCCATTCCTTCACGTCGGGGAACGCACTGACCAGGATGACGGGAATATGCCGCGTCTCCTCGCGCGCCTTGAGCCGCCGGCATACCTCGAGCCCGTTCACGCCTTTCGTGCGGACGTCCAGGAGGATCAAGTCCGGCACGTTGGCGGCCACGACGGCCAGCGCCAACTCGCCGCTGTCGGCCGGACGCACCTGGTAGCCTGCCGAGGTCAGTATGTTGACCAGCAGCGCCAGCGACTCGGGAGTGTCGTCAACCGCCAGAATGGTCGCGTCGTCGCTCATAGGATAGCCCCTCGCCCCTCGGCTCGCAGTCCACATCCGCCGCACAGCGATGCCATGACGACCGCCGGGTAGAACGTCACTCAGACCATGCCCGTTCCCAGCGCGCCCGGGAGGAACTCATGAGTCCGGCTTCGCGGCCTCGGAATCCTCCGGACCGGCCTCCTGGCTGGGGTAGCGTGCCGTCTCGCCTGCGCGGCGGCAGAGTTCGTTGACCTCGCGCTTGAGTTCCTGCACGCGGCCCTCCCGGCCCAGCATGACATCCTGCCAGCGCTGGAGCTCGTCCAGCTGGATCCTGACCTTCTCTTCCACCCGCCTGCGCTTCACCAGTTCCTGTTCAAGCTCGCGGGTGCGCCCGGCCACCAGATCCGCGAGACGTTCCTGCTCTTGTCGCCGGAACTGATTCGCCGCCTTGATCTTGGCCATGGCCCGGACCTGGGCCACCAACTCCTGTTCGTCCAGGGGCTTGGAAAGAAACGCCTCGGCGCCGGCATCGAGAGCCTTGATGCGACTTTCCCGATCGGTCTTGATCGCGGTCAGGAAGACCACCGGGATATCGCGCAAGCCCTCGTCGGCCTTGAGTCTCCGGCAAACCTCGAACCCGTCCATGCCCGGCATGACGATATCCAGCAGGATCATGTCCGGGTCTCCTGATCGGGCCAGTTCAATGCCTTGGGGACCGTTCAGGGCGGTCATCAGGGCGCACCCGGGCAGGGCATCCCGCGCGATGGCCTTCAGCGCGGTGAGGTTGTCCCGATTGTCGTCAATCGCCAGTATCTTCGTGTCCACGATTCGTGTCTCCTGAGTCGTGGTTTCCGTGGGGCCGTTCACCCTTTCCACCCAGGTGCTCCCGGAGCGTGGCCTCCAGCACGTCCCCGTCAATCGGCTTGGACAGATAGCCGTCGAAGCCGTGGGCGAGGATTTCCTCCCGGTTGCCTTTCATCGCGCTGGCGGTGATGGCAATCACCGGGATGTGCCGCAGGGCCTCTTCCTTTCGGATCTCGTCGAGGACCGCGAAGCCGTCCATGACGGGCAGTGCGATGTCCATCAGGATGATGTCGGGCGTGTAGGTCCGCTCTTGTTCGACGCCGGCCCGGCCGTCTTCCGCTTCGACGACCTGGTAGCGGTCGCCTAACAAGGCTCTGGCGGTGCGCAGGTTGTCGGGGTTGTCTTCCACCACCAGGACGACGGGTTGACCGGGACGTGCGGGACGTGCGGGGCGGCGGGGGCGGGGCTCCGGCGGGGCGGAGGTGTCGTGACGGGGCGTGACCATCCGGGCAATCGCCGCCAGCAATCCGGCCTTGTTGATGTTGCCCTTCTGGATCAACTGGTGGATGTGGTTGCCCTTGAGGAAGCTCAACTCCTCCCTGGTCACGTGCCTGGCGGTCAGGATCAGGACGGGCAGATGCGCAGTCTGCTCGGCTGCGCGGATCGTCTCGAGTACCTGGAAACCGTCCACCTCCGGCATCAGCAGGTCGAGGATCATGGCGTCGGGCACGGCGTGATCGATCTCGGCCAGGGCTGCCTTGCCGGTACGCGCCACCTGGACGCGGTAGCCCTCGCTCTCGAGGATGTCGGTCAACTGAATGATGGCCGGCTCGGAGTCCTCGACCAGCAAGAGGCGCTGGCCGTGGCCGGACGGGACGGGCGTTGACCAGGTGGCGCCATCAACAGAAGACCGTTCAGCGATCGGCGTCGGGGCGCCTTCCGGCAACTCGAACGTCAGGGGCAGCCGGAGGGTGAAGATGGAGCCTTTGCCCGGCACGCTTTCCCCCGTGATGCGGCCGCGGAGCATCATGGCGTATTTCTTCGCGATGGCCAGTCCCAGCCCCGTGCCGCCGTACTTGCGGGAGGTGCTGTCGTCGGCCTGGCGGAACTCATCGAAGACATGCGGGAGTTGGTCGGCGGCGATGCCGAGTCGAAGTCCCCATAGACGGCCGCTGCCGGGCTGGCCCTGCGCTCATCCAGAAGGTCATGGAACGAGAAATCCACCCGGTCTTTGAGGGCCGGGACAATTGCATAGGAGCCGCCGCTGACGCGGAAGCATTTCTGGATGTGTTCCAGCCGCACATTCTGGACGGCCGCTGCGTCGTACACGCCCTGCCGCGCAAGGACCATCTCGGCGTCGCATACGTCGGTGGCGATGATCTGGAACGACGGGGAGTGTCCCTGGGCGGCGGCCAGCTCATCCAGTAAAATGGCGACCGAGTAGGCTTCCTGGCCAGCGGCGCATCCGGCCGACCAGACCCGCAGCGGCCCCCGGTCCGATTTCTCTTTTTCCTGGACGAGGCCGGGCAGGACTACCTGCTCCAGCAGGGCAAAGGTGAACGGGTTTCTGAAGAACTCGCTGTAGGTAATGCGGAGCGAACGGAAAAGAGCCTCAGCTTCCGCGCGATCATCCGACAGACGTTGCAGATAGGCCGTGCGGGACTTGATGGACGTGGCGCGCAGCCGTCTCCCGAGGGATTTCACCAGAAAGGACGTGTCGTACCGGGAGACATCCAAGCCATGCATGTGGCCCATCACCTGGATGATCTGGCCCACGTACTGCTTCATTCGGCCTCCCCGACGACTGAGAACTGCCGATACACCTTCTTCACCCGGTGGACCAGGGGAGCCAGTTTGCCGCCAACATAGACTTTCGCCATCACGGTGTCAAGCCGGAGGATCGGGCGCGGGGAGTCCGGAGCCCTTGGCGGCAACCCCAATCCGTTGTTGCCGCGCGGCACCAGGAATGGCGTAGACTGCGCACGGGCGCACAGAGGTGTTCGCCGACGCACTCGCCGCGGGTCGCCTCATGCTGCCACACGCGGTATCTACGACAGTTACGGGTGGCTCCGATCTTGCTCGCCTTGGAATCGTGGATATGCCAGGCACCGAGATGGACGGCTAACGGAGGAGCGCGATGGTGGGAACCTGCCAGCCGAATGGAACGGTCGTGATCGTCGACGACACGGACGTCAGCGCCGACGTCCTTCGGCGGCATCTGGTCGCGGACGGGTACGACGTCAAGGTGGCATACGATGGCGCGAGCGGCCTCGAGACGGTGCGTCAGTCGTCGCCCGACCTGGTGCTGCTGGACGTCATGATGCCCGGGATGAACGGCTTCGAAGTCTGCCGCCGTCTGAAGGCGGATCCCGTCACGCGGCTGACGCCAGTCGTCCTGGTCACGACGCTGGATACTGCAGATGATCGGATCGAGGGGACGGAAGCCGGCGCGGACGACTTCCTCACCAAGCCCATCGACGTCCGGCAGCTTCGAGCCAGAGTTCGCGCGCTCCTGAGCGTCAAGCACTTCACGGACGACCTCGATTCTGCCGAAGAGGTGGTCCTGAACCTCGCCCGCACCATCGAGGCGAGGGATCCGTCCACTGTGGGGCATTGCGAGCGGCTGGCGACCTACGCCACCGCCATCGGCGTCGAACTGGCGCTCAGCCCTGCCGAACTGCGCGTGCTTCACCGGGGTGCATTCCTCCACGATGTCGGAAAGATTGCGATCCCCGATGCCATCCTGCTCAAACCCGGACGGCTGACGGCAGACGAGTTCGAGATCATGAAACGCCACACCACGGTTGGTGAGCTGTTGTGTGCCGATTTCCGGGCGCTGCGCTCCGTCCGGCCCATCGTCCGCCATCACCACGAGCACCTCAATGGCAGCGGATATCCCGATGGCTTGGTGGGCGCCGAGATACCGCTGTTGCCGCGAATCGTCGGCGTCGTGGATGTGTTCGATGCGTTGACGATGCCGCGCTCCTACAAGCCGGCGCTGTCATCCGCGGCGGCGCTGGAATGCCTCAGGGACGAAGCGACCCAGGGCCTCCACGACCCGACGCTTGTCGGAATCCTGATCGCCCTGCACGAGAGCGGCCAGCTCGAACGACCCACGGCTTGGACACGGCGTCTACCCGGGAACCCGGCCGGAGTGCTGCGATGACCGCGCGACAGCCCCTGATGCTGCTCGTCGATGATGACCCGGTCGTGCGGGACGTCGTGGGGAGAATCGCCTCCGAAGAGGGGTTCGAGGTGGTGTGCTGCGCCAACGGGTACGAGGCCTTCGACGCGTTCGAACGGGCCCCGGTGTTCGCGTTGGTGGATCTGCGGATGCCCGAGGTGGACGGGCTCGAGGTGCTGCGTGCGCTGGGCGCGCGCGTGCCGTCGTGCGGGACTGCGCTGATGAGTGGCGCGGGCACCATCGACGAAGCCGTGGCCGCCATCAAGCTTGGCGCGGTGGACTACCTGCACAAGCCGCTCGACTTCAACCGGCTGCGCGATCTCCTGGGGCGCGTCCGCGAGGACGCGGCCACGCGCCGAAGCCTGCTCGAGCTCGATGGCGACGTCGCCCGCCGCCTCGAGTTCTGCGGGATGATCGGGCGCAGTGCCATCATGCAGGACACCTTCAGCATGATCCGCCGGCTCGCGCCTCATGTCCGGAATGTGCTGATCACGGGCGAGACGGGTACCGGCAAGGAGCTGGTGGCCAAGGCGTTCCACACCCTCGGGTCTCGCCGCGATCGGACGTTTGTCCCGGTGAACTGCTCCGCCGTGGTCGACACCCTGTCTGAAAGCGAGATGTTCGGGCACGTCCGCGGTGCCTTCACGGGCGCAACCGACAACAAGGTCGGGTTGTTCGAGCAGGCCGACCGAGGGACGTTGTTCCTGGACGAGATTGGCGAATTGCCCCTGAGCCTGCAGGCGAAGCTCCTGCGGGTCCTGGAGACGGGCGAGATTCAGCGCGTGGGCAGCGTGGACCGCCGGCGCGTGGATGTCCATGTGTTCGCGGCCACCAATCGCGACCTTCATGCCGAGGTGGCAGCGGGACGGTTCCGGACGGACCTGCTCTATCGGCTCAACATCATCGAACTCTCGCTGCCGCCGCTTCGGGATCGGCGAGAGGACATCCCGTACCTCGTGGCCGCCTTTGTCCGGGAGATATCCTCGCGCCTGAAGAAGCCCATCGGAGGGATCTCCGCGGACGCCGAGCGGACGTTGGTGAACGGACACTGGGAAGGCAACGTCCGCGAGTTGCGCAACGTCGTCGAGCGGGCCTGCATCCTGGCGGAGGGCGATCTGATCACCACGCGGGACCTGGTTCGATTGACGGTCCCCGCCGCCGGTGCCGCGGGATCGCCCGCGGGTGCGGCAGCCCCGCCGCAGTCCATGTCCCCCCCGGGTGATCGGGACGACACCAATCAACTGGATCTGGTCCAGAAAGACCACATCCTCCGTGTCCTCGATCGGGTCCACGGCAACAAGAAAGCGGCGGCGGAATTGCTGGGCATCAGCCGGCGCAAACTCTATCGCTTTCTCGAGCAGCACCAGCTCCACACACCGCAGTCATCGCGCAACGCGTGAACGGGTCAACATCATAAACGGAGCTTCACATGTGTTCGATTCTTGTCGTCGACGACGAGCCCTCCGTGCGGGAGGTGATGGCCCATTGGGCCGAGCGGCTTGGCCATGAGGTTCGTCAGGCGGCCCACGCGGACGAGGCGCTCGAGAGAATGGCGGAACGGGCGGCTGGCGTCGCCGTGTGCGACGTCAAGATGCCGGGCCACGACGGGGTGTGGCTGGCGGAACGCCTGCGAGACGAGTATCCGGGCACGGCGGTCGTCATGGCGACCGCCGTCCAGGACGCCGACGTGGCGCTCTCGAGCCTGCGGCTGGGTGCGGTCGACTTCCTGCCGAAGCCGTTCAGCAGTGAGCAGTTCCGGCACTCCCTCGCGCGGGGCGTGCGCTGGCATCGCGATACCGAACACGCCCGACAGCGGCTCGAGAGTCTGCAGCGCGAAGTCCACGAACACCTGGCACACATCGAATCGTTCTTTGCCGCGACACCGGTGGTGTCGGATGCCGACCTCGACCGCCTGATCGATGGAATCATGCCCGACCACGCGGCGGTCGAACATGCACGGCGCGTGGCGGCCATCGCGACGAACATGGCCGTGCACCTGGGGATCCGCAGCCCGGAACTCGCCGACATTCAGCGGGCGGCACTGCTCCACGACCTCGGCCGGGTGGCCCTGCCCGCGACGATCCTGTGCAAGCCGGCCCAGCTCTCCGACGAGGAGATCGAAATTGTGCGGCAGCAGCCACGCCTCGTCAGCGAAATTCTCGATCGCACCGCGTTCCTGGCACCAGCCGCCGTCATCGTGCGAGCCATCTTCGAGCACGTGGACGGCACGGGCTACCCCTGGGCCCTGCGTGGCGAGGAAATCCCACAGGGCGCCCGCATCATCGCCCTGGCGGACGCCATGGACGCCATGACCCACCATCGTGTGCACCGCGAGGCACGCACCCCCGCCGAAGCCATCTTCGAGATCCAACGTTGCCGCGGCACCCACTTCGATCCCGAGGCGGTCAATGCCCTGCTCAGCGTCGTCCACCTGCACTGGACGTCGGTGGCTCGACGACCGGCTGTTGAAGCCGAGTCGTCCGATACACCTGCGCCTCAGCCCGCAGGGCTGTTCGATCTCACGCGGGGCCGGCACGCCTCATCCGCTACGAACGGGGCTGGGGTCCCGCTTCCCGACGATCCAGCATGTGCCGGATCTGGCGGACCAGCACACTCGGAAGATACGGCTTCTGGATGATCGCCGTGTGCTCGTCCGCCACCACGCCCTTGAAAATGGTCGAATCCACGTAGCCGGACACGAACACGACGCGGAGTGCGGGGCTGGATTCCCGAAACAGGCGTGCGACGTCCAGCCCATTTCGGCCCGGCATGACGATGTCGGTGAGGAGCAGGTCGATCCGACCGGCGTCGTCCAGCCATCGCGTCGTGGCGTCGAGGCCGTCGACAGCCTCGAGCACGCGGTACCCCTGCCCTTCCAGCACGCGCCGAAGCAGGACGCGAAGCCCCTCATCATCTTCGACGAGGAGAATCGTCTCAGCAGCTCGGGCGTCGGCAGTTGAGAGCGCCTGTGCAGGCGCTGGCGACAAGGGCGTGCCGCTCGACACCGGGAAGTACAGGGTGAAGGTCGAGCCTCGGCCCATGTCGCTCTGGGCTGCGACATAGCCACTGCACTGCTTGACGATGCCATAGACGGCGGCCAGCCCAAGCCCCGTCCCTTCTCCCGGACCCTTCGTCGTGAAGAACGGTTCGAACACCAGCGGCAGCAACTGGGGCTCGATTCCCTGGCCTGTGTCTGTAATCGAGAGCGCAACATGACGCCCTATGCGGGCGCCGGGTTGGGCGGCCACGAAATCCTCGTCGAGCGTCACCTGGGCCGTGCGGATGGTGAGCTGTCCTCCATCTGACATCGCGTCGGCGGCGTTGCTCACCAGGTTGTAGACCGCCTGCTCGATCTGGCCGGGATCGGCGGAGATGTCGTCGAGACCGGATGCGAGGTCCCACACGATCTCGATGTTCTCGCGCATCATGGTGCGCAACGGCTTCCGCAGGTCGGACACCAGTGTCGTCAGGTTCAGCAGGATCGGGTTCATCGCCTGTTTCCGGCTGAACGCGAGCAATTGTCGCGTGAGCGTGGATGCCCGTTCCGCGACCGACTGGATCCGGATGATGTCGTCCCGGTAGGGCGACTCGGGTGGCATCGAGGCCAGCAGCAGATAGCAGTACCCCAGGATGCCCGTCAGCAGGTTGTTGAAGTCGTGCGAGACGCCACCGGCGAGCCGCCCGACAGCCTCCATCTTCTGCGCCTGCGCGAACGCGACCTCGAACCTGATCCGTTCCTGCTCCGCCCTTAGGCGCTCGGTGATGTCCAGGCAGTGGCCGATGTAGCCCAGGAAGTTCCCATGGGTGTCGTAGCGTGGTGTGCCATCGTCCTGGACCGATCGGTACTTGCCATCGTGACGCCGCAGGCGGTGGACCGAGCTGAACGCTTGACGCTGGTCGAACGCGGTCGTGCAGGTCTCGAGCCATGTGGTCAGGTCGTCCGGATGGACCCCGTGGGCCCATCCATCACCCAGTTCCTGTTCGAGGGTGCGGCCCGTGAAATCGAGCCAGGGCTGATTGACGTAGTCGCACTTCCTGTCGGGGCCGGAGGTCCAGATGAGCGCCCGCCCGGAGTCTGCCAGCGTGCGGTAGCGTCGCTCGCTCTCCTGCAGGGCTTCATGTGCCCTGGACGCGTCCATCATCGCCCGTCTTCGGCTGAGCGCTTCGCGGACAGCGTAGGGCAGTCGGGTGCGATGCTCCTTCAGCACGTAGTCCCAGGCGCCGGCCTTGAGACACTCGACAGCCGTTTCTTCGTTCAGCGTGCCGGTCAGCACGATGAACGGGAGTTCGGGGTCATGGGCGATCGAGAGAGACAGTGCCTCCAGGCCGTTGAAATCCGGCATCGTGTAGTCGGAGATGATCAGATCGGGGCCGCGCGTCTTCAACGCGTCCAGCAGGGCCGGCTCCGAATCAACTCTGGCCCACGAGAACTCCAGGCCGCTCTTGTGCAACTCTCGCGCGGCCAGTTCCGCGTCCGACGGCACATCCTCGATAAACAGAATGTGCAGCGGAATATCGACTGCCATGTCTGCACCCCCGGGGTCAGCTCACCCGTCACATCTTCGCACGCGTCGGCCTGCTCGAGCCTCGGTCGGCGTAGTCGTTGCTGCGTATTGTCGCCGGATTCGGCAAGACGTGCAAACTGCCGCGCGCGTCGCGGGCGCCCTGTCGCGGGGCCGCCGTCGCTGCCCTACTTCACCATCAGTGCCGCCGCGCGGATCGTTGCGCTCCCCGAGCCATTCGTCACCGTCACAAAATAGCCCGCCGCACCGCCCGCCTGCACGTTTGAACTCCGAGGCGGCCAACGTCCTCCGGGCATGGCGTCCGGAGGAGGCGGATCAGGGCGCGTTGGTCTTTCCCGGCCATGACGGCCGGCGCATGAAGACCATCACGACGGCCTGGCGCGCGGTTGCCAAAGAGGCCAAGTTGACCGGCTTCAACTTCCACGATCTACGGCACTCATTCGCTAGCCGGCTGGTCCAGAGGGGCGTGGATCTGAACACCGTCCGCGAACTCCTGGGGCATGCCGACATCAAGATGACGCTGCGCTACGCGCACCTCGCGCCGGAGAACAAGGCCGCGGCGGTGGCGCTTCTGACGGAACCGGCAGGTGTCGACAAACGACATGCGCGCGTGCGCCAGTAGGTATCGGACGAGCGGTTTCGGGTGGTTCAGAACGCGGTGCAGACGAGGCGCCTACGGACCGGTTGACGCGATGGAGTCGGCTTCGCGTTTTTCTGCTATGGTACGGAGACAGGAGTGACGTCGATGAAGCAGTTCACCGCGGTCGTCGAGCGAGATTCGGACACGGGCCTATATGTTGGATACGTGCCTGGGATGCCAGGTGCCCACAGCCAGGCCGAAAGTCTCGACGAGCTGAACGCCAACCTGCGCGAAGTCGTCGCGATGTTGCTCGAAGATGGCGACCAGGCACAGGAAGCGGAATTCGTCGGCATTCAGACCGTTCGGGTTGCCTGACTGTGACGAAACCGCCTGTTCTCAAGCCTCGTGAAGTCGTCGCTCTGCTCGAGCGGGCGGGTTTTTTCGAGGTCCGCCAGCGCGGTTCGCACAAGCAGTTCCGGCATCCCGACGGGCGCGTCACCACCGTCCCATTTCATCAAGGGCGTGACATCTCTCCGACCCTGCTTCGCCAGATTGCGCGAGACATCGGGCTCTCGGTGGACGAGTTGCTGGCCGGGTCGTAGCGCACACCGCCGACGACCTTCAACGTCTCGAGGCGCGGTAGAGAGCGACCTCGGCAGCGATCTCCTGCTCGGTGATCTTTCGGGCGCCGGGCAGTTCCTGGGTACGCTTCAAGAGGGCGTTCAGCTCGGCAACGTGGCTCGTCCGGGCGTCGTCAGCGGCCTCACTCTCGACCAGGACGATCGCCTCGACCAGGCTGCCGGCGATCAACTCCAGCGACCGGATCTCGATCAACCCACCTGCCTGGACGGTTACCTTCCGGCGCAAGACCTTCGTCATCTCCCCTCCCGCTGTTTGACTGTACACCGGCTCCCCGCTTGGACGGCAACGGCTGCAGACCTCGCCGAACGACGCCCCGCACAATGTGACGAATGTCGGCCTCGGGGTGCTCGTCTGTCGGAGTGCCCGGCTTGGCCACCGCCTTGAGGCGAACCCAATCAGTGTTGGATTTCATTGAAGAAGATGAGTGCTTCACGGTTGGTGGCTTTGCGGAACGAGATGATGCGGATTTCATGTTCGTTTTCCGTGTGAACGACTGAGACCGGAACGCCTGCGAGGAGTCCGAGTGTGACGATCCACGCCACGTATCTGTTCCTGGTCGGTGGGCAGTTCGTTTCCGGTGGCCTTCCTGATAGGTTCCGCCACCTGCATGCCTATCCCGTCCACTCGGGCGAAGCCGTCAGCATCGGCGAGCAGGCCTACAGCTACGCAATTCACAAGGACATCCGCGTTCCTCTCTACGCGCTGTGCAGGACTATCCGCCGGTGCAGTGCCCGCGGGGGGTGCATCAACGGTAGCCGAACACGGGCGGGAACATGACAACCACCA
>Ga0209745_1000793_pt1 | contig 19099 bp, 17 predicted proteins | sample BarGraNGADG00312_FD_184495 | JGI IMG/M metagenome (GOLD analysis project Ga0209745, IMG submission 184495) | Arctic peat soil microbial communities from Barrow, Alaska - Barrow Graham LP Ref core NGADG0004-312 (SPAdes) (version 2) | ecosystem: Environmental > Terrestrial > Soil > Wetlands > Peat...
CGAGCCTGCCTCCACTGGAGACCGCGACGACTCGGGCTCCCCGTTCGACCGCCTCGTCGAGGCACTCCAGCGTCTCCTCCGTGTTGCCCGAATAGCTTACGGCGAAGACGAGCGTGTCCGGCCCCACGTACGCCGGCAGGGCGTACCCCTTGACCGAGGCGACGGGCATCCTGAGGCATCCGGACACGAGCGCCGCGGTCACGTCGCCGGATATCCCGGAGCCGCCCATGCCCAGCACGACCACCGAGTGCAGCCCGTCCGCGCGCGGGAGCGAGACCTCGCGTCCTCCTATCTCCAGGGCTTCGCGGACCTGCTGTGGGAACCACTCCATCACGGTCAGCATGCCGGACGCGTCGAGCCGCCCCATCTCCGCAGCGTTATCGAGGTCGACTTCCATCTCCATCTCCCTTGACGGCGTGCTCGACCGAGTCTATGAGCTCCTTGCCGCGTGCGACGAGGTCCTCCACCTCTTCTTCGGAGGTCGCCTCGGCGTAGATGCGCACGACCGCCTCGGTGCCGGATACGCGCAGCATCACCCAGGAGCCGTCCTCCCGGTGGAACTTGAGCCCGTCGATGGTCTCGACTTCGGTGACCTTCTGCCCGCCGATCTCCGCCGGCCTGAGGCCGGGAAGGTTCTCCAGGAGAGCTTCCTTGTGTGCCTGGGTGAGCTCGATGTCCCTGCGCAGGTAGACGAACCTCTGGCCCAGCTCGTCCATCAGGTCGTCGATAAGCTCACCGAGGGTCTTGCCGTTCTTCGCCATCACCTCGACCATCAGGAGCCCGACCAGTATCCCGTCGCGTTCGGGGATGTGGTTCTTGATGCCGGTGCCGCCGCTCTCCTCGCCGCCGATGAGGATATCCTCCTGGAGCATCAGGTCGCAGATATACTTGAAGCCGACCGGCACCACGAAGAGCCTGCGGCCGTACTTCTCGCAGAGCCGGTCTATCATGGTGGTGGTGGACACGGTCTTGACCACGTCCCCGCTCCAGCCGCGCACCTCCACCAGATGCTTGAGCAGGAGCGCGAACACCATGTGAGAGCTGATGAAGCGGCCTGTCGCGTCGACCGCCGTCACCCTGTCCGCGTCGCCGTCCACCGCGATGCCCACATGATAGCCGCCCTTGACCACGGCTTCCCTGAGGTCGTCGAGGTTCCGCCCGATGGGCTCGGGCTGCATCCCCGGGAACAGGGGGTTGTGAACCCCGTGGATCTGGTCCGCGGAGAGTCCCAGCCTCTCGATCGCCTCCTGGAAATACCCCTGGCCGGCGCCGTACATGGGGTCGAAAAGTATCTTGAGGCCCTTGCCCCCCTCGGCGAGGGTTTTCGCGTCGATCAGCCTGACGACCTCATCCAGGTACGGCGGCTTCGGGTCGAACCGCGTGATGCCGCCGCGGGCCAGCACGTCCTCGAACAGCACGTCGGGGCGCGCCGGAGGGTCCTTCTCGACGCGCCGCAGCTCGCTCTCGATCTCGCCCGTGATCGCCGTCGAAGCGGAGCCACCGTAAGACGCCTTGAACTTGATGCCGTTGTAGCGTGCGGGGTTGTGGCTCGCGGTTATCATGATGGCGCCGTCGGCCGACTCGTTTACGGTCGCGTAGGATATCGAAGGGGTCGGGACGAACTTATCCGCTATCCGCACCTCTATGCCATGCGCCTCCGCGGCCACGGCGCAGAGCTGGGCGAACATGTCTGAGCTGAACCGCGTGTCGAAGCCGACCAGCAGAAGAGGCTTGCCGCCGCCTTCCTTGTTGGCCACCAGGTACCTCGAGATGGCGCTGGCTACCAGCCACAGCCTGTCCATGGTGAAGTCGTCCGCGATGACGCCCCGCCAACCGTCCGTTCCGAACTTGATCATCGCTGACCCCTTCCGCCGCCCTTGCCCGCCCCCCGCATCCGCTCCGGGGCGGGACGCGCATCGGCCTGCCCTAGACCCGCTCCCGCCAGTAGTTGAGCAGGTCCTCGAGCGTCTTGTCGAGGGGTATCGTCGGCTCCCAGCCGGTCCGCTCGGTGAACTTGGTGATATCGGCCCTCAACACCATCACGTCCGAGGGACGCATCCGCTCGCGGTCCTTCCGGACCTCTATCTCGAGGTCGGTCAGGGCGAGCAGCTTGTCGAGCATCCCCCTTATGGTGATGTCCTTGCCCGTCCCGAGGTTGTACACCTCGCCGGGCTCCCCTTTCTCCAGGGCGAGCCAGTACCCTTTCACGATGTCCCGCACGTCGGTGAAGTCGCGGCGCGCCTCCAGGTTCCCCACGTCGATGACCGGCTCCTTGAGGCCTTTCTCGATCAAGGCGATCTGCTTTGCGAAATTGCTGGACACGAAAACATCGCCCCTGCGCGGGCCGGTATGGTTGAAGGCGCGGGTCCTTACGACGAACAGCCCGTAGCTCTCGTGGTACTGGTATCCCAGAAGGTCCTGCGCCACCTTGCTGACCCCGTACGGGGACAGCGGGCGCAGTTGGTTGGTCTCCTTTATCGGGACCTCGTCCTCGTACACCATCCCGTACTCCTCGCTGGAGCAAGCGAGCTGGATGCGCGCGGGAATCTTGAGCTCGCGCATCGCCTCGAACATGTTTATCTCGCCTTCGATGTTGGTGACCATCGTCTCGACCGGGGCTTTCCACGATGTCGGCACGAAGCTCTGGGCCGCGAGGTGGAAGATGTAGTCGGGCTTGACCTCCGACAGGCAGTGCCGGACCGCCACGCCGTCGCGCAGGTCGCAGTCGACCAGGTTGAGCATTTTGTCTATGTGCTGGACGTTCTCCATGCGGCTGCGCCAGCGGACCGTACCGTATATCTCGACATCCCCGCGCTCCATGCAGTAATCCGCGAGATGGCTGCCGACGAAGCCGGTTATCCCGGTTATCAGAACTCTCAACATGCACCTCCACGCGCTGGTCCACCCGCAAGCCGCAAAAGAACCCTCTCGACCGGGGAGAAGGAATGGGGCGGGGTGGACGACCCCATCAGAACTTGATCTTTCCCGCCTCTATGACAGTGGAGGGCCAGACGCGTATCCCGTGTCGGAACTCGTTCTCCCCTCCAGCCCGGATATTATCACCCAAGACCGAACCGTCCGCAACACGGACTCCGCGGCCCAGTTCGGTGCCACGCCCCACGATGCTATGCTCCACCGTGCAGTCGTCACCTATCACCGCGCCGTCCATGATGACGGAGCCGTCGATGCGCGCTCCGGCCCCGACCCGTACGCCGTCACCGAGGCATGCCTTATCGCCGACCGAGGCGTGCGCGGATATGCTGACGCCGTTCCCCAGCAGCGCCGGACCGTAGACCCGGGCGGACGCGTCGATATCGACGCCGGAGCCGGCGAACACGCCGTCCATGATCTCTTCTCCCTTTAGCGGTATCACTATCTCGCCGTCCAGGATGTCGTGGTGCGCCTGCAGGTACTTGGCGGGCGTGCCGAGGTCCAGCCAGTAGCAATCGCAGGGGAATCCGAACATGGGCTCGCCCTGCGCGAGCAGGTCGGGAAAGAGCTGGCGCTCGAAGGAATAGTTCTCGCCTGGCGGCACCTGCCCGAACACCCTCGGGTCGATCACGTACGTCCCCGCGTTTATGAGGTTGGTGACGACCTGGTCCCACGATGGCTTCTCGAGGAACTCCTTTATGCGTCCACCCTCGTCCAGGGGGACGAGCCCGTAGGCGGTGGGGTCGTCGACCGGTGTGAGCGTGATGGTGACGGTGGCGCCCTTCTCGTTGTGATAGGCGATGAGCGCGCCGATGTCCAGGTCAGTCAGTATGTCGCCGTTGCACACTATCACCGGGTCGGTGCCCAGGTGCTCCTCGACGTTCTTAACGGCGCCGCAGGTGCCGAGCGGCTCGTCCTCGGTGACGTGGATGAGCTTCATGCCCATGCGCGAGCCGTCGCCGAAATACTCGTCGAACACCGCCGGGAGATAGCCGGTGGAAAGAACGACCTCGTCGACCCCGTACCGTCGCAGGTGGTCCAGCTCGAGCTCGAGCAGCGGTGTGTTGACTATCGGCAGCATCGGTTTCGGCGTCGTAATGGTCAACGGCCTGAGCCTGGTTCCGAAGCCGCCTACCAGCATCGCGCCTCGCATCGAGGCCTCCCCTCCGTTGGTCGCCCGGCGACGGGCCGGCGCCCCGCCGGTCGAAAACAAACCGCGGCAGTCACTCCCGCTCGCGCCAGTAGTCGAGCGTATCCATCAGGGTCTTCTCGATGGGGATGACCGGCTCCCACCCGATCTCCTCTCTGAGGAGGCCGTTGTCCCCAAGCATTATCGGTATGTCGCTCGGCCTCTGCCGGCTCGGGTCGGGCTCGACGTCTATGTCCACATCCGACATCCCGAGCAGCATCTCGAGCAGCTCCCTCACCGGCCTGGCGACCCCCGAGCAGACGTTGTAGGCCGTTCCCCCGGTCCCGGATCCCATCAGCATGCGGTACGCCCTGACGGTATCCCGGACGTCGGTGAAGTCCCTCATCGCTTCGAGGTTACCCACCTTGAGGAAAGGCTCGCTTTTGCCCGACTCGATCATCGCTATCTGGCGCGCGAAGGAAGAGACGACAAAGTCGGACGACTGCCCCGGCCCCGCCTGGTTGAAGCCCCTTGTGACTATGACCCTCCAGTCGAAAGCCTCGTGGTACATGAGGCCGAGTACCTCCTGGCCGACCTTGCTGACCGCGTAGTGGCTGCAGGGCTGCATCGGCATCGATTCGTCGAGGGGCATCTGGTCCGGGTGCACCACCCCGTACTCCTCGCTGGAGCAGGCGATGTGGACCGACGCCTCGATGCCGAGGGTCCGGATAGACTCCATCAGGTTGAGCTGCCCGAACATGTTCACGCGATAGGTGGCCCAGGGGTCCTGCCAGGACAACGCGACCGACGGCTGGGCGGCGAGGTGGAAGACCGAGTCCGGCCTGAAGTCGTCGACCAGGGCCCGGAGCTTGTCGTAGTCGGTGAGGTCGGTGACGAGGTAGATCAGCCCGGGGACCGTCGTGAGCGGCTCGGGCTTCAAGCCCACGCCGCATATCTCGCAGCCGACAGCGTCGGCCAGCTCCACCAGCAGGTGCGAGGCGACGAAGCCGTCGGCCCCGGTTACCAGAACGCGCTCCATCTCGGTCTCCCCGGCGCTTTCGAAACTGACGGTTGCCGGCCGGATGCCGGCGTTTACGCTATTTACTGCCTCCCAGGCATTATCACGCGACCCTGGCCGCCCAGCCTGGCGCGAACACGGTAGAACGAGTTCAGTGCCGCGATAAGCGCGAAGCGCGAGGCGATTCCCAGGGCCACCAGCGGGTTCACGAGCCACGGCACCGGACCCCGGTAGGTCTTCCGGTGAAAGCGTAGCATACTGAGGTGATGGTGTAACGTCATGCGCGTGGTGGCTAAGCGGCTCGACTGTCCTATGTGGTGCACAACGTCGCCGGCCGGCATGTAGCAGACGGTCCAGCCAGCCTCGCGGAGCCGCCAGCAAAGGTCCACGTCCTCCACGTACATGAAGTAGCCCTCGTCGAAGAAGCCCACCTCCCTGGCCGCCTCACCCCTTAAGGCCACGAAGGCTCCCGAGACCCAGTCGACCTCGCACTCGACCGAGTGGTCCCATCCCAGCTTCTTGTACCTCGCGGTGAAGGGGTTGTCGGCGCTGAACAGGCCGAGGAACGCGTGCGCGAACGCTTCCCCCACCGACGGGAACTCGCGGCACGAGTACTGCAGCGACCCGTCCGTGTTGAGTATCCGCGGACCTACGGCGCCGGCTCGCGGGTTGCTCTCGAAGAAGCGGACGATCTCGGAGACCGTGTCCTCGGCCAGCACCGTGTCGCTGTTGCAGACGATCAGGTAAGGCTCGCTCGTCATCGACACGCCCTTGTTGCACGCCTTAGCGTATCCGACGTTCCCCGTGTTCCAGACCAGGTTCACCCCCGGGAACTCGTTGAGCACCATCTCCGCGCTGCCGTCCGTTGAGCCGTTGTCCACCACCCAGAGCGATACGGGCTCTTCGAAGTCCTGCCGTGCGAAGGACAGCAGGCAGTCCCGCAGCATCTCCCGCGTGTTCCTGTTCACGATTACGGCTGCTACCCGGCTCACCGCCGCTCCCTTTCCCCGTCGACCACCATCTCTCCGCGGCGGATCAGGTGCCTCCGCACCCACGCGCCGTAATCGAACGGCTGGAACCAGCACTCGAGCTCGCGCGCAGGGACCAGCCGTCGGGACTGGATGGCGCGTCTCTTCGCGACCGTCGAGGGCAGAAGTCTCACGACCTCGGCGACCGAAGAGAGCGCGCGCGGGCACCGCACGAGCAGGGCTCCCGCCTTGAGGGCTTCGGTCAGCAGGAGGCCGGGCAGGTTCCGCAGCAGGTACCTCGCCGAATCGTTCTTGATCACCATCAGGTAGCGGTTCTTGTAGTTGTGGTACTCGACCAGCAGGGTCTTCCTGTAGCCAGCCCCTCCTCGCCTGTGGTACCCGACGGCGAGCGGGTTGTACAGGCACTTCCAGCCGCGAAGCGCGGCCCTCCAGTCGACGTCCAGGTCCTCCCAGAAGGCAAAGAAATCCTCGTCGAAATACTCGTCGCCGACCTTGATGTCCTCGAGCATCCGTCGCGAGTACATCGCGGCGGCGCCGGTTGTCCCGAAGACACGCTCGGGCTCGTTGTAGCAGTCCGGGCCGCGCTCGCCTTCCCCCCTGTTGGTCGCGAGGCGGTTGTTGAAGATGACGTGGCCGGCCGAGTCGATGACGTTGTCCGGGTCGCCGGGCGGGAACCGCAGCAGCTTGCCGGCCGCGCTGCCGACCTCAGGGTCGTCGAAAGTCGCCGCCAGCTCACGGATGTATCCCGGCTCGAGCACGACGTCGGTATTCATGGATACCAGGAGCTCCCCGGCCGACTCCCTTATGCCCGCGTTCAGCGCCGCGCTGAATCCGCTGTTGCCCGCGCAGGCTATCGCCCGGGGAGAGCCGTTCGCGAAGCGGGCGGTGTTCGCGGGGTCGCCCGCGAACTCCAGCAGGTACTCGCGCGAGCCGTCGGTCGAGAGGTTGTCAATGGCGATGAGCTCGATGTCGTCGTGATCCTGACCGGCGATTGACGCGAGGCAGTCCGGCAGGTCCCGGCCGCCGTTGAAGTTGATGATGATGATAGATATCAGGCGCATGCGATCACCGTGCTGTCATCGGCGTGAGACGGTCTGAGCGCGCGCGCCCTCAGGAAGGCGAGATGTCGTCCGGCGGCGCGGCCGTCTCGCCGGCGGAGTGGTCGACCTGTGCCACCTGAACGATTGCGCTCTTTACCGGTTTGCTCTCCGTATCCTTACTGGGAAGGCCCTGGGCGGTGATTATCACGCCGACCACGATGAAGGCGAGACCGACCCAGCTTACCCACCTGACGTTTTCGTTGAACACAAACCTGGAATACAGCACTACCACGACGTACCCCGCGGCGACCATTGGGTACGCCACGCTGAGCGAGGTCCGCGAGAGCACCACCAGCCAGAACAGCGCGGAAATCGCATACAGCAGGATGCCTGCGACCGCCCAGGGGCCGTCCTTGACGAGCCACTTGGCCAGCGTCACCGGGTGCTTGAAGTTGTCCATCTTCAAGTCCCCGTGCACCGAGACGATGTCGTTCATGCCCGCTTTCATCGCGAGCTGCCCGGCGACAGCCAACCCGATACTGATGACGAGCAGCAGCACTGTGATTACCGTGTCCATGTTGGAAGCCCTCCCTGACATCTCTGCTCTCCCCTGAAACTCAGTTCACGAAACGATACTTTACCAGCGTCCACAGGGCGCTGAAGCCGTCGGTCCAGTGGATCTTCTTGCCTTCCGAGTACTCACGGCCGGCGTACGATATCGGCACCTCGTAGATCCTTATCCCCTTCTTCAGGACCTTGGCCGTGATCTCCGGCTCGAAATCGAAGTGGTCAGATCTTACGCGGATCCCGTCGAGCGCGGATCGCGCGAACATCTTGTAGCAGGTCTCCATGTCCGAGAGCGTGGTGTTGTAGAGGACGTTGGTCACCAGGCTCAGCAGCTTGTTGCCGACCATGTGCCAGAAGAGCATGTCGCGGTGCTCGCCGGTGAAGCGCGACCCGTAGACTACCTCGGCCTTTTTCTTCAGCATGGGAGCAAGCATGGTGCGGAAGTCTTCGGGTTCGTACTCGAGATCGGCGTCCTGTACCACCAGGTAGTCGCCGGTCGCACTCTCCAGGCCGGTCCTTACCGCCGCGCCCTTGCCACGGTTCTCCTTGTGCCTGAAGACCTTGGTCGTCGAGTCGTCCTCCAGCTTGAGGATATCGCTCGTGCCGTCGGTGGACCCGTCGTCGACCACGATTATCTCTTTCTGTATCTCGCCCAGGTCGACGGCCCGCACGCGCCGGATTATCTCCTGGATGGTGTTCCGCTCGTTGTAGACCGGGATTATCACTGACAGTCTCACCGGCACCTCACCTTCCGACTCCCTCGTAGGCGAAACCCAGCTTGCGCAAGACCGCCGGGTCGAGGCAGTTCCTGGTATCGATAATAAGGGGGCATCTCATGATCCCCTTGACCCGCTCGTAGTCCAGCCACTTGAACTCGTCCCACTCGGTGAGAAGGACCAGGGCGTCGGCGCCCTCCGCGACCTCGTAGGCGTTACCCGCGAACGCTACGCTCTCGAGCTGGGCCGCCGCGTTTTCCATCGCCTGCGGGTCGTAGGCGGTCACCCGCGCTCCGCCCATCACGAGCATCCGCGTGATGTTCATGGCGGGCGAATCGCGCAGGTCGTCGGTGTTGGCCTTGAACGCCAGCCCGAGTATGCCGATCTTCGCCCCCTCGAGGTCGCCCACCAGCACCTTGATCTTGGCCACCATCCGCTCCTGCTGCTCGTCGTTGACCTTGAGCACTCCCTCCAGCAGGTCGAAGTCGTACCCGTTCTCGCGAGCTATCATGAGCAGGGCGCGGCAGTCCTTCGGGAAACAGGAACCGCCGAAGCCGGGGCCGGCTTTGAGGAACTCGAAACCTATCCTCTCGTCGTAGCCCATCCCGAGCGACACCTCGCGCACGTCGGCCCCCACGACCTCGCAGATGTTGGCGATCGCGTTAATAAAGGAGACCTTGGTCGCCAGGAAAGCGTTGGACGCGTACTTTATCATCTCCGCGCTCACCGGGTCGGTCACCAGGAGCGGCGCGTCCACCCCCCTGTAAAGCTCGGTCATCCGCATGATGGCCTTCTGCGAGTCGGAGCCGATGACCACCCTGGCCGGCTTCATGAAATCCGAGACCGCGCTCCCCTCGCGGAGGAACTCGGGGTTCGACACCACGTCGAACTCGTGGTACTCCTCCATGCTCTCCTCGATGATGCGCTGTACCCTCTTGGTGCTGCCGACCGGCACGGTGCTCTTGTTGATGACGACCTTGTAATCCTGGATAGCCGATGCGATGGTCCGCGCCACGTCGTCCACGTAACTCAGGTCGGCGTGGCCGCCCCCGTCGGAGGGGGTCGGTACGGTGATGAAGACGAACTCGCTCGACCGCGCCGCGGAGAGGATGTCGGTCGAGAAGCGCAGATTGCCGCTCGACAGGCCCTGGCTGACGAGCCCCTCCAGCTCGGCCTCGAAGATCGGCATCTCCGCCTTCTCGAGGGCGGCTATCTTGTCGCGGTCCTTGTCGACGCAGGTCACGTCGTGCCCGAGGGCGGCCAGGCACGTCCCGGTGACAAGCCCCACGTAGCCCGTGCCTATGACGCAGCATTCCATATTGATTCCGGTTTCCCCTCGCCTCACGGCCGTCTCGGAGCCGTCGCGACCCGTACCCTTTGCAGGTCTTCCCGGGCCCGCGGCATCGGCAGGAACAACGATACTGCTCAGAAAAGGGTCTCTAGCTCGTCCTGGATTACAGGTTGTTTCCGGCCGGCGAGCCCGTCGTCGATGGCTTCGTTCGCCAGCCCATCGCACTCGGTATTCTTCTCCCTGGGAATGTGCTCGACCTCCACCACCCGGTAGGTCGAGAGAAGCGACTTCACCCGCGACAGCAAGGGGGCCAGGGACTTGCTCTTCACCTTGAACCCGCCGCGGACCTGGTTGACCACCAGGTCGCTGTCGAGCGTTATCCGAACGTTCTCGTAGCCAAGGCCGCAGCTCTCCTCGAGTATCCTTATGAGCGCCACGTACTCGGCCACGTTGTTGGTGGTGACCCCCAGGAAGTCGCTCACCCTGGCCAGCACCCGTCCCGACTCGTCGCGTGCCATGCCGCCGGCGCCGGCGGGCCCGGGGTTCCCCCTGGACGCACCGTCGCTGCAGACGTTGAGGAAACCGGCCCGTTTTCCTCGCGAGCTCACTTGACCAGTATCCTTCTGCAGTGCTCGCACCGGAACACGTCGTCCTCGTGCTGGAAGCGGTCTATCTGGGTGCGGCTGAACTCGATGTGACAGCCTCCGCAGTGCCTGCCCTGCTCGATCCTCACAACCGCCTGGCCACCCTTCTTCTTGAGCAGGCTCTCGTACTGCTCGATGGTCTCTTCGTCCACCAGGCCCTTCTGGTCATCGCGCTCCTCCTGGAGAACTTTGACCTCCTGCTCCATGTCGGAGCGCTCGACCGTGTAAGCGGCGAGCTGTTCCCGCTCTTCAGCCTCTGCCGCGGCAAGGGCCTCACGCGCGCGCTTGATATCGCTCCTGATGCGGTCGATATCCTCCATCTCCTCGAGGTCCTCGGTCTCCATCTCGTCGCGCTTCTTCCTGAGCGAGAGTATCTCGGCCTGGATCGACGAGAGCTCCTTGGGGTTCATTATCGTCCCGCTGAAGAGCTTCTCTTCCTCCTTCTTCACCTTGGTGTCCAGGAGGTCGAGCTCTCCATCGAGCTTGTGCTGCCGGTGCTCGAGCTCCTCGAGCCCCTGCTCGCACGCGCCCAGGTCGGCCTGCGCTCCAACCACTTGCGACCTCAACTCGGCGAGCCTGTGCTTGTCGGCGAGCCCTTCGTTCTCTTTCTTGCGCGCCGTGATACGCGTGTCCAGATCCTGGATGCCCAGGAGCGTCCGCCCGAGTTCTCCAGCGCTGATGTTGTTCAACCCCAGTAACCCTCCTTGTCCCTGTAACCTGTCATGCGAAGGCCCCATCCGTGCGATTCGGAGCGCTTCGCGAGTCCATCGACCATCGCCGGGACCAGAGCCCTCTCGCTCTCCAGGTGGCCGAGCTGGATGAGGTCGAGCCCCGCCTCGCGTGCCTCGGCAACGCCCTGCCGATCGAGCTCACCCGTCGCCAGCAGGTCGCATCCGGCCTCGACAGCGGCGCGCACCAGGCCACCCGCATTCCCGGGGGCCACGGCGACCCTGCTGACGCGTCGCGACGCGTCACCGTGGAGAACCGCCCGTGAAGAGCCCGCCCAGTCGGCCAGGTCATCGAGGATCTCGTCGGGCGTCCTGTCATTCTCCAGGGTGCCTGTCCGCCCCCTTCCCCAGGGCACGACGTTCTCTGTCCTGTAGACGTCATATGCTACTTCTTCGTACGGGTGTGCCGCCACCATCCGGGATACGACCCCGGGGACCGTGAACGACGGCGTCATCATCTCCAGGCGTACTTCCGCCACGCGGTTGAGCCTCCCCCTGTCTCCCGAGTAAGGTCGCGACGACTCCCCCGGCACGAACGTGCCTGTCCCCTCCGCCCGGAAGGAGCACCGGGTGTAATCACCGATGACGCCGGCCCCGGCCCGGGCCATCGCCGACGACACTTCGTCGACCGACTCCGGCGGCGCGAATACCACCACTTTCGCGAGGTACGCCCGCCTCGACCGCTGCAGGGGACCCTCTACCTTAAGACCTATCCGGCGGGCCATCAGGTCGGCGGTGCCTCCATCGGCCTCGTCGGCGTTCGCGTGGCAGCAAACGATGTCGAGCCCGCCCCTGATCGCCAGGGCGGCAAGCCGGCCCGCTGAGTTGTCGGTGACCCATGGCGAGTGCGCGCCCCCCAGTATTCCGGAATGGTGCGTCACCAGGAGGCCGAAGTCCGAGGAGAGCGCTTCCGCGACGATAGCGTCCGTGAGCTCCACCGAGCAGAGAACACCGTCGATGCTCGAGTCGAGCGAGCCGACGAGCAGGCCGCTGTCACCCGCATCGCCAGCGAGCTCCCACGGGAACATCTCGCCCAGTGCATCCACCATCTCTCTAACCGTGGCCAGTCGAACCGCCTCCTGTCGGATGCTCCGGGCTTCGCCGACCTACCGGCCGGCGCTTCCGGCTCCTGCTGGGCCGCCCGAACGAGGTGGCCTGACCACCGCCCGGACCGAGGAGCCGGCGCCGTTCGCATCAACTGCCGGTATCACCGGGCACCTCCCCGACGTCCCGCGCGGCGGCGGGGTCTGCCCCGGCCACCTTTCGTTTCTTCCTCTCGATCATGTACTTGATGACCATCGGGAGCACGGAGATCATCACGATGGCAATGATCACATAGCTGAAATTGTTCTTTACAAACGAGGTCGAGCCGAAGAAGTAGCCGGTCAGGGTGAACAGTGAGACCCAGGCGATACCGCCTATCACGTTGTAGGCGAAGAAGTGGATGTAGGTCATGTCCCCGACGCCGGCCACGAACGGCGCGATGGTCCGCACTATCGGGACGAAACGGGCCAGGATTATGGTCGCCTTGCCGTACTTCTCGTAGAATTCGTGGGTCTCGTCGAGGTACTTCTTCTTGAGGATCCGTGCGTTCTCTTTTCGGAACGCCCTGGGTCCGATGAAGTGCCCGATCCAGTAGTTCACGGTGTCCCCCGCGATGGCCGCGATGCAGAGCACCAGCCAGAGCCAGACGATGTTGAGCGGGTGCGAGGGCAGGGCCGCCAGGGCGGCCGCCGCGAATATCAGCGAGTCGCCGGGGAGGAACGGTGTGACCACGAACCCGGTCTCGCAGAAGATGACGACGAACAGGATGAGGTAGGTCCACACGTGGTAAGTGTTGACGAAGCTGGCCAGGTGCTTGTCGAGGTGTATGAAGAAATCTATCAGCCAGTGCATCTATGCAGCTCCCGGTACCATCGCCCATCAGACCGCGTATCGTGCTGGCAAGATTGTACTACTCATGGGAGGTCAGATGATTAACATCGACCATGCCGGGCGCGGAATCTTCAGACGCAGGGACGAAGGGGTGAGCCCGGTTCGACGCGTCGGGCGGATATCGCCGCCAGCCGCTCCGCGTAGCCGTCCAGGTCGAAGCCGTTGGCCTCGATGACCCTGCGACGGATGCCAGGGTCGATACCCTCGACACCGCGCAGCGCACCGGAGAGCAAACCGGCCATCCCGGCGATGGTGTCCGAGTCGCGCCCCAGGTTCGCGCCGCCGATGACGGCCTTCATCGGCTCACCGTCGGCTATCGTGAACATGGTGAGCGCCGCGGGTATGGTCTCCCGCGCGTCGATCGTGATGGGCTGAAGGCAGCACCTGTAGAACTCCGCCCTCACCTCGTAGACGTCACGGTATCTCGCGGCGACCGAGAGCGCCCTGTCGATGGCGGACCTCAGCCCCGGTGGGGCGTAGCCGCGCGCGGCGTCCTGCACGCTCCTCACGGTGGCGCCTTCCGAGAGCGCCGTGGCGATAGCCGCCGCCCAGGACGCGGCGGCACCAACAGCCTCCCCGACTATGAGCGCCCGTGACACCTCGCGGGCGGCTTCCGCCGCCTGCGCGGGCCGGCCGCGGAAGATTATCCCCACCGGCGCCATGATCATCGCGGCCTCGTTGCCCGCGAAGAGCGACGACGGGTTCATGTAACCGGTGAGGTGTCCCGGGACCCCGAGGCGGCCGCCCCATGCGGCCAGGTGCTCGCCTATCCAGAAACCCTCGTCGCGTCTGTACGAGACCATGAATTTGCGCCACGAGAACTCCGGGTCCCGCTTCCACCGCTCTATCAGCTCGTCGGCGGTGAGCATCCGGCCCGAGGCGATGATGGCGTCGGCGAGCGCCAGCGTCAGACGGGTGTCATCGGTCACCACCCCCGGCCTGTCGCCCACCAGGGTCTCGACCCTCCCGTACCTGCCCTCGATACGCCTGTAGTTGAAGAGGAGCTCGGTCGGCCGCCCCATCGCGTCGCCCACCGCGAGGCCGGTCAGGCAGCCCAGTATTCTAGAGGTCTCATCCACTCGGACACTCCGATCTTTGCGTAAAGAGCCCCCGGTGCGCGGCCGGGGGCTCTTCTCGACCCGTAGGTTCTTCTAGGGGAGGTCGGAAGGCATCCCCGGTGCGTTAATCTCCTGGGGCGTCAGCGCGTTGCCAGTGTCCTTGACGACCCACTGGCCGTTCTCCCAGTGCAGCAGGAAGTACATCGTACCCGCGCCCGGGTTCTGGACACCCTTGACGATCTCCCAGTCCGCATCGACCGTGCTCACGTCGACCACGCTGAGCGCCCAGCCCGTGGCCGTGACCCCCGGGGGCGCGTTGCCGGCTTGTATCCACGCGACTATCGCCTGCGCCTCGGTGTTGGTGTGCGCGATGTCCTTGGGCACGCCCAGGTTTATAAGCTGGTCGTAGGTCAGGTTCGACGCCATGGCGACGACGGTCCAGTTGCCGTTCACCTTGTGAAGTACGACCACCTGGTCCGGCTGGCCCGCCTGGGTGGCAAGACCGAGCTCCCAGCTCGGGTCAGTGATGCTCGTGCGTGTCACCACAACCGAGACTCCGGACGGGGAGATGCCCTGTTTGGTCATATAGTTCACGACCGCCTGGTACTGGGACGTCGCGGAAGGCGTGCCGTACAGGTCGCTCGGAGCCCCCGCCGCGGTAAGCTGGGCCTTGGTCAGCGCGGTGCCGTCATCCTTGACCACCCAGTCCCCGTTCTCCTGGTGCAGCAGGAAGTAGATGCTGGGCTGTCCGGACTTTATCGCTACATCGACCTTCCACTTGGGGTCCTTGTCGCTTACCTGTACGATGCTGAAGGTGTAGCCCGAGAAGTCCTTGCCTTTCTTCTGCTCATACGCCGTCATGGCCTGGGCGGCCGTTACTTGCTCGATCTGCCCGCTCTTGCGGTCGGGCTGTTTGCCGTCGGAGACCACCGTGAAATCCATCTCGTTGCCTCCGCCGGCGTTTGTCTGGACCGTCACGGGCCACGTCGCGGCACCCAGGTTGCTCGGAACCCTGACCGTGACCTGGGAATCCGCCCACGCCGACACTGGCGCGATCTGCGTGCCGAAGTGGACGACGCTCGTCCCCTGGGACGACCCGAAAGACTGTCCGACGATCTGGACCTCCGCGCTCACCGCGGCGGTGTCCGGTATCAGGGCGCTGATCGATGGTTTGGCGCCGCCGCCGCTCGATCCGCACCCTGCGCCGATCGCCGCGACGACCAGTACCGCAAGCGCACTGGCGACAGTCGCGAGAATCCTCCTGGTTCGCATCTCTCCCTCCGTTGGTCACCCGCATTCGAATGCCCGAAGTAACGGGCTCGCAGAATAGTTCAGTCGCACGCGCGCTTTTCCCTTTGAGCACGCTCCGCGCTTCGGTCCCTCGAGCAGCGCTCCACGCCACACCCTGTATTTCCGACGTTCTTTCGTCCTTGCTGGAGCGAGGGAGGGAGTCTCCCGAGGAGTAATCCGCAGCTTCGTATCGGCTTATGGAGCATTGTCAGCGAAGCGAGGACATCGACGAGGGGGACCCGTCCCTCGCAACATCCCGAGCAGTCCCGCGAGACTGGAGAAACGCACGAAAAAAGACCTGACCCCAGGATGTGCGATCAGGTGGAGACGCTGAAGGCCGCGCTCAGACGCAGGTCCTCGGGCCGCGAGGACGGGCCCGCATAGACGGTGTACTCGGCCGGCTCGACGACCCACTCGCCGGAGCCGGTGTCGTAGTAAGCAAGGTCAGCAGCGTCGAGGACGACCGTGGCGGTCCTGGTCTCGCCGGGCTCCAGCAGCACCTTCGTGAAACCCTTCAGCTCCTTCACGGGCCGGTCGACCGCGCCGCCGACGCACGATACGTACACCTGGACGATCTCTTCCCCGGCCACGTGCCCGGTGTTCGACACGTCCACGGAGACCTCGAGCCCGCCGTCCCTGGCGACGCTGCGCGAGCTCAGCCTCAGGTTGGCGTAAGAGTATCCGGTGTAGCTCAGGCCGAATCCGTGGGCGAAGGCCGGCTCGTAGCCTTCTTTGTCGAAGAGCCTGTAGCCGTGGTAGTAGCCGTACTCGATGGAGCGCGCCTTCCGATCGAAGAACGGGAGCTGGTCGGTGGATTTCGGGAAGGTGATGGGCAGCTTCCCGCTCGGGTTCACGTCACCGAAGAGCACGTCCGCGATGGCGTGTCCGCCCTCCATGCCCGGGTACCACGCCATCATGATGGCCTCGACCCGGTCCTTCCAATTCTCCATCGTTATCACCGAGCCGCCCTCGAGCACCACTATGCACCTGTCGGACTCGGAGGCCGCAGTCTGGATCAGCTTCTCGGAGGCCTCCGGGAGGTCGAGGTCTTCTCGGTCTCCCCCGACCGGCACGACCGGCATCGCCTCGCCCTCGTTCCTCGACGTCAGCCCGGCCACGACGACGCACGCGTCGGACTCGCGGGCGAGCTTCCGCACCCGCTCGTCGTTGCCGCCCGATTCGAAGAGCACCTCCACGGATCCGCCCGCCCGGTCCCTTATCCCCTGGAGCGCGGTCACCGCGTATGGCGGCCGGACCTGGCTGGAGCCCTTGTCCCCGATGTTGGGGAGCGCGGCAAGCTTGCCGATGACCACCACCTTCCCGATACTTTCGCGGACGAGCGGCAGGGCCTCGCCGACGTTCTTCAGCAGCACGATGCCCTTGCGCGCTACCTCGAGCGCGAGCCGCGTGTGTTCGTCGCCCGCGACCTTCCTCCCGTCGTAGGAGGCGGGCTCGCCCACGTCGGCGAACCTGGCCTTCTGCCTGATGACGCGCGTCGCGGCCTCGTCGACTACGCCCTCGGCGACGTCGCCCCTTCGTACCGCCGCCCTCAGCTTCCGCCCGTAGCGCCTGTTGTTGGGCATCTCGATGTCCAGCCCGCCGTTGGCCCCCGCCACCCCGTCGCGAACCCCAAAGAAGAAGTCGGACATCACCAGGCCGTCGAAGCCCCAGTCGCCTTTGAGGATGTCTCTGAGCAGGTGGGAGTTATGGCCGCAGTACTCGCCGTTGACCTTGTTGTAGGCGCTCATTATCGAGGCGATGCCGGCGTCGACGCACGCCTTGAAGTGAGGCATGTAGATCTCCCGCAGGGTCCGCTCGTCCACGCGGACGTCCACGAAGAAGCGCGCTTCCTCGATGCTGTTGCACGCGTAGTGCTTGGCGCACGCCATCACGTGCCTCTGCAGGCCCCTGACCATAGCCGTCCCCATCACTCCGAGGTGGTGCGGGTCGTCGCCGAAAGTCTCCTGCGCCCTGCCCCAGCCGGGATGCCTGGGTACGTTGATGCACACCCCGCCGAAGAAGTTGCATCCCTGCGAGCGTGCCTCGATGCCGATGGCGTCGCCGACGCGCTCCTCGAGTCCCGGGTCCCACGTGGCTCCCCTGGCCATCGAGACCGGAAAGCAGGTCGAGTTGTTGAGCGCGACCCCGCGAGGCCCGTCGGTGAACCTTATCGGAGGTATGCCCAGGCGCTTGTTCTCGCCCGAGTCGAAAGGCTTGTAGTTGTAACGCACCAGCATGACCCCGAGGCCGAGCCAGCTTATGCTGCCCTGCATCTGCTCGATCTTCTCCTCGAGGCTCATCCGGGAGACCAGCTCTACGATAAGCCTTTCGCGTTCTTCTTCGCTCTCGGATTTGGTGATGTCCGCGAAGGTCAGGTTGTTCGCCGTGGGCCCGCTCAGGTCGTCCGGTGGGTCGGTGCCGCGAATCCCTTCCATCTCCATCCCTCCGCAGGTCTTGGCCTGGCCAGGCGGTCAGGCTGCTCTCTGGGGCATCCGTATGTTATCACGGCTCGAGGCGGCTCGCGGGCGACCCGGCACAGGGGCGACGCGAGGCCACGTGGTGCACGGGACCGGGTCGCGCACGTAGAATAAGGCGTCAGCACACCGAGCGAAGGAGTCGTCATGAAAAAGGCATTGGTGACGGGGGCGGCGGGGTTCATCGGCTCCAGCCTCGTGCGGGAGTTGCTCGACGACGGGGTCGAGGTGCGGGCGATGGTGCTGCCCGGGGAGGACACCCGCAACCTCGAGGGCATCGGGGTCGAGAGGGTGGAGGGCAACGTCCTGGACCGCGAGAGCATAGACCGGGCACTGGCGGGCTGCGATACGCTGTTCCACCTTGCCGCCATCTACTCGATATGGATGAGGGACAGAGGGGACTTATACAGGGTCAACCTGCAGGGGTCGCGCAACGTTCTCTGGGCCGCCAGGGACGCCGAGATCGAGAAGGTCGTCTACACCAGCTCGATAGCCGCTCTCGGGGTCAAGCCAGGGAGAGAGCCGGCCGACGAGGAGACCGCGTTCAACCAGTTCGACATTGCCAACGACTACGTACTCACCAAGTACCTGTCCCAGGAGGAGGCGCTCACCTTCGCGCGCCAGGGCGTGCCCATCGTGGTGGTCAACCCGTGCTTCCCCTACGGCGAGGGGGACGTGGCCCCGACGCCGACGGGAAAGATAATCCTCGACGTCGCGAACGGGGTGCAGTTCGCGTACTACGACGGCGGCTTCAACGTCGTCGACGTGAAGGACGTCGCCCGCGGGCACCTGCTGGCCGCCAAGCTAGGCAGGGTCGGCGAGAAGTACATCCTGGGTAACCGCAACGTCACGATCCGCGAGCTCTTCGAGTCGGTGTCGCGCGCCGCCGGGATGGAGCCGGGGATGATCAGGATGCCCCTGCCGGTCGCCAGGCTGTACGGGTACCTGTCGATGAGATGGTCCGACCACTTCGGCAGCCAGCCCATCAGCACAGCGCATGAGATCGACTATTCGGCGCAGTACCTCTTCTACAACACGTCCAAGGCAAGGCGGGAGCTGGGCCTGGAGCCGCGCCCCGTGGAAGAGTCGATCGCCCGCGCGATCGAATGGTGGCGCGCCGAGGGTTACATGCCGCGGACGGACGGGGTGGCCAGGTTCATGAACGCGCTGCGAAGGTTGCTCGCGCGATAAGAGCGCTTACTCGTAGAGCTCCCGGTGGTCGGGGTCGAGACGCCGGAAGGCCTTTTCGGCCTCGTCCGGAGGCAGGACCTCGATTTCACCTTTCTCTC
>Ga0209745_1000794_pt1 | contig 19086 bp, 7 predicted proteins | sample BarGraNGADG00312_FD_184495 | JGI IMG/M metagenome (GOLD analysis project Ga0209745, IMG submission 184495) | Arctic peat soil microbial communities from Barrow, Alaska - Barrow Graham LP Ref core NGADG0004-312 (SPAdes) (version 2) | ecosystem: Environmental > Terrestrial > Soil > Wetlands > Peat ...
AACTTATTACCAGATATTCATTTCCTACCTTATTGGAAAAATATTCCGTATAAACATAGGGTGAGAAATAATTGCTGCCAAAGTTCCAGGTGTAGGTAAGCTGCAGGCGGTCACGATAATCAGGCTTCAGGTCGGGATTACCCTGGGTGATGTTATAGTTCTGGTCTACTTTAAAATACGGACTCATGTCATAAATTCCCGGCCGGTTGATTCTCCTGTTATAGGTAAATTTCAGATTATGTGATGCCGAGAATTTATATTGAAGATTGACGGAAGGCAGGAAACAGGTATATACCGGCTCAGTAACCGAATCAGCATTAATACGACTGTTTTCTGTCCTAAGCATTGCCTGAAATCCTATTTTTTTCAGATTATATGTAATTCCGCCATAAACCGAATTTCGAAACTCGGCATATCTGAACAGGTTATTTGATTCTTCATTATTTATTATGAAATCGTAGCTCATTTTCTGGTAATACAATTGATAACCTGCTTCAATTTTTGCTGACATACCTAATGGCTGGACATAGTTCAATTTAACTGAATAGTAATCCCGCTTATTCAGATTATTTTCCGTCCTGGCAGTGGTACTGATTATTGAAGTTGTGTTATACACGTACCTTGTATTAGTAAAATCATTTGTTTCATCTGACCCGAAGTTGTAATAACTGGCCTCACCGGTGAATTCCTGAACTGGATTTTTAAATGTCTTTTTGTAAAAAAAGGATAAGGATGTCTCGTCACTTTTATAGTCATTGTTCATAGGCGCTGAGATAGTATTTAAGGGTATTTCGTTTTTAGACAGCAAAGTCTCGCTAAACAGATCTATATTCTGCAGTAACGGTTTGTAACTGGCATTAAAACTCAGGCTGTTTTTATCGTTTATATAATAATCGAATCCGCTGTTGACTGTGGTCATTGTCACTTTTATGCCTCCGTTCCCTGACAGGCTGATCGTTGAATCATTCATTATAAAACGACTTTCTGCCGAGTTGGTTATATCAAGACTCTGTGAAAAATTCATGGCGGTCACATAGAATGTTATTTTACCGAATGCATAATCGAGACTGCCTGATTCTGACCTTGTGATCTTATTAAACGGTTTAATGGTGAATCCGACATTTCCATTCATTCCATACCTGGCTTCTTTTTTCAGTATGATGCTTATCACCCCGTCGATGTTACCTTCGTATTTACCGGATGGATTGCTGATTATTTCAATAGTCTCGATATCAGACGGAAGCAGCCTGGCAAGGTATTCCTTGTCGCGTTGCCTTCCGTCGACCTGGATGATAAAATTGCTGCTGCCGTTAAGCGTTACATTATTCTGAAAATCGACATTGACCTGTGGTATTTTTTTTAACAGGTCGTAACCGTTAATTGCGGATTTGGATACTACTGCAGGAATGGCATAAACAGTCCGGTCAACCAATTCTTTTCCCTTCAGACGTTCACCCACCACCGTAACTTCATCTATGCTCGCCGTAGTTTCTCTTAAATAAATGGTGTCAACCAGAACTTCGGGATTGCCTGTCTCGACCACAACGCTTTTCCCGCTGGTTTCATAACCGACAAAACTTACCCTTATGAAATAGTTGCCGGGTTTTACGTTTTCAAGCAGGTACCCTCCATCGGTCAGAGTAATAACCCCGGTAATCATATTTGAATCAGGCAACTGAATCAGTCCGACAGTAGCAAACGGTAAGGGTGATTTATCTACCTCCAGGCATACTTTACCACTGATGTTTTGAGCCTGAACAGAAACAGAGGTCACCAGCAATAACAAGACTATAAATGTTTTCATCCTATCTGTGAATAAATTTTACTGCAATGAAACAACTTTTGATTCGCTGTTGATATCCATGGGCATTTGCATGCTAAACCCCGGACCACTTATACCAAGATTTCCTGTGATATGCGCCTTTCCGGTATCTTCAATTTTCAGGCCGGTACGGATATCAATTACCATAGTTGACTTGCCCAAACCTTTAATGTCGTTATAGGTTACTGTAGCACCTCCCGATTCAATGGGCATTGCATTCACCGCAGTCTTAATATCTGATTCGACGGTCAATTTTGCATTGTTGCCATCTATTCCGTCCAGATGATAAGTGGTAGTTATATCGAGCATCATACCGCCGGGGCTCATTTGTTGAGTTGTTTTCCAGCTATCGCCTGCTGAAACCTGTTTGCCGGGTAAGTACCAGGTAAAGGATTCGATCATTGTTTTTAATTCACTGTCGCTGACCGAATTTATTATCTGCTGTTTAACAGCAGCAGCCGTTGGGCCGGTAAGTGTAATCGAGCTGGTATCTTTTAAAACCAGGTCAGACAGCATTTTTAAATTTACAATCTCAAACGGTTTACCTGTAAAATCCATTTTGACATAGAGGGCATTCTTACTTAACCGGTTCATTATACATGACAAAACATCAGCTGTCTCCTTCGATTTGATATCCCCTTCACTGACAGAACTGTAGCTGACCATTTTCCCCATTGTATTGGTATTGGTAATCAGGGTATCAAAATGTATTTCAGTGACCATATAATCGGCAGTGGCATCAATCATTTTCAGCGACATTGTATAAAGGACTTTGGATTCTGTGGTTTGCTGCACCCCGTTCATCGTTTGGGTAACAGTTTGTTCCGAAACAGACTTTAACCGGTAAACCTTGTTTTTCTCCAGGTTCATTTTAAGGTCGGTGGTATTTTGTGCCAGAATAGAAACGCAGAAGAGTACTGCGGTACAAGACAACATAATCTTTTTCATCAGGGTGTATTTTAAGGTTTATGAATAATATTCAAAAATAAGACTGCAACATAGTTTTAAGAATGATTTATCGGTAAATGGAGGAATTTCTCTTGCGAATTGCAGATTTGCAAGGGAGTTAAGAAAATAATCCGCGGTGAAGAAAGTTTCCCGGAACTATTTCTGGCGGTATCTTAAAAGTTATGTTTCTTTTGTATTCCGCTGAATGGTCAGCACTAACAATCCCATAAGCAAGAGTGCGCTACCGAGAATTAAAAGGGAAGAGGTTGTACTCCCGGTTCTGTCTGTGATGATTCCTACAAGCATCGGGCCAACAAACCCTCCGAGGTTACCTACTGAGTTTATGAGCGCGATGCCGCCTGCAGCTGCCGTACCGCTCAAAAACAATGTTCCGAGAGCCCAGAAAGGTCCTAAGGTAGATTTCAGTCCGACGAAGGCAAGTGTTAGGGCGGCCATAGCGAGATAGGGGTTCTTTAAATATGCACTCAAAGCGAAACCGATGGCGGAAGATGCCGCTGCAATAGCCACATGCCATCGCCTCTCTCCGGTCCGGTCGGAGTGGCTTCCTGTGACAAGCATTGCAACCATTGCCACAAAGTAGGGAATGGCATTTATCCATCCCACTTTCGCGAAGTTCATTTCCGAGAAGCCTTTTATAATCGATGGTAACCACATCTCAAATCCATATCCGCCTACGTTCAGCAAAAAATAGATGAGGCAGAGCAGCCAGATACGGGCACTTGAAAAAGCGTCCGACAGCCGGAAATGTGACTGTCCTTGTGACCGGGAAGCCTCTTCGTTGAGGCGGTACTGAATCCGGATTTTTTCCTCAGCGGACAGCCAGCGGGCTTTCTGGGGACGGTTTGGCAGGGCGAAAAGGACCACCAGTCCCATGAGTACTGCCGGAATTCCTTCAAGAAGGAAAAGCCACTGCCAGCCTTCCAGTCCGCCTTTACCCTGAAGTTCGAGTATCGAACCGGAAAGTGGTGAACCCACGACGCCTGCGAGGACGGCGCCTGAAGCAAAAAGAGCAATTATGCGGGCTCTCTCCTTAGCCGGATACCAATAAGTCAGGTAGAGGATAACGCCAGGAAAGAAGCCAGCTTCAGCCACGCCCAGACAGAATCGTACTAAATAGAAGCCTGACTTTCCGGTAATGAACATCATGGACATTGAAACCAAACCCCAGACGATCATTATGCGGGCGATCCACAAACGGGCTCCTACGCGCTGCATGATAAGGTTACTGGGTACCTCAAATATAAAATACCCGATAAAGAAGAGTCCTGCACCTATACCATATACACTTCCAAAGACGTTCGGGTCCACACCAAGTACTTCACCGAGCTGCAACTTAGCAAAGCCTATGTTGATGCGGTCAATATATGCTATGATGTAGGAAAGAAAAAGCAACGGGATAAGGCGCCAGGTGATCTTTGAAAAGAGTCTCCGGGACTGTTCCGCAGTCATGGTTGTCAGGCCGGAATATGGATTACCATCATTGAAGGGGATCATCCTGCAATAATAATTAATTAACACATATAACCTATAATCCTTTTAACCTGAAGATCCGCATTGCATTATTCTGACTTCTACCGAATGTTCCTTACGGTCATCTATAAGGGGAATAGCTTTATCGTGAAGCTCAACACCATCAGCAATAATACGTATATCTCTGATACTGTCGTGCTTTTGTATGATTGTGATGTGGTAGGTAGTCTCCCTGTATCTATAATGTACTTTTAGCATATCCCAATCCTCGGGAAGGCATGGCTCTATATGTAGTTTGTCTGTTTCAAGGCTCAGTCCCAGTAGTGATTCAATGATAAGCCGGTACATCCACCCGGCTGATCCGGTGTACCATGTCCATCCTCCACGGCCGATGTGTGGCGAAAGCGCATATACGTCGGCCGCAACCACATAAGGTTCCACTTTATATGTTACTATACCATCCTGAGATCCCCCGTGATTTATCGGATTAATCATGGTCAGCAATTTCCAGGCATATCCGTAATCACCTAATTTAGCAAACGCCATCGCCACCCAGATCGCTGCGTGCGTGTACTGACCGCCATTTTCCCTTACACCGGGGACATAGCCCTTGATATAACCAGGATTCAAATCTGACTTGTCGAATGGCGGATCAAGTAGTTGTATCAGAGCATCTTTCCATCTGACGAGGCGATTATTTACCGCTTCCATTGCTATTCGTGAACGATTGGCATTGCCTGCACCGGATAACACGGACCAGCTTTGCGTTATGGAATCAATCTGGCATTCAGGATTAGTTGCAGATCCCAGAGGCAAGCCATCATCAAAATAGGCGCGGAGATACCACCCACCATCCCAGCCGTTTTTCTCAATATTCTGGCGTAAGGTAGTCGCTTCATTCTGGCAACGTTCAACGAATGGCAGGTCATTATGTATTCGCGCAATCCTGATGAACTGCATAAGCACCTCATACAGGAAAAACCCCAGCCAGACGCTTTCACCTTTACCCTGATTACCTACCATATTCATACCATCGTTCCAGTCGCCTGTACCAATGAGCGGCAGCCCGTGCTCTCCAAAACTAAGTCCTCTCAGGATGGATCGCACGCAGTGTTGATATAAGCTGGCGACTTCTTCTGACCTGCCGGGAAGGTCGTAATACGAATCATCTTCTGCTAATAGAGACCGGCCTTCCAGGAAGTGAACGGGCTCCTCAAGCACCCCGGTATCACCTGTATTTAGTATATAGCGGCTGGTTGCCAATGGCAACCAGAGATAATCATCCGAACAATGTGTACGCACCCCTCTGCCTGAGGGTGGGTGCCACCAATGTTGGACATCCCCTTCCTTGAACTGACGGCTGGCACAAAGGAGCAAGTGCTCACGTACAAGGTGGGGTGAAGCATGAATGAGTGCCATCACATCCTGTAACTGGTCGCGAAAACCGAAGGCACCTCCGGATTGGTAGTATCCGCTCCGTGCCCAGAAACGGCATGCTAAAGTTTGGTACATGAGCCATCCGTTGGTCAGTATATTAACTGACTGGTCAGGAGTTTCCACCTGCACTGCGCCGAGGGTGTGCTTCCAGAACTGCCACACTGCTTCAAGTTCGTTGCGTGCAGCCGTTGAGCCCCGGAAACGACTCATCATGTTGGTGGCATCATCAACATCCCGCCCTACGCCAAGCTTGAAAATAACCTCACGCTCCTGGTTTTCTTCCAGATCAAAGAAAACCTGAATTGCTGCACAGGGATCCAAAGCTGCACCCACCTTGCCGGAAAGTTGCGAACGGGTCATGGCAGCCGGATTTCTCAGCGTGCCATTACGTCCGATAAACTCAGTACGGTCGCAGGTTAAAGTACGATACACATCGTCTGTCTGGAAGAAGGCTGTACGGTCAGCGAATTCCGTGTTGTATGGATTTCGCGCAAATATCGCACCACTGGTGGGGTCAATTATGGTAGTCACGTGCATAGCCGATTTCGGCCGCAGATCTCCAAGAACCCATTCTACATAACCTGTGACAGAGAGCCGACGCGGCCGGCTTGACTCGTTTTTTAATTTCAGCACCGAAAACTTCACAGCTGCATCCCGGGCAACATAAATCCACAACTCAGACCGTATACCGTCTTCTGTATTTTCGAATACGCTGTAGCCAAATCCATGACGAATGACATAAGGCTTTGTCCCACAACATGGCAGCGGTGTAGGCGTCCAGAAGTGGCCGCTCTCTTCGTCACGGATGTAAATAGCTTCTCCGCTGGAATCACTCACCGGATCATTGTGCCATGGAGTAAGGCGGAACTCGTGGGCATTTTCGCTCCATGTATAGACAGGGCCGTTTTCTGAGATAATGGTCCCAAAACCGGGGTTTGCCAGAACATTCACCCATGGTGCTGGAGTTACCTGTATACTCGAGGTTGTAATTACATATTCGCACCCATCAGGGGTGAATCCACCGAGTCCATTGAAGAAGATCAAATCATGGCGAGGTAACGCTGCTTCTGTCTGGTTATCTGCACGATAGGTTCGTTTTGGCTTGAAACGCGTGATTGGTACTTCTGCAAGACCATGACGGTTAATTTGTTCCACCAGAGTACCCCGTTTGTCTGCAATAATGACGCGGGCAACTGATTGAATCAGGATGAGGTCCTCGTTTGATATCTGATCTGTACCCCGGACAAAGATTCCACCTGGTCGGTCTATAATGTTGGCTTCCACACCTGCAGCAATTAACCCCATGATCTGGTCATGGAATAGCTGCCTGTATCCGGCGCGGTCTTCGTTCCATATCACCAGGTCAACATCTAACCCTTTTAAGCGCCAATAAGCGTGAGCCTGCACAAGTTGTCGCACCAGGTTGATGTTAGCCGGATCTTCAATCCGTAGCAAAACGATGGGCAAATCGCCGGAAATGGCGTAGCTCCACAGACCTGATTGTCCACGACGGTTCTTGATGAGAATGTTCCTGTCTGCACGCAAGGAAGAATTAGCGTAAATGACGGATCTGGCAAGACGTCCGTATAACTGAGTGTCCGCCTCGGTGGCATTGATCTGCCTCAATATTACCTGGCTATATGTCCATGCCAGTTCAAAGACACGATTGGTAAGTCTCCGGTCCTGATACTTATCAATAAGACCTAAGGCTTCGTCGCGGGTTTCGGCAATGCCGGTAATCATATCAATCTTAACTGATTCTTCCGGATTGAGTATGATTTTATACCGTACTGCAACAATGGGATCCAGAACTGAGCCCTGGTTGCCGGAAAGCGGTGCAGAATCCTTCATTGCCTGCGGAGCGATGACAGTATTACCACGACCTATGAATTGCAAACGGTCCGTCTCATAGGAAATCTCCCCGATTTTTAACCCATGCATTGTCATCATGTGAAACATCCATGGCACCTTTTCATCTTGGGAGCGGGGCCTGCGGGTGCAGAGTATCGCCTGTCGCTGATCGATAATTTCAGTTTGCACAAAGAGATTACTGAATGCCGGATGTATCGCGTCAGCGTCAGATAATGCCAGAACAACCTCAGTATAGCTTGTTACGTCGATCGTTCTGCTTGAGTGAGAGTGATTAGTTATGTGTACCCTTCGTAATTCGATGTCATCTTCCGGCGAAACAACGATCTCAGTATGAGTATCGAAATCCTTGTCACGGCGGCGAAATTCTACTCGTCCCATCGAGAAAATTGCTTCGTAATTCTCCGATTCCCGGAGTGTTGGTTGATATGCCGTTGACCAGAACTCGCCGCTTTTCAGATCACGGATATAACAGAACATGCCCCAGTTATCGCAGGTACTGTCTTCACGCCATCGTGTGATAGCAAGGCCTTTCCAGTAACTATAGCCACCTCCGGCGTTGGTGACCATCACATGGTACCTTCCGTTCGACAACAAATGCACTTCCGGTATTGGAGTGTCAGGGCTCCTGAACACACGAACTGGTATATCCGGAACATTGGAAATGGTACGAATATCAGAGATTCCGGTAGTGTATGAATAGAACCCTATATCCTTTGGAATCCGTTCCTGCAGAAGGAGCATAGTTGCCAGGAACATAGGATCCGACTCAAACCGCTTTTGCATCGGACGGTCCAGTAACAGATAGGCCAACGCCAGGAGACTCATTCCCTCGTGATGTGCCATGAAAGACTGCACTACAGCGCTCGATTGGCCGTGAGGCAGACGTGAGGGTGTATAATCAATAGCTTCATAGAAGCCGAATTTTCCTTCAAACTTTTCAGCAGATAGTCGCTCCAGATTCAGGCACGCCTCCTCGGGTGCAACCATTAGTGCCAGCACTGATGCATATGGCGCAATGACCAGGTCATCTGCCAGTCCTCGCCTGAGTCCCATGTCTGGTACACCAAATGCCCGATACTGGTAATTCAGATGAACGTCGACCATGTTAAACCCTGATTCCGATATTCCCCATGGAATGCCACGCAGTTTCCCATACTCGATTTGTCTCTTCACAGCCGACTGATATGTCTGATCAAGCAGCGAATTTTCATAAGTGGGCATTACCAGGAGCGGCATCAGGTATTCGAACATTGAGCCACTCCACGACAGGAGAACCGGATCGCCACCCGTGTTAGTAAGCAAGCGACCCAGAGCAAACCAACTCTCCTGTGGTACCTGTCCCTGGGCAATAGCTACGAAACTGCAAAATCTGGCTTCCGAAGCCAGAAGATCGTAATAACTCGAGTCTCGCCGGCGCTCGTCAACATTGTAACCGATAGTCTGTAAATGACGCTCCTCGTCATACAGAAAGCCGTACTCCATATGGGCAAGTTCGCCTGATTGCAGGGCAAGGCGTTCGACAGACGCTATCCGGTCGCTGGCCCGGTTGCTGGCTTCCGTGAGGGACTGCCGAAGCTTATCAACCCATTCGATCTTCTCAGGTGTGGTATCCGCAGAGAGCCAAAGCCCGATGGCTGGTATTAATTTAGTGTCAAGTATTGCCAGTTCACGCAGTGTTGGTATCTCATCCATACCGGGAAAATCGTTCACCTTGTCCGTAAAGCCTGGCAGCAATATCCACGGGGCAAGAAATATCAACTCATCAAGGGCACTCCGGCACTGCCGGGCAAGAGCGCGCGCCCACCATAAGGCCTGGTTTTCAGGCTCGGCACCAAACCCTTCGGCAGCTTCTGTGGGGCTTCTTACCAAATGATCAAGGCATTGCTGCACCGCTGTGAGTGTAACAGGTTGGGAATTGATGGCGAATTGCAATTCATTCCGAAATTGAACGAGCCTGGCCAGTGCCGCTCCTTTCGTAGCATCCTCGAGAATTCCCAGAGTATCATTGATCGATTCAAACAATCGCAGGCTAAGTATTTTTTGATCGGGAAGTAATAGCAATCCAGCCCGTAATACCAGCAAATGACCTGCAAGATTTCCACTGTCAACCGATGAGACGTAAACAGGCCGTAATGGTTTCAAAGATTTTGTGTCGTACCAATTGAAGAAATGTCCTCTATATTGTTCCAGGATTTCCATGGTCTGGAACGTATTAGTCGTACGTTCGATGAGTTGTCCGGCCGAAATATAGCCAAAATCATATGCAGACAAAGATGCAAGTAATGAAAGTCCCATATTGGTTGGTGAGGTACGATGGGCAATTACCGGAACGGGCTGCTCCTGGTAGTTATCAGGCGGTAACCAATGATCCTCTGGACCGACGAAGGTTTCGAAGAATGCCCATGTTTTACGGGAAAGTTTACGGAGGAAGATGGTTTGATCAGCCGTCAGTTTTGCCTGGCGGTGAAGGAGCGGCAGGCTTAACCACCATGCAATAATCGGGGAGGCAAACCAGACACCCAGTATGGGCCAGACAAATGCAAGGGTAGTTGGCTGCAAAAACGCGAGATAGATTAAAGAAGAAAATGCAATTACCGGGCCGATCCACATAGTCCGGTATGTTCCAATGATGTCAGTGTGGCTATTGCGATCATGGTTACCCGAATGATTCCATTCAAGAAGTTGTGTATGTGAGAAAATTAAGCGCCAGAACGTGCGTGCAATAGCGTCCAAACTATAAAACGCCTCGTATGGCAGGCATACAAACGTAAATGCTGCCTGAGCAAATTGCCTTGCAGCTAAATGCATCACAGTAGTGAGGTGTTGCCTCGGAGGAACATTGACCTGTCTATGAAACACACCAAGAATGGAGAGGATCATAGAAGGTATCATGATGATCCCGATCACTGTCAAAGTCCAGAATAAGGCATGTGACAGGAGTGTCCAGCCTAGCAGTAACAGGAGTATCAGTGCCAACGAAGTGACGCTACGCCGAAGATTATCGAATATTTTCCATCGAGACAGTCCCGAGAGTGGATTCTTTTGTAACCTGGCATTAAAACCGGGAACGAATGGCAACAACCACTGTACAATCTGCCAATCCCCGCGGATCCAACGGTGCCGGCGTTTAACGTCTGTGATATAGTCAGATGGATATTCCTCAAATAACTGTACATCGCTCATGAGGCCTGCCCGTGCGTAGCAGCCCTCCAGCAGATCATGACTGAGTATCTTATTTTCAGGAAAGCGTTCATTAAATATCAGCCCAAAGATATCGACATCATAAATCCCTTTGCCAATGAAAGATCCTTCTCCGAATACATCCTGGTAAACATCTGAGACGGCACGGGTATAAGGGTCAATGCCAGGATCACTTCCATACAGCTTAGTATATCGCGAAAAGTTCGCTCCGGACAGGCTAACTGCCACGCGTGGCTGCAGTATACCATACCCCTTATATACTCGTTGGTTATTTTCATCATAATGTGCACGGTTTAACGGGTGTGCCATAGTCGCGACAAACTGCCGTGCCGAGTCACGAGGTAATTGAGTATCCGTATCGAGAGTAATAACGTACTTCACGTTTGATAAAATCCCAGTATTACCTATGACAAGCAAGAAGTGATCTTGTGAGCCACCACGCAGCAGAGAATTCAAATCCAGAAGCTTTCCTCTCTTGCGCTCATAACCCATCCACATTTTCTCACGGGGATTCCAACGGCGTGGACGATGGAAAAGAAAAAACGTGTCACTACTCGTGCCGCTATATTTTGTATTCAGTTTTTCAATTTTCTGCCGGGCCAACTGTACCAAAGGTTCATCTTCAGGCATGGTTTCTTTGTCGGCGTCAATAAAATCAGTCAACAGCCCATAAGACAGGTTTTGGTCCTGATTTGCGAGAAAACGGACTTCCAGCGCCTCTGTCAGGTCCTCGATATTTTGAGAGTTCATGAGCATTGTCGGAATAACAACAAGAGTGCGCGATTCCGGCGGAATTCCAACGGAGAAGTCCATTCGTGGCAATGGTTTAGGTGCTACTATTTTCGTTGCCAGCCAGTTCACCAGTGCAACTGACAGATGACTTGCGCATAAAAACAAGAGTATACCCATCAGAACTAGTGGCCAACCATGAATTCCTCCGGCATAAACCTTTGCCAGCAAGCCTAATGCAAAGATCAGTGTCATCAGGATAAACGAACTTGTATACAGCAGTAAAGGAAAACTGTTTATCACTTTCCGGAGAATTCTGGCAGCAGAAAAGCGCACCCTCGTCAGTCGCTCGAGCTGTGGCAATCCATCATCGATCAGATAGAACCCGACATGTGCCGTTCGATCGTCGTCGCCCTTCCCGGTTGCGCTTTGTTGCGCCAGGGTGATCGCTCTTTGAGCCACGTCGACTTCTGATAAAAGGCAGTTCTTAGCAATTTCTTCTATTATATGACGATAGCGATCACGGGTAGCAAAATCCATTTGGCCGTAGACTCCTCCCGGATCATGACGTAAGGTCTGTTCAACAACGCTCATTGTTTCGACAAACTCTTGCCAGTTCATGGCACCAAGGAAGCGGAGGCTGTCAATACTATTACTAATGGAAAGCTGGTCTGCAGCCAGTTGTTGGTTTTCCAATTGTACTAATCGCTCAATAGTAAGTCCCGATTCAGCAAGTTGCTGCTCAATCCATGTCAATGGCAATGCCAAAGCCGGACTCTGTCCCTGCAACCGGCGTGCAAATTCCGCGACGAAGGGTGTCGTAATCGGGGGGTTCGACCTCGACATGTCAGCAATTACCAGGATCAGATTTTTTGGATCTTTCTCAGCGATCTCCATCATCTTGCCGGCCCATGAGTCAGCAAGATCGCGATCCATTATGCTGTTGGCGATCTGTACTGCAATTCGGGTGAGATTCTCAATCAGTGCCAGGCGTAACATTATAGGGATTGCCCACAATTCGCCCAATTTTAAGGCTGTGACTGCCTGGTATGCTGCCACGAAACGACTGAGGCTTTCCGGATCTACCCTCCCGTCGCCATGTGATATCGTTTCCAGCGCAATATCATATACCCGTGGAAAGCCTTTCGATGGGCCATTCACAAGGCGAGGCAATTCCCTGCTGTAACCCTTTGGTAAATGCTTCTTTCCAATGTGGATATGCTCTTCGATCAGATAAAAATTATCGAGGAACCACTCCCCGGCCGGTGTAATCTGATGGTTTGCCTTAACTGCTTCAGTAACAATGTTGCGGACTTCAAGCAGAACAATCTCATTTTCAGCCAGCCGTGTAAGGAGACGTTCATCTGCAACATGGCTCGATTCCAATTTGTGTGAGGCTGCAAGGTTCTTACCATGCTGCACCATTTGATCGGCACTGAATAACTCCGAGCGCAGTGGTGGTTCCCCTCCAATATGTTTTCTTGGGAAATCGCTTCCAAAGATGTCAGTCTTTAAACGGAGTAAGGATTCGTTAATTTTCGCACTGGTTACATTCATCCTTAATTTGTCCTGTTTTTAAGAGATATGTAAACGAACCATACCTCGATGGTAAGTCAGTGGCCATAATCAACATTAATCGGGGAAAATAGACCATATCATATGCTGAAAAACTACTTATTACAATTATTTCACAAGTTCTGTCATGTATTCTTTACGGAGGTTTAATTTATACTCCTCCTGTAAAAGGACTGTGGTTGCCCCACCCTCTGTTAATATAAGAATATCGCCTGCCGGGTTTGAATACCTGGCTATTACCCTCTCTTTATTCTTTAAAGCCTTATCATTCCGGATTTTGTCCCAATCTCTAATGCTGCCCCAATCCCTTGAGGCATACCTGCTGAGGCAATACTCAATCCATTCCTGGTAATCCTTATTCTCCAAAATGATTTCTGTTACTCTTCCTACAGGAATTATTCTTCCCAGCTTAAAGCGTTTTATATTTATTATCATAGCACACTTATTAATCCAGGTGTTAAAGTAAATAGTTGCATAAAAGAGACGTCTGACTCAATCTTAGAGATTCACTCATCTCTTATCGATTGCTTCACCCGTTCAACTGCATGTCCCGAGCAAAAGCCATATGACTATAAAAACTACAATGGTGCCTAAACAGCCACCGCCTAATTTCCAGGCTCCTACACCTGAAATCAGTCCTCTGAGAAGATTATTCATGATTGTTCAAGTTTATGTCCATTTCATTCTGTTCTTTATTAATGAGATCAGTGAGTTTGGAGCATAAATTTAAGCACCTGCTGAAACACAAATGTTACATAACTTTATAAAAGAGTTACATAATTCACATAAACCAATGTTTGTTGTGTCTTTTAATAAGGATCTGCCACAACCTTACCGCATTAAGGATGACTTATATTGGTAATCAGGCTAATTAATATTTAAAACTCTTTTTATTGCAGAAAGATTTGCCGGATTTATGATATTTTTAGCTTCCGGAGTATACAAGTTGTCTAATTTATCACGGTGACGCTCAACAATCTTAGCCCTGACCATTTTCCCGAGACTGTTTAATTGCTTGTTATCGGCATTGAATGGTTCATTGAGTATGGCTATAGCCGCAGGCAGCCACCTCGAAGGAAAGAGATCATCATATGAACCTCCCGTCCTGTATTGGTCAATCACGGAATCCAACTCAAACAATACGGCCTCAAGACCTTTTGAATTGGCCAGATCAATATTTTTATTCTTTGCCCATCTTCCAAGAGCATCTCCGTTCGGGACAAGCAATGCAGTTGTATACTTGTTTTGATTATTATACAGCATCATCTGATCTATAAACGGTGACCTGTCAGTTATGGTTTCTTCTATCCCTTCAGGACTGTATTTTTCACCGTCGTCTGAAATGAGAAGGCTCTTGAACCTTCCAAGAACATAAAGAAATCCATCTTCATCCATGTATCCCATATCTCCTGTATACAACCATCCGTCACGGAGGGTTTCTCTTGTAGCTCTTTCGTTTTTCCAGTATCCCTTCATTACATTTTCTCCGCGGATTACTATCTCGCCTTTTTCGCCAACAGAAAGGGCCTTTCCGTCCTCATCACAGATTTTAAGGTCAAGATTTTTAACCAGGAAACCTGATGATCCAAGCTTATATCTTTTTTCCACATTTCCCGAAATCACAGGGGATGCCTCCGACAGGCCATACCCCTGCAACATCGGTATTCCGATGGCAGAAAAGAATTTCTGAAGTTCAATATCAAGCAACGCTGCACCTCCAAAGAAGAACTTTAGTCTTCCGCCAAAACTCTCCCTGATTTTACTGAAAAGAATGACATCGTATAGTTTGTACAACGGTTTAAGAAAGATTCTAAACCCTTTCCCCTTATCCCATCCAATGCCATTATAGGTATATGCAATCTTTAATGCATGCATGAATAGCTTTTCAATTAATTTCCCCTTGTCTTTAATCCCCTTTTCAATCCCTTTGCGGAAGTTTTTTGCCAGGGCCGGTGCACTCAGGAGAAAGACAGGTTTAATTTCCCTGATATTTTCCGGAATATGTTTCAGGCTGTCAAGATAAGATTTACCGGATTGAACTGCTGCCAGGCTGGCTCCTGTGGCCATCATAATATATATTCCCACGGTGTGGGCGAATGAATGGTCCCATGGCAGAATAAGCAGTGTTGTCCACCATTCCGGCACATCCATGAGGGTAAGTGTCTGTTCAATATTGGCAGTATAATTTCTGTGAGACAGGATTATTGCCTTAGGATCAGCAGTAGTCCCTGAAGTATAACTGATATTTACATAATCATCCGGACCTATGGACTTTACCCTGTCCATGAATTTATCGTGGTTATTGGCCAGATATTCCTCACCCATCTTCCTGACCATGCCCATGTAAATCTCATCCCGGGAATAGCTTTCCCTTGGGTCAAGAATAATAATTTTTTCAAGATTCCTGAGATCCTGTTTAATTGAATTTATTTTATCAATCTGGTTACCTGATACTATCAGCCATTTTGATTCTGAATGATCAAGCCTGAATTTCAGGTCAGCACCCTCTTTTAGCAAAATTGACAGAGGTACATTTATGGCCCCGGCGTGCAATATTCCCAGTTCACTTATTACCCAGTCTGTACGGGATTCTGATAATAATGCAATGCGATCGCCCTTCATTATACCAAGCGCCATCAGGCCGGCTGCTACTATATAGGTTTGCTCTTTAGTTTCTTTGTAGGTAATCGCTTCATACCGGTCAGTTTTCTTCTCCAGGAGGTATGGGTTGATCCCATACTTCTGCGCACTGTTCTCAAGTAACTCTACGATGGTTTTCATTTCAACTTGGTGTAAGTTAAATAACTACTGTTGTCAAAGTTACACCCGTATCGGTTAAAATCAATTTATTTTAAATAGAATTCACCCCATTGCTTCCTGTTTTTATGGCATATTGACTAAAAGGCTTATCTTAATGGACGAAGAATTTGTACCGGATTAACGTTTATGAAATCCCTGACGATTCAGGATTTTAGTTAACTTTATGAATAACAAAACTTAAAACCCGATGGTAAAGAAATTCGTTCCATTTGCAGTACTTGAAAGATTTAATGTTGAAATTATGATTAAGGCTGGCATTCCCGAAGCAGATGCCAGAATAATTGGTGACGTATTGCTTCAGGCCGACAAGCTTGGATTTGACTCCCATGGAGTAAATCGACTTAAGACTATATATCTCGACCGAATTAAGGACGGCATACTGGAACCGGTAACCAATTACAAAATCATAAAAGAAGGTCCCACCACTGCTGTTATAGACGGGCAAAACGGAATGGGCCATGTTATTTCGTACAACGCTATGAAACTGGCCATTGAAAAAGCAAAAAAATATGGCATGGGGATGGTTGCTGTACGTAATTCAAGCCACTATGGTTTTGCCGGATATTACCCGTTGATGGCAGTCCGTGAGAATATGATCGGAATCACGGGTACCAACGCACGTCCATCGGTTGCTCCGACATTCGGTGTAGAAAATATGCTGGGCACCAATCCACTTACCTTTGGTATACCAAGCGATGAACCGTTTCCCTTTTTACTTGACTGTGCTACTTCAATTACGCAGCGAGGAAAGGTAGAATTATATGCCCGTGAAGGGAAAGACTTGCCTAAGGGCTGGGTCATGGATGAAAATGGTGAAAGCAAAACCAATTCATCCGAGGTGCTTAAAGATCTTATTGCAGGAAATGCTGCACTAATGCCACTGGGCGGTGTGGGTGAAGAAACCGCCGGATATAAGGGTTACGGATATGCTGCCGTGGTAGAGATACTGTCAGCGGCGTTGCAGCAAGGTGCTTTCATGAAGATGCTCACTGGTACTATGGATGGGATGAAGGTGCCATATCGTATCGGTCATTTCTTTATTGCTATGGACATCAGTGCTTTTACTGAGCCTGAAGACTTTAAGAAGACCACAGGCGATATTTTGCGTGAGCTCCGGGCTTCCCGGAAGATGCCTGGTCAGACTCGCATTTATACCGCCGGTGAAAAAGAATACTTTACATGGCTGGAAAGAAAAGATAAAGGCGTGCCCTTCAGCAATGAACTCCTGGAAGAATTCAGGGGATTATGCAATTCCTACCACCTGGAGGAATTTCTACCTGATTTTGGGGCTTAATGCAAAAGGTTTTTTGTTTTTACTGAAAAGAGGAGAGTAGCGCTTCCCCTGTGGCCATCAGAGGTGTATCCTTCGACGAGCAATATATAATCGCCAGCCTCATCAGATGTATAAAATTCCAACTCTGCTCTGCCATTCACGTCTGTTCTGACATCGGGATTCCAGTAGAGTGTGTTCCTGTAATCCGGTATCCGGCTCTCTTTCCGTGAGGCGTCGGAGTAGTCAGGCCAAGTGAAACCATAATCCGGCTGTGGCGCTTCAAACTCCTGCCTGAAAACAGGCTTGTCAAACTCAATAACGGAAAGATCTCCATCATACGTGGTAATATCAATTACGCCACCCAGCGCAATGTCTGAAATATAGTATTCATTGCTCAGTACATCGATCTTTTCTATCTTATCACCTTTTATGTTCAGGACTTTTTCATGATTAAGAACCGGTACGCCATCAACAATAACCAGTGGGTCCATAACTTCAATCTGATCATTTTGTTTATAAATAGTGTTGATGATTGTCTTTCCTTTCCTGCTGGTGGTAACAGCTCCCGGGACAATTTCTTTTATAGCCTCCCTGATTGAGGTAAGCTGGATGTAAGTTGACATTTTGGTTGTGTTATCCGGAAGGCCATAGAAATCGTTTGGGGGAATCTTCTTCAGCGCATCTGGTTTTTCCGGCATGAGAGGATCATAAATCATCTTGACCTGCATGCTGATAACTGCCCTGGTTATCAATTTCAGCATTCCGGTATCAATACTGAAGGCAGGTGGGAAGGTATTGCTGAAAGTCTCGGGGAAGGGATTGTCAAGTTCGACATAATAATCGTCAAGGTCAGGAGACAAAGGCTGGATGACAATCTCGCGAACCCCGTCTTCAAGCGTTACAAATACAAACCTCCCTTCTTCATCTGTTTTAGTGAAGTTGCAAAGCGCAACCTTGCCAACAAAAGAAAGCACAATATTTTCCTTCCTGAGAGGCTCATTGCTGATCGTATTACTTATGACGCCGCTTATTATATGACCGTCCGGTTCCGGCAGATAAACCTGTGTTTGTTGCCTGTTATTGCTCCTGAACAGTCCGGGTGCATTTTGCACAAATATCAGTTGGTCATTTACGCTGCAAATACCGGTCTTATTGTTTACTTCAGGCAACCCTGTTATTTGCAGGTCTTCGGCACGTATGTTTTCCCGGGCTGGCAAAGTAAAGAGATTGACCGCCGATACCAGAAGGTCACTTTCGACAGGCTTGCCCAGGGCATCGACAGCGGTAATGTCAATCTTAACCCGCTCCCTTGCGGTATAGTTTTTTTTATCAGGTTTTACGATAAAATTTATAGCCTGCTTTGGTTCGTTGTAAACCCATCTCTCAGAATACCTTGTTCCTGTCTCATCAGTAAGAATGACTGAAGCAAGTCCGGCAGGCAGGGAAGTCCGGGTAAAGGTCTTCTCTCCGCCGAATAAGGGTCTTGTATCAAGAACAAACGGTGTCAATGAGACAGGGTCATATACCAGCAGTAATTTTTTGTTAATTGTATCGAAATCGTGGCTTCCTGTTACTCTTACCCTGAATGTACTCCGCTCTTCGTCTTCTGTGACTGACAGAGCTAGCCCTGAATCATTTCCGGAAGGCAGCTCAAATCTATCTGAAGTCAGTGCTCCATTATCTGGCTTGAAATATAATCTGGTATTTAAAGGTGGAATCAGCCTGAACAGGCCGAACCCGTTTTCATCTGTCTGGACATGGCATATTATGTTGCTGCCGGAGTCTGTAATTACTCCCTTTGTTTCAACAGGATTCATCCTGGCCCCAAGACACCTGAACCCAATGGCGGTTTCAGCGCCGTTAATAATATTACCACTTTCCGGATAAAAGATTACAGAATCTATATCTGTATCATGTC
>Ga0209745_1000795_pt1 | contig 19080 bp, 15 predicted proteins | sample BarGraNGADG00312_FD_184495 | JGI IMG/M metagenome (GOLD analysis project Ga0209745, IMG submission 184495) | Arctic peat soil microbial communities from Barrow, Alaska - Barrow Graham LP Ref core NGADG0004-312 (SPAdes) (version 2) | ecosystem: Environmental > Terrestrial > Soil > Wetlands > Peat...
CACCGCTTCCAGTCGCTTGTCCGCTGCGGCAAGGACGGCCGGCATCCAGTCGCCTGCCGGGTCCAGCGCTGTGCGCCACGCCTGGGCGGTGATGTCCTTGCTCGTCGGCTCGCCCAGATTCACGGCCAGCTCGTCCCCGGCCCGGGTCTTCCAGCGCATCCCGCCTCCGTAGGCAAGGAAGACGACCGGACGCACGACGTGGTCGGCGAGGGCCTCTGCGTAGCCGTAGGTGTAGTCGGCCACTGACCGTCGGGTGCCGTCTGCGTCGGTTGTGTAGGTCACGAAAGGGATCGGCGTGGCATCGGAGCGGAACGGCGTGCCGGTGAGGCTGAGCCGGCGGGTGGCCAGCGCGAACGCCTGCGCAACCGCCTCCCCCCAGCTGAGCGCATCACCGGCGTGGTGGATCTCGTCGAAGATCACCAGGGTGCGCGCGTTCACCGTCCGCGCCTCGTAGGCGAACGTCGCCGCTGCGACGCCCGCATAGGTGACGGCCTGGCCCTGGAACTGCCGCGAGCGTCCGCGCCTGCTACCGCCGAGGCCCGGATCCAGGTGCAGGCCGACCTTGCTCGCCGCATCCGCCCACTGCACCTTGAGGTGCTCGGTGGGCGTGACCACGATCACCTGCTCGATCGTGCGGGCCTCCAGCAGCTCGGTGGCGACCCGAAGAGCGAACGTGGTCTTGCCGGCTCCAGGGGTGGCGACGGCGAGGAAGTCGGTCGGCGACAGCTCCCGGTAGCGGGCCAGCGCAGCCACCTGCCAGGCGCGCAGGCGCGCAGCCGTGCCCCACGCTGCCCGTCCGGGGAACGCCGGGGAGAGGTGATCAACTGCCGAGGTCGGCAAGGCTCACCTCCATGTCATTGGTTTTGCCTGCAGAACGAACACGGCGAGTCCGATCCCGACCAGGTCGGCCACGGCGTCCCATACGTCCCCGTCGCGATAGGGGACGAACCGCCACTGGACCACCTCGCTCACGACAGCGTGGACGGCGAACAGGCCGGCAACCAACCCGACACGCCCTGAAAGTCGGGCGAAAAGGTAGACCGGAATTGCGAAGATCAGCCCGTGGACCAACTTGTCCGCGCCGGGCAGCCACGACAGCTCCAGCCCGCCGTCCGGGGTGCCGGGAAGGTAGACGGCAACCAGCTGGATGGCGAGGAAGACCCCGGCAGCAACCCACAGCGTGCGGCGACGACGACGCTCGCCCGGATCCTCCGGAACCGGGAGCGGCCAGCCGGTCGCGCGCTCGTCGGGGGCGTCGGCAGGCTCCGGAGAGCCGTTCGGGTCAGGCAAGCTTCGCCAGCACAAGATCGCGCACAGCTGCGGCGTCGGCCTGGCCGCGCATCTCCTTCATCACCGCACCGATCAGTGTGCCGGCTGCCTGCAGGTGGCCGTCGCGGATACGGATGGCGACATCGGGGTTGGCTGCAATCGCCCGGTCGACCGCAGCGGCCAGCTCACCGGAGTCGGAGACCACGGCGAGGTTGCGTCGCGCGACGACCTCCGCAGGGGTGCCCTCGCCGGCGAGCACGCCTTCGATGACCTGGCGGGCCAGCTTGTCGTTGACCGTGCCAGCATCGACGAGGCCCTGAACCTCCGCCACCTGAGCCGGGGTGATGGCCAGCTCGAAAAGCTCGACGCCGGCCTCGTTCGCGCGGCGGGCGAGCTCGGTCAGCCACCACTTGCGGGCGGTCTGCGGGCTCGCGCCCGCTGCGACCGTCGCCCCGATCACGTCGAGGGCCCCGGCGTTGACCACGTCCTGGAGTTCGAGGTCGGTGAAGCCCCAGTCACCCTGCAGACGAAGCTTGCGGAGGTTCGGCAGCTCGGGAAGGGTCGCACGCAGCTCCTCCACCCACTCCCGGCTCGGCGCCACCGGCACCAGGTCGGGCTCGGGGAAGTACCGGTAGTCCTCGGCGTCGGACTTGAGGCGTCCGGGGGTGGTGTAGCCGCCGTCCTCGTGCCAGTGCCGGGTCTCCTGCTGCACCAGCCCTCCGGAGGACAGCACAGCGGCCTGACGGCAGATCTCATGGTGCAGTGCACGTTCGACGCTCCGCAACGAGTTCACGTTCTTGGTCTCGGTGCGCAGGCCCAGCTTCGTTGTGTCCTTGGGCATCAGCGAGACGTTCGCGTCACAGCGCAGCGAGGCCTGCTCCATCCGGGCGTCGGAGACGCCGAGGCTGAGCATGAGGTCCCGCAGGAACGAGACATAGGCCTTGGCCACCTGCGGAGCCTTCGCCCCGGTGCCGCTGATCGTCTTGGTGACGATTTCGATCAGGGGGGTGCCGGCCCGGTTGTAGTCCAACAGGGAGTACTCGGCGTCCCCGATCCGGCCGGTGGTGCCCCCGAGGTGGAGGAGCTTGCCCGCGTCCTCCTCCATGTGGGCGCGCTCGATCTCGATGCGGAACGTCTCGCCGTCCACGTCGATGTCGACCCAGCCGTCGAAGGCGATCGGCTCGTCGTACTGGGAGATCTGGAAGTCCTTGGTCATGTCCGGGTAGAAGTAGTTCTTCCGGGCGAAGCGGCACCAGTCGGCGATCTTGCAGTTCAGCGCGAGGCCGATCCGGATGGCCGACTCGATGGCCTTGGCATTGACCACAGGCAGCGAGCCCGGAAGACCGAGGCACACCGGGCACGTGTGGGTGTTCGGCTCGGCGCCGAACGCCGTGGAACAGCCGCAGAACATCTTGGACGCGGTGTTGAGCTCTACGTGCACCTCGAGGCCGAGCACCGGGTCGAAGGCAGCCAGGGCATCGTCGAAGTCCACAACTGCGCTGCTCATCGCACTCCCCCAACGTTCAGGTAGGCACCGGACGGGGACTCGGCCAACTGGTCGAGCAGGCCACCTCCCCAGCGGCTGGTGAGTTCAGCCTCCAGCGCCGCACCCACCCGGTACAGCCGGTCGTCGGCGAGGGCGGGCGCCATCACCTGGAAGCCGACCGGCAGTCCGTCGGCCAGCCCGCACGGAATGGACGCAGCGCAGTTGCCGGCAAGGTTGGACGGGATCGTGCACAGGTCGGCCTTGTACATGGCCAGCGGGTCGTCGGCCCGCTCGCCGATGGTGAAGGCCGTCGTCGGGGTGGTCGGCGAGACCAACACGTCGACCTGGGCGAACGCTGCGTCGAAGTCGCGGGTGATCAGGGTTCGGACCTTCTGCGCCGAGCCGTAGTACGCGTCGTAGTAGCCGGAGGAGAGGGCATAGGTGCCGATGATGATGCGGCGCTTGGCCTCTGCCCCGAAGCCGGCCCCGCGGGTGAGGTTCATGACCTCCTCGACGCTGTTCACGCCATCGTCGCCGACCCGCAGGCCGTAACGCATGGCGTCGAACCGTGCCAGGTTGCTGGACACCTCGCTGGGCATGATCAGGTAGTACGCGCCCAAGGCGTAGTCGAAGTGCGGACAGGAGACCTCGACGACCTCCGCACCCAGGCCCTCGAGCACGGCCAGCGCCTCGGCGAACCGCTGCTCCACGCCGGGGGCGTAGCCGTCGCCGCCGAACTCGCGGACGACGCCGATCTTCATGCCGGCAACGTCCGCGTGCCGGGCGGCAGCGACCACGTCGGGCACGGGCGCGTTGATCGAGGTGGCATCGCGGGGGTCCCAGCCGGCGATCACCTGGTGCAGCAGCGCTGCGTCCAGCACGGTGCGTGCACATGGGCCGGGCGTGTCAAGGGAGGACGCCATCGCGACCACGCCGTAGCGGGAGGTGGCCCCGTAGGTGGGCTTCACTCCCACCGTCCCGGTCACGGAGGCGGGTTGCCGGATCGAGCCGCCGGTGTCGGTGCCGATCGCCAGCGGCGCCTCGAAGGAGGCAAGCGCAGCGGCCGAGCCCCCGCCGGAACCGCCGGGGATCTTCGAGTTGTCCCACGGGTTGTGGGTGGTGAAGAAGCCGGAGTTCTCGGTGGACGATCCCATCGCGAACTCGTCCATGTTGGTCTTGCCGAGCACGACGACGCCGGCGGCGAGCAGCTTGTCGGTGATCGTGGAGTTGTAGGGCGGCACCCAGCCTTCAAGGATGCGGGAGCCACACGTGGTCGGGGCGCCCTTCATCGTGAAGATGTCCTTCATCGCCAACGGGACGCCGGCCAACGGGCCGAGTTCCTCACCGGCTGCACGCTTCGCGTCGACAGCGTCGGCAGCCGCGAGGGCCCGCGTGCCGTCGACGTACAGGAACGCCTTGATCCTGTCGTCGACTCCCGCGATCTGGTCGAGGTGGGCAGCGGTCACCTCGCGGGCGCTCACCTCACCGGTTGCGATCCGTCCGGCCAGCTCGGCGGCGCCGGCGCGCAGTAGCCCGCTCATGCTTCCTCCCCCAGGATCCGCGGCACGCGGAAGCGGCCGTCCTCCACCGACGGGGCGCCGGCGAGGACAGCATCGGCCGCAAGCGACTCGGTGACCACATCCTCGCGGAACACATTGGTCAGCGGCAGTGCGTGGGAGGTGGGTGGAACATCGGCCCCTGCGACCTCGGCCACCCTGGCGACCGAGGCAAGGATCACATCCAGCTGCGGGGCCAGATGGACCAGTTCCTCTTCGGTCAGCCGAACCCGGGCCAGCTCGCCGAGTCTGGCCACGTCGGCAGGTGTCAAAGCCAAGGTGAGCTCCTGTAAAAGCAGGGTGGACGGGCGCGTCCGCGGGAATGCTCATACTAACCGGGCCATTTGACGTGTCTGTAACACCGATACGCCACACTGTCGGGGTGTTTCTGATGCGCGTGGTGCTACCAGACCGTCCCGGTTCCCTCGGGGCGGTCGCGACCGCCATGGGCACAGTGGGCGCCGACATCAACGCCGTCGAGATCGTGGAGAAGTACGAGGGCTACGCCATCGACGACTTCATGCTCGAGATGCCCTCGGGCGCGGCACCAGACTCCCTGATCACGGCGTGCGCCTCGGTTGCAGGGGTCGAGGTGGTCTGGCTCTCGCACTATCCGGAGGCGTGGGGGCTGCAGTCCGACGTCGACGTCCTGAACTCGATGACCGAACAGCCTGAGGACGCAGAAGCAATCCTCACCCGTGAGGCACCGGAGGTGTTCCGCGTCACCTGGGCGATGCTCATCGACCGCGTGACCGGGACGGTGATGGCCCAGACCGACCTTGCGCCTGACCTCGACGGGGCCGGCGTGACGGCGCTGGGCTCGCTGGATGACGTGCGCGACGGAGAGCTGCCCGACGGCTGGCTCTCCGGCTGGGGTGAGACCCTGATCGCCGTTGCGCCGTTCCGCAGCAACGCCTCGATCGTGCTCGCGCGGCGCGGCGGCCCGGAGTTCCTGAAGTCGGAGCTGGCACGGCTGCGCCACCTCACCGCACTGGTGGTCTAGCTACTTCAGCAGGGTGTACATCCAGTAGCCGTAGCCGGAAACGGCTGCGGCAACGAGCACAACGGCGAGGATCGTCCACCACCGCATGCGCTTCTTCTTGCGGGTGGGCAACACCTCCTGCGGGCCCCACTCCCCGAGCTGAGGTCGCACGCGCGGTGGCGCGCCGACGTTCAGGTTCAGGTCGGAGTTCAGGCCTTCAGGCATGCGGTCAGCCTAGACGACGCGAACGGCGTCCGGCCCCTCGGAGAGCAGCCGCTCGAACCCGTCGGCGTCGAGGATCGGGATGCCGAGGGAAACCGCCTTGTCGTACTTGGAGCCGGCGCTCTCCCCCGCCACAAGGAAGTCGGTGCGGCTGGAGACCGAACTGGCAGCTTTACCACCCCTGGTCTCGATCGCTGCCGTGGCACTGTCGCGGGTGAACCCCGGCACCGACCCGGTGACGACGACGGTCAGCCCGGCGAGGGTCTGCGGGATGCCGGTGTCCTCGGCCGGTTCTGCGGCGAGCTGGCAGCCGGCCGCGCGCCACTTGTCCACGATGGCGCGATGCCAGTCGACGGCGAACCATTCCGAGATCGCTGCGGCCAGCGTCGGCCCGATACCGGGGACGGCGCTGAGTTCGTCGACCGACGCCGACTCCAGCGCGTCGATGCTCGGGAACGCCGCGGCGATGTCGGGGGCGACGCCCTTGCCGACGTGACGGATCGACAGGGCGACGAGGAACCTGGTGAACGGCGCCGTCTTGGCCTGCTCGAGGTTCACCAGCAACTTCGTGCCGTTGGCAGAAAGCGTCCCTGCCTTGGTGGTGAACACACCTGCGTCCACCAGCTTCTGCTCGGTGAGGTCGAACAGGTCACCCTCGTCTGTGAGCAGGCCTGCGCTCAGCAGGGCGTCCGCAGACTGCCAGCCCAGCACCTCGATGTCGAGGGCCTGGCGCGAGGCGAGGTGGAACAGCCGCTCACGAAGCTGGGACGGGCACGAGCGCTGGTTGGGGCACCGGATGTCGGCGTCACCCTCCTTCTCCGGACGCAACTCGCTGCCGCACGCCGGGCAGTGGGTGGGCATGACGAACTCCCGCTCGCTGCCGTCGCGCAGGTCGGCCACCGGGCCGAGGATCTCGGGGATCACGTCGCCTGCCTTGCGCAGCACGACCGTGTCGCCGATCAGCACGCCCTTGCGCTTCACCTCGGAGGCGTTGTGCAGGGTGGCCATCTCCACCGTGGAGCCCGCGACCAGTACCGGTGCCATGACCGCGTACGGCGTCACGCGACCGGTGCGTCCGACGTTGACCCGGATGTCGAGCAGCTTCGTGGTGACCTCCTCCGGTGGGTACTTGAACGCGATCGCCCAGCGTGGCGCGCGTGAGGTGTTGCCGAGCTTGCGCTGCAGGCCGCGGTCGTCGACCTTGATCACGACGCCATCGATCTCGTGTTCCACCGAGTGCCGGTGCTCGCCGTAGTGGGCGATGTAGTCCTTGACCTCGGCGGTGCTGCGGCAGATCCGGTAGTGGTCGGACGTGGGCAGGCCCCAGCCCTTCAGTAGTTCGTAGCCGTGGGACTGCCGGTCCAGGGCCGGCCCGGTGAACTCCCCGATGCCGTGCACGAGGAAGTGCAGGTGGCGTTGGGCGGTCACCCTGGAGTCCTTCTGGCGCAGCGAGCCGGCTGCGGAGTTGCGGGGATTGGCGAAGGGCGCCTTTCCCGCGGCGACCAGCCCAGCATTGAGCGTTGCGAAGTCCTCCAGCCGCATGAACACCTCGCCACGCACCTCCAGCTCAGCCGGAATGTCGGAGCCGGCCAGCTGGGTGGGAATCGCTCCGATGGTGCGGACGTTGGCGGTCACGTCCTCCCCGACGGTGCCGTCGCCGCGGGTGGCTGCCGTGACCAGCCGCCCGTCCCGGTAGACCAGGTCGAGGGCGAGGCCGTCGATCTTCAGCTCGCAGAGGAAGCCGGACGCAGCCACGTCCTCGCCGGCCAGCGACTCCGCGCGGGCCAGCCACTTGTCGAGGTCGTCGGTCGAGAACACGTTGTCGAGGCTCATCAAGGGGACCAGGTGCGCCACCGGCGAGAACGTGGCGCTCGGCGCCCCGCCGACCTTCTGGGTGGGGCTGTCGGGCGTCCGCAGCTCGGAGTGCCGTTCCTCGAGTTCGGTGAGTTCAATCATCAGCGCGTCGAACTCCGCGTCGGACACCGCCGGGGCGTCCTGCAGGTAGTACCGCGAACGGTGGTCGGTGATCTGGGCGCTCAGCTCGGCATGCCGGGCGCGATCGGCGTCATCGGTCATGGCCCGAAATCTAGACGACAAAGCGTGGTGACGCGTCAGCGGCACCACGTGAGGAGTCTTGACGAGCAGACGCCGACCTTCGCGGTCGCGGCAGCGACCGCGAAGGTCGGAGTCTTGACGAGCAGTGAGGAACAGCGCGACCCGGCGACATCGCTGCTTGACAGCCCCACCGGCGCGCGGCGAAGACTGCCTTCCATGGCCAGAACCGTGTTCTACACCGCCACCACTCTCGACGGCTTCATCGCCACCGACGACCATTCGCTGGACTGGCTCGTGACCCGTGACGTCGGGAAGGACGGGCCGCTCGATTACGCGGCGTTCATCGCCGACATCGGCTCGTTGTGCATGGGTGCCCACACCTACGAGTGGGTGTACCGGGCCTGCCACGATGAGTCGGGCGTAGAGACCCAGCCGTGGGCCTACAGCCAGCCGTGCTGGGTCTTCACCCACCACGAGCTGCCCGTCTGGCCCGACGCCGACGTCCGCGCGACAGCGTCCCCGGTGGCTCAAGTGCACACCGAACTGGTGGCTGCGGCGGGCGGACGCGACGTCTGGGTGGTCGGCGGCGGCGACCTTGCCGGCCAGTTCTTCGACCTCGGCCTGCTCGACGAGGTGATCGTCAACATCGCCCCGGTCACGCTGGGGTCCGGCAAGCCGCTTCTGCCCCGTCACGTCGAACTGCGCTGCCTGGAGACGGCGACCACTGGAGAGTTCCTTGCCGCCCGCTACGAAGTGGTCCGCTGATCGCCACCGACTTGTCAGAATCTCATTCGGTTATCGGCGCACGAGATTCTGACAAGTCGGTGGTGTGGGTCAGGCGAGGGCGTCGTCCACCTGGTCGGCGGCCTTTGCGAGCACGTCGAAGGCGCGGCTGACCTCGCCCGGCATCCAGCCGGCGAGCCCGCAGGCCGGGGTGATGACGAGCCGATCGGTCACAGGGGCGCCGATGCGATCCAGCGCAGTCAGGACGCGGCGGCGCACAGCGTCCACCGGCAGCGGCCTGACCTCACCGACGGTCGGCAGGCAACCGAGGTACAGCGCGGCTCCGTCGTCGACAGCTCCGGCGAGGGCGTCGAAGTCCGGGTTCGTCAGCTGGTCGAGGTCGAGCGAGATGGCACCGAACCCCGCCCCGGTCGAGTCCGTCCCTACCAGCGACCGCAGCGGCCAGGCACCGTCGCGCCAGGGTGCGCAGCTGTGCAGGACGGTGGCAACCGCAAGGCCGCGACGAGCGGGTTCGGCGGTGATCCAGCCGAGCGCGCGACAGAGCTCGGGCAGGTCGACAGCGCGGTGGCGGAAGAACCCCCCCGGTGTCGGGACGGCGCCCGCTGCCACCGCAGGTAGCGACGGCTCGTCGACCTGCAGCACCAGTTCGACACCCGGGAACCGGCGGGCGAGGTCTACCAGCAACTCACCGACTGCCTCTGCGATCGACTGCGCGAGGTCCCGACGGGCACCGACATCGGCAAGGACGCGTCCCACGTGGGCGACTCCCGTGGCCGCTGCCAGGGTCCACGGGCCGGTGACGGCAACCTTGAAGCGCCCCGTGTAGCCATCTGCCACCTCGTCGAGGCGGTCGAGGTCATCGCGCCAGGTGGCGCGGGCACGTCGCTGGTCGACGCCGGGGGTGTCAGCCAGCCGCCACTCACCGGCGGCGAGTTCCGCCGGCAGGCCGGACGGCAGGCCGAGTCCGCGTCCGATGATCTGGGCCCACGGGCCACGGGCCGGCAGTTCTGGCAGGTACGGGAGGGCGACCTTGTCGAAGGTCAGGCGCGCTGCTGCGGCGAAGTCGGTGCCGGGCAGGGACCCGACACCACTGAAGGAGACCATCAGGACGCCGTTGCCGAGATCGTGGCGCTGCCGACCACCCGTTCGCCGTCGTAGTAGACCGCGGCCTGGCCCGGCGCGATGCCGAAGGCGGGCTGGTCGAGCTCGATGTGCACGCCGTCCGCGCGTGCCTCGATCGTCGCCGGCATCGCCTCGCCATGTGCCCGCACCTGCACAAGGCCAGTCCAGGCGCCCGTCACCGGCTGCTCGGTCCAGCTGGGACGGATCCCGTCGATCATCCCCACCGCCAGCGCGTCCTTGGGCCCCACCAGCACGCGGTTGGCCACCGGGTCGATGCCGAGCACGTACCGCGGCCGACCGTCGGCTGCCGGCACCGACAGGTGCAGACCATGTCGCTGGCCGATCGTGAACTGGTGCGATCCGGCGTGCGCACCGACGACGTCGCCATCTTCGTCCACCACGTCGCCGGTGCGCCTGCCGAGCCGGGACTGCAGGAAGCCGGCGGTGTCGCCGGTGGGGATGAAGCAGATGTCGTGGCTGTCGGGCTTCTTCGCCACCAGCAGCCCGCGGGCGGCCGCCTCGGCCCGTACCTCGGCCTTCGCCGTGTCCGCTCCGAGGGGAAAGAGCGAGTAACGCAGCTGGTCGGCGTCCAGCACGCCCAGCACGTAGGACTGGTCCTTGGCCGGCTCGGCCGAGCGGTACAAACTGACCCGGTCACCGTCCCGCTCGATCCGGGCATAGTGCCCGGTGGCGACGGCGTCGAAGCCGAGGGCCCGGCCGCGCTCGAGGACGGCTGCGAACTTGATCCTCTCGTTGCAGCGAAGGCAGGGATTCGGCGTGCGACCGGCCGCGTACTCGTTGACGAAGTCGGCGACCACATCGTCGGCAAAGCGCTCCGCGAAGTCCCAGACGTAGAACGGGATCCCGAGCACGTCCGCGGCCCGGCGGGCGTCGTGGGAGTCCTCCAGCGAGCAGCAGCCGCGTGCGCCGCTGCGATAGGCCTCAGCGTTCTTGGAAAGCGCGAGATGCACCCCGACCACCTCGTGGCCCTCGGACACCAGGCGTGCGGCGGCCACGGCGGAGTCCACTCCCCCGGACATCGCGGCCAGTACCCTCATCAGATTCCCTTCACTGTCGAACCTGACGAGTGTAAGTCCGCGTCGAGCACGACCCGCGTGCCCGCCAGGAGGTCCGGCACGGAGCGGCGGTCGCTGCGTGCCAGCGCGACGAGGCCGAGGACGAACAACCAGGCCAGCGGCATGCCGAACACAGCTGCGAGCGTCCAGCCCGGCTCGTCGGGCAGGATCGCGTCAACGGCCTCCCCCAGCACGGGGACCACCACCACCGGCCACAGCACCAGGGCCTCGCGCAGCAGGTAGCGCCACCACGTGCCTGGCCCGCCGTCCGCGCGTCGCACGGCGAGGCCCAACAGCGCCTGCCCCGGGGTCGAGCCGTCGGCAATGAGCGGCACGACGACGAAGACGCCGACGAAGGTCACCGTCCACAGCACCAGCGCCACCAGCCGGGTCTCGGGGTTGAACCCGGACAGCACGGTGAGGGTGCCGAGGAGCAGCACAAGGTAGGCCAGCGCCCAGCAGATCGCATCCACGGAGAGGGCGATCAGGCGCCGGCCCGGCGAGGGCGACCCGGCTGCACGTGTGTCGTCATGGTGGTGGCGTGCGGGCAGCAGGAACGCCAGGGGCGCAAGCGCCCAGCCCAGCGCCGCGCCGGCGGTGTTGGCGATCAGGTCGTCGACGTCGAAGGTCCGGTAGCGCACGGGGTAGATGCCCCAGATGCCAGTGAGCTGCGTGAGCTCGAACGCCAGCGAAAGTCCGAACCCGGCGACGGTGGTGACCCAGAAGCTTCGCCGGTACCAGCGACGCAGGAACACGCCGAAGGGCACGGTGAGGGCGACGTTGAAGATGCGGACGAGCAGCGGCCCGTTGGTCAGCCAGGCCCGCCAGCCGCCTTGGGTCTTTGCCAGCGTTGTCAAGGTCTCTTGCCACCACAGGAACGGCACGAGGTTCACCGGTGTCGGCTGTCGCGGGACGGACGGGTCGGGGAACGGCAGCAGCACCAACGCCCAGGCGCACAGCAGGTACAACAAGAACGCGCTCTGGGCCATGACCCGGCGCAGAGACACCCGTCCGTAGCGCCGGTAGAGCCAGATCACGTACGGCAGCCAGAGCATCACGGCGAGCACGATGAAGACGAGCAGCCCCTGGCTGACGAGGATGGCGTAGCTGCGCAGCATCAGTGTGCCTTGCGCGCCTGCCCGACGATGCCGGGCAGCACAGCCAGCAGGCGGTCTATGGCCTGAGTGGTGGTGTCCGGACCGAAGGAGAACCGCAGGCTGGACGCGGCGGCGGCCTCCGTCCGTCCCATGGCCAGCAGCACCTCGCTGGGCTGGTGCACCCCCGCCGTGCACGCCGAGCCCGTGGACGCATCGACGCCGGCGGCGTCAAGGAGCAGCAGGACGTCGTCCGCGCGGGTGCCTGCGAAGGTGAGGTTCACGATCGCAGGACCGCAGGGCTCGACGGTGTTGGTGACAACGTCGGCGAGGGTGGCCTGCGCGCCGGATATCAGGCGGTCACGCAGTTCAGCGAGCCGTACGGCCTCCTGTGCCCGGCGCTCGATCACTACCCGGCTGGCCGCTGCGAAACCCACAGCGAGGGCCACCGGTACCGTCCCGGACCGCAGCCGGGCCTCCTGCCCCCCGCCGAACCCGGGCGGTGCCAGCAGCACGCCCCGACGCACGACGAGTACCCCGATGCCGACCGGCCCGCCGAGCTTGTGGGCAGAGACGCTGAGCAGGTCGAGCCCGGACTGGCCGAAATGCAACGGCAGGTGGCCGAAGGCCTGCACCGCGTCGCTGTGGGACAGGGCTCCGACGGCGTGCGCCAGTGAAACCACGTCAGGAATCGGCTGCACTGCGCCGGTCTCGTTGTTCACCCACATCACCGAGACCAGCGCGGTACGTGGCCCGACGAGGGCGGCTGCCGCCTCCACGTCGAGGTGCCCGGTGGGTCGCACCGGCAATGCCAGGACCTCGAGCCTGCCCCCGGCCGCGGCAACGGAGGGGTGCTCGATGGCCGAACGTGCCACCTGCGGACGTCCGGCATTCACCGCCCCGAGGAGAGCGAGGTTGTTCGCCTCCGTGCCGCCGGAGGTGAAGACGACCTCTCCGGACGCCGCACCGAGGTCGGCAGCGAGGGATTCCCGCGCCTCCTCGAGGAGGCGTCGCGCGTTGCGTCCGGCTGTGTGCAGGGAGCTTGGATTGCCAGGCACCCCGAGGGTCCGGGTCATGGCAGCAACCGCTTCAGGCAGGGTCGGCGAGCTGGCCGCATGGTCGAGATAGCTGCGCCGCCTCACGTGTCCTCCCCTCGGGTGACGCTGGTCAATCGATTTTTAAGATGTGAGGGTCGAATGCGACCGTTCGCGCCAGATTAGGTCAGACTAATGGGCGGCGATCCCGTTCCCGAGAGTGAGTTCATGAACCCCACCGTCCAGCCGTCACCGGGCGACGACGCGCGTTTGGGTGCGCACGTCGAAGCCGACGGCACCCGGTTCTCGCTCTGGGCACCCCGCGCCACCCGCGTGGAACTTGCCCTGGTGGATGAGCACCGTCGCCAGACCAACCACGACCTCACGCTCACAGGCGTTGGCGTCTGGGAGGTCCACGTCCCGGGCGTCACCGCAGGCCAGCGCTACGGCTACCGGGTGCACGGACGGTGGTCGCCGGAGACCGGCGAGCGGTTCAACCCGGCCAAGCTGCTGCTCGACCCATACGCCCGCGCGATCACCGGCGGTGTCGACTACTCCGGCCCGATCACCGACCACACTCGGGAGTCCAACTTCCTGCCCGACCCCACCGACTCCTTCGCTGCTGTTCCACTCAGCGTCGTCGTGGCCGACACGGTGCCGCCGCCGGCGCTGCTTGCGCCGATCCCCGTCTCCCAGCTGGTGATCTACGAGGCGCACCTGAGGGGTTACACCCGCCAGCACCCGTCCGTGCCCGAACACCTGCGAGGCACCTACGCCGGCATGGGCTACCCCTCCGTTGTCGAGCACCTGGTGGAACTCGGCGTGAACGCCGTGGAGTTCCTGCCCCTGCAGCACTTCGTCTCCGAACCGTTCGTCGTCGGACGGGGCCTGACCAACTACTGGGGCTACAACACGCTGGGCTTCTTCGCCCCGCACGGCGCCTACTCCTCCTCCGGCACGCTCGGTGAGCAGGTCGCAGAGTTCAAGGAGATGGTGTCCGCGCTGCACGCCTCCGGCATCGCCGTCATCCTCGACGTCGTCTACAACCACACCGGCGAGGGCGGCCACGACGGCCCAACGCTCAGCTTCCGCGGCATCGACCACGGCGCGTACTACCGGCTCACCGATGACCAGCGCAACGACTACGACGTGACCGGCTGCGGCAACGCCGTCGACACCTCGACCCCTGGCGTGTTGAAGATGGTTCTCGACTCCCTGCGCTACTGGGCCACCGACATGGGCGTGGACGGCTTCCGCTTCGACCTGCAGACCACCCTGATCCGCGACCGCGCCCACCACGTCGACCAGAACCACCTCTTCAAACGGCTCGTGGCCGCCGACCCGGTGCTCGCCGGCAAGGTGATGATCTCCGAGCCGTGGGACCTCGGCCCCTACGGCTACCAGGTGGGGCGCTGGGGTGTGGGCTGGTCGGAATGGAACGACCGTTTCCGCGGCTTCACCCGCGACTTCTGGCGCGGCGCGCTCGGCGGTGTGCAGGAATTGGCTACCCGGCTGTCCGGCTCGTCCGACATCTTCGACCACGGTGGCCGGCCCGCGACGGCATCGATCAACTTCGTCACAGCCCACGACGGCTTCACCATGCGCGACGTGGTCACCTACGACCTCAAGCACAATGAGGCCAACGCCGAGCGCAACCGTGACGGGGCCGACGACAACCGCTCCTGGAACCACGGCTACGAGGGCGAAACCGATGACCCGGCCATCATCGCCGTTCGCCAACGCACCGCCCGCAACCTGATGGCCACCCTGCTGCTCAGTGTCGGCGTCCCGATGATCCTCGCCGGCGACGAGAGCGGACGCACGCAGGGCGGCAACAACAACGCCTACTGCCAGGACTCTCCGGTCTCGTGGGTGAACTGGTATGAGCAGGAGGAATGGGCGGACCAGGAGGAGCTCACCCGCACCCTGCTGAAGCTGCGCGCGGAGCACGCGCTGCTGCGTCCCGAGCAGTGGCGCTACCACGGCGAGGTCGCCGACAACGCCGGGCACGGCCTCGGCCGCTCGCCGGTGGCCTGGTTCGCCGAATCGGGCACGGAGATGACCACCGAGCACTGGCACGACATGGGACGCCGCACGCTCGGCATGTACCTGTCCGACCGCTCCGAGGGCTTCCTCATCTACTTCCACGCCGGCGCCGAGCCGGTGGAACTGTCGCTGCCCGGAGCCCCCTGGGCGCTGGGTTATCGGGTGGTCGCCCACACCGGGCTCCCCGGGGAACTCCCCCGCAAGCACCTGGCACCCGGGTCGACCGTGATCCTGCCCGGACGGACGGTCGCCGTGCTCGCCGCAGACGTGCGCGTCGGTGCCCGGCTGGTCGCGGCCTCCCCGGTAACGCCCAACGATGCGGCCAAGGGCAGGCAACGCAGTCGCGACTAGGCTCCTATGCCTCCCGAACGACAGATGCATTCGCTAGGTTGAAACCGTGAGCGCAACCGTTAACCCGTCCCGTAAACGCCAGCCGCAGGCGGTGAGCCACCCGGCACCGATGCCCCCCGCACCGGCAGCCGCCGCCATCCCCGTCCTCGATCTCGGCCCACTGACTTCGATCGTCGCAGGGTTCGGCCGCATCCCCGTGAGCGCGGTCAGCCCTGTCATCGAGGGCGGCGCGTACCCGGCCAAGGCCGTCGTCGGCGAGCTCATTCCGATCCGCGCGAGGGTGTTCCGCGAAGGTCACGACGCGGCCAACGCCTCGGTGATCCTCACCGCTCCGGACGGACGCGAGCAGCGCGTCGACATGACCCCGATCGAGCCGCGAGGCCTCGACCCGTGGGAGGCATGGGTACGCCTCGACACGGAGGGCGCCTGGACGTTCCGCGTCGAAGGCTGGTCCGACCCATGGGAGACCTGGCTGCACAACGCCGAGGCCAAGCTGCCGGCGGGAGTCGACATCGACCTGGTCTGCCTCGAGGGCCGCGACCTGCTCGATCGCACGGCCGCTGCGGCCGAGCTTGCCGGAGATCCGGTGGAGGCGTCGATACTCAAGGCGACGGCGATGTTGCTGATCCCCGAGCGTCCCGCCATCGACCTGCTCGAGGTGGCGACCGCGAAGGGCATCACCCGCGCCATGGAGCAGTTCGGGCCCCGTGACATGGTCTCCCCCACCCCCGACTACCCGCTGTTCGCCGACCGGGCGAAGGCCTTGTACTCCAGCTGGTACGAGTTCTTCCCCCGCTCGCAGGGCGCATCGTTCGACGAGGCGAAGAAGACCTGGACCCCGGGCACCTTCGACTCCTGCCACGAGCGACTCGAGCAGGTGGCTGCGATGGGCTTCGACGTCATCTACCTGCCGCCGATCCACCCGATCGGCACCTCGTTCCGCAAGGGACGCAACAACACCCTCATCCCCGCCGCCAGCGACCCCGGCTCTCCCTGGGCGATCGGCTCACCTGACGGCGGCCACGACGCGATCCATCACGACCTGGGCGACTGGGACGCGTTCGACCGGTTCGTCGCGAAGGCCGAGGAAGCGGGCCTCGAGGTCGCCCTCGACTTCGCGCTGCAGGCCTCCCCCGACCACCCGTGGGTGACCAGCCACCCGGAGTGGTTCACCACCCGGCTCGACGGGACCATCGCCTACGCGGAGAACCCGCCCAAGAAGTACCAGGACATCTACCCGATCAACTTCGACAACGACCCTGAGGGCATCTACCACGAGGTACTTCGGCTGCTGAAGCTGTGGATGGCGCATGGCGTCAGGATCTTCCGCGTCGACAACCCGCACACCAAGCCGGTGCCGTTCTGGGCGTGGATCATGCGGCAGGTGCGCGAGACCGACCCCGACGTGCTGTTCCTCGCGGAGGCGTTCACGAAGCCGGAGATGATGGCAGCGCTCGGCAAGGTGGGCTTCCACCAGAGCTACACCTACTTCACGTGGCGCAACACCAAGTGGGAGCTCGAGGAGTACCTGACCGAGCTCAGTACCGGCATGGACTCGTTCTACCGGCCGAACTTCTTCGTCAACACCCCGGACATCAACCCGTTCTTCCTGCAGTCGGGCAATCCGGCGGCTTTCGCGATTCGCGCGGTGCTCGCTGCAACCCTCGCCCCGTCCTGGGGCGTCTACTCCGGCTTCGAACTGTTCGAGCACGAGGCCTTGAAGCCGGGTGGCGAGGAGTACCGGCACTCGGAGAAGTTCGAGTACCGGCCCCGCGACTACAGCGCTGAGCCCAACCTGAACGTGCTGCTCGGCACCCTGAACCTGATCAGGCGGAACCACCCGTCCCTGCAGCAGCTGCGGCAGATCGAGTTCCAACACGCCCCGCACGACGCCGTGATCGCCTACGCCAAGCGGGACGGCGAAGACACGGTCGTGGTGATCTGCAGCCTCGATCCTGACCAGGGGGTGGAGAGCGAGGTCTACCTCGACCTCGCCTGGCTCGGGGTGCCCGGGAGTACCGTCCAGCTGCGTGACGAGCTGACTGGGGCCACCTTCACTTGGGGCGAGCGCAACTTCGTCCGGCTCACCCCGGCGAACCCGGCCCACATCCTGCACGTCGTGCGTGGGTAAGGACAAGGGCGTGAGCACCGCGTCCGCCTGGGAGTCCTACCTCCGCCAGGCCCGCTGGTTCGGTGGCAAGGGGCTCGCCGCCTCAGTGACGACCATCGAGCCCCTGCCCTGGTACACCGCGCCCGGCCAGTGGCCGGCCGTGCGCTCGGAGATCGCCACCATCGTCTACGCCGACGCCCGCGTCGAGCACTACCAGCTGCTGGTGGCCTACCTTGCCCTGGGCTCCGCGCCCGCAGGGTTGCCGGTAGGTCGGACCACGCTCGCCGATCTCGGCGAGGTGGACTACGTGGACGCCCCGGCGTACCCACCCGCGATGACTGCGCTGATCGGTGCACTCCTCACTGTCCCGCCGGACGGCATGGACTGGCTGGACACTGAACCGGTGGACCCGGGCGCAGCGATGCGGCTGTTCACCGGCGAGCAGAGCAACACGACGGTGCTGGTTGGCGACACGACGCTCTTCAAGCTGTTCCGCAAGCTCGAACCCGGGCGCAACCTGGACGCGGAGGTGCTGGGCGCCCTCAGCGGCTCGGGCATCACCCCCGACCTTTACGGCGTCCTCGCCGCCGGCGGGTACGATCTGGCGATGTTCTGCCAGCGGGTACAGGGCGTCACGGACGGCTGGCTCCATGCCACCGCCGCGTGCGCAGCGGGAACCGACATCAGCGCAGAATGCCGCCGGCTGGGCGCTGAGCTCGCCGATCTCCACCATCGCCTGGCAACGGCTTTCGGCTCCGCGGAGATGCCCGGCACCGACCTGGCCGCGGCGATGCTGCGACGTTTCGACGCCGCCGCCGCCCAGGTGGGCGAACTCGAGGACTATCGTCAGGCTGCCCAGCTGCTGTTCGGCAGCGCGGGCTCGGGGTCGCTCGTCACCCAGCGGGTGCACGGCGACTTCCACCTCGGACAGGTGCTCTACCGCGAGGCTGACCACTCCTGGGTGATCATCGACTTCGAGGGCGAACCCCTGAAGACGCTGGCCGAACGGCGCGAACTCGACACGGTCTGGCGCGATGTCGCCGGCCTGCTGCGCAGCCTGGACTACGCCCGCAGCGCCCACGCGGAACCCGACAGCCACGCGGCGCGGGAGTGGTGTGCGAAGGCGAGAGATGCGTTCCTCGACGGCTACGCCGGGCAGCACCGGGAAGTGCACGCGCTCCTGCGCGCCTACGAGCTCGACAAGGCCGTTTACGAGGTGGTTTACGAGATGCGCAATCGTCCTGATTGGGCACATATTCCGTGGCGAGCGGTCCAAGATGAGGCCAGGAGGGTTTCGCTCAACCCTCCCCCACCAACCGAGCAGGAGCACTAATGGCACACGACGTGGCAGGCGAGTTGACGGGATGGAGCCTCGAAGGTTTCCACAACGGTGGCGACACTGAGTGCTGGAAGAGGCTGGGCGCCCATGAGGTGACGGTCTTCGACGACGAGCGGGGCGAACTCCACGGCACAAGGTTCGCGGTCTGGGCACCGAACGCACGCGAGGTGCGGCTGAACGCCGACTTCAACTGGTGGACCGGCGACGTCATGTCACGGATCCCCGGCACCGGCGTGTGGGGCTTGTTCGTCGAGGGCGTCGGCACGGGCGCGCTGTACAAGTTCAACATCCTGTGTGTGGATGGCGTCTGGCGCGAGAAGGTCGACCCGATGGCGTTCTTCGCTGAGCAGGCGCCGGCGAACTCGTCCATCGTCTACACCAGCAAGTACCTGTGGGACGACGGCAACTGGATGACAAGGCGGGCCAAGTCCCAACCGCACGTTGAGCCGATGAGCGTCTACGAGGTGCACCTGGGCTCCTGGCGGCGCGGCAAGTCCTACCTCGAACTCGCCGACGAACTGGTCGAGTACGTGACCTGGCAGGGCTACACCCATGTGGAGCTGATGCCGATCACCGAGCACCCCTTCGAGCCTT
>Ga0209745_1000797_pt1 | contig 19058 bp, 17 predicted proteins | sample BarGraNGADG00312_FD_184495 | JGI IMG/M metagenome (GOLD analysis project Ga0209745, IMG submission 184495) | Arctic peat soil microbial communities from Barrow, Alaska - Barrow Graham LP Ref core NGADG0004-312 (SPAdes) (version 2) | ecosystem: Environmental > Terrestrial > Soil > Wetlands > Peat...
GCGGGCGACGATCTTCTCGGCGGCCTGGCGGGCCGCGTCGGCGACGAACGCCGACTTGGTGACGTGGAGCAGGTCTGCCGCATCAGAGATGAGCTGGTCCGTGGCCTCGTCGGTGCGCAGCTCGAGGCGGCGCGTCTTGGTCGTTTTCATGGTGGTACCTCCGAACTCCACTGTACGGGACTTGTACGGTGACTATGGGATGGGTGCTGCGATCGACAGGACTCCGCACACGCGCGGCTGTGCCCACGCTCGTACGACAGAAAAGTACGGCAACGACCGCTGCACGAACTGAGCACGCGACCCAACAGCCCCTGGATGGATCTGACTCGCGGGCCCAGCGACGCTCTGCGATACTCACCCAGATCGTGCTTTGCACGCTGGGGGGCTCGGGATTCGAATCACCTTGGCCACTGCTCCAGGAGAACGGACCGTTCTCGTCCCGACGCACCGCTCTCTTGAGGAGCAGCCGATGCTGAATCGCCCGCCGCTCTGGATCACCGCCGTTGCGGCTGTCGCCGTTGGACTGTCCGCCTGCACTGGCGGATCTGGCACAACGGCGACAACCCTGTCCGCTACCAAGGCGAGCACGTCGAGCACGCCAACAACGCCCAGTACCACTGTCCCGACGAGCGGTCCGCGAGACGTCGCCGAACTCAAGTCGGCGCTGCTCGAGCTGAACGATCTACCCTCCGGTTACGCGATCGAGCCAGCCGGCGCTGGTGGAGGCACCGACGGCTCGGCCTCGTCCAAGGACCGCGCGTGCGCGCCGTTGGTCACGCTCACCAACCTCAAGACGGCACCGGGTTCGAAGTCCTCCGCCAAGGTCAGGTTCTCCGGCGGGCAGGACGGTCCGTTCGTCGACGAGTCGATCGACGCGCTGGGCTCGGCGGAGGCCGTGGCGGCGTTGCAGGCCTCTCTTAAGTCCGCGGTTGCCGCGTGCCGCCAGCTGACCATCACGATTCCCGGCCAGGGCAGCTCCGCCATGAAGGTCGCCGAGGTGTCCGCACCGAAGTTCGGCGACCACCCCTTCGCGGCCCGGTTTACAGCGACCGGTGGACCGTTGGCCGGTCTGGAGATCACGCAGGTAACAGCCGGGGTCAAGGACGTCGTCGTCTCGATCACCTTCGTCGCGGCCATCCCGGAGGACGTGGACGGCGGGACCCAGGCGGCGGTCGGCAAGGCCAAAGATGTCCTGGGCGGTACCACGGCCGGCGCCTGACACCTCCGCTCGCCGATCACAGAGGTATGCCGGCCCTCACCTGGCTAGGTGAGGCCGCTTCACGAACCTGGTGACGCAGGAATACGGTCGCAAGCATGGCGTCAGCAATCACGGCCTCCCACCTGACCAAGTCGTTCGGCGCCACCAAGGCGCTCAACGACCTCGATCTGCACGTCGTGACCGGTGAGGTGCATGGCTTCCTGGGTCCGAACGGCGCCGGCAAGTCCACCACGATCAGGGTCCTGCTGGGGCTGCTGCGCGCCGACGCCGGTGAGGCCACGTTGCTCGGCGGCGACCCCTGGCACGACGCCGCGACCCTGCACCGACGGCTCGCCTACGTTCCCGGCGACGTCAACCTGTGGCCGAGCCTGTCCGGCGGCGAGGTCATCGACCTGCTGGGCCGGCTGCGAGGAGGCCTGGACGAAGGGCGCCGCAAGACCCTGCTCGAACGCTTCGACCTCGACCCACGCAAGAAGGGCCGGGCGTACTCCAAGGGCAACCGGCAGAAGGTCGCGCTGGTGGCAGCCCTGGCCTCGGACGTTGAGCTGCTGATCCTGGACGAGCCCACCGCGGGGCTGGATCCGTTGATGGAGAGCGTGTTTCGCGAGTGCATCCAGGAGGACCGACCCCGCGGCCGGACCGTGCTGCTCTCCAGCCACATCCTCTCCGAGGTCGAGCACCTCTGCGATCGGGTGAGCATCATCAAGGACGGCCACACCGTCGAGACGGGCACACTGGCCGAGCTCCGACACCTCTCGCGTACCCACGTCGAGGCGGTGCTCGTGGGACCTGTACCTGCCGATCTGGGGACCGTGTCCGGTGTTCATGACCTTGTCGCCGACGGCCACAAGCTCACCTGTGAGGTCGACACGGCCCATCTCGGCGAAGTCCTGGAGCGTCTGACAGCCATTGGGGTCGGCACGTTGTTGAGCGCCCCGCCCACCCTCGAGGAGCTCTTCCTCAGGCACTACGCCGTGGGAGCCGTGCCGACAGAGAAGTCGGCGTGAGCACCCTGACCACCGCTCGCGATACGGCGCCCGGAGAACCTGACACACTCGTCGCGTCAGCGGGCAGTCTGGCCGGGTTATGGCCGATGACCCGGCTGTCGCTGCGCCGGGACCGGATCTGGTGGCCGGCCTGGATCGTGGTCATCAGCGTGCAGGTCGTGGCCACGGCGGGAGCGTTTGAGTCGCTCTATCCCACGTCGCAGTCTCGGCTGGGCCTCGGATCGACCATGGGGCGCAACCCGTCGCTCCGGGCGATGTACGGGCCGGCGTTCGACCTCAGCAGCGCGGGTGGCTTTACGGCGTGGCGGATTGGCGGGTTCGCCGCGGCGTTCATTGCGCTGATGAGCCTGCTGGCCGTCATCCGGCACACGCGCGCGGAAGAGGAGGCCGGGCGCCTTGAGCTGTTGCGCTCGGGGGTGGTGGGCCGGCATGCCCCGCTCATGGCCGCTCTGCTGGTAACCATCGGCGCGAACGTCGTCCTGGCGGCGATCGTCATCGTCGGCCTGATCTCCGAGAACACTCCGGTGGCCGGCGCGGTGGCGCTGGGCCTGGCATTCGTGGGGTGCGGCATCGTGTTTGCAGGGGTTGGTGCCGTCTCTGCCCAGGTCAGCGAAAACGCCCGTCCGGCAAGGGGAATGGCGGTCTCAGTCCTTGGTGTGGCCTATCTGCTCAGGGCGGTTGGGGACAGCACGGATACGGCCACGTGGCTGAGCTGGCTCTCCCCCGTCGGCTGGGCCCAGCAGACGCGAGCCTTCGCCGACGAACGGTGGTGGGTACTGCTCATACCGCTGGTCGTTGGCGTTGGCCTGATCTCCCTGGCAGTGTCACTGGAGGGCCGACGCGACTTCGGCGCAGGACTGCGTCCATCCCCGCTGGGCCCGGATCGTGCGGCGGCAGGGCTGTCCACGGCGTCAGGGCTGGCGTGGCGGCTCCAGAAGGGGTCGTTGCTCGCCTGGACCATCGGGGTCGCGATCTTCGCCGGGGCGATCGGCGCGGTGGCCAACGGGGTGCTTGACATCTTCAAGGGAAATGCGCAGCTCGAGGAGATCTTCCGGCGGATGGGCGGCGGGCAGTCTCTGATCGACGCGTTCTTCGCCGCGGTCCTACCGGTGATGGCCACGGTGGCCACGATTCACTCGGTTCAGGCGATGCTCCGCCTGCGCTCGGAGGAGATCGACACCCGGGCCGAGCAGGTCCTGGGCACTGCCGTGACCCGGACCCGGCTGTTGGGCAGCCACCTGGCACACGCAGTGGCGAGCCCGCCGATCCTCATGACCGCCGTCGGGCTCTCAGCCGGTGGTGCGTATGCCGCGTCCGTCCACGACGCGAGCAAGGTGTGGGCTGTGCTGGGCGGGGCCCTCGTGCTGGTCCCCGCGATGTGGGTCTTCACCGGCGTGACCATGGCCCTGATCGGCATGGCGCCAGAACGCAGTGTCCTGTCGTGGGGAGTCCTGGCCGGCTGTGGCGTCCTGGGTCAGCTCGGGCCGATCCTCCAGCTCTCCGACAAGATCCTGCGCATCTCACCGTTCGCGAATGTGCCCCAGCTGCCTGGCGCCCAGCTCGAGATCATGCCCTTGGCGGTGCTGCTGGCCATCGCCGCGGTGCTGACTGCATTGGGTGTCAATGGTTTTCGTCGACGCGACATTGGTTGAGAGCGGTCCGCGCCGGTATGGACGCGGGCCGCGCAGCCCATCATGGAGCCGGCATGGAAGGGATGGGGGCCGCGCAGCCCATCAAGGGAGCTTGCGAGCAGGGCTAGCGGCCCGCGTCCCTTCCGTGCGGACCACAGCGAGCTACCAAGCGGCGGGCTCGTAGTCCTTGACGAAGCAGCCGAAGATGTCCCTGCCCAGCTCGCCCTGCACGATCGGGTCATAGACGCGCGCCGCGCCGTCGACGAGGTCCAGTGGGGCGTGGAAGCCCTCCTCGGCCAGGCGCATCTTGGTCGGGTGCGGGCGCTCGTCGGTGATCCAGCCGGTGTCGACCGCGGTCATCAGGATGGCGTCGGTCTCGAGCATCTCCTGCGCGCTGGTGCGCGTGAGCATGTTGAGAGCTGCCTTGGCCATGTTGGTGTGAGGATGACCGGGGCCCTTGTAGCTGCGGTTGAACTGGCCCTCCATCGCAGAGACGTTGACGACATAGGTGCGCCGGGCAGCGGAGGCCGCCATCGAGGGACGCAGACGACTGATCAGGATGAAGGGCGCCGTGGCGTTGCAGAGCTGGACCTCGAGCAGCTCCAACACATCGACCTCCTGCACGTGTTGAGTCCAGCTGTTCACGTCATGCAGGTCGGGCACCAGTCCTCCGGCGTCGATCGCGGTACCGGCCTGGACCCTGGCGGGGGTCGCCGAGCCGGCACGCAGGGCCAGAGCGGTCAGCGCGTGTGGTGCCGTCGCACGTGCTGTCGGGTGGGCTGCGAGCGCCCCGGCGAAGGAGGACGGGTGGGCGTCGCTGATGTGGTCGAAGGAGAGCATCTCGGGCAGCGGCCCGTGGGGCAGCGGCGCCGACTCGGCCTCCACCAGCGGCGCGTAGGACCCTGGCGAGCGCCGTACGGTCTGGGCGGCGTTGTTGATCAGGATGTCCAGCGGCCCTTGCGCCGCAACGGAATCCGCAAGTGCGACGACCTGGGCCGGATCGCGCAGGTCGATCCCGACGATGCGTAGCCGATGGATCCAGCCGGCGCTGTCCGCCATCGCGGTGAACCGGCGGATCGCGTCGCCAGGGAAGCGCGTCGTGATCGTCGTGTGGGCGCCATCGCGCAAGAGTCTCAGTGCGATGTACATCCCGATCTTGGCGCGGCCACCGGTGAGCAGAGCGCGCCGGCCAGTGAGATCGGTGCGCTGATTGCGTTTGCTGCGGTTGAGGGCAGCGCACGGTGGGCACAGCTGGTGATAGAAGGCGTCGACGTCGACGTACCGCGACTTGCAGGTGTAGCAGGAGCGTGGCTGCAGGAGCCTCCCGGCGAGCGCGCCGGTGGCGTTCGACACCAGCTGCAGGCCCTGGGTCTCGTCGTCGATCCGCTCGGGTGCACCAGTGGCCGTCAGTGCGGTGATGGCGCGATCGTTGGCCAGCACCTTCTCGCGGCGCTTGGCGCGACGAGTTTCCTTGACACCCTTGTAGATTCGCGCGGTCGCGCGCCTGATTGCCACGGCGTCAGGGTGCTCGGTCGACAGCTCGTCAGCCTGGGCCAGGACCCGAAGACAGAGCTCCAGATCGGTCGGCGGTATGCCGAGTTGTCCAGTGCCGGGTTGTCCAGTGCCGCGTGGTGGTGACGGTTGGTCGGCCCCCGTCAGAGGAGGCTGGTCGTCATCGGTGGGCACCCCGGAATGGTACGCGGAGCGGAAGCCGCGTGAGTCCGCGCCTTGTGCTCAGGCATCGGCGGTAACCGGAATGAAGGCCTCGATGATCTCCCTCCTAGCCCGGTAGGTGCGCTTTCCGGTCTTCGCCGCGGATGCGTCCGGGTACGACTACCCGAACCAGGGACCACTGCCACCGACACGGGTGACGGCAATGTGAGTCACGAAACCTGGCGGCGGGTCGGGCATGGGTGGGAACGCGGTCGCGGGCGAGCGGCGTCGTTCAGCATCGCGGGCACTCCTGAGCCTCGCGAACTATGCGTGCGGGCTCTTACCCTTGCCGCCCTTGGCGGCAGGGTCAGCGTCTGTCGCAGGGTCCGGCGGGTCGGACACCTCGGTGTCGGCCGACTCGTTGGTCTCTGGCTCCGCACCGGCCGAGTCGGTCACGTTGGCCGGGTCGGTCACGTCGGCCGGGTCGGTCACGTCGGCCGGGTCGGTCACGTCGGCCGACGCGGCGACGTCGGTGATGTCCTCGACCGCTGCAACGCTGGAGTGCCGTCCGGTCGACGGCGCAACGTACGGATCCGCGAGCGGGGTCGCCCAGGGGTCGTCCTTGGGCGCGGACTTTTTCATGAACGACGCAGCGCCCGCGGCAGCGGCAGCGAACAGGCCCAGGATCAGCAGCATCCGGCCCTTCTTCTTGTGCTTGGAGGAAGCAACTGCGTCACCCGAGATGACGGCGGCAGCGCCGGTGCCGCGGGATACGGCCTCATCCTTGGCGGCAGCGCTCGCGGCAGCGAACGCGGTGATCGCCTCGGTCAGGCGGGGAAGCAGGTCGTCGACGATCTTGTCGCGTGCCGTGTCCACCTTGGGCGCGAGGCCGCTGACCACGGACTCCAGCTTGGGAGCGGCGACCTCGATACCGTGCTCGACGCGCGGCTTGGCCCATTGTCGGGCGGCCTCGACGTGGGGCTGACCCCACTCCATGGCGCTGCCGGCCGCCTGCCCGACGGCAGGTACAACGCGCTCGCGTAGCTGGTCGGCGACGGTCGCGGCGGTGCTCGCAAGTGACGCCGAGTGGTCCTGAAGCTGCTCTGTCCGGCTCTTGGTATGGAACACGAGGTCCTCCAATGGTGATGACGTCGGTCTGCTGCTCCATCCTGCACCGTCCAGTCGCGCCCTGACCACCCCGTCCCCCGCAAGGACCTTCCACGCCTGCCCTGCCCAGACCGACGAGACCCCAGACCCGCATGCGAGGATGACGCCATGAACGTCACCCTTCACACCAACCTCGGCGACATCAACATCACGATGTTCCCCGACCACGCCCCCAAGACGGTCGCGAACTTCGTCGGACTGGCCAAAGGAACCTTGGACTACAAGGACGACGCCGGCCGCACGAGTCCGACGCCCTACTACGACGGCCTGGGGTTCCACCGCGTGATCTCCGGCTTCATGATCCAGGGCGGGTGCCCCCAGGGCAGCGGCATGGGCGGCCCGGGCTTCGCCTTCAATGACGAGATCAGCCCCGACAAGAACTTCAGCGAGCCCTACATCCTGGCCATGGCCAACGCCGGTATCCGAGGCGGCAAGGGCACCAACGGCTCGCAGTTCTTCATCACCTTGGGACCGACCCCGCACCTGCAGGGCAAGCACACGATCTTCGGCGAGGTCGCCGACCAGCCCAGCCGCGACGTCGTCGACACCATCGGCGCTGTCCGCACAGGCGGTGGCGACAAGCCGGTCGAGCCCGTCGTCCTCAACTCCGTCACAGTCGAGGAGAGCTGAGCACACCTGTTGCGTAACGGTTCTCGGCTGATTGGTGAGCGTCCCGCATGAGTGAGCCGTCGTCGTACCAGCCGGAGCCCGTCTGCCCGCGGCACCCCGATCGGGTGGCCTACGTGCGCTGCCAACGCTGTGGTCGGCCGACCTGCCCCGAGTGTCAGCGGCCCGCCGCCGTCGGCATCCAGTGTGTCGACTGCGTCCGCGAGGGCCAGAAGAGCATGCGTATGCCGCGCACGCAGTTCGGCGCCAAGGTCACCCAGGGCGGGCGGCCGGTAGTCACCCTGACGATCATCGGCATCTGTGTGGCCGTGTGGCTGGCCCAGAAAGCCTCACCCCAGGTGAGCGACGCGGTCGAGTTCAGCCCGTTCCTGGGTGCGAGCGAACCGTGGCGCTTCCTCACGGCGGCCTTCGCCCACTCCCCCGGTCAGCTGCTGCACATCGTGTTCAACATGTACGCCCTGTGGATCCTCGGGCAGTACCTCGAGCCCATGCTCGGCCAGGTCAGGTTCGCGATTCTCTATCTGGTCAGCGCGCTCGGCGGATCCGTCGGCTACCTGTTGCTGGCCACCCCGCCCCCGTCGCCGCTGACCCAGTCGGGCATCAACCACAGCAGCTGGCTGATCCCGGTGGTGGGTGCCTCGGGCGCGGTCTTCGGGCTGTTCGGAGCCCTGCTCGTGCTCAACCGACATCTCGGCCGGTCCTCGCGTCCGATGTTCGCCGTGCTAGCGATCAATGCGGTGTTCGGCTTCGTCGTGCCCGGCATCGCGTGGCAGGCGCACCTGGGTGGTTTCGTGACCGGTGCCGCGCTGGCCGCGGTCATCACCGCCACCGCCCCGCAGAGCCGCCGCAGGATCCAGATGCCGGCCCTGGCCGCAGTTCTGGCGCTTGTCGTCGCTGCTGCCGCCGCGAAGTACGCCGTCACGGATGACTCGATCCTGCGTTCGCTCCTGAGCCTGGGCGGCTAGGTCGGCGCCAGTGCGTGGCACCTGGTCCGGATTACACCGTTGTCATTTATCCCCATTGTGGACAACGCCTGTGGACAACTGTGGTCGGGCGGGTTGACCTATGTGCTGTTCAGCGCCAGCGCGTGGTCATCATGAAGCCGGAGATCATCAGGGTGAAACCGATGATGAGGTTCCCGTAGCCGATGTTCGGGATGGGGAAGGACCCGTTGGGGCTGACGTAGAAGGCCACGACCCAGAGCAGACCCAGGAGCATCAGGCCGAGCATGAGCGGCACGAACCATGGCGGGTTGGACAGGGCCGCCTTGCTGGGACGGCGCTTGGGCGGGGGGGTGTACGCGGGCTTGGCGCGTCCCTTGGACTCGGGCACGGCAGGTGGCTCCTTCGATGGATGGTTCATCAAGCGGCAGGTGTTTGCCCTAGCGTAGAGGCTCCACACCCCGAGTCACAGGCAGGAGGCCCCTTGTCGCCACGTCTGCGCCTCGCCAGGCCTCGGCGGTTCACGCGCTGGGCTGCCATCGTGCCGCTGGTCGCAGCCGGCGCCGGCCTGATGTTCGCGACGAGCGCGCAGACCTCGCAGGGCACCGACCTGCGCTCCTCCGGCCACACCGACCTCGTCGACGTCGTCCGGGCCCAGGACCGTGCCGTGCGCGAAAAGGCGGCGTCCGTCAAGTCGCTGCAGGACCAGGTGGACGCGCTGACCGCGCAAGCGGCTCCGGGCGACGCCGCGGTGGCCCGGCTGCGCGCGGCGGCCGCCAAGCTCGCGTCGACCGCCGGCACCCAGGCCGTGGCCGGACCAGCGCTGTCGGTAAGTCTGGATGACGCCAAACGCAGCGCCGCAAGCCTGCCCGAGGGCTTCACCGCCGACGACATCGTGGTGCACCAGCAGGACGTCGAGGGCGTGGTCAACGCTCTGTGGGCCGGGGGGGCGGAGGCGATGATGTTGCAGGACCAGCGCGTCATCTCAACCAGTGCCGTGCGGTGCGTGGGCAACACCTTGATCCTGCAGGGTCGGGTCTACTCACCGCCTTACGTCATCCAGGCGATCGGTGACACCTCGGCCATGCGCTCCGCGCTGGACAAGAGCCGAGAGGTCACGATCTATCGACAGTGGGCCGACCGCTTCGGGTTGCGCTACGACGTGAAGGGCAACGCTCGGGCGAGCTTCCCGGCATACGCGGGAAGCCTGATTCTGTTGCACGCGAGGACACAGCAATGACAGGGAGCAGCAGCACCGCCACCACTGGGAACCCTCAACTCCCTCACATACTTGTGGTCGACAACTACGACAGCTTCGTGTTCATCATCGTCGGCTATCTGCAACAGCTCGGCGCCGACTGCGAGGTCGCACGCAACGACGCCGTCTCGCCGGCCGACGGGGCCGACTTCGACGGCGTCCTGGTCTCACCCGGCCCCGGCACCCCGCAGGAGGCCGGAGTCTCCATGGCGATGATCGCGGCCTGCGCCGAACGGGGCCAGCCCATGCTCGGCGTCTGCCTGGGCCATCAGGCACTCGGCGTCGTCTTCGGTGCCACGGTCAACCGGGCGCCGGAGCTCCTGCACGGCAAGACCTCGGCCGTGCGCCACGACGGCACCGGGGTGCTGCAAGGTCTGCCGTCGCCGTTCACCGCGACGCGCTACCACTCACTGACCATCGACCCCGACACCGTCCCCGCTGACCTGATCGCGACGGCGCACACCGAGTCCGGCGTGATCATGGCGGTGCGTCACCGCACCCTGCCTCTGGAGGGGGTGCAGTTCCACCCCGAGAGCGTGTTGACCCAAGGTGGGCACCGGCTGCTCGCCAACTGGCTGCGGACCTGCGGCCTCACGGATGCGGTCAGCCGGTCCGAGGGTCTGAGCCCGCTGGTCCACGACGACGCCGGTGTTGCCCGAATGGTCGCCGCAACATAGGCGAATCGGCCCGTGAAGTCTCACAGATCGACCAAACCACCCGCCACTTTGAGTCGATTCTTGCGACTTCACCGACCAATTCGGCGACCTCGCCCACCTCAGGGTGCGGTCGTTGGTGGCATCGTTGGTGGCGTCGTTGGTGGAGTTGTGGGGGGCGCCGTCGGTGGAGCCACCTGCGCCACCTCTATGACGATCTCGGTGCCGACGTCAACGACCTCACCGCTATGTGTCTGCGAAAGCACCGTGCCCTCAGGTTTGTCGGCCGTCACCCGGAAGGTGGTCTTGTACTTCAGGTGCGCTGCCGAGAGGGCCAGCGTAGCTCCACCGCGGTCCATGCCCACCACGTCGGGCACCTTGACCTTTCCGCTGGCCACCTTGAGGACGACCGCCGACCCGGCCGGCACCGTTTCGTTGGCCTTGGGCACCGTCTCGATGACCTTGCCCTTCTCGACGTTGGGGTCATCGACGGACTCCTCCTTGCTGACGGTGAGGCCGATGGCCTGGAGCGCAGCCTTGGCCGAGTCCGCAGTGAAGCCGGTGACGTCGGGCACCACTGCCTCGCCCGGACCGCTGGACACGGTGATGGTGACCGTGGTGCCCGCAGGGAACCGCTCACCGGCCTGAGGGCTCTGGTCGATGACCTTGCCCTTCTCCGCCTGGCTGACGGCGGGGGAGGCGACGGGTTTGAAGCCCACGGCGCGCAGCTTGGCCTCCGCCTGGGTCTGGGTCAGGCTGACCACGCTCGGCACGGCCAGCTTGGGCGCAGCCTTCTCGCCGGTGAACAGCGCCTTGCCGGCCAAACCGAGCAGGACCAGGGCGGCGACGACCGCCAGACCGAGCAGGACATAGGTGGCGCCGTGGCGTTTGCGCGGCAGGTCGGCCGGGTCGCGGCCGATGGCCGGCAAGGTCGCGGTGTTGTGCTGCCCGCCGCCCGGGTGCCCGACGAACTGAGTTGCGTCGGCGGGGAACATCGCCATCGTGGGATCGCCGCCCATCCCGGCGGCGCCGGCAAGCGCACCTGCACCGAGGGCGGCACCAGCCGCAGTCCCGTGCGCGGCGGAGCTGATCGGCCGTCCGCTGCGGGCGGCCGCGAGGTCGGAGCGGAAGTCCGCAGCGTCCTGGTAGCGCGCGTCGCGGTCCTTGACCAGTGAGTGCAGCACCACCGCGTCGAGGTCGGCGCTGATTCCCGGCCGGTGCACGGACGGGGGCTGCGGAGCTTGACCCACGTGCTGGTAGGCGATGGAGACCGGCGAGCCCCCGATGAACGGCGTGCGGCCGGTGAGCAGCTCATAGAGCAGGCAGCCCGTGGAGTACAGATCGGAGCGCGCATCGACCGGGTTGCCCTGCGCCTGCTCGGGTGAGAGGTACTGGGCAGTGCCGATGACCGACTGCGTCTGGGTCATGGTGGCGGCCGTGTCGGCCAGGGCGCGGGCGATCCCGAAGTCCATCACCTTGACCGCGCCCGCAGGGGTCAGCATGACATTGGCCGGCTTGATGTCTCGGTGGACGATACCCATCCGGTGGCTGTACGAGAGTGCGTCCAGGATGCCCTCGGTGACCCTGGCCGCCTCCGTGGGATCCAGGACCGTCTTCTCCGTGAGGATCTCGCGCAGGGTTCGGCCCTCGACGTACTCCATGACGATGTACGGCAGGGAGACGGTCGCCCCACCACTCTCGGTCTCGTGGTCCTCGCCAGAGTCGTAGACCGCGACGATGGCCGGGTGGTTCAGCCCCGCCGCGGACTGGGCCTCGCGGCGGAACCGGGACAGGAACGAGGGGTCACGAGCCAGGTCGGAGCGCAGCATCTTGATGGCCACGGTGCGGCCGAGTCTGGTGTCATGACCCGCGTGGACCTCGGCCATCCCGCCGCGGCCGATGAGCCCACCGACTTGGTAGCGCCCGCCCAGCAGACGAGGTGTGCCGTTCACTTACTTGCCCTTCTTCTTGCCGTGGTCCCTGCCGTTGCCCGAGATGGGCTGGCTGGGCGCGGATGAGGTGACCGCAGGAGGCGCGACCACAGCGGTCGCGTTGGTTCTCGGGGTCGATGAGCTGGTGGCCGTTGCCGGCGTGGTGGCCAGGGGATTCTGGGCGGCGCCCGGGCCGCTGCCCTGGGACAGGGCGAAGAACGCCAGAGCTCCGAGCACCGCGGTGGCTCCCAGGAGCCAGGCCGCACGGCGTCGAGATCGTCGATCCGGTATGCCGGGAGCCCGGGTTGCCTGAACCTGGATCGGCAGGACCTTGGTCAGGTCGGGCATGGCCCGCGTCGGTGCCTGTGCGTTGGTGGTGGAGGTGGTGAGTGAGGGCGAGGCAGGCGTGACGGGCGTGGCGGATGCGAAGGCGGCACCCGGCATACCGAGGGCATGGGCCATGTCTGCAGCGCTTGCGGGACGGTCGGCGGGGTCCTTGGCCAGGGCGGCGCTGATCGCGTCGCGGATCCCGACAGGGACGGTGTCGGGCAGCGGCGGTGGTGGCTGGTTGACGTGGGCGAGTGCGGTCGACACGACGCTGCCGGTGTCGAACGGGCGCTCACCGGTGAGCATCTCGTGTCCCACCACGCCTAGGGCATAGATGTCGCTGGAGGCGGTCGCACTCTGACCCAGCGCCCGTTCGGGGGAGAGGTACTGGGCGGTTCCGATGAGCTGGCCGGTCTGGGTCAGGGGCACCGAGTCGACAGCGCGAGAGATGCCGAAGTCCGTGAGCTTGGCGGTGCCGTCGGGGGTGATCAGGATGTTGGCCGGCTTGACGTCACGGTGTACGACCCCGCCCCGATGGGCAGCGTCCAGGGCGACGGCGGCCTGGATGAGGATCGCGGTGGTCTCCTGGGCTGACAGTGGTGCGCGCTCGGCGATGATCTGGCTCAGCGGCTTGCCGACGACCAGCTCCATGACGAGGTAGGCCGTGCCGTCGTCCTCGCCGTAGTCGAACACGGTGGCGATGTTGGGGTGTTGCAAGGCGGCAGTATGTCGTGCCTCTGCCCGGAAGCGTTTGACGAAGTCGCTCTCCTGGCTCAGTGCGGGATGCAGGAGCTTGACCGCGACGGTGCGGCCGAGGACGGCGTCGGTCGCGGCCCAGACCTCGCCCATGCCGCCGACGGCGATGCGCTCGGTCAGGGTGTAGCGGTCGCCCAGGATGGTGCCCTCGGTGAGGTTCACGGGCTCAGCACCGCCTGGATGACCTGGCGGGCGATCGGTGCGGCGACCCTGCCACCGAAAGCCTCGTTGCCCGCGTTTCCGCCGTCCTCCACGACCACCGCGACGGCAACTGTTGGGTTGTCGGCCGGCGCGAACGCGGTGAACCAGGCATGCGGCGCTCTGCCCGGGGCGTTTTCGGCGGTGCCCGTCTTGCCTGCGACCACGATGCCGGGAATCTGCGCGGCGGTGCCGGTGCCCGACTGGACGACGGTGACCATCATCCGGGTCAGGGCGGCCGCGACGTCGGGAGAGACCGCCTGCGAGAGCTGCACGGGCTGGTTCTGGTCGATGATGTTGAGATCGCCGCTACGGGTGTCCTTGACCAGATAGGGGCTCATGACGATGCCCTTGTTGGCGATGCCGGCGCTGACCATCGCCATCTGCAGTGGCGTCACCCTGACTTCGAACTGCCCGATGGCTGCCTGCGCGGTCTGCGGCGCGTTGAGCTGGGCCGGGACGGTGCTCGTCGTGACCCGCATCGGCACCCGGAGGGCATCGCCGAAACCGAACTTTGCTGCCTGCGCCCGTAGTTCGTCGGCGCCGAGCTGGAGCCCCAACGAGCCGAACGCGGTGTTGCAGGAGATCTCGAGAGCATGCGTCAGGGATGTCTTGTTGCCCGGACCGCAAGGCTGATGGTCGTCGTTGGTCAGGTTGGCGGTGGTCTGGGGCAGGTCGAGCGACGCCGGCCCGGGGATCTGCGACTCCTCGGTGAACTTGCCCGAGGACAGCGCCGCAGCGGCGGTGATCAGCTTGAAGGTGGAGCCCGGCGGGTAGAGGTCACCGGCGATCGCCCGGTTGACCATAGGGCGTTGTGGATCCTCGTTCAGCTGTTTCCAGGCCGCGGCGACAGCGGCGAGGTTGTGGCTCGACAGCCTCGTCGGGTCGTACTGCGGATGGCTGACCATCGCCAGGATCGCGCCGGTGCGGGGGTCCAGTGCGACCACGGCACCACGCTGCTGGCCCAGGGCCTTGTCCGCGGCCTGCTGGGCCTTGGGGTTGATGGTGAGCTCGAGGCTGGCACCGCTGGGGACCTTGCCGGTCACCATGTCGACCACCCGCCGGTAGAAGAGCTTGTCGGACTGCCCGGACAGCAGCGCGTCCTCGGCCAGCTCGAGGCCGCCGCCGGCGCCGTAGGTGAAGGAGTAGTAGCCGGTGACCTGGGAGTACAGCGCGGCCGATGGGTAGGTGCGGACGTACTTGAGCTCGTCCTTGGTGGTGACGGACTTGGCCACGGGCGAGCCGCCGACCAGGATGGCGCCGCGCTCGCGGGAGTAGCTCTCGAGCAGGGTGCGACGGTTGTCCCCCCGGTTGTCGAGCTCCTTGGCCTTGACGAACTGGATCCAGGTGGTGGAGATCAACAGGGTGCTGAAGAGCAGCGCCACGATGAAGGACAGTCGGCGGATCGGCTCGTTCATCGACGACTCACCACCTGGGTGTGGGCCGCGGACGCCGAGGCCAGCTCAACGGCGTCCGGCAGTGGGCGCCGGGCCTGGTCGCTGATCCGCAACAGCAGCGCGACCAGTGACCAGTTGGCCAGCAAGGAGGAGCCTCCGTAGGACAGGAAGGGCATGGTCAGACCGGTGAGCGGAATGACCCGGGTGACGCCGCCGACGACCACGAAGCACTGCAGAGCCATGGAGAAGGACAGCCCGACCGCCAGGAGCTTGCCGAAGCCGTCCCGGACACCCAGGGCGGTGCGCAGACCACGCTCGACCATCAGTATGTAGAGCAGCAACAGGGCGAACAGGCCGATCAGCCCGATCTCCTCGCCGAAGCTGGGGACGATGAAGTCACTCTCGGGGAAGTAGGTGATCTCGGGATGGCCGCGCCCCAGCCCACTGCCGAGCAGCCCCCCCTTGGCCATGCCCATCAGGCCCTTGCTCAGCTGGTCGCTGACGGCAAGAGCCTTGGCGCTGAACGGATCCAGCCACAGCAGGACCCGTGTCTGGACGTGTCCGAACAAGAGGTACGCGACGTAGGCGCCAGCGCAGAACAGGGCCATGCCGATGGCGATCCATGACCGGCGTTCGGTGGCGACGTAGAGCATCGCGACGAAGAGGCCGAAGAACATCAGTGATGAGCCCAGGTCCTTCTCGAAGACCAGGACCCCGACACTGGCCAGCCAGGCGATGAGGATGGGACCGAGGTCCTGCGCCCGAGGCAGGCCGATCCCCAGGAACCGGCGCCCGACCAGGGACAGGACGTCGCGGGTCTGCACGAGGTAGCCGGCGAAGAAGATGACCAGCAGGATCTTGGCGACCTCGCCGGGTTGGAAGGAAAGGGGTCCGATGCCGATCCAGATCCGCGAGCCGTTGATGTTGCGTCCGATGACGGGCATCAGCGGCAGCAGGAGCATCCCGAGCCCGAGCGCCATCGCGGTGAAGGTGAACCGGCGAAGCTGGCGGTGGTCTCGCAGGACGATGATGACAACAGCGGCGATGAGGACCCCCAGCGTGCTCCACATCAGCTGCTTGGGTGCGAGCAGATGGCTGCCGGTGCGCGCGTAGGCCAGGTCCAGGCGGTGGATCATCACCAGACCCAGCCCGTTGAGCAGCGTGGCGATCGGCAGCAACAGCGGGTCGGCATACGAGGCCCGCCACCGCAGCACCAGGTGGAAGCCGACCGTGAGAACCAGCAGGCCGGAGCCGTACTTGACCAGGTCGGGCGGGAACGCCCCGTCGATCGCCAGCCCGACGTTGAGGTAGGCCACCAGCACGATCGCGACGGCCATCAGCAGCAGCACCAGCTCGACATTGCGCCTGGTGCGGGGACGAAAGGAGGTCACGGTACTCATGTCTTGGCGGAGCCGCACGTGCCGCCCGCGGCCTTGGTGGTCTGACACGCGATGGCCTGGACCCGCAGGTCGGTCACGAGCCGGCGTGCGTCCTGCACGTTGGCGCTGCTGAGGGTCGAGTCGACCTTGCCGCGGTAGAAGTCCGGCAGGTCGCTGAGGGCGATGTCGCTCTCGTCGATGACGTGCGAGAGCTTCCATGGGCCGATGTTCTGGGAGACGCCCTGGTAGATCGCGACGTGTCCGTTGGTCTCGCCGACGAAGTACTGCCGCTGCGACCAGTCGTATGCCGCGTAGCCGCCGCCCACGAGAACAGCCAGGACCAGGACGACGAGTGAAAGAGCCTTGAGCCAGCGCAGCCGGCCGGAGGACGGCCCCTCTTCGGCAAGCCGGATCGACTCGCCTCCCGTGGACTCCGCGGCATCCGCGCCGGCGGCCTGGCGGGACAGGGCCGCCGCCTTGGCTGCGGGGGTGACCGGGATCGAGCGGGTGGGCGTGACTCTGCGTTCGGCCGCTGCGCCCACGACCTCGGGTGCCGTCGGCGGCGCCTTGCCCTTGTCGAGATCGACGACGTCTCCGATGATGCAGGTCACGTTGTCGGGTGCGCCGGCGCGCATGGCCAGCTCCACGAGACGGTCGGCGGCATCGCCCGGCGGCATCGCCTGCTCGAGGACCTCCTGGATCGTGTCGCGGGCAACGAACCCCGAGAGGCCGTCGGAGCACAGCATGTAGCGGTCGCCGATGTGGGCCTCGCGCACGGCCAGGTCCGGCTCGTCCTCGAACTGCCCCGTGAGGACCCGCGTGACAAGAGAGCGCTGCGGGTGGCCCTCAGCCTCCTCCTCGGTGATCCGGCCCTCGTCGATCAGGCTCTGCACGAACGAGTGGTCGTGGGTGATCTGGGTGAGCGTGCCTTTGCGCAGGAGGTAGGCGCGGGAGTCGCCGATGTGCGCGACGGCGATCTTGTTGCCGGTCCGCAACAGCGCGGTGACCGTCGTGCCCATGCCCCGAAGCTCGGGCTGGCGCGCCATCGCCTGCTGCAGCTCGCTGTTGGCGGTGTGCAGCGCCTCGGAAAGCAGGTCCAGTGCGTCATCCGCGCCGTGGCTGTCGTCGTCGAGACTGACGATCTCACCGATCGCGATCGAGCTCGCCACATCGCCCGCGGCATGGCCGCCCATGCCGTCGGCGACGACGAGCAGGTGCGGGCCGGCATACCCCGAGTCCTGGTTCACCGCTCGCACCAGCCCGACGTCCGAGCGGGCGGCGTAGCGCAGGGCGATGGCCAAGGGGACCTACTTCCGCAGCTCGAAGATCGTCTTGCCGATCCGTATCGTCGAACCGACCTCGACGGGCATGGGCTGGGTCAGCAACTTGGATCCCAGAAAAGTGCCGTTGGTGGAGCCCAGGTCCTCCACCAACCAAGCGCCGTCGCGACGGAAGATGCGGGCGTGGCGGCCGGAGGCGAAGTCGTCGTCCAGGACGAGGGTGCACTCTGGGTTGCGGCCGAGCAGAACGCCGGTCTCCTTCAGGGGCACCGCTGTTCCCGTCAGGGAGCCTGCGGTGACGGCCAGGGTCGTCGGGATGCGTTTGCCGGAAGCGCGTTTTGGCTTCGGGGCGACCGGCCTCGCGGTCGGTGGCTTGGCGACCGGCTCGCGTGCTGGGCGAGGCAGCGCCGTGGGCTTGCGCCGGGTCAGGACCCTGGTGCCGTAGAGGTCGCCGCGCAGGACGCCGACGACGCTGAAGACGAAGATCCACAGCAGGGCCACGAGGCCGAGTCGGATCACGGTAAGCGTGAGCTCACTCATGGAGGGGGATCACCGGCGCTCAGCGCGGTAGGTCAGGGTGGTCCGGCCCACGTTGACACGGTCGCCATCGGTCAGGTGCTGGCTGGTGATCCGCTCGCCGTTGACGAAGGTGCCGTTCGTCGAGCCGAGGTCGCGAATGCTGGCCACCAGGTGTGGGCCATCACTGGTCACCCGAATCTCGGTGTGCCGCCTGGAGATCCCCGGGTCGTCGAGGATGACGTCGGCAGTGTTGTCGCGTCCCAGGACGGTGATGGCGGCGAACAGTGGGTAGCGGTCCCCGTCGACGTCGAGCCACGGGCGTTGAGCGGGGCGGGTGTGTTGGTGTGCCGGCGCGACCGGCTCGGGACGCGCGACAGGGGGCACGGCTGCTGCGCCTGCCGGCGCCCACGCCCACTTCTCGGCGGGAACAGGCTCGGCGGTGACGGGACTCGAAGCCGGCGGCCCCGCGGCAGGTGTTGCCGGTGGTGCCGCGGCGGGTGTCGCGGGCGGGGCACCCTTGGCCGTGGACGGACGCACACGGAATACCCCGGTCTCGAGGTCCTCCGCGGACAGGAAGTGCACCTGGAACGGGCCGCCGGGCTGGTAACGCTGGGACTCGGCATGCTCCTGAGCGGAGGCCACGAGCTCATCGGTCAGCGCGTCCGAGAAGCCGGTCAGGCGTTCGAAGTCGGTGGGCGCCAGCTCGATCGTGAACAGGTTCGGGACGAAGGTGCGCCCGTGGCCGATCACCGCGGCCCGGTCGTCCATGGCGCGGCGCATGGCGGAGGCGATCTCCACCGGCTGAACCTCGGCCTTGAAGGCCTTGGCGAAGACACCATGAACGGCTCGTTCGAGTCCTCGCTCGACACGATCGAACACTCCCACGGCAGTTCCTCCTAGGCGTTGGCCTGTCGATCGTAACGGGCGCACGTGGGTTGACCCTTGGGTACTGGCCGGTGGCGCACTCTTTGTTGTCGGGACGGCTCGTCCGGTTTGGATTTCCGGGTGGTCGTCCCCCACACTGTGAGCGCGCGCGAGTGGCGGAACGGCAGACGCGCTGGCTTCAGGTGCCAGTGTCCGAAAGGGCGTGGGGGTTCAAATCCCCCCTCGCGCAC
>Ga0209745_1000798_pt1 | contig 19053 bp, 19 predicted proteins | sample BarGraNGADG00312_FD_184495 | JGI IMG/M metagenome (GOLD analysis project Ga0209745, IMG submission 184495) | Arctic peat soil microbial communities from Barrow, Alaska - Barrow Graham LP Ref core NGADG0004-312 (SPAdes) (version 2) | ecosystem: Environmental > Terrestrial > Soil > Wetlands > Peat...
TCGGGATGCCGGGATTTGAACCCGGGGCCCCTTGCCCCCCAGACAAGTACTCTAACCGGGCTGAGCTACATCCCGTGCTGTGAAGCGGTGCAAAATTAATCAACTATTCCGATTATGCAAAAAAAGCCGGCAGCTGTCAATAAGCTTGTGAATAACGACTGTTGCATGGATCAGTAAATTTTTATATTTGCGGATCATAAATGCCAAAACCTTAATTTGCCTTTGCCATGAACAACTTCAACCGCCGAAATTTTCTCCGTCTTGCTGGAGCAGGCGCTGCAGCTGCCGCAGCAGCGCCGGTAGCCAGTGCAATGGGATCAACAACCAGGGAAGTCACGGTTCAGCAAGTAAAACCGGCTACTAATGTCAACGATGCCCTGAAGGTACCTCGCACTTCAGGATCAATGCCCGGGCTCTTTCCGGGACGCGTAGCAGTCATAAAAAACAGCAGGTCAGTGAAAGAGAACAACATTATGGAACAGGAGGTTCATGATATGATCGCCCGTTCCATACTCGAGCTGACAGAGGAGAAGAAACTGAAAAAAGCCTGGAGAAAATTCGTCTCTCCCGGTGAAAGGATTGGACTGAAGGTTAATCCTGTTGCGGGAAAGAGCCTGAGCACAAGTCATGAGACGGTCAGGGCGGTCATAGCACAGCTTGAGGCCAGCGGGATAAAGAGATCTCAACTGACCATCTGGGACCGCCGCGAATTCGAGCTCACCGACGCAGGGTTCACTCAGGAAAACTATCCGGGTATTAAAATTGTCGGGACTGAACAGATGGATAAGGATGGTCTCTACTATGGCAAGGACGGTAAGCTGTACGGTGAGCATATGATTGACCGCGATTGGTATTACTGGGCAGATGTGGAGGGTGAGTATGATGAATATACGATGCCTTATATGATCAACGGGGGCAAGTATTCATATTTCACAAAGATCGTAACACAGGACCTCGATAAGATCATAAATCTTCCCATCCTGAAGAATGCAGGGCCGACGGTCACCCTGGCACTTAAAAACCTTGCCTTCGGATCAGTTTCAAATACAGGCCGGCTGCATGCCAAACTATGGAACGAAACCTGCGCACAGGTATGCGCATTTTCTCCCCTGCGCGATAAGGTTGTCCTGAACATCGTTGACGGCATAAAAGGCTGCTTCAACGGCGGTCCTGGCGCCAATCCGCAGTTCTTCTGCGATTACCAGACCATCATCACCGGAACTGACCCTGTGGCGGTCGACAGGATAGGCTATGACATTCTCCTGGCAAAACGAATTGCAGAAGGTCTCCAGAAAGAGGGCAATCCAATGGCACTGGAATTCATGGTCCAGGCTGAGAAAATAGGCCTCGGCATAGCGGACAGGACAAAGATTGATATGAGAGAAGTGGTACTGGGTTAGATATATGAATAAGATATTTATGTATTGTAGAAAAATAATTATCTCATTTTTTCTGGGCTGCATGGAGGTATCAGCCGGCGCACAGGCATTACCGTCTTCAATGAATTTATCAGATATACCGGGCATTGAGGTCAGAGAGAAGCGCATATTCACCGAAGAATCATTGTACGGATATATCGACGGTGGCGCGGAGCTTTATCTCGAGTACGGATTTGATACCCTTGTTGTGACTGAGCTGATATCTGAAGGCAGGGACATAAAAGTCGAGTCTTACCGGATGAAGGATGCCGAAGCAGCTTTCGGCATCTTCTCGGTATCGCGTTTCCGCTGTAACGGAGGGGCCAGACTGACAGATCATATGTGCCGGTCAGCCTACCAGTTACAGTTCTGCAAGGGATGTTTTTATGTGAATATAATCAACGATAAAGGCACCGAAGCTGAACAGAAGGCCGCCAACGAAATAACTGCCTTCCTGGTTGAACATATAGTCGATCCGCCTTTTAATCCGGACCGTTTCTTTGAAGGCGGACTTGATATGGAGACAATGAAAAGTGCGGTACTTATCAGAGGACCTCTTGGCATCTACAATGGCATACCCGTTCTTATTGATGCCCTTGGAGACCTGAGTGATTACACCGCCCTCATTATCAGGAAAGATCAGCAAATCGAAGCATCGATGTTTTTTGACACGGAGCTGGCAGCAGACAAGTTCATGAAGGGACGAAAGACCTGCGCTTCGGCTGATACTGTAGCAAAGAACAACGTCTCAGCCCTTACCGTTATCACTCCCAAACATATTACAGTTTCATTTTAATTGGGGTTTTATTTAATTATTATTTTTGTCGTCATATTTAGATAGAATTTCAGATGCAACTGTTCAAGCCGTTGGAAACAGATAAGGGAGAGGATAAATCTGCCTGCAAGACAACAGAAAAAATATGTTGTCTCATAATAGGCTCGGGACCGGCAGGTTATACTGCAGCAATATATGCTGCGAGGGCAAACCTCAGGCCTGTGCTGTACACGGGTCTCCAGCAGGGAGGGCAGCTTACTATCACTACCGATGTGGAGAATTTTCCGGGTTATCCTGAAGGTGTCAGCGGACCGGCGATGATGGAAGACCTGCGCAAGCAGGCTGAGAAGTTCGGCACTGAGATACGGTTTGGAATTGCCACCTCCGCTGATTTCTCGGGCAAACCCCTGAAAGTGACATTTGATGGCACAACAGAGATAACGGCTGAAGTAATAATTATTGCGACCGGTGCCACTGCCAAATTCCTCGGCATACCGGCAGAGAAAAGGTATGCAGGCATGGGTGTGTCTGCCTGTGCCACATGCGACGGTTTCTTCTATCGCGGGAAGGACGTAGCCGTTGTGGGCGGTGGAGATACCGCCTGCGAGGAGGCTTCATATCTTGCTAACCTGTGTAGTAAAGTCTACATGATCGTCAGACGGGATGTGCTTCGCGCCAGCAAACCAATGCAGCACCGGGTGATGACTGCGCCTAACATAGAAATACTTTGGAAGTGCCAGCTCGATGATCTTTTCGGAACCGGTGAGGTTGAGGGTGCTGTGGTTGTCAGGGAAAAGGGAACTTCTGAAGAAGAAAAATTCAATATTAAAATTGATGGCTTATTCCTTGCTGTTGGCCATTCACCCAACTCCGATATATTCAAACCATGGATTGAGACCAGTGAGACAGGGTATATCATTACAGAGCCTGGTTCGACCCGTACACGTGTACCTGGCGTCTTTGCGGCAGGTGACGTGATGGATTATGTTTACAGGCAGGCAGTGACAGCAGCAAGCAGCGGTTGTAAGGCAGCCATTGATGCAGAGAGATATCTTGTTGAGATGTTATAGTTGATAAAAAATAAAGTTAACAAAGTGGACAAAATGCGGAATTTTAAAAAGACGTATCATATCAATGCCGAACCTTCGGATATTTATGCAGCTCTGACAAATCCATATACAATTGAACTCTGGTCTGGACACCCGGCTGTCATGGTGACAAAACCCGGTGAGGAGTTTAATATGTGGGACGGTGATATCTGCGGGAAGATAATCGACCTTGTACCTGATCGCAGGGTTGTGCAGGAGTGGTACTTTGGCGACAGGGAAGTCGAGTCTGTTGTCACGATCAGCATAGCCGGCAACGGCGGGAATTCTACGGTAAATGTTGAGCACACCAACATTCCGGTCGAGGATTATGAAAATATTGTGGAAGGGTGGAACGAATACTACATGGGAGCGATCAAACGCTTTTATAACCCTAATTTCTAACCGCGCAGAATATCCTTGACATCTTCCAAACCCCCGATAATAAGCCCCGAAATGCCGGTATAACATTTGGTAACTGAATTCTCGGAGACCTTTTCAGCCCACCGTGGTACCCATGTGAGCATCTCTTCAGCAATGAATTTCACAAGATCTTTTCTGATCATCTCTCTGATCTCATAATCATCTTCCGTTAGAAATTTTTCAATAAGATGGTTGGTGAAGAGCAGTTCGATGCCCAGGTGATCGGCTTCCAGGTCGCATTCTGCAGCACGGCTGTATCCATATCTGAGGTAGACCTCCTCAAGCATCTTATGATGTTCATACTTATCTGTTCCGGTTTTGCACCAGTGTGAAGCGGCGGGGTAAGCAGTTGAGGTTCTGTTGGCGGCTAATATGGATTCGTAGTTATCTCTGACCATCATACAGCATTGTTGCTTATGAGGGCATGGTGATTTTAAAATCCGGCTCGCTTCAAGGAATTTCAGGTTCCGGCTCTCTATGGGGAGGTTTCTCAGCAGACCGTTCTCGCAGAAGTGGGACAATCCGCTCTCTTCAGGGGCGAGTGAGACTGATCCACCAAGGAACATGAACAGCGCATTATATGCCTGTAATAGCTCGTCAGGAGTGTTCATGCTGTCAGGGTGGTTATGTAACAAAAGCAGAGGTATTTTAATCCATTAACGTCGAGACGGGGCTAAATGTTCAGCAAATTATACGATTCGGAATATAGATGTGTTACAGGCAGGTGGTAAATTTTAATACCGCGTAGCGGTTTCAGTATTGTAGGACAGATTACGAAAATCAGGAACAAATTCCCTGTAGGGGATAAAGATTTTTTTCCCTGTTTTTCGTAATTTTGGATTGCTGCATAAAAAACAATCAATTATGAAACCAGGAACATTCACTCAGATGTATGTGCAACTCGTGTTTGCTGTCTACATGAAAGAAAATGTGTTAACGGAAAAAATCAGACCACGTATCTATGAGTATATCAGTGGAATAATTACAGGCATGAAACATAAATCGATAATTGTCAATGGTGTAGCTGACCATATCCATATTTTGATCGGTTTAAATCCTTCTGTTTCCGTGTCTGATACGGTTCATGACATCAAACGCAATTCATCGCTGTTTATAAATGAAAACAGGTTAGTGCCGGGACGGTTTTCATGGCAGGAGGGATATGGGGGATTCACATACAGCAAATCGCAGATTGAAAAGGTTTACCGGTACATCGAAAATCAGGAGGTGCATCATGCAAAGAGGTCATTTCGTGAGGAGTATATGTCTATTCTGGATAAATGTGAGGTGGATTATGATCCAAGGTTTCTGTTTGAATTCTTTGATGATCTTTAACCTCTACGAGGTAACACATTACTTATTTACGGCCAAAAGGCTACAATACTTGATGAGCTACGCTCAATGATTTTGGATTTATCTATTCTGCTACAATACTGAATGCTCTACGAGCAAGGGTTTTATCCATGCATGATTCTGCTACAATACTGGATGCTCTACGAGCAAGGGTTTTATCCATGTATGATTCTGCTACAATACTGAATGCTCTACGAGCAAGGGTTTGTGGTTTTAGATTTGCCTTCTACAATACTGAATGCCCTACGGGCAACCTACATCGCAAAGTTTGCAGGAACTTACCCAATCTGATGTGTTACAAAAAGGTGTTTAATACTAATATCGCGTAGCGGATGAAAATTAAATTGAATATGTTCCCCGTAGGGGATTAACAGAAGATCTTAACAAACAACCTTTTACTGCTGTTATTTCTCCACCTTCTCCAGACCTTCCAGCTCCCTGATACCCATGCTGTCAGACAGGCTGGCGATTGTCTTCAGGTCAAGATTACCGGTGATTGACACAACAGAGCTCCCGGGACCACCGGTGACCATTACCAGCTCTGCTATCTTCCCGCCAACCTCGCGGATCATGAACCGCACTTCGTCTTTCTCCTCTTTGACAGTCATCAGCTCTTCATAACCTGTCCTGTTAAGTTTTGATAACAGATCATTGCAGAAATTTATGCCACTGACATTTCTCGCGCTGTCGATGGAAAGGATCCTGATGCTCTTGATCCGGGTGACTATATTCCGGAACTCATCATCTTCACTGTCAATCCTGGCAAGCAGACTGAACATCTTGGACGATATATAGACGGAAGTAAAACCCTCCTTGCCGTTGTACTTTTCGAAAAGGTCATCCACAGGACTCTTCTGACAGAAGACTGACAGTGAAAGCGTTGAAAGAATTATAAATAGTCCAAGTTTTTTCATGATATGTATATTAATTATTTTCTGTTGCATTTACCGGTGCTTTTAACCCGTTCAGATAGCGCAGCCTTCCAAGATTATTTTCCACCTTTTTATTTATCCTGCCGAATTCGCCGATTGCATCCGGTGCTATGCTCATTGCTCTGATTGAACCCAGCGCTTCTGTACCGGTATTCATATTATTTGAAACCACGGTCAGAATGTTCCTTACCTCTGCCATTGCTATCGCCGGATCCGAGAAGGTGTCTTTCATCTGCTGCGGTCTCAGATAATCTAAGAGGAAATAAGATCCCAGCAATAATGCTGCCCCGGCTGCAATAGTCATACTGTATCTCAATGCTTTTCCACGCGGAGACATCTTTCTCTCCGTGTGTGTCACTGTCTCAAGTTTATCCATAAACCCCCAGGAGGGTTCGGGCACTGCACAGCGGCATTTCAGGAAGTATTCTGCTTCCGGAAAGAGAGAAGATACCGAAGGATCAGAAAGGTACTCCCTCATCTGTGCCTCCTCTTCTTCAGAGGTTGAACCCTCGTAGAACTTACTGAGAAGCTCTTTTATTTTTTTCTGTTCCATAATTATAAATCCTTTCCATTTCCTCCCTGATACTTTTCCTTGCCCTTGACAGGACTGTCCGCAGTGCGCCGACGCTTGTCTTCATTACCTCGGCTGCCTCCTCATATGAATATCCCTCCATGTCGCGCAATATAACGGCGCTCCTGTACGGCTCCTTCATCCTTCCAACTATCACGGTAACAAGCGATGCGGCCTCATTGCTGTCATTGGTGCCGAACATGTCCTGACCTTCCTCCACCACGGTGCTCACCTCACTGATCTCATCCATAATTATCCTTTTTCTCCTGCGGAGCATGTCAATGCAATAGTTGCGTGTGACAGTGGTGCACCAGCCTGCAGGGTTTGAATACCTGTCTGAATTCTCTCTTTCTTCCCAGAGCTTCATCATCACCTCCTGAACGACATCTTCAGCTTCCTCCCTGTTGTTCAGGTAGCGGAAGGCGAGGGCGTACAGCCTTCGTCCTTCCGGCAGAAACACTTTCCTGAACTCCTCGGGGGTCATTCTTACTTAATATGTACCCCAAAGTTATCAATTCCATGATGTTTCAAGCTCCTCAAGCTCGGCTAGACCATCATCATGATTTATTGAGAGGTGCTCGACATCTTCTTTGGTAAGGTTACCCTTTATCTGTATGACCGTCTCATTGTCACCGGAAGCAATCACAAGTATTTCTTTAATTATATCCCTATCACTCTTTACCAGGAAGAGCACATCTTCGTCCGGATTATTTACTTTCATCAGCTCCTCATAACCGCCGCGTCTTATTACGCCTTTAAGATCTGACATGAAATCCGGTCTGCCGAAGTCATGGTCTCCTTCACGGCTTACAATTCTGACCGAGGTGATCTTCTGGCCCATATTTGCCAGATCGGGATCATCATCAAATTTCTTTAAAAGACCGAATAAGCTGCCGCTGATATTTACGACGGTGTAGCCTTCCTGGTCCGAATAAGTATTGAAGAAATCATCCAGTGCATCTCTCTGGCCATAGAGCGAAGAGGCGCATATGGCAATAATAACTGTTAAAACCATTTTTTTCATGACTGTCCGTTTTTAAGGTTAATGAATTGTGTTTTGTTAGTATGACGAATAAGGAGGAGAAACGTTACAGCCGGTGAACAGGCAGCAGGTCCCGAACCTTCGGTTCGAGGATCCTCGAAAAAGCATGCTTTTTCGGGACAATAGTAAAGCACCTTACACCGGGATATGGCGTAAGGTGCTGTATTATAAGGGGAAGAATGTTTTTTTAGTTATTGAAATCCGCTATCTGATCACTGGGATAGGCACCTGTCTCAAGCTTTTTCTTTACTTCCTTGAAGCTCTGGACTGTGTATTTGACATCTTCCATTGTGTGCGCTGCGGTAGGTATAATGCGGAGCATGATGACACCTTTAGGCACGACAGGGTAGATGACCACGGAACAGAATATGCCGTAGTTCTTCCTCAGGTCCTTAATCAGATGAGTTGTCTGGGCTACTCCGCCCTTGAAGTAGACCGGTGTGACAGGCGACTGAGTTTTCCCGATGTCGAAGCCCGCCTCCCTGAAGCCGCTTTGCAGTGCCCTTGCTATGGTCCACAACTTTTCGCGAAGCTCGGGGTGGGTCTTGATCATCTCGAGGCGTTTAATGGCTCCTATTGTCATTGCCATCGGCAATGATTTGGCATATATCTGCGAACGGAGGTTAAACCTGAGGTAGCTTATGACGTCTTTTTCTCCTGCCACGAATCCGCCAATGCCTGCAAAGCTCTTGGCAAAGGTGCCGAAGTAAACGTCAATCTGATCCTGCACTCCGAAGTGTTCGCCGGTACCTGCACCAGTCTTGCCCATTGTTCCGATGCCGTGTGCATCGTCAACAAGGAGGCGGAATTTATATTTCTTCTTGAACGGTACTATCTTGTCGAGTGCGCCGAGGTCCCCTGCCATGCCGAAGACGCCCTCGGTGATGACGAGGATTCCGCCGCCGGTATCAGCAACAACCTTCTCTGCATGCTGAAGCTGCTTCTCGAAGCCCGCAATATCATTATGAGGATAGACAAACCGCTTGGCAAGGACCATTCTCAGGCCATCCATTATGCATGCATGCGATTGAGAGTCATAGACGATGACGTCATGTCTTCCGGCCAGACAGTCGATGATTGAAACCATGCCCTGGTATCCGTAGTTGAGAAGGTACGCAGCTTCCTTGCCGACGAATTCGGCGGCCATCTGTTCAAACTTCTCATGCATTGTTGTCTGTCCTGACATTATCCTGGCACCCATTGGGTAAGCCAGTCCGTACTGTGCAGCTGCATCTGCATCAACCTTGCGTATCTCAGGGTCATTAGCCAGTCCAAGGTAATTGTTGAGGCTCCAGTTCAGTACCTCTTTACCCATGAATTTCATTCTTGGGCCTATCTCGCCCTCCAGCTTCGGGAACATGAAGTATCCGTCAGCCCGGTCCTGGTACTGTCCCAGTGCACCACGGTTCTTTCTGAATTTGTCGAAAATATCCACTTCGGTCTATATTTTGATTAACGCCGGCAAATTTATGAAAAACATATTGCAGTCAGGTTACCTATTTATACCCATTTGCATCAACATATTAACAGTTCGTTAACCACATTCCCCGTTTAAATAGAGCACTTTTGCATCAGACCGGAACCATGTATAGAAAAAAATACTAATTTTGCGCAACATTTCAGGTATGAGGATCAGACCTTTGATAATAATTCTTCTGGCGCTCATTGCAACATCATGCGGTGAGTACGAGAAGCTTCTCAAGAGCAGTGATTATGAGCTCAAGAAGCAGAAGGTCTATGATTATTATGATGACGGGAAGTACACCAAGTCAATTGAGCTCCTTGACCAGATCATGCCAAGGTACAGGGCTACCGAAGACGCTGAGCAGCTCAGCTGGATCAATGCACAGGCCAATTTCAAGATAAAGGACTACATCATGGCAGGGACATACTATCAGACCTTTGCCGATACATATCCCGGAAGCAATAATGCTGAGGAGGCTGCATACCTCGCTGCCATGTGCGACTATTACCTTAGTCCGAGACCAGAGCTTGATCAGGCCAATACAAAGAAGGCTATTGAAAGCTTCACGATCTTCATGACGAGGTATCCGAACAGCACCAGGTCAGATGACTGCAAGGCGAGAATAAAAGAGATGCAGGAAAAACTCGTGGAAAAATCATACATGAGCGGAAGGCTGTATTATGACCTTAAGCAGTATCGTGCAGCCACGGTTTCGCTTTCTAACAGCCTGAAGGAATATCCTGATACGAAATACAGAGAGGAGCTTATGTTCCTTAAGCTTGATGCTCTTTACATGTATGCCCAGAAAAGCATATCGGCAAAGCAGGTTGAGCGCTATCAGGCAACGCTGGACGATTACTACTCATTCATCGAAGAGTTCCCGCAAACCAAATACTCCAGGGATGCAACGAAGATCTTCCAGAATACTGCAAAGTTTCTGAAGGTTGATACATCAGTAAAGGAAACAAAAAGTAACTGAATTATTTAAACAGATATGGATTATAAAAAGACATCAGCATCTTACACAACCGTTACCAGGGATCCGAATAAGTTTGACGTTTCCACAGGTAACATATACGAAAGCGTAATCATCTGCACCAGAAGGGCAAACCAGATCAGTGTCGAGATGAAACAGGAGCTTAACTCAAAGCTTGAGGAGTTTGCTTCTTTCAACGACAACCTTGAGGAGGTATTTGAGAACAGGGAGCAGATAGAGATATCGAAGTTTTATGAAAGACTTCCTAAGCCCACTCTCATTTCCCTGGCTGAGTTCGAGGACGGTAAGATTTATTACCGCAATCCCGAGAAGGAGCAGAAGCAGAAAAAATAAACTCATAATATGCTAAAAGGCAGGAAGATACTGCTTGGTGTTACCGGAGGTATTGCAGCTTACAAGGCTGCAACTATCATCCGGTTACTTGTAAAGGAAGGGGCTGAAGTGAAGGTCGTTATGACCCCCCTTGCCAAAGAGTTCATCACGCCACTCACGCTGGCTACACTGTCGAGGAATCCGGTACTGGTTGATTTTTTTGATCCGGAGGACGGACGGTGGAACAGCCATATTGAACTCGGACTGTGGGCTGATGTTTATCTGATCGCCCCGGCGACAGCGAATACCATCGGAAAGATGGCCGGGGGCATAGCAGACAACCTGCTGCTGACAACCTATCTCTCAGCCCGCTGCCCGGTATATCTGGCCCCTGCAATGGATCTGGATATGCTGGTCCATCCGGCGACAGCCGAGAACATCAGGACATTGAAATCATTTGGCAATCACATCATTGAGCCTGACACAGGCGAACTCGCCAGTGGTCTTGAGGGCAAAGGCCGTATGGCTGAGCCTGAAGTGATAGTGAAGGAGATAAAGGAGTTCTTCTCAAAAAAAAAAATAACTGAACAGGCCCTCGAAGGCAAAAGAGTTTTCATCAATGCCGGACCCACAGTGGAGCCGATTGACCCTGTTCGTTATATCAGTAACCATTCATCGGGCCGTATGGGCATTGCCCTCGCTGATGCAGCCGCGGCGCTCGGAGCGGACGTGACCCTGGTTCTCGGGCCTGTCAGTCTCAGGCCCTCTCATTCGCTGGTAAACACTATCAACGTCACAACTGCGGCTGAGATGAAAACGGCATCCGTTAAGGTTTTTGGCGAATGCGACATTGCCATCCTGGCTGCCGCAGTTGCTGACTTCACGCCTGAAACAATTTCCGATACAAAGATCAGGAGAAGAAGAGGTGAGATGGTTATCAAACTTAAACCTACTGAAGACATTGCTGCACTTCTGGGGAGCATAAAGAAGCCCGGCCAGTTCCTTGCCGGCTTCGCCCTGGAAACAAATGATGAGGTTAAAAATGCCACAGACAAGCTTAAACGCAAGAACCTTGACATGATCGTCCTCAATTCACTACGGGATGAGGGCGCCGGTTTTGGTTATGAAACCAACCGTATCACTATCATTGACCGTAACAATAATATTGATAAATTTGAGTTGAAAACAAAGAGTGAAGTTGCCTCAGATATTCTGCAAAAAATCATCTCACTGATACAATAATTTTGTATGGCTCCGTCAATTAAAAGCAGGCTTCTTTTAACAGCAACACTGATGCTGTTGACAATAAAGGCTGCCACAGCGCAGGAGCTGTACTGTAATGTTCAGGTTTCCGCCCAGAAGATACAGGGATCGAACAGGGAGATATTCCAGAGCATGCAGCGTGATATATATGAGTTCATGAATGGCATGGTCTGGACAGACAATCTTTTCAGCTTTTCGGAAAGGATTGACTGCAACATTCTGATAAACCTTGATGAACAGCTCTCTGCCGATGAGTTCAACGGCACTCTGCAGGTCCAGCTCAGCCGCCCGGCCTTTAACACTACCTATGAATCTACTGTTCTCAACTTCATGGATAATAACTTCCGGTTCAAATATGTCGAGTTTGAACCACTCGAATTCAATCCTAACGCCTATACAAGCAACCTGGTGTCTGTACTTGCCTACTATGCATATCTTATTATCGGGATGGATTTTGACACATTCTCACCGTTAGGTGGCACACCTTATTTCCAGATTGCTGAGAAGATAGTTACAAATGCACAGAATGCTCCTGAAGCGGGCTGGAAGCCCTACGACGGGTCCAGGAACAGAAACCGTTACTGGCTTGTCAAGAACATTCTCAACGAGGAATATTCAGGTGTACGGGAGTTCGTTTACCAGTATCATATATGGGGCCTTGACAAATTGGAATCAGACGCTCCCCAGGCAAGAACCAATATCTATGAGAGTCTTAAACTGTTGCAGGAGGTTTACCGTCAGCGCCCTGACCCCTACATGTATTATATGTCTATTATCCTTGAGGCAAAGGTAAATGATCTGGTAAACATCTTTACTCCGGGATTTCCCGATGAGAAGAACAGGGTGGTTCAGATACTCGTAGAGATCGATCCGGCCAACGAAAAAAAATATCAGCAGATTCTCACGGGTTCCAATTAATACTCAATTTCATGCTCCGCAGACTGACAGTAAAGAATTATGCCATTATCAGGGAGCTTGACATGGACTTTGGTGAAGGGTTTACAATTATCACAGGTGAGACAGGCGCTGGCAAGTCTATCCTTGTCGGAGCTCTTGGACTGGTACTCGGTGAACGTGCTGACACATCTGTCCTGCTGAGCAAGGAAGAGAAATGTGTTGTTGAGGCCGACTTTAATATCCGGGGATATGACCTTGAAGAGCTCTTCGAAGCTTCCGGGGTGGACTATGATGATGACGCCATATTGAGAAGGGAAATAACCCCCGCAGGAAAGTCAAGAGCCTTCATCAATGATACACCTGTCACCCTTGGTATAATGAAAGAGCTGGGAGACAGGCTGATTGACGTTCACTCACAGCATCAGACACTGCTTCTCGGTACAAGCATGTTCCAGATGCGTGTCATTGACGCCTATGCGGGCACCTCAAATCTGTTCAGGGACTACACCGTTGTCTATAAGAAACTTCTCTCTGTCCGACGTGAATACGAGGCTGCGTCTGTGGGTGCCGACAGGGCCAAAGCTGATTATGAGTACTATATTCATCAGCTTGAGGAGCTGAACGCTGCAAGGCTTGTAAAGGGTGAGCAGGAGGAGATGGAGAAGGAGCAGGAGATGCTCTCAAACGCCGGAGAGATCAAGGAAGCACTTACGTCTGCCGCTTCAGCACTTTCAGGTGATGACATATCAGGGCTGTCGTTGCTTCGCATGGTACGCGGAAATCTCACCAGGATATCAGGATGGCTGCCTGAGGCAGGCGAGCTTGAGAAACGCCTCGAAGCCACACTTGTCGACCTCAACGATATAGCATATGAGGTTGAGAAGCTCAACGACAGGACCGCAGCTGATCCCGGGAGACTTGAATATGTGACAGGCAGGCTTGATACAATCTACTCGCTGATGCAGAAGCACAGGTGCAAGGACCTTGAGGAGCTGCTGACAAAGCACAGGCAAATAGAAGAGAATGTAGTAACCCTGGCTGACATCGATGGAGTGATTGGCGTAATGAAGAAGAACGCTGACGATTTGTACAGGGAGGTCCTCAGACTGGCAGGTCAGATATCACTGGCAAGGCGCAAAGCCGCCGCACCACTGGCAGGGGAAATAACAAAAATGCTTCATGTGCTCGGGATGCCCTATGCCGGGTTCCAGGCACGGATCACCAGCCTCAGTGAGCCGGGACCGTCAGGTCTTGACAAGGCTGACTTCCTCTTCAGTGCCAACAGGCAGGTGGAGCCGGAAGAGCTGTCGCATGTTGCTTCCGGCGGAGAGCTGTCACGCGTGATGCTCTGCCTGAAGTCTATCCTGGCAAGCAGCTCAGGACTGCCTGCAATTATCTTTGATGAGATAGATTCAGGAGTATCAGGCGAGGTGGCATCAATGGTCGGAAACATTCTGGCAGACATGGGAAAGAGCATGCAGGTGATAAATATTACCCATCTGCCGCAGGTAGCCTCGAAGGGTACTGTGCATTACCATGTTTATAAGGAGGAGAGTGACCACTCAACAATTACCCGTGTCAAATTGTTAAACAACGAGGAGAGAGTGACAGAGATAGCCCGGCTCCTTAGCGGAAGCAGTATTACGGATGCCGCAATACGCAATGCCCGTGAGCTGCTGAAAGGTAAATGACGCCTAAACAGAATAAAAAGAAACTCTAAAGCTATGATCACCAATCTCCTGCAGGGAAAGAAAGGAATTATTTTCGGTGCGCTGAATAATAAATCCATTGCCTGGCATGTAGCGGAAAAAGCTCATGCACAGGGCGCTCGCATAGTGCTGACAAATGCTCCGGTGGCCATCCGGATGGGTACGATTACTGAGCTTGCGGAGAAGACAGGGAGTGAGGTCATCTCTGCCGATGCGACAAGCATGAAGGATTTGGAAGTGTTGTTCATGCGGGCTATGGAAATTTTTGAGGATAAGATCGATTTTGTGCTTCACTCAATAGGTATGTCACCCAATGTGCGAAAAGGTATTCCTTATGCCGAGATAAGCTATGAGAATATGCTTAAGACACTTGATATCTCGGCGCTTAGCTTCCACCGTATTCTGCAGACAGCGTACAAGCTTGACGCAATCAGAGAATGGGGTTCTGTTGTAGCACTTACATATGTGGCAGCACAGCGCACGCTGGCAGGTTATAACGATATGGGTGATGCTAAGGCACTGCTTGAGTCTATCTCAAGGAGCTTTGGGTACATCTATGGAAAGGGCAGGCATGTGAGGGTAAACACGGTTTCACAGTCGCCCACAGCCACCACCGCCGGTGCCGGGATAGAAGGGTTTGACTCTCTGGTTGACTTCTCTGACCGGATGTCACCGCTTGGCAACGCTGACGCAGCAGATTGTGCCGATGTCTGCATCACACTTTTTTCAGACCTCACCCGCAAGATCACAATGCAAAATATCTTCAATGACGGCGGTTTCTCAAGCATGGGTATGAGCCAGAGAGCCATAGAACAGTACCGCAAAAGCTTCGATGAGTGTCCTGATAAGTAAAAATGCGCACAGAATTTCGCATTAATACTTATTTTTCAAACACTCTGATAATCATAGTTATCCTTTGTTTAATTTAGGTGCGCCAAAAACCTGACCACAATGTTCAAGCTCGTAATTCTGGTAGTATTTTATTTCACCTTCCCGCTGGTATTAATCTTTTTTTGTAAGAAATGGAGCCTACTTCAGAAAATAGGAGCTATAGGTCTGGCTTATCTGTTTGGACTTGTTTTAGGAACAGCAGGGATTATTCCAAAAGGAAGCGAAGGATACAGGCTTGCGCTGCATACGCAGGAAAATGCGACGCTGGATATGGAAACTCTTGAAACACTTATATCAGAAGGTAAAGCTGTTCCTGAGGATATCATAGTTAATAAGATGGTTGGGATTCAGGAAAACATTTATATAGTAGCCCTTTTAGTGGCTTTTCCTCTTTTGCTGTTTTCACTGAACCTCAAGCGCTGGCTTAAATATGCTAAAAAAGGTTTCCTTTCAATTGGTCTGGCTCTCGTAGCCGGAATCGTCATGGTGACTGCGGGATTTTTTATCTGGAAAAATGCCTTTCCGGATACATGGAAACTTGCGGGAATGTTTGAAGGCATCTATACAGGGGGATCACCTAATTTTGCAGCCCTTAAGCTGATCCTTAATGTTGATTCAGAGCGTTTTGTCGTACTTTTTACTTACGATACCGTTGTGGGTGCAGTTCTTGTCTTATTCTTTATTACGGTAGCCCCAAGTATTTTCAGGGCAATTCTGCCAAAATTTAAAGAAAAAGACGGGATAGCACTTGATCAGGATCTGATTAAAAAGGAAACCGAAGGTCTTGACGATTACTCAGGGATGTTTAAGAGAGGGACTTTAGTGCCGTTGCTTAAAGCTCTCGGGCTGAGCATAATTATTGCTGCGATAGGAGGATGCCTGTTCTTCGTTGTGCCGGAAGAATACAAACAATATAAGATGGCGGCCACGGTTCTTTCTATCACAACACTCGGGATTCTTGCCTCGCTCATCAAGCCAATAAACCGTATAGAGAAAACATTTCAACTTGGCATGTATCTTATCCTTGTCTTTTCGCTCACTGTCGCTTCCACATCTGACCTCAGGACGATGTTCGGGAAAGGGATGTTAGACCTGGTCCTGTTTATTTCATGGTGTTACTGGGGATCACTCCTTCTGCATCTCATCCTTGCAAAGATATTCAGGATCGACGCTGATAATTTCCTTATCACGTCGACAGCATTTATCTTCTCGCCACCGTTTGTTCCCCTTGTGGCAAATGCACTGAAAAACAAGGATGTAATCATCACCGGCATTGCTGGCGGTGTGATAGGATATGTCCTTGGAAACTATTTTGGTACTACCTTAGCCTATATCCTGAAGGGATTTTAAAAGATATAATTCAGCCCTATATACACCCCCATATTTCCATCCTGAGGGTTGAAAGCCTTTCCTAAGTCAGCTGAGATTATAAAGTTCTGGTTCATGACTATTTTGATACCGGCCCCTGCACTTATATGCGGTTTATCCTTTCCTGCAACGTAGAAATCGGCAGCACTTCCATCAAGATAGCTTTCCAGGGCAGCTACATTGACATCAACCAGGTTTGTAACCATACCCATATCCCCGAAAAAGTTAGCTCCGAGGTACCATTTTTGATTGATAAAGTTAAAGTGTACGATTTTCCATCTTAGTTCAGCGTTGGCGTAAAGAAAACCGTCACCTTCAACCCTGTTGCGCATAATGCCTCTCAGCGTTTTTCCGCCACCCAGTCCTTCTGAATAGGCTCCCCTGAGAGCTGAAACGATCACCTGGCTCTGGTAATAGAACGGGACATCACCGAAGACAGTGGTCTGGTAACCAAGTCTGTAAGCAAAGCCCAGATCCCTTTCCTTAAGGGTAAAATACTGTCTCCAGGTAATATAAAATTTGCCGAAGTTAGACTCACTGCCAAGAAACTCAGGAGCTACCTCCAGTCCTGCTTCAGCCCAGATACCTTTCATCGGGCAGGGACGGTTATCGCGGCTGTCATAGGAAAATCCGGCCTTGAGGGCATTTACCCATCCGCCATCAGATTCCGCTGCCGAAATAATACCAGCTCCCTTGTAAATATCAAAAAGAAGAGGTTCATCCGTGAGATATTTCGGATCACCGGGATCCTTACCTTTATTCAGTTTAGCAAGATTTACATCTCCAATCTTGAAGTCCTGGATGGTCAGGCCAGCGTTCCAGTACCAGTTGCCATCACCCAGGTGGCCTGTAAAGTCATTCTTGAACCTGAAAAGCTGGCGTTTGAAACGATAAAATACGCTACTGATATAATCAGGTGAATCAACATCAATCCAACCAGGCTGAAAAATGGAATTATAACCGTTATAGCCATAAAAGTCATAGGCCTGGTCGGGCAAATAACTAAGGTCAACAGTATACCTGATGCCCTTGATAAGGTAATCAGAATCATACATTACCCTGAAGATGCTGCTTCCTTTTGTGAAATGTGAAGCCTCAACGTAGAACATATGATAATAGTTAGGGAAGATGGCCCCATCGCCATAGTCAAAGAGATTTCCAAGGGCTCCGTATTCGAAGCCGAGATCGCTATCGTAACTGACTACCGGGAGTCCTCCGAAATTCCATCCGGTCTTAGTCTCCTGGCCAATAGCAGAGCTTGCCAGAAAGGCGAATAGCAGAATTACAGTGAGTTTCTTCATAGGTCAAATTTTAGTTTGGAGGGTAAAGGTAAAGAAAAATGATACTCATATCCTAATATTTTTAATATTGCTAACTTAGTGAACTCTAAAGCGGGTGCCATGAGCCTGATCATATATAATATAGGTATGCTGGTGCAGGTCCGTGATGAAACGGTTGCTTTCGTCGCAGGAAAAGACATGTCACTTCTGCCTGTCGTAAAAGATGCATGGCTGCTTATCGAGGACGATATTATTGCCGGTTACGGCTCAATGGCTGAGATGCCATCCTTCAGCGATGCCCTTAACAGGATGGATGCCGGAGGAGGGTATGTATTGCCCGCATTTTGTGATCCCCATACTCACCTTGTCTATGCCGGCAGCAGGGAGAAGGAGTATATTGACAAGATAAGAGGACTTTCTTACGAGGAGATAGCAAAAAGGGGAGGTGGCATTCTTAACTCTGCACAGCTGCTGCATGAGACCACTGAGGATGAGCTCTTCAGGCAGTCGATGGAGCGTATAAGGGAGATCATTTCATTTGGTACAGGCGCCGTGGAGATAAAAAGCGGCTATGGCCTCACCACTGAGGATGAGCTTAAGATGCTGAGGGTAATAAGAAGGATCAGAAATGAGTCACCCCTTACTGTCAGGGCCACTTTCCTGGGGGCACACGCCATACCCGGACAATACAAGGAAAACAGAAACGGATATATTGATCTGATCATCAATGAGATGATACCAGCCATCGCTGCAGAGCGACTAGCTGACTATATCGATGTCTTCTGTGACAGGGGATTTTTCACCGTGGAAGAGACAGAACGGATCCTTGCTGCCGGTGCGCGGTACATCCTGCGTCCAAAGATACACGCCAACGAGCTTGACTATTCAGGAGGTATACAGACCGGTATAAAATACGGAGCGCTCTCTGTAGATCATCTTGAATTTACCGGCGACGATGAGATCGCGGCACTGCTTGGCAGCGGAACAATGCCCACGCTGTTGCCAGGTGCAGCATTCTTCCTTGGCATGACTGATCCGCCTGCACGGAAGATGATCGATGCAGGATTACCGCTTGCCCTGGCCAGTGACTACAATCCCGGATCATCACCTTCGGGTAACATGAAATTCATTATGTCGTTGGGGTGTATCAGGCTGAGGATGCTTCCGGAGGAGGTGATTAATGCTGTTACTATAAATTCTGCTTATGCAATGGGCATATCGGAAACTCATGGGTCAATAACTGTCGGCAAGAAAGCTAATATAATTATTACC
>Ga0209745_1000800_pt1 | contig 19039 bp, 18 predicted proteins | sample BarGraNGADG00312_FD_184495 | JGI IMG/M metagenome (GOLD analysis project Ga0209745, IMG submission 184495) | Arctic peat soil microbial communities from Barrow, Alaska - Barrow Graham LP Ref core NGADG0004-312 (SPAdes) (version 2) | ecosystem: Environmental > Terrestrial > Soil > Wetlands > Peat...
CTGACCGGCAGTCAGGGACTCTACGGCGACGACGTCCTGCTGCAGGTGCGGGACCAGTCCGCCCAGATCTCCAACGCCCTCGCCGCCGCTGAGCAGATCGCGGCTGAGGTCGTCGCCAAGCCCACGCTCACCGATGCCGCCGCGATCCGTCGCGTGATGCTCGAGGCCAACGCCGACGACAACTGCGTCGGCGTGATCGCCTGGATGCACACCTTCTCGCCGGCGAAGATGTGGATCGGTGGCCTCGACGCGCTGCGCAAGCCCTTCCTGCACCTGCACACCCAGGTGAACCGGGACCTGCCCTGGGCGTCCATCGACATGGACTTCATGAACCTGAACCAGGCCGCCCACGGCGACCGGGAGTTCGCCTACATCGCTACCCGCCTAGGCGTGCCGCGCAAGACCGTCTCTGGTCACGTCAGCGACCCGGTGGTCATCAACCGGGTCGGCACCTGGTCCCGGGCTGCGCTCGCCTGGTCAGAGCTGCGCACCATGAAGCTGGTGCGCTTCGGCGACAACATGCGCAACGTCGCAGTCACCGAGGGCGACAAGGTCGAGGCCGAGCGACGCCTCGGCGTCTCGGTGAACACCTACGGCGTGAACGACCTCGTGGCCGTCGTCGACGAGGTGGCCGAGGCGGAGATCGACGCCCTGATCACCGAGTACCTCGACCTTTACGATGTCGCGCCGGAGCTCCACCCGGGCGCCGACCGTGCCGACTCGCTGCGCTACGGCGCCCGCATCGAGGTGGCCCTGCGCCGCTTCGTCATCGACGGCGGCTACGGCGCCTTCACCACAAACTTCGAGGACCTCGGCGGCCTGCGCCAGCTCCCCGGCTTGGCCGTCCAGCGGCTGATGGCAGAGGGCATCGGCTTCGGCGGCGAGGGCGACTGGAAGACCGCCGTGCTCGGACGGACCCTGAAGACGATGGCGGCCGGCCTGCCCGGCGGCACCTCGTTCATGGAGGACTACACCTACCACCTGGAGCCGGGACGCCACCTGATCCTCGGCGCCCACATGCTCGAGGTGTGCCCGTCGATCGCCGTCGACACCCCGCGCATCGAGGTGCACCCGCTGGGCATCGGCGGCCGTGAGGACCCCGTCCGCATGGTGTTCGACGCGGCCCCCGGCGACGCCATCACCCTCGGGCTGTCCGACCTCGGCGACCGTTTCCGTATGGTCGCCAACGAGATCACCGTCGTGCCGCCGCTGGCCGAGATGCCCAACCTGCCCGTTGCACGGGCCGTCTGGGCGCCGAAGCCCGACTTCGCCACTTCCACCGAATGCTGGCTGAGCGCCGGCGGGCCCCACCACACGGTCATGTCGACGGCGCTCAACTCCGAGCACCTCACCGACCTCGCCGAGATGCTGGGCGTCGAACTGGCGCTCATCGGTGCGGAAACCAAGACCTCGCAGTTCCTCAAGGAACTGCGCTGGAACAACGCCTACCACCGGCTGGCCATGGGCTTCTGAGCCCGACCTGCCGGACCACACAACTGAATACCGCTCGACCGCGGGGGCTTCCCGGGGCGGGCATCACATCAAGAAACAGATCCTCATCGCTTGGGGCGGGGGATCGAGAAAGTGAGCAGCAATGCGCAAATTGGTTGCATTCGCAGCCACCGCAGCACTGGCGCTGACGGTCACCGCGTGCGGCCAGGCGGCAGCGCCGTCGGCCTCGGGTAGTGCAGGCGGAGCAGTCGAGAAGGGGACGATCGGCGTTGCCATGCCGACCAAGACCTCCGAGCGGTGGATCAAGGATGGCGAAAACCTGAAGAAGACCCTGGAGGCTGCCGGCTACAAAGTCAACCTGCAGTACGCCAACGACGACATCCCGACCCAGGTCACTCAGGTGTCCGACATGGTCACCAAGAAGAACCAGCTCCTGGTCATCGCGGCCATCGACGGCGTTGCCCTCAAGGGTGCGCTGAAGGACGCCAAGGACTCCAACATCCCGGTCATCGCCTACGACCGGCTCCTGCGCGAGACCGACGCGGTCAGCTACTACGCCACCTTCGACAACTTCAAGGTCGGCGTGCTCCAGGGCACCTCGCTGCTGGACGGCCTGAAGGCCTCCGGCGCCAAGTCCCCGTGGAACGTCGAGCTGTTCGCCGGGTCTGCCGACGACAACAACGCGAAGTTCTTCTTCGACGGCGCCATGAGCATCCTTCAGCCGAAGATCGACGACGGCACCGTCAAGATCGTCTCCGGTGAGACCGACTTCAACAAGGTCACCACCCTGCGTTGGGACGCCGGCGTTGCGAAGAAGCGCATGGAGAACCTGCTCACCAAGTCGTACTCGAGCGCCGACGTTTCCGGTGTGCTGGCTCCTTACGACGGCATCTCCCGTGGCATCATCGCGGCCCTGAAGGCCAACGGCTACGGCACCGGCGGCAAGGCCATGCCGATCGTCACCGGCCAGGACGCCGAGCTGGAGTCCGTGAAGATGATCCTGTCGGGCGAGCAGTACTCGACCATCTTCAAGGACACCCGCGAGCTGGCCAAGGCCACCGCATCGATGGTTCAGGAAGTCCAGAGCGGCGCCACGGTCACGGTCAACGACACCAAGTCGTACAACAACGGCGTCATGGTCGTCCCGACCATGCTGCTGCAGCCCGTTTCGGTCGACAAGAGCAACGCTGTCGACATCCTGACCAAGGCGAACTACTACACCGCGGATCAGCTCAAGTGATCTGAAATGCTGCCATTCTGGTGGCGGGCGCTCGCGTCCGCCACCAGGACCAGCACCCCCGGGGGCGGGGGCCCGTCTTCTCAGGAACTGACAAAGGGGGAACAACGCATGGTCGACATGATCCTGTCGATGCGCAACATCACCAAGGAATTCCCAGGGGTAAAAGCCCTGTCGGATGTGAACCTCGAAGTGAAGCGTGGCGAAATCCACAGCATCTGCGGGGAGAACGGCGCCGGCAAGTCCACCCTGATGTTGGTGCTGTCGGGGGTGTACCCGCACGGCACCTATGAGGGCGACATCTTCTTCGACGACCAAGAGGTCAAGTTCAAGAACATCCCGGAGAGCGAAGCAGCCGGCATCGCGATCATCCACCAGGAACTTGCGCTGATCCCTGAGCTGACCATCACCGAGAACATGTTCCTCGGCAACGAGCAGGCCAGGGGTGGCGTCATCGACTGGCACGCGGCCAACGCCCGCGCCCGTGCGCTGCTGGAGCACGTCGGCCTGGACGAGAACCCGGACGCGCAGATCAAGAGCATCGGTATCGGCAAGCAGCAGCTGGTCGAGATCGCCAAGGCTTTGGGCAAGGAGGTCAAGCTCCTCATCCTCGACGAGCCGACCGCTGCCCTCAACGACGGCGACTCCCGGCACCTGCTCGGATTGCTGAAGGAGCTCAAGGCCAAGGGCATCACCTCGATCATGATCAGCCACAAGCTGAACGAGATCGAGGCCATCTCCGACTCGATCACGATCCTCCGTGACGGCAAGACCATCGAGACCCTCGACATCAAGGACGACGGGGTCAACGAGGACCGGATCATCCGGGGCATGGTCGGCCGCGACCTGGAGCACCGCTTCCCCGAACACACCCCGCACATCGGCGAGGTGCTGATGGACGTCCGCAACTGGACGGTGGCGCACCCGGAGGACGGCGAGCGGATGGTCGTGAAGAACGCCAGCCTGAGCGTCCGCCGCGGCGAGATCGTTGGCCTGGCGGGGCTGATGGGCGCCGGGCGCACCGAGTTCGCCCGCAGCGTGTTCGGTCAGACCTACGGCCAGAAGCTGTCCGGCCAACTGTTCCTGCATGGCAAGGAGGTGAACATCCGCACCGTCCAGCAGGCCATCAACGCCGGCCTCGCTTACGTCACAGAGGACCGCAAGAGCCTCGGGCTGAACCTTCTCGACACCATCCGGCAATCGATCACGTCCGCCGGGCTGCACAAGCTCCAGCACTTCGGCGTCATCAACGACAACGAGGAGGTCGTCGCCGCCGAGAAGTACCGGAAGAGCATGCGGATCAAGGCGCCGTCCATCGAGGAGGGCGTCAACAAGCTCTCCGGAGGCAACCAGCAGAAGGTCGTGCTCGGCAAGTGGCTGTTCACCGACCCGGATGTGCTGATCCTCGACGAGCCGACCCGCGGCATCGACGTGGGCGCGAAGTACGAGATCTACGAACTGATCAACAAGATGGCCGACGCAGGCAAGGGGGTTCTGATGATCTCCTCCGAGCTGCCCGAACTGCTCGGTATCTGCGACCGGATCTACACCCTGAGCGCCGGGGTGATCACGGCCGACCTTCCTAAGTCGGAGGCCGACCAGGAAATTCTCATGCGCTACATGACTCAACGAAAGGCAGACTGACACCATGGCCGAACCGACGGTGATTGCACCTGTTGAGGCCCCCGCGATCAAGCGACGCGGCCCGAAGCTCTCCGGCAACCTGCGCCAGTACGGCATGATGATCGCCCTGCTGCTGCTGATGGTCCTGTTCACGTTCATGACCGACGGACTGTTCGTCCAGCCCCGCAACATCACCCTGCTGCTGGTCCAGAACGGCTACGTGCTGATCCTGGCCATCGGCATGGTGATGGTGATCATCGCCGGCCACATCGACCTGTCCGTCGGCTCGGTCTGTGCCTTCGTCGGCGCAACGGTGGCCCTGGCGATGGCGCAATGGCACTTCCCCTGGTACGCGGCGATCCTGCTCGGCATCCTGCTAGGCATCCTCGTCGGCATGTGGCAAGGCTTCTGGGTGGCCTACGTCGGCATACCGGCCTTCATCGTCACCCTCGCCGGCATGCTCCTGTTCCGCGGCCTTGACCTGATGATCCTGGGCGCCCAGTCGATCCCGGTGCCCGACGCATTCCAGGCGATCGCGAACGGCTACCTCCCGGCCGTCGGTCCCGTGACGAACTACCACAACCTGACCCTGCTGCTGGCCCTGATCGGGGTCGGCGCGGTCATCTGGATGGAAATGCGTCACCGTGCCGGCTTGAAGAAGCACAGCATGAAGCCGGCTTCCATGGTGGGCTCGGTCACGAAGGTCGTCCTCATCAGCGCCCTCATCATCGCGTTCTCGATGCTGCTGGCCTCCTACAAGGGTGTCCCCGTTGTCGGCCTGATCCTGCTGGCCCTGATCATCATCTACAGCTTCATCACCCAGAAGACGGTCTTCGGCCGCCACATCTACGCCGTCGGTGGCAACCGCAACGCCGCTCGCTTGACCGGTGTGAACACCAAGCGGATCGACTTCCTGGTCATGGTGAACATGGGCATGCTCGCCGGTATCGCCGGCATGGTCTACACCGCCTACCTGAACGCTGCCAACCCGAAGGACGGCACCGGCTTCGAGCTGGACGCGATCGCGGCCGTCTTCATCGGTGGCGCTGCGGTGACCGGCGGCATCGGCACCGTGATCGGTTCCATGATCGGTGGTCTCGTGATGGGCGTGCTGAACCTCGGCCTTGCCAACATGAGCGTTGACCAGAACCTGATCCAGGTGATCAAGGGCCTGGTGCTCCTGGGCGCCGTTGCGTTCGACGTGCTCAGCAAGATGCAGGGCAAGCCCAGCATCATCGGCATGATCCAGCGCGGCATGCGGCGCGGGGACGGCAACGCATCTATCGACCAGACCCCGCAGCGGGCCCAAATGGCAGCACAGAAGACCGGGGTATCGGACGCCTCGGCAAGCACAAGGACCGACCTCGACGCCGGCCTGAACCGCCAGAACGACGTGCAGTAGCAGGAGCAAGGAAAGCCCCGTCACTCCGGTGCCGGGGCTTCTTCGCGTCCACTCACTCGCTGGTCGAGGAGCGTGCACTGAGCCTGTCGAAGGGTCGAGACCACGACCCGCTAGAACGTGACGGTGACGTCCAGTTCTTCGACGCCGCGGACGACGCCCAGCACCACCTGGTCGCCGGTGCTGATACCGCCCAGCACGGCGAACAGGTCATCGGTTGTCCGCAACTCCCGGCCACCGGCCCGCACCAGCAGGTCGCCCTGGGCGATGCCCGCCTGGGCTGCCGGGCTGCCGTCGGCCACCTCCCGCACCAGAAGCCCGTCGCGTCCGGTGAGGCCGACAGCCGCGCGGAGCCGTGCCGCGACGTTCGGCGGGGCCACAGCCACACCGAGGTGGGCAGGCTCGAACGTGCGGCCGCCTGCCATGCCGTCCACGACCTCGCGCAGCGCCGCGTCCACCGACCGGGCCAGGTAGAAGCCGTACTCGAGGCGGTGGGTGTTGATGCCGACAACATGGCCTTCGCGGTCGAGCACGGGCGCCCCGGATGAGCCCGGTGCGCACGGCGCCGAGTGCTCAAGCGCGCCGGTGATCGGTCGGCCGCGGGGGCCCTCGAAACCGGCCTCAGTTGCGGTCACCTGCCCCCAGGTCACGCGACGGCGATGCCGTCCGGCTGTCACGGTGACGACCACGTCGCCGGTGGTCGGCGCTTCGGCCGCCCAGGTGAGCGGGGCGATGTCGGCGGTGTCGACGTCGAGGACAACGAGGTCGCCGTCCAGGTCGCTGCCGGTGACGGTGGCCTGCACCGAGCGGCCGTCGGCGAAGCTCACCTGGGTCGTGCGGTCCCGCAGGTTGTGGGCGTTGGTGAGCACCTTGCCCGGCGCGACCACGAAGCCGGAGCCGCGGCCCCTGCTCCCGATCGTGACGACCGCTGCCGCGGAGCTGTCGTTCGCTGTGCGGACGAGGTCGGTCAGTTCTTCGATGACTGTCATATCGCCATCTCCTCCTAGTTACTATCGAATCGCTAGTGACGATATGCTCTCGCCATGGTCTCTGGCAATAGCCCATCGATCGGCAATCTGGACGGTCTCGACGTCGCCGCCCGCCTGGTCGGTGACCGGTGGAGCCTGCGGCTGGTCGGCGCCCTGCTGGACGGGGACCGCACCTTCGGCGAACTGGCCGGCGAGGTTAACGGCATCGCCCCGACGATCCTCACCGCCCGTCTCCGCACGCTGCAGCGGGTCGGCCTGCTGACCGCGACCCCGTACGAACACCGGCCGGTACGCATGCGGTACTCCCTGACCGCTCCCGGGCGCCGGCTCGCTGCGGCCATCGCGACGCTCGCCGAGTGGGGCGGTGCCCGCGAGGGTGCGTCCGGCGCGCCGGTGCACCGCCGCTGCGGGACGCCCGTCGTGACCCGTCCCTGGTGCCCGACCTGTGACGAGCCGGTCGACCCTGGAGAGGACGCGGCCGACGAGGGCCTCCAGTGGTTCTAGGTGCTGCTCTGCCCGAGCGGGCGTTCGCGTGGGCGCAGGGGCACCTGTCGCAGCCGATCGTCGAGACCGGCCCGATCGGCGGTGGCATCACCCGAACGAAGTGGTTGCTGCAGCTCGCCGACTCCGAACGCCTCGTGATGCGGTGGTGTGACCCGGCGGACTGGGGTGAGAGCGGACGCGAGCACGTGCGGCGCGAGACGCTGGCGTTCCGGTTGCTGGCTGCCTCTGCGCTCCCGGTGCCACGGCTGATCGCCGCCGACCTGGACGGCACGCTCGCGGGCGGACCGGCCAACCTCGTGACATGGCGCCCTGGTGCCGTCCGGCTCGATCCGCTCGGGCCGGCGTCGATCGAAGCGCTGGCCGACCTGGCGGTGTCGGTGCACCGGCAACCGATCGCCGACGGTCAGCGTCCCCCGGTCTTCTCCTACCGAGGACCGGCCGACCCGGAGGTCCCGGGCTGGACGAGCCGGCCCGCCCTGTGGCAACGGGCGATCCAGCTGCGGGCTGCGGGGGCGCCGCCGACACCCTTCGGGCTCCTGCATCGCGACTTCCACCTCGGCAACATCCTGTGGCAGGGCGAGACGGTCAGCGGGCTCATCGACTGGGTCGAGACGTCCTGGGGGCCGGCCGACCTCGACGTCGCGCACCTCTGCTCGGACTTCGCCATGCTGCACACGGCGTCTGGCGCCGACGCCTTCCGCGACGCCTACGTGCGCCAGGGAGGGCGCCTCGACCCGGAGGGATTCCGCTACTGGCAGGTCTGCGACATCCTCGGCTTCCTGCCCGACCCGGCCCACATCCTGCCCGCGGTCGCGCTCGCCCGTCCGGACCTGACCGCAGGGGGAATCCGGGGAGGCCTGGAGGAACTCCTCGTACGGACGCTGGCCTGAGCGTCAGTGGTAGCCGGGTGGTTACCATGAGCCCGTGTTGGTGATCAGCAGGTTCCGCGTGACGGGCGACCCGTCCGGGTTCAGGATGCAGGCCGGGGCGGTGGTGCAGCAGTTCGCGTCCTCGCAGGGGAGCGATGGCGCTGAGCTCGTGCAGAACCTCGACGACCCGGAGCTATGGGCGATCGTGAGCCGATGGGCGGACGTCGGCAGCTACCGCAGGGCGTTCAACGGAACCCCGGCAAAGCTGGTGCTGGTGCCCCTGCTCTCGCTGGCGATCGATGAGCCCAGCGCCTACGCCATGCCCTCCGACGTCGGAGAGAACCGGCCGCGTGGAACGGTAGGCTGAGCGGGCTGCCAGCCGGGCAGCATGTCGCGCCGACGAGGGAGTACGTAGTGGCCAGCCGCCTGGAGAATGTGATCAGCCTGACCAAGCGCCGCGGGTTCGTGTACCCCTGCGGGGAGATCTATGGCGGCACCAAGGCAGCCTGGGACTACGGGCCCTTCGGCGTCGAGCTCAAGGAGAACATCAAGCGGCAGTGGTGGCGCTCGGTCGTGCAGGAACGCGACGACGTCGTCGGCCTCGACTCCTCAATCATCCTTCCCCGCCAGGTGTGGGTGGCCTCCGGTCACGTCGGTGTCTTCTCCGACCCGCTCACCGAGTGCCTTTCCTGCCACAAGCGGTTCCGCGCCGACGTGCTCGAGGAGAACTTCGAGCACAAGAAGGGACGCAAGCCGTCCGGCCTGGAGGAGATCAACTGCCCCGAGTGTGGCACCCTCGGCCGGTTCACCGAGCCGCGCGACTTCAACATGATGCTGAAGACTCACCTCGGGGTCATTGAGGACGAGTCCGGGCTGCACTACCTGCGTCCGGAGACCGCGCAGGGCATCTTCATCAACTTCAAGAATGTCGAGGGCACCGCCCGGATGAAGGTGCCGTTCGGCATCGGCCAGGTCGGCAAGAGCTTCCGCAACGAGATCACGCCGGGCAACTTCATCTTCCGTACCCGCGAGTTCGAGCAGATGGAGATGGAGTTCTTCGTCAAGCCCGGCACCGACGAGGAATGGCACCAGCACTGGATCGATACCCGCACGTCCTGGTACACCGACCTCGGTATCTCTGCGGACAACCTGCGGCACTTCGAGCACCCAAAGGAGAAGCTGTCGCACTACTCCAAGCGCACAGTCGACATCGAGTACAACTTCGGCTTCACCGGTGGCGACGGCTGGGGTGAGCTGGAAGGCATCGCCAACCGCACCGATTTCGACCTGGGCACGCACTCCACGCACTCCGGCACCGACCTGTCGTACTTCGAGCAGGCAACGGGTGAGCGCTATCTGCCGTTCGTGATCGAGCCTGCGGCCGGCCTCACCCGCTCGTTGATGGCCTTCCTCGTCGAGGCCTACACCGAGGACGAGGCGCCGAACGCCAAGGGCGGTGTGGACACCCGGACGGTGCTGAAGCTCGACCCGAGGCTCTCGCCGGTGAAGGCTGCCGTGCTGCCGCTGTCGCGCAACGCCGACCTGTCCCCGAAGGCCCGCGACCTGGCCGCGCAGCTGCGCAAGATCTGGAACGTGGAGTTCGATGACGCCCAGGCGATCGGACGCCGCTACCGCCGCCAGGACGAGATCGGCACCCCGTACTGCATCACCGTCGACTTCGACACCCTCGAAGACGACGCGGTGACCATCCGCGAGCGGGACACGATGAGCCAGGAACGCGTTGCCCTCGGCCAGGTGCAGTCCTACCTGGGTGCGCGCCTGCTGGGCTGCTGAACCCAATTGGGGACGGTTCCTTTTTCGTTCACGCTGAACGAAAAAGGAACCGTCCCCAATTGTTCAGACCAGCGGGACGAAGCTGAAGCGGTAGCCCGTCACGGGCTCGCGGTGCCAGCCTTCGTGGTCGCGGTCGACCACCCACATCACCCCGGACGCCGGCAGCACCATGCGTCCGCCGACGGCCAGCTGGGCTTCCAGCTCTTCGGGGATGTCGCCGGGCTCTGCCGAGACGAGGATCCGGTCGAACGGCGCCTCATCGGGCAGCCCGAGCCGCTTCGGCACTGCCAGCTGGATCCGGGCCCAGGGCAGGTTCAGGCCGGCAACGTTCCGCTGGCCCATCACCACGAGCTCCGGCACCACATCGACGCCGATCACGCTGCCCTTCGGCCCGGTGAGCTGGGCCAGCAGCGCCGTCGTCCAGCCCGAGCCGCTGCCCACGTCCAGCACGGTGGCGCCATCGGGGACGCGGAGGAGTTCGAGCATGAACTGCACCGTCCACGGCTGGGAGTTCGTGGCGCCGTGCCCGATCGGCAGCGGCTGGTCGAGGGCGGCCAGGTCCTCCATGTCCTCGGGGAGGAACCGGCGCCGCGGGACGTCGGCCATCGCTGCCACGACTCGGGCGTGCTCAGTGCTCACCCCACCAGAGCATACGCATAAGGCGGGCTGCGCAAGGTGGTAGGTAGGCTGACCCCCCTGCCGACTTGTCAGAATCTCCTTCGCCTGGAGCCGAAGGAGATTCTGACAAGTCGGAGAGCGAGGAGGTGGAGGACGGATGGTCGAGGCACTTCGCCTGGTCGCACCCGGCGGCGGCACCGTCGAGGTCGGGCCGCCGGTGGTGCTCGCGCCGATGGCCGGCATCACCAACGCCGCCTACCGGCAGCTGTGCCGCGAGCAGGGGGCAGGGCTCTACGTCTGCGAGATGATCACCAGCCGAGGCATCGTCGAACGCATCCCCAAGACCTTCGACATGCTGCGGTTCGACCCGGGCGAGACCGTCCGCTCGGTGCAGTTGTACGGCGTCGACCCGGACGTGATGGCGCGGGCCACCGAGATCCTCTGCGCGGAGTTCGGCGTGAACCACGTCGACCTGAACTTCGGCTGCCCTGTACCCAAGGTGACCAGGCGTGGCGGCGGGGGAGTGCTGCCATGGAAGCGCGACAGGCTGGCAGCCATCCTTCGCGCCACGGTCGCTGCAGCCGACCGCCATGGCGTGCCGGTGACCATGAAGACCCGGCTGGGTATCGACGCCGACCACCTCACCTACCTCGACGCCGGCCGCATCGCCCAGGACGCCGGCTGCGCAGCCATCGCGCTGCACGCCCGCACCGTGCAGCAGGCCTACTCGGGGGTGGCAGCCTGGGAGACGATCGCGACCCTCGTTGATGCCGTGGACATCCCGGTGCTGGGCAACGGCGACATCTGGGAGGCAGCGGACGCGCTGGCCATGATCGAGGCAACGGGCTGCGCGGGCGTGGTGGTCGGACGCGGCTGCCTCGGCCGTCCCTGGCTGTTCCGCGACCTCGCCGACGCCTTTGCCGGACGCGAGCGCCGCGCGCTGCCGACCCTCGGCGAGGTGGCGGCGATGGTGCACCGGCACGCGGAACTCCTCGCCGAAATCCACGGCGAGAAGCACGGCCTCACCGACCTGCGCAAGCACATGGCGTGGTACTTCAAGGGCTTCCCCGTGGGCGGCGGCCTGCGCCGTGCGCTGGCCATGGTGAGCTCGCTTGCCGAGCTGGACGCGCTCCTCGCGCAGCTGGACGGCGACGTCCAGTTCCCTGCCGGCGAGCTCGGTGCGCCCCGCGGACGCCAGGGCACCCCGCGGGACAAGGTGGTCATGCCCTACGGGTGGCTGGACTCCGCAGAACTCGGCGACGCCGACATCGCCGACGCCGAATCCGACGCCTCTGGCGGCTGATCAGCCGATCGGTGCCAGCTGCTTTGCCCGCGTGCGCCGGAGCCCGACCATTGCCGCGCCGATCGCAGCCACCGGGTAGTCGGCCGGGATCACCGTGATCCGGTCAGCCAGGCGCAGCGAGGCGAGGAACTCCGATTCCGCTGCCCGCGCGATCAGGACCTCCTGTACGCGCGGCACCAGCCCCGGCGCGGTGTGGATGACGCCTCCGCCCAGGACCACCCGCTCCGATCCCTGGGTGAGCACGACGAGCTGGACGGCGAGCGCGATCCCGGTGCACAGCCGGTCGGCCTCGGCTACCGCTCCTGGGTCACCGGCCGCGGCGGCCTGCACGAGGGTAGCGAGGGTGAGTCCCGTTCCGAGGGCTGCCAGCCGGGCTGCGATCCGTCCGCCGCCGGCGAGCACCTCAAGGCACCCACGCTGGCCGCAGTGGCAGCGTTCGCCCTGCGGGTCGACCGGGATGTGCCCGATCTCGCCGGCCAGGTTGCCGTGCCCGCGCACGAGGCGTCCATGCACGACTGCCGCCGCGGCGACGCCGGTGCCGAAGTTGAGGTAGGCCAGGTCGCCGTCCGCGACACCGAGATGGTTTGCCGCTCCGAGCGCTGCTGCCTTCACGTCGTTGTCGATCGTGACCGGCACGCCGAGAGCGGCGGTCAGCCGCTGTCCCAGGTCGAGTTCGCTGATGCCGAGGTTCACGGCCGTCCGCACCAGACCGGTCGCAGAGTCGACCTGGCCAGGGATCCCGATGCCGATCGAGACCTCTGCGTCCGAGGCATTGGCCTGGGCGAGGCACTCGGTGACGACGGCGACAGCTGTGTTCACCACGCCTTCGGGCCCCGTCAGGGTGGGGCGGACGGTCTCGGCGAGGCGCGAACCGTCCGCGTCCAGCAGGATGCCGTGGGTCTTGGAGCCGCCGATGTCGATGCCGAGGCTCAGCCCTGAGGCCGGCGGCTTGGTCATCTGGCCCCTTCCGAGAGCAATGTGATCAGGCAGATCGCAGCACCTCGGCCGGCCCCGTATGTCGCGATATCGACAGGCGGGACGCCGGGGAGCTGCGGCCAGCCCAGTTCTACCAGTACCGCGTCGGGTCGTCGGTCCTTGACCACGGTCGCTGCGCGAGCGAGGAAGTCGACCCGTGCGAGGTCACGTCCCTGCACCACCAATGGACGGTCGGGGTACGCAGCAAGGACGGCGGCCACGTCGGCGAGGGTCGCAGCAGTGACGCAGGTCGCTCCCGGAAGGTGGTGTTCCAGCTCGCCGGCAAGGTGTTCTCCGATGCCCCAGACGGTGTCCTCTCCGGCGGCGATGTTGGCCGGCGACTCCAGGCGGAGCAGCACCGGGGCGGTCAGCGGGGTGATCGGCCCGCGCAGCCAGAAGCCCGCAGGGGAGTGCGGCGGCGGCCCTTCGTGACGCTTCGTTCGTTCCTCACGAAGCTCCTCAGGGACCGTTCCGGTGTGGGTGCGTTCCTCACGAAGCTCCTCAGGGACCGTTCCGGTGTGGGTGCGTTCCTCACGAAGGTCCGCGACAGCCGCAGATAGGGCCGCCACCCGCTCCGCTGCGTCCCGGAGGCGCTCCTCGCTGAGCCGTCCGCCCCGCACGGCGTCGAGCACGTGGTCAATGATTTCGGCGAGCTGGTCGGCGGTGTTGTCCGTGCCGATGCAGAGCAGGTCGACCCCTGCGGCGAGCGCGAGCACGGCCGCCTCCGCGATACCACGACCCTTGCTGGCGCCGGCCATGTCGAGGGCGTCGCTGACGATCGCCCCGGTGAAGCCGAGGTCGTCGCGCAACAGCTGCAGGACGGACGCAGAGAGGGTGGCCGGCCACTTGGCGTCAATCACAGGCACAAGGATGTGCGAGGTCATCACGCCGAGGGAGCCCGCGGCGACCGCCGCCCGGAATGGCACCAGCTCACGGGACGCGAGCATGGCCGCGTCCACGGTGATGGTCGGCAGTTCACGGTGGGAGTCGGTCGCTGTGTCGCCGTGGCCCGGAAAGTGCTTCGCGACGGCGCCGACCCCTGCGGCCTGCAGTCCCTGGGTGTAGGCGGCGACGTGCCGCGCTGCGAGCTCGGGGTCTGCACCGAAGCTGCGCACCCCGATCACCGGGTTCAGCGGGTTGGAGTTCACGTCCGCGACGGGGGCGAGGTTCAGGTCCACCCCCGCAGCCACCAGCTGTGCGCCGATGTCGGCAGCGACGGCCTCGGTCATGTCCAGGTCGTCCAGGGAGCCCAGGTACGCCGCAGATGGGTGCAGGGACCCCTCACGGTGGTGCAGCCGGGTGACGTCGCCGCCCTCCTCGTCGATCGCCACCAGCGCTGCCGGTCCGGCGGCGTGGATGGCAGCGGTCAGCTGGCGCAGCTGTTCTGCGGAGACGACGTTGGTGCCGAACAAGCACACCGAGCCAAGGCCGGCGGTGAGCTCTGCCGCCAGCCAGCCGGGCAGCACCGGCCCGTCGAAACCGGGCATCAGGGTCGCGCGGATGACGCGGCGCAGTTCTGCTTCGGTCATTCTCAGCCCTTCACTGCGCCGGCAACGAGGCCGGAGGTCAGGCGTCCCTGCACGACAAGGAAGAAGATGATCACCGGCACAGCCACCAGTGTGGACGCAGCCATCACCTGGCCCCAGTCGGTGGCGCGGGTTGCGCTGGCCTGAACGAAGCCGCGCAGCCACAGCGGCAGCGTCCGGTACTCCTCCTTCTGCAGGATCACCAGGGCGACGGTGAACTCGTTCCACGCCTGCAGGAAGGCGTACACGCCGGAGGCGACGAGGCCGGGGGCCAGCAGCGGGAACGTGATGCGGAAGAACGCCCCGGTGCGGCTGAGGCCGTCGACCATGGCTGCCTCCTCCAGTTCTGCGGGGACGCCGGCGACGAAGCCGCGAAGCATCCAGATCGTGAAGGGAACTACGGCTGCGATGTAGATGATCGAGACGCCGATCACGTTGTTCAGCAGGTTCAGCGAACTCATCATCTTGTGTCGCCGCCGGCCACCCACAGGGTGATGTTCTGCGGGGTTGCGGACGCCGACTGGCTGGGCGACTGGCTGGCCGCTGGCGCCGGCGCGCAGCCGGTCAGGGCCAGGGCCGAGGCAGTCACCAGTGCGGCTGCCGACAGCATCTTCTTCATACTGGCTTTCCTTTCTGATGGCGCGATGGGTCGCTGGTAGTGCGGAGTTGGGGTCATCAGGCCACCCCGAGCTGGTTGAGCAGCACCAGGGCCGCCGCACCGAGCAGGACGGCGTCCTCGCCGAGGGAACTGGGAATCAGCTCCAGCTCCGGGCGAAACCCCGAACGGGTGCGGTCGGCGACGCAGGTGCGGACGGCGTCGAGCAAGGGTGTGTCGACGATGTCGGCGGGGCCGCCGATCACGACGTGGGCGAGGCCGAGCATCCCGACCACCGGGGCGAGCGCGAGCCCCAGGCGATGGCCGGCTTCGGCGAGCAGGTCGTCACGATGTGACGGGTCGGCGGCGATCCGTGCGGTCAGGGCGGGCACGGAGGTCCAGGTTTCGAGGCAGCCGGTCTTGCCGCAGCTGCAGCGCTCGCCGGATTCGTCGATGACGACGTGCCCGATCTCGCCGGCGTCGCTGGCAGCGCCGCGGACGAGGTGGCCGCCAACCAGGAGGCCTGCGCCCACGCCGCGTGAGAGCTGGACGCGCACCAGGTCGTCCGGGCCGCCGGCGAACCGACGTTCGGCGAGGACGGCGACGTTGGCGTCGTTCTCCACCCGCACCGGTAGGCCGAGGTCAGCAGCCAGCAACTGCTGCAACGGCACGTCGTGCCAGTGCAGGTTGGGGGCGGCAAGGACGGTGCCCTCTGCGTTCACCGTCCCGGGAGTGCCGACGCCGAGGCCGAGGATCTGACGGGTGGCCGCGGCGGCCAATTCCTGGGCGAGTTCGCGGGCAGCGGCAAGCGCCTCAGCACCGACGGCGCCGTCGAGGTGGCGGACGCGGGTGAGTAGCGGCTCGCCACGCAGGGAGAGGATCGCGCCGCGTAACTGGTCGGGGGCTGCGAGGTCGAGGGCGAGGATGTCGCGGGCAGAGGCGTTGAAGCCGAGCAACATTGAAGGCTTGCCGGGCCGGGAGACCCCGCTGGTACCGGACTCGTGCACGAGGTCGGTGCCGATCCGCTCCGCGACCAGGTCGGAGACCGTGACCTTGGTCAGGCCGGTCGTCCTCGCCAGGTCGGCCCGGGACAGCTTGGGGGTCGTTGTAGATGGCCTGCAGCACCAGCGCCAAGTTGCTGCGCCGGGCGTCCTCGGGACGCAACTTGCGGCGAATCGGTGTCTGACGTTGGTTAGTAAACCTTACTAACTCAACGGGAACAAGACGTTTGGACTCTGGTTATCGAAGCGTTACCTGCCCGGCTCCCGGAGGGGTTGGGAGCCGGGCAGATGATGGAGGGACGCGGTGCGTCAGGCGGCAACTGTGAAACGCTGGTCGGCCTCCTCGTAGACCACGACGCCCTGGAACTCGGGGTGGCAGCGCAGGACGTGCGCGACGCCGAGGGACCGGCTGACGAAGCGATCGTCGCACGCACCGCACACGTAGCGGTCGTCGGGGATGATCAGACGGTCCATCCAGCGCTCGATCTTGACGAGAACTCGTTCGGTGATGGTGCTCACATCTGATCCGATCCATCCGGGCGCACGGCGGGGGTGATCCGACTGTCTGACATGGTGGGCGGAGCAGGAGCGCCAGCAAGACCTCAACAGAGTTTTGCGATCCGGGGTCGGGGAGGGTGTCGACCCCGGTTCGCGAGGGACCCATGTCCGGTGCTCATCCGTGTGTCATGGGTCTTACTGCCGCCCCAGGGTCCTTGGGGAATGACGAGAAGGGTGCGGGGGGAAACGGGCAACCTTGCGGGGGGCGGTTACTGCATCTGTGAAGCTTGTTCGCCTTGCTTGCTTATGTGCCTAGATTTGCCCATTGCGCGAGCCGCGTCCAGACCAAACCACCCTTTTGGTGCAGAGGTTGGTCAGGCCCGTGGGTGCATTTCTGGTCAACTACGGTCAATCGGCACGGTTATTGGTGCGCGCGGCGAGGGTGTTGGACCCAGAAGCGGTTCCCGCAGGCCCAGGAAGCAGAACGGCCCGGCTTCCGCCGGGCCGTTGCGAAAAGAGCGGGTCAGCGGGGGAGCGCCGCCAGGGCCGGCATCATCGCGATGACCATGATCGTGCCCATGATGATGGGTGCGAGGGTGCCGACGATGATCGCGAGAACGCCCCACAACCGGCCCCGACCGGCGACGGCCGCGACGATCCCGGTGATCCAGCCTGCGAACCCAACCATCGAGCCGATGTTCATCATCATGACCTGCATCGGCGCCTGCTCCATGAGCAGCTGGGTGAACGTGGTCTGGTCGACACTGGTCGACCCGGTTGCCAGGACCAGGTTGGAGAAAATCTCCCCGATCGGCTGGGCAGCCAGGCAGACCAGCAGGAGACACACCAGCACGACGCCGAAAGCGATCATCCCGAGTAGGGGGCTCTTCGCTACCTTCTGGCCGGGCACTGCGTAGGGCGACCGCTGGTACTGCATCGGCTCCTCTGCCTGGTTGCCGTACTGCGCCGCCCAGTGGGTGATCTGGTACGGGTTGTCCTGCTGGCTCGGTTGCGGCCGTGGCGCGTAACCCTGCTGAGGCTGCTGGCCGTAGGGCTGCGGGGGCTGTTGCGGCTGCCCGTACTGCTGGGGCTGTTGCGGCGGCTGGCCGTAACCCTGCTGGGGGTACTGCTGGCCGTATTGGGGCTGCCCGTACTGGGGCTGCCCGTACTGGGGCTGTCCGTACTGCTGCGGCTGCTGGCCGTAGCCCTGCGGGGGATACTGCTGGCCGTAGGGCTGGGGCTGCGGTCCGGAGCCCTGCTGCGGGTGCTGCTGGCCGTAGCCCGGCTCCGGCGACGCGCCGGGGACACTCCCGGTGGAGTTGTCGGGATTCTGGGGCGTGACCGGCTGCTCAGAGGACATGCACACAGGTTAGCGCCGCGGCGGCCACCGGCTTCGGATTGCCCGCCCGACACCTCGCCGGGAGGGCTGCCAAGATGGAGCCATGTCAGAGTTGCAACCGCGCGCCATCGCCTGGGCCGAAACCATGTCCGGGCACGCCGGCGACCGGCTCGTCCGCGCGCACCGCGCCCCGGGCGGACGCATCGAACTCGACGTCCCGATCCTGCGGCAGCAGCGAGAGGCGTGGGAGGCCGACCACCTGCGTCGCGGCGCCGCGCTGGCCGTGGGCGCGGGGGACCGGGCGCTTGCTGAGGAGCCCGACCCCGAACGCACCTGCTTCGAGCGCGACCGGGACCGCATCGTCCACTCCACGGCCTTCCGCCGGCTGGCCGGCAAGACGCAGGTCGTGGTGTTCCCGACCGACCACCAGCGGACGCGCCTCACCCACGCCCTCGAGGTGGCCCAGGTGGCTACCTCGATCGCCCGCGGGATCGGTGCGAACGTCACCCTCGCAGAGGCGATCGCGCTCGGCCACGACTGCGGCCACGGGCCGGGCGGCCATGCCAGCGAGGACGCCTTCGACGCCTTCCTCACCGACGGCTACAACCACGGCCCATGGGGCGCAGACGTCGTGCTCACCGGGCTCAACCTGTGCAGCCAGACCCTCGACGGCATCCGCAACCACTCGTGGTCACGTCCGGTCCCGGCCACCGTCGAGGGCGAGGTCGTCAGCTGGGCCGACCGGATCGCGTACTGCGCCCACGACCTTGAGGACGCGGCCAGCGCCGGCATCCTCAGCCTCGACGACCTGCCGGCCGAGGTCGTCGCTGCGTGCGGACGCACCCGTCGCCAGCAACTCGGAGCCTTCGTAAGGGCTGTGATCGGCACCGTGGCCACCACCGGGCAGGTCGGGATGGCGGAGGAGCCGGCCACAGCCCTTGCAGCGTTGCGGGCCTTCAACTACGAGCGCATCTACACCCGCCCTGACTCCCTCGCGCAGGCCGCTGCCGTCATCGAGGTGCTCCGCGCGCTCGTCACCTACTACTGCGAGCACCCCGGCTCGATGCCCGGCGATCTTGCCGCGCAAGGGCTGGACGGGGACGGGGTTGTGCAGGCCGCGGTCACCTACGTGGCGGGAATGACCGACCGGTTCGCCTTCGAGACAGCAGGGGACCTGCTCGGCTGGGATCCCGAGCGCCTCCCCCGCGGGATTGGCCGCGGCGCCTAGCCCACGGGTGGAGTACGCTTCCGGGCATGTCTGGATCTCCCGGCGTGGGAGGCACGCGCTGACCGCAGACGCGTGCCGGCCCCGTACCT
>Ga0209745_1000801_pt1 | contig 19037 bp, 16 predicted proteins | sample BarGraNGADG00312_FD_184495 | JGI IMG/M metagenome (GOLD analysis project Ga0209745, IMG submission 184495) | Arctic peat soil microbial communities from Barrow, Alaska - Barrow Graham LP Ref core NGADG0004-312 (SPAdes) (version 2) | ecosystem: Environmental > Terrestrial > Soil > Wetlands > Peat...
GCGGAGCGTCGAGCCGTCGTGGTGGGCCGTCTTCGCGATCTGGGCGGCCCTGTCGTAGCCGATGTGCGGGGCGAGCGCGGTGACGAGCATCAGCGAGCTTGCCACGTGGGCGCCGATCCGCTCCTCGTCGGCCTCCAGTCCCTCGATGCAGTGCTCGCGGAATGAGCGGCAGCCGTCGGTGAGCAGCTCGATCCCATGGAGGAGGTCGTGGGCGATGATCGGCTTGAAGACGTTGAGCTCGAAGTTGCCCTGGCTGCCGGCGATCCCGATGGCGACGTCGTAGGCCATCACCTGCACGGCGACCATCGTGAGCATCTCGCTCTGGGTCGGGTTCACCTTGCCGGGCATGATCGACGAGCCCGGCTCGTTCTCCGGGAGGCGCAGCTCGCCGAGGCCGGCGCGCGGGCCCGAACCCAGCCAGCGGACGTCGTTGGCGATCTTCATCAGGCTCGTCGCGAGGGTCTTCAGGGCGCCCGACGCGAAGACCGTCGCCTCCTGGCCGGCCAGCGCCGCGAACTTGTTGGGCGCGGAGGTGAACGCGAGTCCCGTCAGCGCCGCGATGCGGGCCGCCGAACGCTGGGCGAACTCGGGATGCGCATTGAGCCCGGTCCCGACCGCGGTCCCGCCGAGGGCGATCTCGTGGAGGCCCGGGAGGACGGCCCGGAGCCGCGCGAGATCGCCGTCGAGCATCGCCACGTAGCCGGAGAACTCCTGGCCCAGGGTGAGGGGGACCGCGTCCTGCAGGTGGGTCCGCCCGATCTTGACGATCCGCGCCCAGGCCCGCGCCTTGACATCGAGCGCGTCGCGGAGGGCGGTCACGGAGGGGACCAGGCGCAGCTCGATCTCCGTCGCGACCGCCATGTGGAGCGCGGTCGGGAACGTGTCGTTCGACGACTGGCTCATGTTCACGTGGTCGTTCGGGTGGATCGGCGCCTTGCCGCCGCGGCTGCCCGTGGCCAGCTCGTTGGCACGCCCGGCGATCACCTCGTTCACGTTCATGTTGGACTGCGTCCCGGAGCCGGTCTGCCAGACGCGGAGCGGAAACTCCGACGCGAGCGTGCCGTCCTCCACCTCGCGGGCGGCGCGGACGATGAGGTCGCGCTTCTCGGGCGGCAGGAGGCCCAGGTCGGCGTTCACCTCGGCGGCCGCGCGCTTGAGGATTCCGAACGCCCGGACGATGGGAACCGGCATGGTGTCGCGGCTGATCGCGAAATGGTGGAGCGATCGCTGCGTCTGCGCTCCCCAGTAGTGGTCGGCCGGGACCTCGATCGGGCCCATGGAGTCCGTCTCGATGCGGGTGGCGGTCATCTGGCTCCTCGCGTTCGGCTTGCTCTCATGAGCGTACTCCGCGCGCCGTTCGCGCCGGGGCCGGTTGCCCGGATGTCCGGGCAGACAACCGGACTTGCGTCCAAGCAGACGCCTGGACCCCTGTCCGTACAGATGTGGGCATTCTCATCTGGTTCCTGACATCGTTCGTGGGCCTGCGTGGCTCTATTCGGGTATCGGCCGATGAGCGGCCTGTCACCCGAGGAACATCCGATGGCCTACGTGATCGCCGCCCCCTGCATCGACCACCTCGACCAGGCATGCGTGACCGTCTGCCCCGTCGACTGCATCTCGCACGACCCGGCAGCCGACCGGAAGGCCTACATCGACCCGGACGCCTGCATCGAGTGCGGCGCGTGCGAGTCCGCCTGCCCACAGGGCGCGATCATGCTCGACAGCCGGCTGCCCGGGGCGTGGGCCGCCTTCGCCGAGATCGATCGCGGCTGGTGGATCGACCCGGAATGGGCGCGCGCGGCGGTCGACGCGGTCGACGCCCAGGTCGCCTGATGGTCGTCGAGATCGCCCCCCGGACGTTCGCGGACGGCCCCCGGACGTTCGCGGACGGCCCGCGCGGCGTGCGGCGGGCACCCGACCTCGCGGACAACGCGGTGCTCGTGGCGCGCGACCTGCTGAGCCCGACCGTCGCGCGGCTGGTGGTCCGGCCCGATGCGGGCATCGCGCCGTTCGTGGCGGGGCAATACCTTGCGCTCGGCGTGCGGGTGGACGACCGGATCGTCCAGCGGCCGTACTCGACCGCGAGCGACCCGGCGCACGCAGACGCCCACGAGTTCCTGGTCCGCCACGTGCCGGACGGGGCGCTCACGCCGCATCTCTGGACGCTGCCCGTGGGATCGCGCGTCCGGCTCGGGCCGCCCAAGGGTGCCTTCACGCTCGTCGGCGACGACCAGCGGACGCACCTCTTCGTCGCCACGGGCACCGGCCTTGCCCCCTTCCTGGCGATGCTCCGTACGCTTGCCCGGCGTCCGCACCCGCCGCGCACCATCCTCGTGCACGGAGCGGCCCGGACCGAAGACCTCGTCTGTCGCGACGAGATCGCGAGCCTGGCCGCCGGCGGGCTGCCGATGACGTACGTGCCGACCATCTCGCGACCCGACGACCCCGCCAACCGGGCCTGGAAGGGGCGCACGGGGCGCGCCGAGGCGGTGCTTGGCTCCGTGCTCCGATCCGCGGAGCTGCCGCCCGACAGCCTCTCAGCCTACCTGTGCGGCAACCCCGGGATGGTCGCGGCTGCGGAGATCGCGCTGCTCGCCCATGGCGTGGCGCCGGCCGACATCCACGCCGAGCGCTACTGGACCGCCGCCGGCACGACGGCCTGACGCACCGCTACCGCGTCGCCGTCAGGGGACCGCCGCGGTCAGGGACGGGCGCGGACCGGGAGCGGGTCGCCGCGCTTGCCGGGCTTCGCCGGCGGCACCACGTCGGGAACCCCCTCGTCGCCGGGCAGGGCCGGCAGGAACGGCGCGAGGCCGACGAGCATCGCCGTGGTCTTGAGGTCAAGCCAGGCCAGGGCGAGAGTGCCGGCGACGATCACGGTCCATGGCCGGTTCGTGCGGGCGCCCCAGATGACGAGCAGCGCCGCGGCGAGCACCCGGGCCACGGTTGCCACCGGGGCGGGTCGGCCCTGGACGGACAGGATCGAGCGCGGCCACTCGAGCCAGAGCGCGGGGGCGATCGCGAACGAGATGCCGGCGATGATGGCCGTCGCGCCGAGCGCGATCGCCAGGTTCCTCCATTCGCGCCGCGCGACGAACCAGAGGAGCCCGATCCCCGGCGTCACCTTCGTGAGGAGCACGAATGCCCATGCCGCCGGCCGGCGGAACCCGAGCACCATGGCGGCCGCAAGCAGGATCTCGATGTTGCCCAGGTATCCATCCCACACGATGGGGAAGAAGACGAGGAGCGCGAGCGACCACCGCCGGCCCAGCCACGCGACCACGAGCGCGAGCATCGCGAACCAGCCGATCGCGAACGCCGGCCATGGCAGGAAATGGAAGAGCGAGAGGAGCTGGGCGATGGCGGGGCTGTACCGGAACGCGCCGTACTGGTCTGGGCTGAAGTCGAAGTGGTAGGGCGCTGCGGGGTTGACGGACCAGTACGCGTACATGTCGTAGGCGACCCACGACCCGCCGAATGCCGCGAACCACGCGAGCACGGCGATGCCCGCCAGCGAGAGTCGATCGCGAAGCACGACCGGATCCAGCTGGCCAAGCAGCTCCAGCGTTCGTGCGGGGAGTTCGCGCACGCCAACCCCCACGCGTGCGGCAGTGCGAAAGCCGGGCACGTCATTCACCGTTGAAGGCCGCGTCGAGCCGCCCTCTACGGTTCGACCGGTCAATACGAAGTCTACCCCGCCCGTCGACCGGATTGGCAACCCCAGATGTAGAACCCCCGCCGCGCATCAGACGGGGGTTGGCATCCCGCGGGTCTGCCGTACACTGGCCGGTGCCGGGCGATCGTGTGATCGCGGCATCAGCGAGGGACGAATGACGAAGGACACCCAGGGCCGGCAGGGGCCGGAGCGACCGCGGGGGATGCGCTAGGTGCCGCCCCGCAAGCGCAAGATCACCTACCCGCCGGCCCGGACGGCCAACCGGCCGGGACCGCCGCCGGGACTTGCCGGCGAGCCGTATGTCCGCCCGACGGTCGTCGCGATCGACCTCTCCGCCCGTGCTGGCCGCCCCGGGCTCGCGATCGGCGATCGTGTGCGGATCGGCGGCAGCGGGCTCTACGCCGGCGAGGCCGCCACCATCGAGCGGTTCAGCAACGGGGCGATCCCGGCAGCCGTCGTGCGGACCGAGGCCGGTCGCACGCGCCAGGTTCGCACCATCGACCTCCAGCCGATCCCGCCCGAGGGCTGATCGCAGCCGCCGGCAATCGCCGCCGGCCGGCACGAGACCTGATCCCCGTCGACCCGGCGCGGTAGAAGCCGGGTGCGGCGGCACGCCCTCGTCAGCGGGGCAGCGCCCTCGTGAGCGGGCCACGCCTCCGTCAGCGGCGGCGGCGCCGCGCCACGGGCGAGTAATAGGGCTGGACCGGTGCGGACGGCGTCACGGCCGGCATTGCCTGGGCCTTCTCGGCATCGGCGGCTTCCTTCGCGGCGAGCCGCAGGCTGGCAAGCGCCCACTCCACGTCGCCGAGCACGCGCGGGGGCACGCGGCGACGGGCCGCCCGCAGGGCCTTGGCCGCGGCGATCCGCTCACCCCGCTGCCCGACGCGGAGGATGACCCGGACCGCGAAGGCGGCGAGCAGGTCGCTTGTCAGCCACGGTTCCACGCCCTCGATCGCGCGCGTGCCGAACGGCGCGATCTGGTCGCGGAAGAGGATCCGGCGATCCGGCGTCGCTCCCTGCGCTTCTTCGAGGAGACTGGTGAGCTGCATGAGATCCTCCCAGGTCAATCGGCGAGCGCGGCGGCCATGTTCGCTGCGGCCGGCGTCGGCGGCAGCGTGAACCGGAACACCCACGTGCCACGCTGCGGTTGGCGCGGCCGCGGGACCCGTCCGCCGGTGTGATGGTCGAGGTCCACGCGATCGATGCGCCCCTCGTAGTCGGTGAGCACGTTCGCCGGTCGCCGGAAGAGCCACGACACCCAGGCCATGGCCCCGTGCGGCAGGACGTGCCCGGACAGGCTGTCGAGCGACGACCCGTCCGCGGTGGTCAGGGAAAGGTCGGGCACCGATGCCAGGCGTACGTCCGGGCGGTTCCGAACGTGGATCAGCCCCGTGACCCGCGCGAGATCCCCCACCACGACGAACGAGAGCAGGGTGATCTCGATGTTGCTGGAGTCGACCGTGCGGTTGACCGCAAATGCCCACGACCGGGCGGCAACGGCGGCTGGCGCGGCGATCGTGTCAGCCAGAATCCCGGGGACCTCGTCGCGTCGGCCGGAAGACTCCTCCACGCTTGGAATGATACGAGTCTATTCCAATTCTTGCAACATTCAGCAGTTGCATAAGAGGACCGGGGCGGGTACTGTGCGCCGCATGATCGGCAACCAGCGGCGCGATGACCCGGAGGGGCTCCGTCAGTTCAAGGCGGAGTTCTTCAAGGCGCTCGCCCACCCGATGCGGATTCGGATCCTCGAGCTGCTCCGTGGGGGGCCGCTCAGCGTCGGGCAGCTCCAGGACGCGATCGGAGCGCCCCCGTCGTCGATCTCGCAGCAGCTTGGCGTCCTGCGCGGCCGCAACATCGTGTCCACCGAGCGACGCGGCACCACCGTCATCTACCGCGTGCACGACCCAGATCTCTTCGAGCTCCTCGACGTGGCCCATCGGATCTTCAACAGCCACCTCTCGGACACGATCGACCTGCTCCGGCTGGTGGATGCGGAGCTGATCGGCGCCGGTTCGGGGTAGCCCGGGGCAGCACGCCGGTGGCGGCAGGCGCCCGGTAACTCTTCCTGCGGCGGGCGCCCCGGCGCCCCTTCGGGCGGGGCTGTTTGTACACTCCACGCGACAGCCGCAGCCGCACGGGTGCGTGCGCCGGCGCATGGAGGGACGCACGATGGCGGTGAGCGAGCTCGCGGGTCGGCCGGCCGAACGGTCGCTCCTGGTCGACGTCGATCGCCTCGTCAGCGCCTACTACGATCGCCGGCCTGACGTCGCCGTCCCATCGGAACGGGTCGCGTTCGGGACCTCGGGCCATCGCGGGTCGTCGCTCACGACCTCGTTCAACGAGGGGCACATCCTCGCCACGAGCGCGGCGATCTGCCGGTACCGCCGACGCGAGGGCATCACCGGCCCGCTCTTCCTGGGCCGTGACACGCACGCGCTGTCCGAGCCCGCGTTCCGGACGGCGATCGAGGTGCTCGTGGCCGACGGCGTCGACGTTCTCGTCGACAGCGGCGACGGCTACACGCCGACACCCGCGGTCTCGCACGCGATCCTCGTCCACAACCGGGGCCGGCAGGATGGACTGGCGGACGGAATCGTCGTGACGCCCTCGCACAACCCCCCGGCAGACGGCGGCTTCAAGTACAACCCGCCGACCGGCGGGCCGGCCGATTCGGCGATCACGGGGGCGATCGAGCGCGAGGCGAACGCGATCCTCGCCGGCGGACCGACCGATGGCCTGGCGAGCGTCCGCCGCGAGCCGTTCGAGCGCGCGCGCCGCGTGGTGGGCGCCTACGACTTCATGGGCACGTACGTCGCGGACCTCGGCTCCGTCGTCGACATGGATGCGATCCGCGCCTCGGGCCTCCACCTCGGCGTCGACCCGCTCGGCGGCGCGAGCGTCGCCTATTGGGGTGTCATCGCGGAGCGCTACGGCCTGGACCTGACCGTCACGAACGACCGCGTGGACCCCCAGTTCGCGTTCATGACCGTCGACTGGGACGGCAAGATCCGGATGGACCCCTCGTCGCCGTACGCGATGGCCAGCCTGGTCGGCCTCCGCGACCAGTTCGACCTCGCCTTCGCCAACGACACGGACGCGGACCGGCACGGCATCGTCTCGCGGAGCGCCGGCCTCCTCAACCCGAACCACTTCCTGGCGGCGGCGGTCGAGTACCTGTTCGGTGGTGGGCGCGACTGGCCGAACGAAGTGGCGGTCGGCAAGACGCTGGTCTCGACCAGCATGCTCGACCGCGTGGTTGCCTCGCTCGGCCGGCGCCTGCTGGAGGTTCCCGTCGGCTTCAAATGGTTCGTCGACGGGCTCCTCGACGGGAGCATCGGCTTCGGCGGGGAGGAGAGCGCGGGTGCCTCGTTCCTGCGCCGCGACCGATCCGTCTGGACGACCGACAAGGACGGGCTCATCGCCTGCCTGCTGGCAGCCGAGATGACCGCGCGAAGCGGCCGCGATCCGGGCGTCGCCTACGCCGGGCTGACCGCGCGGTTCGGGTCGCCGGCCTACCGGCGGATCGACGCCCCCGCGAGCCCCGAGCAGAAGGCCGTGCTGGCGCGCCTCTCACCCGAGCAGGTCAGCGCGACGGAGCTTGCCGGCGAGCCGATCACGGCGACCCTCACCGCGGCGCCGGGCAACGGCGCCCCGATCGGCGGCCTGAAGGTCGTCACCGAGCACGCCTGGTTCGCTGCACGCCCATCGGGCACCGAGAACGTCTACAAGGTCTACGCCGAGAGCTTCCTCGGAGAGGAGCACCTGGCGCGCGTGATCGAGGAGGCCCAGGCCGTGGTGACCGAGGCGCTCGGATAGGAGCCCCGGTCAGTACGACGTCGTGCCGCCAGGCCCGCACGCGGCAAGGATGAACGGCAGCAGGGCGATCGCGAACGGCAGGAATCTCAAGATCCGGGCTCGAGTGACCATCGGCCACCTCCTGGTCCGTGATACGCAGCGCCGGGCACGCCCGGTTTCCGGCATGACCTCTGGCGGGCGCCGACCGGGGGTTGGCGCTGCCGCGGACTGGTCCGTTCAGCGCCCCAGGGAAACCGGTCGGCGCCCGGTACCCCGTTCAGCGCCCGGTGTCCGCCCCGGCGACGACCACGAACCCCGGGTGCTCCTCGCGCGGGATCACGGGCACGGCCTGCAGGCGTGCAGCGCTCTCCTCCGGCAGGGTGTCGTTGATAAAGAGCAACGTTGACGTCTCGACCGACGCGCGGATCTTCGTGAGCCGCTCGGAGCGATGCGGCGGGTAGAGCTCGACCGCCAGGTGCCAGTCGTCGGCACCCCTGGGCGCCTCCTGGACCACCATCATGTAGGGCAGCTCGAACGCGAAGAGGCCGTTGTAGCGCTCCACGACGCCGTGGAGCGCCCCGGCGAGCGCACGCGATTCGGCGGCGGTCAGGTCCGCGAGCCGGCGCGCACCATGGCGGATGGCGCGGACCTGGACCTCGAACGGCCACCGCGGCGCGAACGGGACGCCGACGGCCCAATGCGGGTCGGCCTGGACGATGCGCGAGGAGGCGAGCTCGTCCGCGATCACTGCACACGAGACGCAGGCGCCGGTCCTGGCGCGACCGTCGAGCAGGGCAGCGGCCCTGCGTTCGATCCAGGGTGGCAGGTGATCGAAGGCGTAGATCTGCCCGTGTGGGTGCGAGAGCGTCGCGCCGATCTCCTCGCCCCGGTTCTCGAACGGCAGAACGTACGCCAGGCGGTCGTCCGCCCAGAGCTCGGACGTCCGGTCGCGCCAGACGGCGACGACCCGCCCGGTCTCCTCGGGCGTGAGGGTCGCGAAGTTGCCCTCGTGACGCTCCGTGAACATGACCACCTCGCACGTGCCCAGCGAGCGCGCGAAGCGCGCGTCCGAGGGGTCGGGCACCTCGGGCGGCGCGAGCGCAAAGGACGGGAAGCGGTTCTCGAAGACCGCGGCCTCGTAGCTGAATGCCAGCTCCGGGCCTCCCGGGCAGAGCGGGCAGCCGTATCGCTCGGCGGGGCTGCCGGGGACGGTGCCCGTGTCGGTGGGCGCCGACCGGTGGGGTCGCTCGTTGCGCGCCGGCGAGATCGCGATCCAGGTTCCGGACAGCTCGTCGCGACGGAGGTGGAGCGCAGTCGGCTCGGAGCGCGGCGCGTCGGGCGCCGGCGCCCCACGGACGTCTCCGTACACGTGGATCCGACGTCCGTCGGGCTGCACGAACGTCGTCCGGGGCAATTCGAGGGGCTCCGGGGCGATCACGGAGGCGCGAATTCGTGCGCGGGCGTTCCGGCCCGCCACCGACTCAACTGGCACCGACCGCCTCCATCATCGGGTCGACGTCGACGATGATGAGCTCGCCGACTGCCTCTGCCAGCACGGCCTTGGCCTCCGCGGCCAGCCCCGCGTCGGTGATGAGGATGTCGGCCTGGTCGAGGCGCGCGATCGAGCTGATCCCGACGACGCCCCACTTGGAGTGATCGCCGACGATGACGAGACGGCGGCCGGCCTCGATCAGGGCGCGGTCCGTGTCTGCCTCCTGCAGGTTCGGGCAGGTGAAGCCCGATCGCGCATCCATCCCGTGGATCCCCACGAACACGAGATCCACGTGGATGCTCCGGATCGCGGCAACCGCGAACGGGCCGACCAGCGCGTCGGACGGCGTCCGAACGCCCCCCGTCAGGATGATGGTCTGGTCCGCCCGGCCGGCCTGGCGGAAGACGTCTGCCACCGGGACCGAGTTGGTCACGACGGTCAGGCCCGGCACGCCGGCGAGGCGCTGCGCGAGCGCGTGCGTCGTCGTCCCGGCCGACACCGCGATGGCCGTGCCCGGCTCCACGAGCCGGATCGCGGCGCTCGCGATGGCCGCCTTCTCTGCCTGCTGCAGGGCGGATTTCGCCACGAACCCGGGCTCCCACAGGGCGTTGCCTGCGATCGAGGTCGCGCCCCCGTGGACCTTCTCGAGGAGCCTGCGGTCGTGGAGGATCTCAAGGTCGCGCCGGACGGTCATGTCCGAGACGCCGAGCTCGCGGACCAGGTCTGCGACCCGCACGGCACCGGCCTCGCGCACACGCTCGAGGATCAACGCCTGGCGCTGGCGCGCGAACATCAGCAGGTCCGCCAATCGTCGAAACCGGACGCGACGCCCACGCGACTCCTCACATCTAGTGCCTGAGAGATTGCCTCGTAAGTCCCAGAAAGTCAACGGAGTCGCACAAGAACTCAACGTGTACCGTCGTAATCCCTTGACATGGGCCACGACCGTAGGGACAATCCGCGTGACTCTGTCGGATTCTGTCGGAGACTCTTGGAGGAGGTGCTCGCACCATGGTTGAATCCAGTGGGCCCAACACGGTCTCCCGCCGGACCGTCCTGAAGGGCATCGCGGGCGTCGCTGCGGTGGCGTCGATCCCGACGATCATCGCGGCCTGCAATGCGGCGGCGACACCGTCGCCGAGTGCGGCGGCCCCGAGCGCGGCGGCCAGTGCAGCGGCCAGCACCGCGGCCAGTGCCGCCCCGTCGACGGCGGCGAGTGCGGCAATCGGGTCGCTGACCGTCGGCTCGAACCTGTCCGACCCAACGCCGAAGAAGGCGTTTCAGGCGGTCGTCGACGCGTTCACCAAGGAAACCGGCATCACCGTCAAGATCAACACCGTCGACCACACGACATTCCAGAACACGCTCAGCAACTACCTTCAGGGCACGCCGGAGGACGTCATCACGTGGTTCTCCGGTCATCGCATGCGGTTCTTCGCCAAGCAGGGCCTCTTCACGCCGATCGACGATGTGTGGGGCCAGGTCGGCTCGAACTACACCGACGCGATGAAGACCGCCTCGACGAGCGAGGACGGCCATCAATACCTCGTCCCGTTTGATACCTACGCCTGGACCGTCTACTACCGGAAGAGCCTGTGGGCCGACAAGGGTTACCAGATCCCGACCACCCTGGCCGATTTCAAGACGCTCGCCAAGAAGATGCAGACCGACGGTCTCGTGGCGATCGGCCTGGGCGACAAGGATGGCTGGCCCGCCATGGGCCACTTCGACATCATCAACCTCAGGGAGAATGGCTACCAGTTCCATGTCGACCTGATGAACGGGGTCCAGAAGTGGACAGACCCGAAGGTCAAGCAGGTCTTCACCGTATGGAAGGACCTGCTGCCCTACTACCAGACCGGCGCGGCAGGGCGGCTCTGGCAGGACGCGGCCGCGGGGCTCCTGAAGAAGACGACGGGGATGATGCTCCAGCCGCAGGTCGGTGAAACGTTCGCTGCTGCCGGCGCGGCGGACTTCGCCGATCTCGACTTCTTCCCATGGCCGAATCACGGCACCCAGTGGGACGCCGAGAAGGCACTCGATGCTCCGATCAACGGGTTCATGCTGACGTCGAAATCGCCCACCCTGGCCGCGGATACGGATGCCGCCAAGGCGTTCCTCGAGTTCATCGGCAAGGGCTCGACCCAGATCATCTATGCCCAGGCCAACCCTTCCGGGATTGCGACGCCCAAGGACACGGACACCAGCCTCTACACGCCGCTTCAGAAGCACCAGGCCCAGGTGATCGGCGACGCCCAGAAGATCACTCAGTTCCTCGATCGGGATGCCCGGTCTGACTTTGCAGGCGCGCAGGGGATGCAGGCGTTCCTGATCAACTTCCTCCAGAAGCCGGACCAGGACCTCGACGCTTACCTGAAGGGTATCCAGAGTTTCGTGGACTCCCTGGGTCCCGAATCGTAGGCACCGCCTCAAGAGCTGACTAGACTGCTGGGATCGTGACTGGCCCAGCGACCGAAGGCCCCACCCCCGTCCTCCCCGTTCAGCCGAGCGGAGAGGCGGGGGTGGTTGCTTTTGCGCGCCGTGCAGGCCGCGGCTACAGCCTCCTGACCCGTCGCGACAAGCTCCTGCTCGCGCTGATGGTTGGCATCCCGTTGTTCTTCGACCTGGCCCTGATCTGGGGCCCGGCGGTCGCCTCGATCTTCCTGTCCTTCACGGACTGGCATGGGATCGGAGCACTGACGAGCAAGAACGTCGTCGGGTTGGACAACTACGCGCAGCTATTCACGGGGACGTATCCGTTCTTCTATCCGGCCCTGGAGCACAACCTCATCTGGTTGGCGTCCTTGATGTTCGTCGCCACGCCGCTCGGGATCTTCATGGCCGTGCTCCTCGACCGCGAGATCCGGGGCACGCGCTTCTACCAGACCGTGTTCTACCTGCCGGTCGTCCTGTCCCTGGCGGTCATCGGCATCATCTGGCAGTTCCAGTACTCGGTCGATTCCGGCCTGATCGACAGCATCCTTCGCGCGTTGGGCGTGGCGAATCCGCCCGATTGGTTCGGTGACCCAAGCCTGAACCTGTGGGCGGCGATCGTGGCCGCCAGCTGGCGCCACGTCGGCTACATCATGGTCCTCTACCTTGCGGGCCTGAAGAGCGTCGATCCGTCGCTTCGCGAGGCGGCGAAGGTGGACGGCGCGAGCGAGCGCCAGACCTTCACTCGTGTTGTCTTCCCCGTGATGCGGCCCATCAACGTCGTCATCGTCGTCATCACCACGATCGAAGCCCTTCGGGCGTTCGATATCGCCTACATCATCAACGGCGGTCGGAACGGCCTCGAGCTGCTGTCCACCCTGATCACGAACAACAGCATCAGCGAGTCGAGCCGCGTCGGCTTCGGCTCGGCCATCGCTGTCGTCCTGCTCGTCGTCTCGCTTGGGCCGATCGTCGCCTTCCTGCTTCGCATGTTGCGCGAGGAGCCACGATGACCGGCGCGAGCGCCGCAGCGTCAGTCGCGGCGGTCGCCCATTCGCCTCGGCGCATCCGCGGCCGTCGAGTCGCCCTGCACGCCTTCCTCACCTTCATGGCCATCGTCTGGCTGTTCCCGCTCGTGTGGGCCATCTACACCGCGCTTCGGCCCTACGCGGACACGCAGCTTCATGGCTACCTGTCCGTGGCGTCCGGCCTGAGCCTGAACAACTTCTCCGATGCCTTCAACCAAGGCAACTTCCCGCAGTTCTACCTGAACTCGCTCATCGTCACCGTGCCCGCGGTGATCGTCACGCTGCTGGTTGCGTCACTGGTCGCGTTCGCCGTCTCGCGCTTCAGCTGGCGTTTCAACCTGCTGGTCCTGCTGCTCTTCACGGCGGGGAATCTGCTTCCGCAGCAGGTGATCATCGTCCCGCTCTATCGCCTGTATCTCGCGTTGCCGGTTCCTCACGCGTTGAGCGACAACGGGCTCTTGTATGACCAGTACCTCGGGATCATCCTCATCCACATCGTGTTCCAGGTCGGCTTCTGCGTGTTCGTCCTGAGCAACTACATGAAGACGCTCTCGCAGGAGTTGACGGAGGCAGCCCTCGTCGATGGCGCTTCAGTCCTGACGATCTGGGGGGCCATCATCGTGCCCCTGTGCCGCCCGGTGATCGCGGCGCTCGCCACCCTGGAGTTCACGTTCGTCTACAACGACTTCTTCTGGGCGCTGCTGCTCATGAAGAGTGGCGACCGGCGACCGATCACGTCCGCCCTGAACAACCTCCAGGGTGAGTTCTTCACGAACTTCAATCTTCTGGCGGCGGGAGCGCTGCTGGCTGCGATCCCGACGATCCTCGTGTTCCTCGCGCTCCAGCGTCACTTCGTCAGCGGGCTCACCCTCGGCTCGACGAAGGGGTAGCGAAGGCGCGACCCGGTCGTGGCGCACGGCCGGGCCGTTACGACCCGTCCAGCACGAACACCCAGGCCCGGAAGTCACCCCACTTGTCGGCTTCATGGCGATGCGCGCCGAGTGACAGCCCGACGGACATGAGCTCGTCGCCGCCGCGCGCGCCGGTGTTGTCGATGAAGAGCGGGTCCTCGGCCGACGGCCAGCCGCTGACGCGGTAGACGCGAGCAGGATCCAGGCCCCGGAGCCGCAACCGGGCGGCCGACGGAACCGGATGGTTCAACGCCTGGTAGAAGCCCACGATCGCGCGTGAGGCATCCGGGGCGACGACCATCCAGGCGACCCGGTTGCCATCGCCCTCGAACGGGCCCAGGAGCCGCACGAATCGGCCACGCTGGAGCAGGTCGCGATGCGCCTTGTAGAAGGCGACCTGGGCAACGATCGCTTGTCGATCCAGCTCGTCGAGAGCGGTCGGATCCAGCTCGTACCCGAACACACCGAAGAACGCCACCGCCGCGCGCGTGTCGATCGGCGTGCGTCGCCCTGTCTGGTGGTTCGGCACCGCGGCGACGTGGGCGCCCATCGCGCTCAACGGGTACGCCAGCGAGGTCCCCCACTGGATCCCGAGGCGCTCGATCGCGTCGGTGTCGTCGCTCGTCCACGCCTGCGGGGCGAACGCGAGGAGGCCCGGGTCGAACCGGCCGCCGCCGCCCGCGCACGACTCGAACAGGATCTCCGGAAAGGCCGTCGTTAGGCGGGCGTACAGGTCGTACAGGCCGAGGATGTGGCGATGGAAGAACTCACCCTGGCGGTCCGACGGCAGCCCAACGCTGAACGGCTCGGTGAGCGTCCGGTTCATGTCCCACTTGACGTACGAGATCGGGGCGCTCGCCAGGACCTCGGAGAGGACGCCGAACAGGTGATCCACGACCTCCTGCCGCGACATGTCGAGGACGAGCTGCTGGCGACTCTCGGTTCGCGGCCGCCCGGGGACGCCGACCGCCCAGTCCGGGTGCGCCTCGAAGAGCCGGCTCCGCTCGCTGACCATCTCGGGTTCGATCCATAGCCCGAACCGGAGGCCGAGCGCCTCGACCTTCGACGCCACACCGGCGATCCCGGCGGGGAGCTTGCGCCGATCGACGAACCAGTCACCCAGCGACGTCGTGTCGTCGTCGCGCGATCCGAACCAGCCGTCGTCGAGGACGAAGAGCTCCACCCCCAGGTCGCGCGCCGCGGTGGCGATCTCGAGCAGCTTCGCCTCGTCGAAGGCAAAGTAGGTTGCCTCCCAGTTGTTGATGAGGATGGGTCGCGGCCGATCGCGCCACCTCCCGCGCGCGAGCCGCTCCCGATACAGGCGATGGAGCGCGTCGCTCATCGCGCCGAGGCCGGAATCGGAGAAGGCGAGGATGGCCTCCGGAGTCGTGAAGGCCTCGCCCGGCTCGAGCGTCCACGCGAACGTGTTCGGGCTGATGCCGATCCGCACGCGGGTCGTCTCGAATGGGTCGACCTCCGCCTCCGCGACGAAGTTGCCGGAGTAGATGAGGCTGAAGCCGTACGCTTCTCCCGCCGCCTCGGTCGTCGTCGGCCGCCTGAGGGCGATGAACGGGTTGTGCTGGTGGCTCGAGGCACCCCGGTCGCTCCCGACCGACTGCCGCCCGGGCCGGAGGGTTCGCGCCGTGACGTGCGCCTCCCGGGCCCACGTCCCGCTCAGCTGGACGAAGTCCCAGCGTGCGTCCGGCAGGTCGAGCGTCGCGCTCATCACCGCGGTCAGCCGGACCGTCGCCCCGCCCGCGTTCCGGATCCGGGCGCTGCGGGCGACGAGCGGCAGGTCGCGGAAGATGGTGTAGCTCAGCTCGACGGTCAGACCGCTCGATTCGTCGATGAGCGTCACCTCGAGCGTGTCGGCCTCGTCGTCGGCCTCGACGTACGTCACCGGGAGGCGCCCGCCCCCGATCGGGACGACGGGCTTGCCCGCGACGATCCGGTGGCTCGCGTAGACGAGCTGGAGCACACCGGATCCGTCCGCCAGCTCGACCTCGAGGGCGGGGACGCGGTAGTCCCCCGTGCCCGTCGTGGGGTACTCGAGGGCGACGGGGTCGCCGACGCGGTTCGCAAACCCGGCGAACCTACGGGGCACGAGATGTGCGTACGACCGACCGGGCGCGAGAGCCGGCCCGAACGCGAGGTGCCCCAGCGTGCCGTCGTCGTGGACGCCGAGGATGTAGCTGATCTGCCCGTTGCGGAGGTGGAACTCGCGGGTATCCGCGAGGTACGTGATGGACACGGCTCAGGTGGCGGCGGTCGGGCGGAGCGTCCAGCCCCAGCGGTAGGTTCCCGGGCCGAGGCGGTAGGCGGGCAGCGTGTCCGGGCCGCAGCTTGCCGTGCCCAGCCCCCGGTGGGCGGCGTCGAGGACGACGATCGTCTCCTTGCACGGGACCACGTCGACATCGTGCGTCGCCGCGGCGAGGTCGGCGGCGCGGACGTGGGTCGCCGACACCTGTCGGGGTCGGTCCAGGTCGATCTGCAGGCCGGCCCCGGTCGCGTCCGAGAGCCGCAACCAGCGGACGTCAGCGTGGCCGCCGTTCTCCTGCGGGCGGACGTAGGGGACGAGCTGGTCGGTCACGGTCGACGTCCAGCGGCCGACGAGCCCCGAGCGCCGCCGGTCGGGGTACGTCTCGTGCGGTCCCGTCCCGAACCACTCCAGGTGCTCGAGGCCGGGAACCGCCTCGAGGACGGTCCCGACGCGCGCGAGGTCGTCGAGCGCCCCCGGGATCTCGACGCGCTCCGTCACCGCGATCCCGTCGCCTGCCAGGGCCGTGTAGCGGACCTCGTGTGTCACGACGATGCCGGCCGATGTCGACACCTCGGCCCGGACGACCGTCGTCGGCCCATCGCGGTCGATCCCGATGAGCCGTCGCGCCAGCCGGTCGACGCCAGCCGTCTCCCAGCGCGCGGCCATCCCGCCGATCCGGTCGTTGTCCGTGGGCGCTCGCCAGAGCGTTAGGGCCGGGGGCGCGGCGAGCAATGGATGGACGAGCTGCCCGTCGGCGTCGAGCGTGACGTCGCCCGAGCTATCCGGGGCCGCGATCGGCGACGCCTCCAGCGGCGAGGCCCCCACGGGCATCGACCCGACGGGCAGCTGGACGGCGCAGACCTCGAACCCCTCGGGCGCCCAGGCCTCCGCCGCTGCGGTCGCGACGCGGACGGTCAGCCATGCCTCGCCAGACCCCGCATCCGGCGCGATCCAGCCGGGCAGCTGGACGATCGCCCGCTCGCCCGGCCCGATCGGCGGCAGCGCGAACGGCGCGCCGGCGATCGTCTCGCCGCCCACGCTCAGGTCGTAGGTCGCGCGCAGCCACGCGAGGTCGAGGAAATGCTGGTGGTTCGACAGCTCGATCCGGCCCTCCGCGAGATTCGTCCCGTCGCCCGCGATCCGCACCGGGGCGGCCAGTCGACGGTGCTCCCACATCGCCGGCTTCGGCCGGCGATCCGGCCAGACCATCCCGTCCATGACGAAGTTGCCGTCGTTGGGTTCGTCTCCGTAGTCGCCGCCGTACGCCCACCGTTGCCGGCCGTCCGGCAGGTCCTGAACGAGGCCGTGATCCCGGTACTCCCAGATGAAGCCGCCCTGGAGCCCCGGCGTCGATTCGATTGCATCCCAGTACTCGGCCAGCGTGCCGTTGCTGTTGCCCATGGCGTGCGAGAACTCGCACATGACGAGCGGGTGGCGCTGGAGCCCCGACCGGGCGTGGTCGACGATCGCAGCGATCTCGGGGTACATCGGGCAGACGATGTCGCTGATGGCCTGGTCGGCGGTCCAGTCCCAGCGGATCGCCCCCTCGTAGTGGAGCGGGCGCGACGGGTCGTAGCGGCGGACCCAGGCTGCCGCGGCGTCGTGGTTGGCGCCGCGGCCGGACTCGTTGCCGAGCGACCACGCGATGACCGATGCATGGTGCTTGTCGCGCTGGACCATCCGCGCAACCCGCTCCACCCAGGCGGAGAGGTACCGCGGGTCGTCGCACAGCGTGCTCTGGAAGGCGTGCGACTCGATGTCGGCCTCGTCGACGACGTACAGCCCCAGCTCGTCGGTCAGGTCGAGGAAGGCCGGGTCGTTCGGATAATGCGACGTCCGGACCGCGTTGAAGCCGAACTGCTTCATGCTGACCAGGTCGGCCCGCATGGACTCCGCCGATACGACGCGCCCGGTGCGCTGGTCGAAATCATGGCGGTTGACGCCGCGGATGTAGACCCGCTGCCCGTTGATGAGGAGGTCGCGCCCGACGCTTTCGACCCGGCGAAACCCGATCCGGAGCGTCGCGGTCTCGGCGACCTCGCCGTCCGGCGTCCGGAGCGCCACGGTCAGCGGATGGAGCGCCGGCGTTTCCGCGTTCCATGCCGTGACCGACGGGATCGAGAGGTGCCAGCGGACCGACCCCTCGCGAACCGGTGCCAGGGCCGCGTACAGGGTTGACCACGCGGTCGTCTCGTCCCCGACGATCGCGCTGGGCCCGAACACCTGGTGGCGGCGCACCAGGGAGCGGCTGACGGGATCCTTCGGGTCGGCCGGTCCGGCAGGTGCGGGCGCATCTGCCCGTACCTCGACCCCGAGGTCGGCGAGCGACGCCTCGACGCTCCAGCCCGGCTGGAGGCCCGGCTGGGCGAAGCCGACGTCGACCGTCAGGTCGAGCGTCCCCGTCGTGAGCCGGCCATCAGGCCCGGCCTCGAGGCCGGGGATCGCCTTGACATCCGCCAGATAGACCTGGCCAGTCGCATACAGGAAGACGGATCGGCTGATCCCGCCGTGCCACCACTGGTCCTGGTCCTCGATGTACGTGGCGTCGGACCATTTCACGACGCGGAGCGTCAGCGTGTTCGACCCGGGCTGCAGCGACGCGGTCAGGTCGAACTCCGACGCGAGGTGCGAATCCTTCCCGACGCCGATCTCCACGCTGTTGAGCCAGACGATGAGGACGCTTTCGGCCGCACCGACGTGGAGCACGACCCGACGCCCCGCCCACGACTCGGGGACCTCGAACGCTCGCTCGTAGACACCGGTGGGGTTCCGCTCCGGGATCTCCGGAGAACGGCCGGCGAACGGCATCTGGACGTTCGTGTAGTGGGGGTGATCCCACGTGCCTGCCATCGTCCAGAGGCTCGGGACGACTGCCTCGTCCCAGTCCGGACCGACCGGGTCGACCGGGGCCCGGAGCAGCTGGAATCGCCAGGTGCCGTCGAGGGACAGCCGGTCGGGGTGCTCCAGGCTGTGCATGGGGAGGCGGCGATAGCCCGTCAGGTCGGGCGCTGCCCACGCGGGAACCACGGCCCGATTATCGCACCCGCCGCCCCTCGTGGGTCCGCTGGCGCACGATCCGGCCGGTCCGTCGCCCCGCGCCGGCCGCCGTCGCCGCGCGGCCGCCGGCCCTCCGCCAGCGACCGTCCGCCGAGAGCATCCTCCCCATGGCACACTGCGCTGACAACCCGCACAACCCGCACCACCCGCACCAGGTGTGACGCGACATGATCCCGGCATGACGGCGCTCGAGCAGGACGCCAGGTGACGCGCCCGGCCTCGCCCGACGTCCTGACCCGCGATGGCCGCCTCCTGTTCGGCACCCGGATCGCACGCCTCTTCGGCTACGGCTTCCTGTCGGTCGTGCTCGTCCTGTACCTCGTGGCCATCGGGTTCGGGGCGCTCCAGGTGGGCCTGATCCTGACCCTGACGCTTGTCGGCG
>Ga0209745_1000802_pt1 | contig 19016 bp, 16 predicted proteins | sample BarGraNGADG00312_FD_184495 | JGI IMG/M metagenome (GOLD analysis project Ga0209745, IMG submission 184495) | Arctic peat soil microbial communities from Barrow, Alaska - Barrow Graham LP Ref core NGADG0004-312 (SPAdes) (version 2) | ecosystem: Environmental > Terrestrial > Soil > Wetlands > Peat...
TTCTATGACGTAAGGAATATATGACTCATTCTTCTCGGGATCGAAATATTGCATTTTCTTCCCGCTGTATTCCTGGTGCTGTTTAAGATCGAAATCGGTCCTTGAATGGATGCCTTCAACTTCTTTAAATCCGAACGGAAATTTATACTCTATGTCAGAAGCTGCATTTGCATAATGTGCCAGCTTATCATGATCATGGAACCGGTAATTCTCATCTCCGAAGCCGAGGGCACGGTGCCATTTCATCCTTGCCTCTTTCCATTGTCTGAACCATTCAAGTTCAGTGCCCGGCTTCACAAAGAACTGCATCTCCATCTGTTCAAATTCCCGCATGCGGAAAATAAACTGTCTTGCAACTATTTCATTCCTGAAGGCTTTTCCAATCTGCGCAATGCCAAAGGGAAGCTTCATTCTGCCCGTTTTCTGTACGTTCAGGAAGTTCACAAAAATACCCTGTGCGGTCTCGGGACGAAGATAGATTTTCATCGCCCCGTCAGAAGTTGCCCCGATCTCTGTTGAGAACATAAGATTAAATTGCCTTACCTCGGTCCAGTTCCTGGTTCCGGAGACCGGGCAGACAATCTCACTGTCAATAATGATCTGTCTGATGGCAGCAAGATCAGGCCCTGCCATTGCATCTATAAACTTTTTATGCAGCAGGTCATACTTCTCCTGTATTTCAAGAATCCGGGGATTTGTGGATCTGTAAAGAGCTTCATCAAACTTTTCTCCGAAACGTGCTTTTGCCTTTTCGACCTCCCTGTCAATCTTCTCGGAAAATTTCTCAAGATGCTCTTCAATCAGAACATCCGCACGGTACCGTTTCTTGCTATCCTTATTGTCAATCAGGGGATCATTGAAGGCATCGACATGACCCGAGGCTTTCCATATGGTCGGGTGCATGAATATTGCGGAATCAAGACCGACAATATTATCATGCATCAGAACCATGCTGTCCCACCAGTATTTTTTGATATTGTTTTTCAGCTCAACTCCATATTGTCCGTAATCATATACGGCAGCCAGGCCGTCGTATATTTCGCTTGAAGGAAAAACATACCCGTATTCCTTGCAATGAGAAACAAGTTTTTTAAAGATATCTTCGTGAGCCATAGTTAATTTTAGGTAACGCTTACTAACCGGGTAAAAGTATATTAAAATCCGTTGTTTTACAACCTGCGCAGTAGTCTGGAATCTATTTGTATCTTTGTTTTCCGTTCGTGAAAAAATCTTTATGAAAGTACGGTGTGATTTTCTTGTAATAGGATCAGGTATTGCCGGACTGTCGTTTGCTCTAAAGGCTGCAGCTCATGGAAAAGTATTTGTCATTACCAAAACAGTTCTTGATGACTGCAACACTAACTATGCTCAGGGTGGTATTGCAGCCGTGATGTATGATCCTGACAATTTTGAGAAACACGTCAGGGATACCATGATTGCCGGGGCAGGGTATAGTAATGAGGAGGTTGTGAGAATGGTAGTCCGCGAGGCACCTGCAAGAATAAGGGAGCTGATTGAAATGGGGGTTGATTTTGACAAAAAGCCTGACGGGAAGCTTGATATGGCAATGGAGGGAGGCCATTCCGAGCACAGGATACTCCATCATAAGGATTCAACCGGCGCTGCCATAGAAAAAGTGCTTATAGAAAAAGTACGTGAGAATAATAACATTGAGATTTACGAAAATCATTTTGCTATTGATCTGCTGACCCAGCATAACCTTGGTGAATATGTGACCCGTGAATGGAAGGACATAAGGTGTTACGGAGCCTATGTAGCTGACCTGACAACCAGCAAGGTGAAGACCGTATTATCTAAAGTGACCGTCCTTGCAACGGGAGGATGCGGCAATATTTATCTGACAACTACAAATCCCGCAGTGGCCACAGGTGATGGATTAGCCATGGCACACAGGGCAAACGGAGTCATTGAAAACATGGAGTTCATCCAGTTTCATCCGACCTCCCTTTACAACCCCAATGTCAGACCATCGTTCCTCATTACGGAAGCCCTGAGAGGATTCGGAGCCGAACTGCGCAACAGCGAAGGTGAGAAGTTCATGTCAAAGTATCATGTGAACGGTTCTCTCGCTCCGCGCGATGTGGTTGCCAGAGCAATAGACAATGAGATGAAAATGAGAGGAGATGACTTTGTTTATCTCGACTGCACGCACCTTAACGGGGAAGACCTTAAATCACATTTCCCGCATATCTATGAAAAATGTCTTTCAGAAAATATTGATATCACAAGGCAGATGATTCCTGTTGTGCCTGCAGCGCATTACTCATGCGGAGGTGTAAAGGTGGACAAGAATGGAAGGAGTTCAATAGACCGTCTTTATGCTATAGGTGAGGTGTCATCGACCGGTCTCCACGGAGCAAACAGGCTGGCATCCAATTCATTAATTGAGGCTGCCGTATATGCACACAGAGCCGCTGAAGACGCTTACCGGCGTATCGGTGATCTGACATTCGAGGAGAAAATACCCTTGTGGAACTATCATGGCACCACCAACATTGAGGAAATGGTACTTGTTACCCAGAACTATAAAGAGATGCAGATGATCATGAGCAACTATGTAGGCATTGTAAGATCTGACCTCCGGCTTGCGAGGGCCAAAACAAGACTTGAGATCATTTACAGGGAGACGGAAGACCTCTATAAAAGGTCAACAATATCAAGAAAACTCATTGAACTGCGTAACCTTATTGCGGCTGGTTATCTGGTCATAAAAATGGCTAAGAACAGGAAGGAGAGCCTCGGACTTCACTATTCAATTGACTATCCGGCCAGACCAGGATCTGAATTCTAACATATTATTTTCATGGAAGCTGAAGATTTCAACGGTACACCAGCGCAGGATGACAGTGCTTTTATTACGGCGCCCTTCAAAGGAAGAAACTCTTTCTGGAGGTATTTCACCGGAGCAATAACGCCTTTTCTTGTATCAAATTTAATAGGCGCAATACCGCTTGCAATTGTTCTGATCATTTACTCCAATGGCGGCGCCATGCCAGAAAGAGGTGGCATGCCCGATTTTGAGGCTATGGGGATAAACCTGAACCTGGGCTTTGCTCTGACAGTCTTTCCTTACATTCTTGCTTTTTTTACACTTGTCTTTCTTGTTAAGCCTCTGAATAATCGCAGTTTTATGACTGTCATTAATGGTGGCAGAAAGATACGCTGGGGAAGGATCTTTTTTTCGGCATTTGTATGGACAGTGGTGTTAGCCTTAAGTCTTTGGTATTCAGTGAGATCGAACCCCGATAATTATAGTCTGAACAATTCTTCAGGCTCGCTGATAATTATTGCGTTACTGGCTGTTCTCACGATACCTTTTCAGGCAGGATTTGAAGAATTGCTCTTCAGGGGATATCTGATGCAGGGTTTTGCTGTAGCATCGCATAACAGGTGGATGCCCATAGTAGCCACATCAGTAATTTTCGGCCTTATGCATGTGATTAATCCTGAAGTAAAGGAATATGGCTTCGTCGCAATGATACCGCAGTACATCTTCTTTGGCCTTGTCTTTGCAATCCTTACCATGATGGACGACGGGACAGAGCTTGCCATCGGAGCTCATACAGCAAATAATGCCTTCATGGCTGTTTTTGTGACAAATAAAGATTCGGCGCTGCAGACACCTGCATTATATGAGCAGCTGGAGATTCACCCCTGGACCGATTTCAGGGATCTTGTGATAGCATCAATGATCTTCCTTGCAATTATAGCTATTGTCTACAGGTGGAGGGATGTGCGAAAATTGTATGCCAGAATACATATCCGTCAACAGAAAGAACCTGAAGCAGATCAGATGCCATAGATGCCGGCCGAATCATGACTTCGGTAAACACCCCATTTGTCTCTTATCTCCTCAATTATCCGCTTGATTTCATCCACATCAAGTGAGGTCAGGAGTCTTAGTCGTGTCTCTTTAAAATCAGGCAATCCCTTGAAATAGCTTGAGAGATGACGCCGCATCTCAAGAATTGCCGCCTTGCCTTCTTTATGTTCCAGTGATTTGTCAAGGTGAAGAAGGGCAAGATCAGCTTTCTCATCAACAGTCGGTTCAGGCAGTATCAACCCGGTATCGAGGTAATGACGTATCTCCCTGAAGATCCAGGGTCTTCCAAAAGTAGCTCTCCCGATCATTATTGCATCAACACCGTATCTGTCAAACATCATCTTAGCCTTTTCCGGTCCGTTCACGTCGCCGTTGCCGATGATGGGTATCTTCGTCCCAGGATTATTTTTAACCTCTCCGATGAGTGTCCAGTCCGCTTCGCCCCTGTAAAACTGGGCTCTCGTCCGTCCATGTATCGTAAGCGCGGCTATACCGGTGTCCTGCAAACGCTCAGCCAACTCAACGATTATCTTACTATTCTCATCCCATCCCAGCCTGGTCTTGACTGTAACAGGAATGTTGACAGCCTTTATGATGGCCGATGTCATTTCAATCATCAGCGGGATGTTCTGCAGCATTCCTGCCCCGGCACCCCGGGCGGCAATTTTTCTCACCGGGCACCCGAAGTTAAGGTCAATGATATCAGGATTTGCCTCGCAAGCCCTGATGGCGGCATCAACCATAGAATCAATATTATGACCGTAAAGCTGTATACCGATAGGTCTTTCATAATCGAACAGATCAAGCTTTTTTACACTGCTTTTTCCATCCCTGATCAACCCGTCTGACGAGATGAATTCGGTGAACATGAAGTCAGCGCCGAACATCTTGCAGACATATCTGAACGAAGGATCAGTTATGTCCTCCATGGGAGCAAGAAAGAGAGGCTGCTCTCTTAATATAGTGTTGCCAAATTTCAAGGTCAGATTAAAGATTATCTCTATTCTACTTCGAACAGGGTGGGTGAGAGGTCGGTATGCACTGTTTCGTTTTTCCGGAAAACATAAACCAGACCGTATTTCTCAGAGCTGCCCCTTTTTTCTTCATCAGAAAGTGCAGAGAAGCTTGCTTCAATTTCGTTCCAGAGAGCTGTGATAAGCTCATCTGCCTCGTGGCGCAGTTCTGCGGTTTGGTTGACGCATTCTGAAGTGCGTCTGCTTATTGTTTTATAATGATTTCGTGTCTCGAGGAATTTCTCATATCGTATTTTGACCACAGCTATTGTCGGATTGGCAATCGGAGTGTTAACCCTTCTAATACGGTACTCTTCCCCGTCGATAATCCTTTTTCCCCATGCGACCAGCTCATTTTCGGTAGTGAGTGAAGGTATGCCAGTGTCTTCCGGTGCTATGCCAAAAAAGGACCTTGTCTCCGCCGGTAATTCTCCCCTGGTTATTGTCATATTCATGACCTTGAGAAAATGTGTCATATATAACCTTGCTTTTCGTGCCGCTTCCTGGTTCGATTTAGCTTTTTCAGCCTGGTTGATGAGATTCTGACGCTGATGGCTGATAGCATTCTCAAATACCGGGAAAATACCCTGGAGCCTTACAAGGGTCTTCATGGTGAAGGCCAGTCTGAAAGGAGGAATATCCTTGCTCAAATCCAGGGCTTTTTTCATAGCCCTGAGTCGTGCTGAATCAGTGTTTGGCAGTCGGCGGTAAGGCATATATTTAATTTTCAGTTAAATCTAAATGCGAATATACATCCTTAGACATGTTAGGCAACGCCCTTCGTATGTAAAAATTGTTGATAACCTGAAAAATATCAACTGCACTTGTTAAATTAGTAGTCTGAAACAATCTAAATACAAAATACAATGTTTGACCGTGAAGTTTATGTTGTCCGTCGTAACAGGCTTAAGTCTCTTCTGAGTGATGGCATTGCTCTCTTCGTGGGTAATGTAGAATCTCCGATGAACTACCCTGATAATACCTACCATTGGAGGCAGGATAGTGATTTTCTTTATTTCTTTGGGATTGATCTGCCGGGACTGACAGGGATGATTGATTTTAACTCGGGTGAGGAATGCATCTTTGGAAATGATGTCGATGTTGATGATATAATCTGGATGGGACCTCAGCCGTTGATGACTGACCTTGCAGCAAGCACAGGAGTTAAGCATAGCCTGTCCTTGTCCAAACTGACTGATTACATTAAAAAAGCTTTGTCAGGAGGGAGGCCGGTACATTTCCTTCCGCCATACAGAGCCGAGACCAAGATGACCCTCGGTGCCCTTCTACGTGAGAACCCTTGCCAGATGAGGACCAAAGCTTCCGAAAAACTGATTAAGGCTGTGGTTTCACTCAGGTCAGTCAAAGAGGATGTGGAGATAGCTGAAATTGAGAAAGCAGCCAATATAGCATGTGAGATGGAGACAACTGCAATGCATATGTGCAAGCCCGGGATGACAGAACAGGAGATATTCGGAACAATTGAAGGCATTGCCTGGGCCAGAGGCAGCGGGCCTGCATTTCCTACGATCCTTAGCATAAATGGCCAGACACTTCATAATCATAATCATATCAATACTCTCGGGAAGGGAAGGATGATGGTGACTGATTGCGGAGCCGAATCACTGCTTCATTATACAGCTGACCTGACACGTACTACTCCCGTGGGGGGTCAATTCACACAAAAACAGAGAGAGATTTACGAAATTGTACTAAAAGCCAATACTGAATCAATTAAAATGGCAGGTCCCGGCATTTCAAACCTCGATCTCCATCTGAATGCCTGCCGTATCATTGCCTCAGGTCTTAAAGATCTCGGGCTGATGAAAGGAGATGTTGCCGGGGCTGTTGCAGAAGGTGCTCACGCTCTCTTTATGCCGCACGGACTGGGACATATGATGGGACTCGATGTTCATGACATGGAGAGCTTGGGAGAAAACTATGTCGGATATAATGACGAGGTAAAACGAAGCACACAGTTCGGGCTCAGATCGCTGCGTTTTGCCCTGCCATACAAGCCGGGTCATGTCTTTACCGTTGAACCGGGAATCTATTTTATACCTGAGCTGCTGGCTAAATGGAAGGCTGAGAGCAAGCATACCCAATTCATCAATTATGAGAAGGCTGAGAGCTATCTTGGCTTTGGAGGCATAAGGATTGAGGATGATGTGCTGATCACTACCAAAGGAAGCAGACTGTTGGGTAAGACGGCACCAAAAACGGTAGCTGAAATAGAAAAGGTCTGCCTGGGGTAAGAATTTTTTCGAAATTTGTTGAAAGCATCATGTAGCGACGCCCATCTTTGGCGTCTCTACGCGTGTTATATTAATACGCTTTGTAATACTCGCGGTTCAGTCTTGCAATGTTGGTCAGTTTTATTTTTTTGGGGCATTGAGCCTCACATGCACCTGTGTTCGAGCAGGTTCCAAAGCCCTGTTTATCCATCTCTACAATCATTGCACGCACTCTCTCTTTAGCTTCGGGCCTTCCCTGAGGAAGGAGAGCGAACTGGGAAATCTTGGCTGATACGAAAAGCATTGCCGAGGCATTCTTACATGCCGCCACACATGCTCCACAGCCGATGCAGATGGCTGAATCAAAGGCCTCATCGCTTTTCTTTTTCCTTACGAGTATTGAATTCGCCTCGGAAGCAGCTCCCGCAGTGACTGAGATAAATCCTCCTGCGATCTGTATCTTGTCAAAGGCGCTGCGGTCAACAATAAGATCCTTTATGACAGGGAAAGGTTTTGCCCTCCATGGCTCAATCACAATTTTTTCGCCATCCTTGAAATAGCGCATTGAGAGGAGGCAGGTAGTCAGACCCGGCACCGGACCGTGAGGATAGCCGTTTATGAACATACCGCAGCTCCCGCATATGCCTTCACGGCAGTCGTGGTCAAAGGCTATAGGATCTTTCCCCTCCTCAATAAGCTTTTTGTTTAGCGAATCAAGCATCTCGAGAAACGACATGTCAGGGGAGACACCATCAAGATCATAGAATGCAAAAGCACCTTTTGTCTTTGCATTTTTCTGTCTCCATATCTTCAATCTGAGCTTCATATTGGCAGAATTAAAATAGTTTATTTATAGCTCCTCTCCTTGAGTTCAACAAACTCAAACTTCAGCGGCTCCTTATTTAGAATGGGCTCATTCTCACCGTTATACTCCCAGGCAGCGACGTATGAGTATTCAGAATCTATCCTCCTGGCCTCACCGTCTTCAGTCTGACTTTCCTCACGGAAGTGAGCACCGCAAGATTCTTTTCTGTTCAGTGCATCGGTTATCATCAGCCGTGCAAGCTCCAGGAAGTCGGCCACCCTGCCTGCTTTTTCAAGTTCCTGATTCAGGTCAGCACCTTCACCGGGAACAAGAAGGTCACTCCAGAACTCTTTCTTAAGCTCTGCTACAAGCACCAGGGCTTTTTTCAGCCCTTCCTCGTTACGCTTCATACCACAGTAGTCCCACATTATCTTTCCGAGACGTTTGTGAAAGCTTGACGCGGCTTGCTTTCCTTTTATTGAAAGGAACTTTTTGATTCTTTCCCTGACAGATTTCTCTGCCTCTTCAAACTCAGCACCGGTAGTCGGTATTCTCGGTATTCTGATTTCCCCGGACAGATAGTTGTTTATGGTAACCGGAAGGATGAAATATCCGTCCCCGGCAGCCTGCATAAGGGAGCTTGCCCCCAGCCTGTTTGCCCCATGATCGGAAAAGTTTGCTTCACCGATAGCATAGAGGCCGGGAACAGTGGTCATCAGTTCATAATCAACCCAGAGGCCGCCCATTGTATAGTGTCCGGCAGGGTAGATCTGCATGGGTTCTTCATATGAGTCTATTCCGGTGATGTCCTTATACATTTCAAAAAGGTTACCATATTTGTTCTCTATGGCTTCTTTCCCCTGTTTCTTTATTGCATCCCGGAAGTCAAGGTTGACAGCCAGCCCTGTTTTCCCGACGCCATATCCGGCATCGCACCTCTCTTTGGCTGCTCTCGAGGCCACGTCACGAGGTACCAGGTTGCCAAATGTAGGGTACCTGCGTTCGAGATAATAATCGCGGTCTTCTTCGGGAATGTCATTTGCAGGCCGCTTGTCATCCTTGTTTTTAGGCACCCATATCCGCCCGTCATTTCGCAATGATTCCGACATCAGTGTCAGTTTGCTCTGGAACTCGTTAAGCTGAGGTACGCAGGTAGGATGTATCTGCACAAAACTGGGATTTGCAAAGGCGGCTCCCTTCTTATATGCTTTCCAGGCAGCGGATGCATTGGAGTTGACAGCTAGGGTTGAAAAGTAATAGACTGTTCCATATCCGCCGGTTGCAAGAACGACAGCATGTGCGGAATGTCTTTCTATCTCACCTGTGATGAGGTTACGTGCAATTATACCACGTGCCTTGCCGTCGATGACAACAATATCAAGTAAATCCCTGCGCGGAAACATTGTCACTTTACCTGCCCTGATCTGCCTGTTCAGCGAGGAATATGCACCGAGGAGGCACTGTTGTCCTGTCTGGCCTTTTGCATAAAACGTACGTGATACCTGCACTCCGCCAAAAGAGCGGGTGTCAAGCGTACCGCCGTATTCACGGGCAAAAGGAACCCCGAGAGCAGTATAATGGTCAATTACCTGGTTGCTTACTTCCGCAATGCGATAGACATTTGCCTCGCGTGCCCTGAAGTCTCCCCCCTTGATCATATCATAGAAGAGACGGTAGATATTATCACCGTCATTCTTGTAGTTCTTTGCCGCATTAATGCCTCCCTGAGCCGCAACCGAGTGCGCACGACGGGGCGAATCCTGATAACAGAAGACCTTGACGTTGTACCCGAGCTCACCGAGTGAAGAGGCGGCGCCGGCGCCTGAAAGCCCTGTTCCGATGATTATGATGTCAATCTTATTTTTGTTAGCGGGATTGACAAGCTTTGAGCCCGACTTATATCTGGTCCACTTCTCCTCCAGCGGGCCTTCGGGTATTTTTGCATTAAGATTTATCATGATATGTCGTTTCTTCAGGTTATTTTAACAGCCAGATGAAAAGAGGTATTATTGCGAAACCCAGCGGCACTGCAACCGCATAAATCAGTGATATGCCTTTGATGACCGGGGTCCAGAAATCGTTTGCCAGCCCAAGGGTCTGAAAAGCAGACTGAAGGGAATGATAGAGGTGGAAGCCAAGCAGGATGAAGCATACCCAGTACAGGATAACATATCCCGGAATGCTGAATAACTGGTAAGCTATCGAGTAGAAGTTCTCCGGATCGCCATCAACCAGCCCGAGCTTCATGAAATAAAAATTAAAGAAATGGATCACCAGGAAGATCAGGACCGCTCCTCCGGTCCATATCATGAATCTTGAAAATGCTGATGTCTCTGACTTATTTCTTACAGCATATCTTACAGGCCTTAAGAACCAGTTTTGTACCTGGAGGATTATTCCGTAGACAACGTGTACCAGAATGGCCAGTAATAGTAAAATCTCCACAGCTTTGACAAGATGGAAGGTTGCCATGAAGTGAGCGGCATTATTGAACGGTTCGGGGTCGTCTTTCAGTAGCATAAGGTTAATGCCCAGGTGGACTGGCAGGAACAGCAGCAGAAACAATCCGGCAAGTGCCATCACGAATTTCTTCGAGATGGCAGAGAATAGGATTTTGTTCATCGGTGTTGTACTTTTGAGTTCAGGATTAATTCTAAAGAGCAGTTGAAAAAACTTTTCTTCATGGTAAATTTAGCAAATTATTCATTTTTACCAAATACTTAATGAAGCGATCAATACAGTTCGAAGGTATTACAGTTGAGTACAGTGACTGCGGGTCAGGAAGACGTAACTGTCAGCTGAGATGATCAAAGGGTTCGCCTTCGGACTTGACTGGAAAGCGGACCAAGAGTGAACGAAAAAAAGTCCGGAATTCAGTTTTTTTCTATATAACTGAAAGCTTCAAGCAGCGTCTTGTCTAATTGCCCCCACAATGGATAAAAGCCTTTATTGTCAAGCATGTTTCTGGCAATATAGGCCTTCACCTGAACATATATGATATTTTCTGAAATCTTAATTTGTTTTGCGTTGGGCGCAACCCCATTCTCTTTGGCATAACTGATGAACTTTTGCGTGATGTTCTGCCCTGAGAGCCATTGGTCAAGTGACTTCAGGTCGTGGTATTTCTTCATGGTCTCACGGTTATCATCAGTATACTTAAGAGCATATTTGGGTATCAGTCCGGCATTCCTTACAGCAATGAAATAATCTGTGATTCCTGTAGTATCAATGGGAATAAAAATATCAGGCATAATCCCCCCGCCGCCATAAACGGTCTTTCCTCCCGGGGTTTTATAAGCCACAGAATCAGTCATATGTATTGAATCAGCATCCATGAACTCGCCATGCATGTAACGGTCTCCAAGATCTTCATAATACTTATCAATACCCTGGTTATAAGGCTTCTGTATTGATCTGCCGGTTGGAGTGTAGTAGCGTGCTATGGTCAGCCTCATTCCTGAACCATCGCGGAACATTATAGGTTCCTGCACCAGGCCTTTGCCGAATGAACGGCGACCGATTATGGTACCACGGTCATTATCCTGTATGGCTCCTGCAAGTATCTCGCTGGCAGAAGCGCTCCATTCGTCGATCAGAATGACCAGCTCGCCAGTTTCAAATTCACCGTCTGCGGTAGCCTTTATATCCTGCCTTGGTTTTGATTTGCCCATGGTGAAGACGATAAGCTTTCCTTCCGGAAGAAACTCGTCAGCTATCATTGTTGCAGCATCCATGACGCCTCCGGAGTTACCCCTCAGATCAAGGATAAGTTTCTTCATTCCCTGACCTTTCAGCTCCCTCAGACTTTTCGTAAACTCATCATGTGTCGTGAGGGCAAAGTTGGATATCTTCATATATCCGACATCAGCTGACATCATGTATGAAACATCAATGCTGTATAATGGAATCTTATCGCGGACGATAGCGAATGGCAGCAATTCGTTAGCTCCCTTTCTTTCAATCTTCAGGTCAACCCTTGTCCCACGCGGACCTTTGAGCATTTTTACCACGTCTTCATCAGGGATGCTCTTTCCTGCGACAACTGAATCGTTGACATAAATTATCTTATCGCCGGGAATGATGCCCGCTTTCTCTGACGGGCCTCCCGATATAGTGCTGATTATCTGAACTGTGTCAGTGAGCATCTGGAAAGTGACTCCGATGCCGTCAAAGTTGCCCTGGAGAGGCTCATTTGCCTGAGCCAGATCACGTGCCGGAATATATACTGAATGCGGATCGAGCTTGCGCAACATTACCGGTATAGCTGCTTCAATCAGGTCATTGCGGTTGACGGTGTCAACATAATCAGATTCGATAATATCAAGAATACGGCTCAGCTTGTCACTCGATGGCGGGAAGTTGGTATAAAGTCCTGACTGGGGGTGAGGCATGTAAAATCCGACCAGGATGCCAATGGCCAATGCAACGGCTATGATAATGGGAAGATATGCTCTGTTATACTTCATTGTTCTTTTCTTCTATGTCTATATATACAAGTTCGATGTCTGCACGTTTCAGCAGCTCAATCCCGTCAAGATTACGGTACTGGTTGCTGTAAACAACCCGTCTTATACCTGATTGTATGATAAGCTTGGCGCACTCCATGCAGGGTGAGTCGGTAATGTACAACGTGGAATTCTCACTTGAGTTGTTTGACCTGGCAACTTTGGTGATGGCATTCGCTTCAGCATGAAGAACGTATGGTTTGGTGACATTGTTCTCATCTTCGCATACATTCTCAAAGCCTGAAGGAGTGCCGTTATAGCCGTCTGAAATAACCATCTTGTCTTTCACAATCAGGGCTCCTACCCTCCGGCGCTTGCAGTAGGAATTTTCTGACCAGATGGCAGCCATGCGTAAATAACGTCTGTCAAACTGTGCCTGTTTGTCTCCGTAGGGGTGAATGGCATCTTTCTTTGTCATCCTCATTTAATTCGAGCGCAAACTTAATCGTTTTTGCAGCCAATTCAAAAAAACTTAAAGGGCACTTCAGCTTGTTGCTCAAGTGCCCCTTGTAATATTGTTAAGATTTACCGGAGATTATCAGTTACTGTTTTTCCAGGTGTAGGCATGCGGCCAGCTGCTTGTGTTGGTACTTACTGAAGTATGGCAGATAAAGCATCCGTTCTTTGTTTCAGGGTTGCTTCCTCCGTGCTGCCCGACATATTCACCCATATTACTCTCCCCTCTTGAACTGGTATGGCAGGTACCGCAGCTACCCAGTGTCTTCGGAGAGTTGCTGTATGGCTGATATTGCATTGCCTGGTAATTATCAACAGCTTTTGACGAGGGGACCATTGCATGAGGACTGCCATGGCATGATGAACACATCATGTTTCCATGACCCGTTGATTCTCTGTAAAGCGCTGAAGTTGAACCCACATCTGTTGCTTCGTTGTGGCAGGTGGAACATGATGGCTCATTGACCCATGGCACTCTTGTGCTCGTCGAGGAAGCTACCTGAGCCATGGAACCGTGACAATTGGTGCAGTTACCGTCTGGGCCGGTGTGCTTTATGCTGCGATTACATTTTGTTGTCTGACCGGGATGGCAATCATAGCACGCTGCTCCCTGGTCTGCATGGAACCCATGTATGGCTTCTGACAAATACTTGCCTGATGTTCCTCTGCCAGTCTTTCCCAGAGCCTCAGAACCGTGGCAGGTTGCGCATAGAACGGGCTTTGACTGCATAAGGGATGTTCCCGTTTCATCATCATGTTTGGCAAGAATATCGTTGAATGCATCTGTTCCATGACACTTTGCACAGTTGATCTCATCAGAAGTAGGTACAGTAGCTCTTGTAGATGCAACAGTATTCCCGGAGCCGTCTTTTACAGTTATCTCTGCCACCTGCAGAGGATCCCATACACCCTGGTCATCTACAGGTACGACAGGTATACCTGTGGCTTGAAAATGCCCGCCGATTGCAGTCATTGATCCACTAAGTCCGTTACCTGTGAGCCCTATGTCATGCTGCAGTGAAGCCAGACCAAACAATGCTGTAATATTATCCCAAAAGCCTCCGTACTGACGTTTACCGTATGATGAGGTATTTCCCATAATATTATACTCCACGGTAACTCCGCTGGTTACTATTGTTGGTGGATTTCCTCTCTTAACAACCTGTGCCAGCACAGTATTGTACGGAGGGAGGATCACGGCCTTGTCATAGGTCGGATTAAGACAGTGCATCCCAAGGGTGTTCGATGCAAAAACCACATACTCACTTGAAGCTGGTGGCGGATTGTTGTTAGTTTTGGAACAGCCGGCTAAAATAACAGTGATAAGCACCACTACAACAGTTATTGGCAGTCCGAAATTAAGTAATGATAGCTTTTTCATAATATACATTCTCTAAATAAATATTTCACCTTTCAGAAATAAACCTGCTCTTCCTGCTATCAGGGTGCGGTCACCATTTAATGCACACTCAAGATAGCCTCTTCGGGCAGACAGCTGCCTGGCTTTCATGGTTGTTTTGCCAAGACGGGCAGACCAGAACGGAGTAAGAGTTGTATGGGCAGACCCGGTAACAGGATCTTCATCGATGCCCGCCTGAGGGGCAAAAAACCTTGACACAAAATCCACATCCGACCCTTGCGCAGTCACGATGACACCCCTTCCGTCAGCCATGGCAAGCTTCCTGAAATCGGGCTTGAGCCCTGTTATCTCAGCCTCGTTTCTGTAAAGAAGCAGATAGTCGCTTCTTCCCATGAAACACTCAAGTGGCTGTGTGTTAAGACTTTCAATGATCAGATCAGGCAGATCGCACTTTTTCAGGGTATCAGTCGGAAAATCAAGCTCCAGCATATCGCCCTTTTTCCGGACAGTAAGATCACCCATCTTCCCGGTATGGAAGATCACATCATGTTTCTCCGGCTGAAGGATATTCATGACCACATAAGAAGATGCAAGCGTGGCATGGCCACACAGATCAACTTCAGTGACCGGAGTGAACCATCTGATAAGGTAGTCACTGTCAACCGGCACAATGAAAGCTGTCTCAGCGAGGTTGTTCTCCATTGCAATCTTCTGCATCAAATCATCAGTCAGCCATCCATGGATAACGCATACGGCCGCCGGATTACCGGTGAAAGGACCGCAGGTGAAGGCATCAACCTGAAAGATTGGTACAGGCTTCATTTAATTTTAATAAATGCATTAAATAAATGCAACATGGAAAGTTTATAAAATTAATCATTTGTATGCAATAAAGTGAAATTTAACATACAAAAGATTAGTACTTTAGTACTATTATGGAACTTATGGAAACACAACAGGGAACTGAGATCAGCAGGCTGACACCTGCACGATGTAACATATATATAATCAGCAGGTCCGGAAAAAGCATCATCATTGACACCGGAATTCAGTCTGACAGGGCAAGGATAAAAAAAGCCCTTGAAAGAAAAAGCCTGAAACCGGATACGTTGATTCTGACCCATTCTCATTTTGACCACGCCAGTAATGCCGCATGGCTTCAAAAGGTTTATGGAACAAAAATAGTCGTGCATATATCTGAAAGAGAAGCACTTGCAGCAGGGGATATGCCAATACCCGGAGGAACATACGGTATTACAAAACGACTTACCACCGTCGGACGGAAGGTGACATCAATCTTCAGGTATGAGGGTTGCTCACCGGATATTGTCGTCGACACCTTCATGGATCTTTCTGAACTGGGTTTCAATGGATATATAATGCATACTCCGGGACATTCACCCGGGGAGATAGCGGTTGTGATTGATGATGAAGTAGCTTTCACAGGAGATTCGGTCATCGGCACCATACCGGGGAGTCCTTTTCCGCCTTTTGCTGATGATGTTGAGGAGCTGATGCGGAGCTGGAAGAAACTACTGGATAGCGGCTGTCATTCCTTCCTTCCGGGTCATGGAAAACCGGTGACAAGGGAAGAACTCGATGATGATTATCGGAAAAGGAATAAACAATAATTTAAGATCAAGGAAAGGACTTTCTACTTTTAGAATCTTTTTCCTTTCTTTTTCCGCCTTGTTTTTATTGGTGTCGGAGAAATAATTAATTTGCACGACTAAAAAATACATTCTTATGAAGAAGCGTATACTCCTTTCATTGCTGGTTTTCCTGGTTATACTTATCGGTTGTGCACTTTTATACATCACTTATCTCTCACCGGGAATAACCGGTTATGCAGCCAAGAATGTAGCATCGGGTATTTTTGTTGCAGGACGGACACAGAAAAGCATTGAAAAAGAAGACATCAATTTTTTCCCTGTAAACCACACAAAGAACATCGTTGATACCACAAAAAAGATTGTGATCAGCAGGTTGTTACATTTCTGGAAGTCAGAAGCTGTTTATAATGAGGGACTGGGCTGCACTCTGGTAAGGGGTTTTTCAGAAGCAGATGTTCTGAAGCTTGATTATCCTGATGTGCCTCTGCCATCAGGTAATCCTGACACAATTCCCTGGCCCGCAGGTGACCTCCTCAGCGATACGGTTCCGGCCGGCATCAACATGCAGAAGCTCAATGGTTTACTTGACCTTGTGTTTAAAGACACAGTCTCTTTTAAGGGGACATTTGCGGTAACTGTTGTTTACAAAGACCAGATAGTTGCAGAACGGTTCCGCAGCGATCTCAACCCGGATATCCGTTTTCTTAGCTGGTCCATGGCCAAGAGCTTTACAAATGCAATGGTGGGCGCTATGGTCAAAGACGGCCTCATTGACATCAATGAGCCGATGAAGATTGATAAATGGGCAAAGGATGAACGGAAGAACATTACTCTTGACAATCTCATGCATATGACCAGCGGACTTGAGTTCAGCGAAGCTTACTATAAGATGAGACTTTCAAGCACCACTGCCATGCTGCTGAAGAACGGTGACATGGGTAACTATGCTGAATCGAAGAAGCTGCTTACCAGACCTGATTCAGTATGGTCATACTCTTCAGGCTCGGGGAATATTATAATGGATTATTTGCGCACTGCTTTCAAAAGCCACGAAGAATACCTTGCCTATCCGCGCAAAGCGATATTCAATAAGACCGGAATGAGAAGCGTGGTTTGGGAAGTAGATGCTTCAGGTACCTTTGTGGGATCGTCATACCTCTATGCCACAATGCGTGATTATGCCCGCTTTGGTCTTCTCTACCTGCACAACGGTAACTGGCTTGGAGAACAGATCTTTCCTGAGGGGTGGGTAAACTATACCACCACACCGGCTAAAGGATCAGGCGGCAAGTACGGAGCTCTCTTCTGGCTGAACAAAAATGGCGAATTCCCGGGTCTGCCTGATGATCTCTATTTTTGCGACGGCTATGATGGCCAGCGTTTATTCATACTGCCCTCCAAAGAAATGGTAATAGTGCGTACCGGATGCTCACCAAGGGGCACCATCGACTGGCAGTCGTTCCTCAAAGGTATAACCGAAACCGTAGAGTAACGGCTATAAGCATTAATCGGGCTACATCCAGACCTCAATTGCCGGGACAAACGAAGCCGGATTACGACCTTCCCGCAAGACGGAAGGGAATTCGTAAATCTGATAATTCAGATCTTAAGCTTTATATTCAGACGGACAAGAAGGGCTGTCAGGCCAACCATCAGCAGAGCCCATACAACTGATCCTGCTACAACCATAAGGGCAGAAGATGACTCTTTATAAAAGAGTATTGGCACTCCTGTCATCCAGATGATGTAATAGAGTATATCGGGTGCCAGGTAAGTGGTAAGTGAGTATTCCCCTGCGGGCTTGACAAATGCGGCCCAATGTCTATGGTTCTTCACATCTGCAATCCAGTAAATTAGTATGAACAACAGGAAGCTTATCCCCGAGCAGATCATACCCCAGCTTGGAGTTGCCCTGATCTTTGATATAATGAACCAGTTTCTCAGGATAAATCCAGAAGCCAGACATAGTACCCCCAATCCGGCAAATGTCAGGACTGTTTTCCTGGTTTCTGAAGAGTGTATCTTCCTGAGTATTATACCTCCAAGCAGCCCTGTCAGTACGATTAAAGGCGTATTTCCTTCTATAATTATACCAAAGGCCGGTTTGACAGGATCAAGAAATCCAAGCAGGTTCCATCCGGAGAGCATATTCAACGCAAGAAAGAAGAGGATAACAGCTGTGGTTTTAATTATTGAATCACGGCATAGGATATATGTAAAAGCTGATACAAGATATCCCCAGCCAATGAGCCCGAGTATTCCCCACCACCCTGTGATCAGCCATCCGTTGTTTACGGGTTGCCCTGACCTGAATTTAATGACAAGGAACAGAAGTGTGCCAATGCCAAGGACTTTCAGGCCATTTCTCAGGTATTTATTTAACTTTTCAGGATAGTCATTCCATACAAGGAAAACGGAAATATACATTATAATTGCCCACAGGTTTTCCCCCATTCCTGTAAGTTCGGGATTAACTCTGCCGGTATTAAGCATAAGGACTCCGATTATGAGCAGGCACAAAGTCCTGATAATTATGTGCAGACTTATCATTGATAAGGATTGGCCTTTTGACAATCTGTTTGAAAATGCAAATGGTATCGCCATTCCGACGATAAAAAGAAAGCCCGGAAAGACCCAGTCTGCAAGGCCCATTCCGTCAAAGTCGGCAGGCATATGACCGAGCCATGACGGGGCGGTATCCATGTTCAGGTCATTGACAAACAGCATCAGGACGAGGGTTAGTCCCCGCATGATGTCTATTGAAGAAATACGGGTATTGGATGGCATAATGAACATTCTGTTGTTACAGAAACGAAAGTAATCAAACGGTACAACATTGCAAAAAAACCCCTCAACTTCTGAGTTTAAGGGGCTTCATGAATACCCGGACAGAGCTATTTTCCGAACCTTTTCTATGGGATTTGGAATTGATTTGGCGTCGCAGAATCCAGCCCTGGCATAATCGATACAAACTTCAAGACAGCACCTTTCTAGACACCTGTTAATATATCAATGATTTTCCTTGCAATATTCTTTCCGCTATAGTTTTCAAACCATGTCTTGATATTTGAAGATTTTTGATCAAGCAATGCTTTATTTTCAGACACTGATTGTAAAATATTTTTGACATCAAATTCAGTCCTTGCTAGAAAAATATCAGGCAAAGGGATCCCTGTTTTCTTAATA
>Ga0209745_1000804_pt1 | contig 18943 bp, 19 predicted proteins | sample BarGraNGADG00312_FD_184495 | JGI IMG/M metagenome (GOLD analysis project Ga0209745, IMG submission 184495) | Arctic peat soil microbial communities from Barrow, Alaska - Barrow Graham LP Ref core NGADG0004-312 (SPAdes) (version 2) | ecosystem: Environmental > Terrestrial > Soil > Wetlands > Peat...
TCTCACGCATAGACTGATCTCACTCAGCGCACCCGACGGCAAGGAACCACACTCGTGTCGATCATGGACATTCGGATCTTCGGTGACCCCGTGCTGCGCACTCCCGCCATCGAGGTCGTCGACTTCGACAAGGAACTGCGCCAGCTGGTCAAGGACTTGACCGACACGATGGTGAACGCGCCGGGTGCCGGCCTCGCGGCCCCTCAGATCGGCGTGGGCCTGCGGGTTTTCACCTATCACGTCGATGATGAGCTGGGGCATCTGATCAACCCCAGCCTCGACCTCTCCTCGGAGATGCAGGAGGGCGAGGAGGGCTGCCTGTCCTTCCCCGGCATCTTCGTTGACACTCCCCGTGCGCTGCGCCTGGTGGCCAAGGGCTTCAACCAGTATGGCGAGCCGGTTGTGCGTGAGGGGACGGAGCTGTTGGCTCGCTGCATCCAGCACGAGACCGACCACCTCGACGGCATTCTGTTCATCGACCGCATGGACAAGGCACACCGCAAGCTGGCCATGAAGGCGATCCGAGACGCCGAGTGGGCCGGCCAGCAGGCGCCCATCATCAAGGTCAGCCCGCACGCAACTTTCGGAACGGGTCGCTGACTAGTGCGGCTCGTCTTTGCCGGTACTCCGGACGTGGCTGTTCCCAGTCTCGATGCGTTGTCCAGCTCGTCGCATGATGTGGTGGCCGTCCTGACACGGCCGGATGCCCCGGCGGGCCGTGGCCGGTCCTTGGTGGCCTCACCTGTCAAGGAGCGGGCGTTGGCGCTGGGACTCGAGGTCCTCACGCCCGGTCGCCCTGGTGATTCGCAGTTCCAGGATCGGCTGCGTGAGCTTGCTCCCGACGCCTGTCCGATCGTGGCCTATGGCGCCCTGATCCCCTCGTCCGCGTTGACGATTCCCGCACATGGCTGGATCAACCTGCACTTCTCCCTCCTGCCCGCGTGGCGCGGCGCGGCGCCGGTCCAGCACGCGATCATGGCCGGTGACGAGGTCACCGGCGCCACGACGTTCCTGGTTGAGCGGGGGCTCGACACCGGCCCGACCTTTGGCGTGATGACAGAGGCCATCAAGGGCGGCGACACCTCTGGAGACCTGCTCTGGCGGCTCGCCCAAGCCGGCGCGGGTTTGCTCGTGGCCACCCTGGACGCACTCGAGGCTGGTGAGCTCCACGCGGTCGCCCAGTCCGCCGAGGGTGTGTCGCTGGCGCCGAAGATCAGCGCCGAGGACGCCCGAATCTGCTGGGGCACACCAGGACTGGCTGTTGATCGCCACATTCGCGGGTGCACGCCCGCGCCTGGTGCCTGGACGACGTTCCGTGGTGAGCGACTCAAGATCCACCCCGTCACGCTTGTCGCGGATGCTCCGGTGATCAACAGCGGCGAGGTGGTGACACACGAAGCAGAGACACCCGAAGTTCTTGCGCCCGGTGAGGTCGCCGCGACCAAGCGGGCAGTCCGTGTCGGCACGGCCTCCGGCGCCGTTCTGCTCGGCACGGTTCAGCCACAGGGCAAGAGGCCCATGGACGCCCCTGACTGGGCCCGCGGCGTTCGTCTTGAGCGGGGAGAGAGGTTCGCTCATGAGTGACGAGAGCTCCGAGGCGGACCGTCCGGATCAGTCTGGAGAGCGGCGGCGCGACGCCGCCGGTCGGCAGCGACCGGAGCGGAAACACGGCAACCTTGAGCGCTCGGTGACCCGGCCGGCCGAGAGGTCGCGCTCGACAGACCCGGCCCGGCTGGCGGCATACACCGTCATGCGAGCCGTAGCCGGCGGGGCCTATGCCAACCTCGGGCTGCCAAAGGAGCTGCGGGACAAGGGTATTCGAGGGCGTGACGCAGCCTTCGCCACCGAGCTCACGTACGGGGCGACGCGACTTCGAGGTCTCTACGACCCGATCATTGCCTCCGCGGCCGGCCGGGCTGTGGATCAGATTGACGACAACGTGCTCGACACGCTGCGGCTGGGCGCGCACCAGCTGCTCGGGATGCGGGTCGCATCCCACGCCGCCGTCGACCAGACCGTCGGGTTGGCCCGACTGGTCAACGGAGCCAGCGCCGGCGGGTTCGTCAACGCGGTGATGCGCCGGATAAGTGAGAAGGACCTCGACACCTGGATCGCGCAGGTCGTCCCGGCCAACGATCCGATAGCCGCCCTGGCAACCCGTCATAGCCACCCCGAGTGGATCGTCAGGGCGTTGCGGGCTGCTCTGATCGGACATGGGGCTTCGAGCGCCGAGACCCTGGACGCTGACCTGGAAGCTCTGCTCGTCAGTGACAACGCAGCTGCCAAGGTCTCTCTGGTGGCGCGCCCCGGGCTGTGCGAGGTCGAGGAGCTGACCCGGGCCGGAGCGGCGCCGGCCCCGCTGTCGCGAGTGGGCGCAGTCCTTGACTCGGGCGACCCCGGCTCGATCTCGGCGGTTCGCTCCGGCCGTGCCGCAGTCCAGGACGAGGGCTCGCAGCTTGTCGCCCTCGCCATGGCAGATGCCACAGTCAGCACCGGCGCAGAGCACGAGAAGTGGTTGGATCTGTGCGCGGGACCCGGCGGCAAAGCCGCACTGCTGGCGACTCTGGGCGCGCAGCGTGGCGCGACCCTTTTCGCCAACGAGATCAGCGAGCACCGAACCGACCTGGTGCGCCAGACCCTTGACGCGGCCATCGACTCGGGCATCGAGGTCATGATCGGCACGGGTGACGGTCGCGAGATCGGCGAGGATGAGCCGCAGACCTACGACCGGGTGCTGGTCGACGCGCCGTGCACAGGTTTGGGCGCGCTACGCCGGCGGCCCGAAGCCCGGTGGCGCCGGACGCCGGCAGATCTCGTCGAGCTCGGCAGCTTGCAGCGGGCGCTGCTCGTCTCGGCGATCGAGGCCACCAGACCCGGTGGCATCATCGGCTATGCGACGTGCAGCCCGCACCTCGCCGAGACCAGGTTCGTCGTCTCCGACGTCACGAAAAGGCGCCGCGATGTCGAGATCGTCGATGCCCGGGACCTGTTCCGGGACGCCGCCGGCCACCCGGTCGAGCACCTCGGGGAAGGGCCTTTCGTCCAGCTATGGCCGCACGTGCATGGCACCGACGCCATGTTCTTCTCCCTGCTGCGCAAGCTTTCGTAACTACGACATCTAAGGTTTGGCTGTGCAGATCTCACCTAGCATCCTCGCCTGTGACTTCGCCAACCTCGAGCGCGAGCTCAAGCGGATTGCCAACGCCGACTGGGCCCATGTCGACGTGATGGATGCCCACTTCGTGCCCAACCTGACGCTTGGCCTTCCAGTCGTCGAGGCCCTGGCCCGGGTCAGCCCCATCCCGCTGGACTGTCACCTGATGATTGACGACCCTGACCGGTGGGCGCCGCTCTACGCCGAGGCGGGTGCCTCAAGCGTGACTTTCCACGTCGAGGCTGCTCGCGACCCCATCTCGCTGGCTCGCAGCTTGCGCTCCCTCGGCGCGCGCGCCGGTATGGCGCTCAAGCCGGGTACGGCGTTCGGCCCCTACATCGATCTGCTGCCCGAGCTGGACATGGTGCTGCTGATGACGGTCGAGCCGGGATTTGGCGGTCAGTCGTTCATGGCCGACCAGATGTCCAAGGTCCGTGAGGTCCGTGAGGCTGTGGCCAGATGCGGTGGCGAGATCTGGGTGCAGGTCGACGGGGGAGTCTCGACCACGACCATCCAGGCTTGCGCGGAGGCCGGGGCGGACGTCTTCGTCGCCGGGTCGGCCGTCTTTGGTGCGGAGACTGCGGCGGCAGCCGTGGACCAGTTGCGCGATCTGGCAACGAGGCATTCCGCATTGGGTCTGAGAGGCACTCAGCGCGTCAGAGGCCCCCAGCGCGGCTGAGACGCTGGCACATTCGGTGAGATGGAGCTGCGGCGAGCTGGCTTCATAGGGGCTTCAGAGGCCGTATGCAGGGGGCTCACATCCGCGGTGGCATACTGAAAGCACGTGCTCCGTGATCGGTGTAACTCCGAACCGGCGGTTAAAGTCCGCGACCCGACCGCATCCAGCGGCCGGTGAACCAGGTGAAATCCCTGGGCCGACGGTGAAAGTCCGGATGAGAGGTAGCAACAGCGATGCCCATTTCTTGACCCTCGAGGTCGGCGGTGGGTCAGTCGTGGTGACTCAGGTCATTGGCGCTGTCCGGACCAGCTGAGTGTGGACCGGCAGAGTGTGGACCCCTCGGGTCCGCTTTATCGCGCCATGACCCGTGTGTACCGCTGCGCCCCGGAGCTCGCCCGAACAGGAGTCGAGTACGAGGGGCAGGACATGGCAGACCGTGAGGTCGACACGCCAGAGAGCGAGCGCGACGTCTCGCTGATGCGGCGTGCCCTCGAGCTCGCTGCGCGGGGACCTCTCGGCGACCCCAACCCACGCGTGGGCGCCGTCATAGTCGATCCCGGCGGCCTGGTCGTCGGCGAAGGTTGTCACGAGGGCGCCGGTACGCCTCATGCCGAGGTCATGGCGTTGCGTCAGGCCGGCGCGGCGGCCCGCGCAGGCACCGCGGTCGTCACTCTCGAACCGTGTGCGCACACCGGGCGGACCGGCCCTTGCACCCGGGCGCTGATCGAGGCGGGTGTGGCCCGGGTCGTCTTCGCCCAGTCCGACCCGACCCCCTCAGGACATGGTGGCAGGACGCTGTTGGAGGCCGCTGGCATCCGGACGACTGCGGGGGTGCTGGCTGACGAGGCCACGGTCCTCAACGACGCGTGGACCTTCTCTTTCGTTCACGGCCGGCCCAAGGTGACCTGGAAGTTCGCGGCAACTCTCGATGGACGCTCGGCAGCAGCTGATGGCAGCAGTCGCTGGATCACCGGTCCTCTGGCGCGAGCCGACGTCCACCAGCTCCGGGCACGCTGCGGCGCGATCCTCGTTGGCACCGGGACCGTGATCGCCGACGACCCCGCGCTGACCGTTCGCGGGCCCGACGGATCGACGACCGGCCGTCAGCCGCTGCGCGCGGTCATGGGTCTGCGGTCGATTCCGGAGACGGCGCGGGTGCGCGATGATGCGGCGCAGACGCTTCAGCTGGCGACCCACGACCCGGCGCAGGCACTGAAGGCGTTGGACGAGCAGGAGATTCACCACGTCTGGCTCGAGGGTGGGCCCACGGTGGCCGCAGCGTTCCTTGGAGCCGGTCTCGTGGATGAGGTCATCGCCTATCTGGCCCCCGCCCTGCTCGGCGCCGGTGCGCCGGCGTTGGGGGACCTCGGCATACGGACCATTGACCAGGCCCTCCGACTGAAGCCGCACGAGGTCACCACGATCGGCCCCGACATCAGGATCCGGGCCACTATCGCCACGCCCGGCCGAAAGGGACGCTGATGTTCACCGGAATTGTCGAGGAGCTGGGCGAGATCGTCGCCGTCGAGCGCGGTGCGGAGTCGGCGGTGGTCAGGGTCCGCGGCCCGCTGGTGACCAGCGACGCCACACCTGGCGCATCGATCGCGGTCAACGGGGTGTGCCTGACCGTCGTTGAGCACGACGGCCAGACCTTCTCGGTTGATGTGATGGCCGAGACCCTGAACCGCAGCAGCCTGGGCAGTCTTCAGACCGGTGCCAAAGTCAACCTCGAACGCGCGATGGCTGCCAGCACCCGGTTCGGCGGTCACATCGTCCAGGGCCACGTCGATAGCACGGCCCGGATCCTGGCACGGCTGCCCGGCGACCGCTGGGAGGTCGTGCAGTTCACGCTGCCGCCGGAGCTGTCCCGCTACGTCGTCGAGAAGGGCTCGATCACTGTCGACGGCGTGTCCCTGACCGTCTCGGCCATCACCGACGACACGTTCTCGGTCTCTCTGATCCCGACCACCCTGGAGCTGACCACGTTGGGACACAAGAGCGTTGGCGACCTCGTCAACCTCGAGGTCGACGTGATCGCCAAGTACGTCGAACGCTTGCTCACCCACCCCACCACGAACGCGGAGCCCACTGCATGAGCATTATCGAGCGTTTGTTTGACGCCCAGCTGAGCATCTTCGGCCAGTCGATCCTGTGGCGCGAGATCGTCGGGAACGGCTTCGGGTTCGCCTCGGCGATCGGGGGGCTCAAGCGGCGGGTCTGGGCGTGGCCGGTCGGGATCATCGGCAACGTGCTGTTGTTCACCGTCTTCTTCGGGGTGGCTTTCGTGACTCCCCAGCACCAGACGCTGTACGGACAGGCCGGGCGGCAGGTCTTCTTCGTGATCACCAGCTTGTATGGCTGGTGGCGGTGGAGCCGGATCCGTGAGCAGCGCGCGGCCAATGCCCCGGCGATCACTCCGCGTTGGGCCACCACCACGGAAAGGCTGCAGTACCTTGCGGTCTGGGTCGGTGGCGTCGTCGTCATGCAGTGGGTCTTCGCGCAGATCGGCGCGGGCTGGCCCGCCCCCCGTTGGTACTACTGGTGCGACGCCTGGATCTTCATCGGCTCGATGGTCGCGACCTACGCGATGGCCCGGGGCTGGAACGACTTCTGGCTGGCATGGATCGCCGTTGACCTGGTCGGCGTTCCGTTACTGGTCCATTCGCACTTCTACCCAACCGCTGTTCTGTTCGCCATCTATGGCGGGCTTGTCATCTATGGCTTCTTTGTCTGGCTCAAGGCCTCGCGGATCGAGTCCCCCGAGCGTGAACTGAGTGAGGTACCGGCATGAGCACAAGGCTTTCAACGATCGAGCAGGCGTTCGAGGCGCTCAGGGCCGGACTCCCGGTCCTGGTGACCGATGACGAGGACCGTGAGAACGAGGGCGACGTCATCCTTGCGGCGGCGACGGCCACCACCGAGTGGATGGCCTGGACGATCCGCCACACCTCCGGCTACATCTGCGTGCCGATGTCCGAGTCCCGTGCGGAGCGCCTGGGACTGCCGCCGATGGTGGCGGACAACCGCGACCCTCGTCGCACGGCATACACGGTGACCGTGGACGCCGCCCAGGGTGTCACCACGGGCATCAGCGCAGCAGACCGTGCGCACACGATTCGCCTTCTCGCGCAGGAGGGTTCGACTGCTTCCGACTTCAACCGCCCGGGGCACGTGGTCCCGTTGCGTGCCAGGCACGGCGGGGTCCTCGTTCGCGGCGGGCACACCGAGGCGGCGGTGGACCTGTGCCGTCTGGCCGGGCTTGCGCCGGTGGGCGCGATCGGCGAGCTCGTCCATGACGACGGCTCGATGATGCGTCTGCCGGCAGTCCTGGACCTGGGCGCCGAGAACAACCTGCCGGTCGTCACCATCGCCGCGCTGATCGCCTGGCGTCAGCTCAACGACCGTGTTGAGCGCCTGGCAGAGACCCGGCTGCCGACCGAGCACGGAGTATTCCGCGTGGTCGGCTATCGCGATCTGCTGACCGGCTACGAGCACATAGCCCTGGTCAGCCCCAAGGGTCTGCAGGGGCGAGCACCGTTGGCACGACTGCATTCTGAGTGCCTCACCGGAGATGTGTTCGGCTCGCAGCGCTGTGACTGTGGTGGCCAGCTGGAGCGCTCCCTGGAACGGGTCGCCGCGGAGGGTGGTGTTGTGGTCTACCTGCGCGGCCACGAAGGCCGCGGGGTCGGCCTGCTCAGCAAGCTTCAGGCCTATGCGCTGCAGGACAACGGTTTCGACACCGTTGATGCGCAGACCGAGCTGGGCCTGCCGATCGACTCGCGCGAGTACGCAGCAGGCGCAGCGATCCTGGCTGACCTTGACGTCGCGTCGGTGCGGCTGCTGACGAACAACCCGATGAAGGTCAACGCCATGCGCGACTACGGCATCGAGGTGGCGGCCGTCGAACGGCTCAGCATGGTGCCGGGTGCACACAACGCGGCCTACCTGCGCACCAAGCGTGACCGGATGGGCCACGACCTGATTCTCAGTGAGCTGGACAAGGGAGCATCCGCGTGAAGCAGGGCTCGCCCATCCTTCAGGTCGACGGAAGCGGTCTGAGCGTCGCGATCGTTGCGGCTTCCTGGCATCCGAGGGTGATGGACGGGCTGATCGAGGGGGCCCGTCGGGGTCTGGCCCATGCGGGCGTTGCGTCCGTCGAGCTGGTCCGGGTGCCGGGAGCCTTCGAGCTGTCCGTTGCCTGTTCACGCCTGGCGGCTTCGTATGACGCACTGGTCGCTCTCGGCGTCGTGATTCGTGGGGGCACACCACATTTCGACTACATCTGCCAGGCGGCCACGATGGGTCTGATCGACGTCAGTGTCCGGACCGGCGTGCCGGTCGGTTTCGGCGTCCTCACCTGTGATGACGAGCAGCAGGCGCTCGACCGTGCCGGCCTCGAGGGCTCCAGCGAGGACAAGGGTCACGAGGCAGCCACCGCAGCGGTGGCGACCCTGATCACCCTGCGCGGCCTGCAGGCATAGACGCGCCGTGTCCGACGCCACCACACGTTCGCGGGGCAGAGCCGTTACGAGGCACTAACCTGCGCAGGTGACTGACTCTGCGCTTTCGACCGGCTCTGCGCTTCTGAACGACAATGCAATGCGTCGCGCCCTGGCTCGTGCCCGCGACGGCAAGGCTCTCGAGGAGGCCGAGGCACTGATGCTGTTCGGCGTTCGTGGCGCCGATCTCGAGCGGTTGTTCGAGTCCTCCACTCGTGTCCGCGACGCAGCAATGGTCGCGGCCGGCCGACCTGGGGTCGTCACCTACTCGCGGAAGGTCTTCATCCCGCTGACCCGTCTGTGCCGGGATCGTTGCCACTACTGCACGTTCGCGACCGTCCCGCAGCGTCTCTGCGCGCCATACCTCTTGCCCGACGAGGTCCTCGACATCGCGCGCGCCGGCGCGGCGCAGGGCTGCAAGGAGGCGCTCTTCACCCTCGGTGACCGCCCCGAGGATCGCTGGCCGCAGGCCCGCGAGTGGCTCGATGCACACGGGTATGACGACACGTTGGCCTACCTGCGGGCGATGTCGATCCGGGTCCTCGAGGAGACCGGCCTGTTACCGCACCTCAACCCCGGGGTCATGTCGTGGTCAGATCTGCAGCGGCTCAAGCCGGTTGCGCCCTCGATGGGCATGATGCTCGAGACGACGTCCAGGCGGCTCTTTGAGGAGCCGGGGCAGGCGCACTTCGGTTCTCCGGACAAGGATCCGGCCGTTCGGCTCCGGGTGCTCGAGGACGCGGGCCGGGTGGGCATCCCGTTCACCACCGGCCTCCTCGTCGGGATCGACGAGACCGTGCAGGAAAGACTCGACACCATCCTGGCGATACGGCGGGTCGCCCGTGAGTACGGCTCGATCCAGGAGGTCATCGTCCAGAACTTCCGGTCCAAGGACGACACCTCGATGCGCTCGACCCCGGATCTGGGAGAGGAGGAGTACCTCGCCACGATTGCCGTGACCAGGCTCCTGCTCGGCCCCTCGGTCAGTGTCCAGGCGCCTCCGAACCTGTCCGACCCGGAACAGATCCCACGTCTGCTCGCGGCCGGCGTCGACGACTGGGGCGGCGTGTCACCGGTCACCCCTGACCATGTCAACCCTGAGCGGCCCTGGCCCGAGATCGAGGACCTGGGTCGCTGGACGGATGAGTCGGGGCTGCGGCTGGCCGAACGGCTCACGACCGGGGCGCGATACGTGCTGGGTGCACTGCAGCGCGACGAGCCCTGGATCGATCCCCGCCTGCATCCGCACGTGCGGGCGCTGGCTGACCTGGGGACCGGTCTGGCCAGCCAGGGCGCCCTGCCGCAGGGCCTGGCGTGGCAGGAGCCGGACGGCGGCAGGGAGGCCGAAGGGACCGGACGGGGCAGGGTGGACCTGCATCGCGGCGTCGGCCAGGAGGGCAGGAGCGCCGATCGTCGCAGTGACTTCAACGAGGTCTATGGCAGCTGGGCGGAGGTTGCCAGCCGCGCGCCGGACGCGCTGACGTCGGCACCGCGTCTCGGCGCAGATGTCCGTGCGGCTCTGGCGCGTGCCCAGGACGATCCGGCCGGCCTGACCGATGACGACTATCTTGCGCTGCTCACCTGCGACGGCGCCGATCTCGACGCGGTCGCCTCGCTGGCCGACGACGTGCGTCGGGACGTCGTTGGCGATGACATCACCTATGTGGTCAACCGCAACATCAACTTCACCAACATCTGTTACGTCGGGTGCCGGTTCTGCGCGTTCGCCCAGCGAAGGACCGACGCTGACGCCTTCACCCTGTCCCTCGAGCAGGTCGGCCAGCGAGCCGCCGAGGCCCAGGCCCTCGGCGCCACAGAGGTTTGCCTGCAAGGTGGCATCGACCCGTCGCTGGGGCGAACGGCATACGCCGACATCGTCCGGTCGGTGAAGTCGGCCGCGCCCGGCATCCATGTGCATGCCTTCTCTCCGATGGAGATCGCGACCGCCTCGGCCAAGTCCGGTATCTCTGCCCATGCCTGGCTTGAGGAGCTCAAGGAGGCCGGGCTCGACTCGATCCCGGGCACGGCGGCGGAGATCCTCGACGACGAGATCAGGTGGGTGCTCACCAAGGGCAAGCTGCCCGCGGCGCAATGGGTCGAGATCGTCGCGACGGCCCATGAGCTGGGGATACCGTCGAGCAGCACGATGATGTACGGCCATGTCGACCACCCCCGGCACTGGGTCGCCCACCTGCGTACCCTCACGGCGTTGCAGGACCGCACTGGTGGGTTCACCGAGTTCGTCCCGTTGCCATTCATCCACACGAACGCTCCGGTCTATCTGGCCGGGCTTGCTCGTCCGGGGCCGACGATGAGAGACAACCGAGTGGTCCACGCCGTGGCTCGGCTGATGCTGCACGGGCGCATCCACAACGTGCAGACCTCGTGGGTCAAGCTCGGCATCGACGGCGCCCGGGTGATGCTGCAGGGCGGCGCCAACGACGTCGGCGGCACCCTGATGGAGGAGACGATCAGCCGGATGGCCGGGTCAGAACACGGTTCGGCCAAGACGGTCTCCGAACTCACCATCATTGCGAAGGGCATCGGCCGTCCCGTGCGCGAACGCACCACGACGTACGTGCAAACCTAGGGACGGTGCGGCTGATTCGGCGCCAAACCTAAGGACGGTGCGGGGATTCAGCGCCCAATCTGTGGCTTGCGGGCGGTCACCATTGACAGGCCGAACCACGGTCCGCCGTACCAGACTCGCCATCCCAGGGGCCGAACCGTGACTTCCTGCGCACCGGCCAGCAGCAGCGTGGCCGCGTACTCATCGGTGTGCATGGCATCGGCCAGCAGCAACCGGCCGCCGGGGCGCAGGACGCGCAGTGCCTCAGTCAGTGCGGCACTGCGGTCGTCGGAGCCGCGGACGTTGTGCAGCGCCAGGCTGCAGACGACAAGGTCGAAGCGCGCGTCGTCGAAGGGCAGGGCGCGCATGTCGCCGGTGACCAGGTCGATCCGGTCAGTCAGGCCTTCGGCGTCGGCGTTGCGCCGGGTGGCGGCCTCGGTGTTCCCGGACTGGTCCTTGGCCTGCCACAGGTCGAGGCCGATCGCCTGGCCAGTGGTCAACCGGCGGGCGACCGTCAGCAGCACGGCGCCCCGTCCGCAGCCGAGGTCGAGCACCTGCTCGGTGCCGGTCAGGCCGAGCGCATCGACCTCACGCGCCCAGACCACGAGCTTGCCGCGGAGTGTGGCGTAAAGGTAGGTGCCAGCTCGGAAACCTTCGAACACCGCACCGGCCAGGAGCAGCCGACCGACCCGTCGCCGGGCGAGCAGGGCCGCGACGGAGCCGACGAGCAGACCCGACGTCGCGAGGATGAGGATGCTCACCTGAGCCGGTCCGTCGAAGCCGTATCGAGCCCGCCGTCGGGTTCTGCGGTTGCCGGTCATCGCCACCTCCACGGTGGGGTGCGGCCGCTTTGCCGTCACACCGTAACCTTGACGCTCGTGAAGACCTTTGACCAGTTGTATGCCGAGTTGACCGACAAGGCCGCCACGCGCCCGCAAGGCTCGCGCACCGTCGTCGAGCTGGACGCAGGGGTCCATGCCATTGGCAAGAAGATCGTCGAAGAGGCCGCCGAGGTGTGGATTGCTGCCGAGTATGAGGGCGGGGCGCGCACAGCCGAGGAGATCAGCCAGCTGCTCTATCACCTACAGGTGTTGATGATTGCTGCTGACATCTCGCTCGACGACGTCTACGCCCACCTCTGACCCCAGCAAACCCCCGACCACGAGCGCCCGTCCTCAACGTAAGGACTCGATCACATGCTACGAATTGCCGTGCCCAACAAGGGCTCTCTGTCCCAGGCTGCCGCCGAGATGCTGCGGGAGGCGGGCTATCGGGGCCGCCGCGACCCCAAGGAGCTCGTGCTGACCGATGCCGACCACGACATCGAGTTCTTCTTCCTGCGGCCGCGTGACATCGCGGTCTACGTCGGCTCGGGCAGCCTCGACGGCGGTATCACGGGTCGTGACCTCCTGTTGGACTCGGGCACCTCGGCGGTCGAGTCGATGGCCCTGGGTTTCGCCGCCTCGACGTTCCGCTATGCCGCCCGGCCCGGGATCGTTGCGAGTGTGAAGGACATCCACGGCAAGCGGGTCGCCACGAGCTACGCCGGACTGGTGTCGACCCACCTGGCCAAGCATGGTGTCAAGGCTGACGTCGTTCGGCTCGATGGCGCCGTGGAGACTGCCATCACGCTGGGTGTCGCGGACGTCATCGCGGACGTCGTCGAGACCGGGTCCACCCTGCGCCAGCAGGGACTGGAGGTCTTCGGTGACCCGATTCTGCTCAGCGAGGCCGTTCTGATCCAGCGTCCGAGCAGCCAGTCCCAGGGCGCCCTCGACGTCCTGGCGCGCCGCCTTCAGGGCGTGATCACGGCGCACAGCTACGTGATGATGGACTATGACGTGCGGGTCGAGCTGGTGGAGCAGGCGTGCGCCCTCACCCCTGGCCTGGAGTCACCGACCGTGTCACCGCTGCACGACAAGGGCTATGTCGCCGTGCGCGCGATGGTGCCGCGCAAACGCACGAACCAGCTGATGGATGACCTCTACGACCTCGGCGCGCGAGCGATTCTGATCACCGACATCTCCGCCTGCCGTCTCTGATGTCCAGCACGTCCACTGACGGTCGCGGTCGGTCGGACCCCTATGCCGTGTTCCGTCCTCGTCAGGGGCGACGGGTTGCCGTGGCGATGTCGGCGCTGTCCCTGGTGATCTTCACCGGGGGCGCGCTGTCGATGCCGTGGGTTGATCCGCACCGCGGTGGTTGGAGTGTCTCGGATCGGTTGCTCCTGATCTGTTGCGGCCTCGCGGTAGCGGGGTCGCTGTGGCGTTTCGCCTCGATTCGGGCCGTCCCGTCGATCCGGGGCCTGGTGATCCGCAATCTGATCACGACGCGCACCCTTGAGTGGGCGCAGATCATCCGCGTGCAGTTCGGTGGCGGCGCCCCGTGGGTGAGCCTGGACCTCGATGACACCGATACCGTTGCGGTCATGGCGATCCAGAAGGCTGATGGTGGGTTTAGCCAGGCCGAGGCAGCACGACTGTCGGCGCTCGTGCAGGTCCACAGCGGGCCGCGCCGCACGGTCTGAGACTTACTTCCCGCGGGTGGCTATGGCACCTTGGCCAGGCCCGGCTTCATCCGTGTCGCCAGGACCACCTGGACCACTGTCAGGAAGGCCATTGACATCCAGATCGCCTGGAAGCTGCCGGTGAGATCCCTCAGGGCTCCCATGACGGTGGGCCCGAAGGACGCGATCGTGTAGCTCACGAAGAAGGTCATCGCGGTCAGTCGCCCACTACCGGCGGGGGTCTCGGCGTACTCCACCAGCAGCACGAGGGCCAGTGAGAATGCTGCCCCCTGCCCGAGGCCGAGCAGGCACACCGATCCCCAGGCTGCAGTGGCAGTGTCGGGTGCCAGGAGCAGGCCGAGCATGCCCACCAGCGCCAGGCTGGCGGCGGGCACCAAGAGGGTCCGGTGATCGTGAACCTTGTCGGCAAGCACCGGCCCGAGAAGACCCGAGATCAGCTGTGCCCCGCTGAACGCCGACAGCAGGTAGCCAGCCGTCGTGGGATCCCAGCCGCGGGCGACGTATGACGGAGCGATCCAGGCCAGGCTGGAGAAGAACTGCCAGGACTGAACGACGAGGTACGCCGCGATGAGCCATGCCGTGGGGTGTCGCCAGGGGAGCCGATGAGTCGTGGCGGCAACAGGGTTGGCGGCCTTGTACTTCGAGATGACCGCGGTGACCGGTGCCCAGGCGAACGCACCGAACGCCGCGAGGATGCTCCACGATGCGAGGGAAGCCTGCCACGATCCGAACCGCGCCGCGAGCGGGACGGACAGTGCCGCCGCGACCGCCGCCCCGCCCATCATCGCGAGCATGTAAAGGCCGGTGATGGTCCCGGTGCGTTCGGGCGGGAAGACTGCCTTGACCAGCCGGGGGAGCAGGGTTCCGGCCACCGCAATGCCGAAACCGGCTACCAGTGTGCCGCCATACAGTGCCCACAGATGGTCGCCCCACCAGCGCAGGAGCACACCTGCGAACACCGCGATGATGGAGATCTGGACCGAGGCGGCCGCCCCGAGACGGGCGCCCAGTCGTTGCGCCGCAGGCGCGAGGAGCCCCATGCAGAGCACCGGCAGGGTGGTGAGCGCGCCGATCCACGTGCTGGACAGGCCGCGGTCTTCGGCGATGGTCCTGGCCAGGGGCGGGACGCTGGCGATGGCCACGCGCAGGTTCGCAGACACGGCGACCAGCGCCAGTGCCATGAGCCAGACAGGTGGCAGGCTGACCTGGGCGCTCGCCTGGGCTCTGGCCGGTTGGCCGGGCACGCGTCTCACAGGGCCCATCATCGGTCAAGCATCGGTCACGGCGAGGTGTTGACGATGAGGTCGGCGCGGCTGCGCGTCCCGTCGATCGCGAACAGGGCCTCTTCGCTCGCTGCCCAGCGCCGCCAGTGAGGCAGGTATAACTCGCCGTCGCGCTCGATGCCCCGCCGGAAGCGTTCATCGCGGTCTGCCTCCAGCCAGATGAGCGCCGAGACGAACTGGCAGCCCCGCGCCGCGCCTGAGCCCACCCCTTCCACGAGCAGGAGCTCTGTTGCAGGGAGGCGGTGCCACTCCTCATACCGGTCGCGGGCCCAGTCCCATCGCCGGTATGCCGCCTGCTCGCCACGGGCGAGCGGGGCCAGTACCTCGTCGTGCAGGTCGGCGACGGCCTGCTCCAGGCCGTCCCAGCCGGGGTAAAGGTTGTCCATGTGCAGGACCTGTGCACTCGGGAGGCGCTCGGCCAGCGCAGCGGCGAAGTCGGTCTTACCAGCGCCGCTGGGTCCGTCGACTGCGATGACTTTCGTTTCACCGCAACGCTTCTGGGCGCTGTTGATGGTCAGCAGTGCCGTGGCGATCGCCTCGTCCGGCGCCGTGATGTGCATGTCTGGACTGTAGAGCGCCCATGCCCCGGGGTGACGATCGGTAGGCTCGGCGGGTGAGTGTCGCGATACGGGTCATCCCCTGCCTTGATGTTGACGCCGGCCGAGTGGTCAAGGGGGTCAACTTCGAGAACCTGCGTGATGCCGGTGATCCTGTCGAGCTGGCCAAACGCTACGACGAGCAGGGTGCCGACGAACTGACCTTTCTTGACGTCACCGCCAGCAGCGGCAACCGCGAGACGACCTACGACGTGGTTCGCCGGACCGCTGAGCAGGTCTTCATCCCGCTGACCGTCGGCGGGGGCGTGCGCGAGGTTGACGACGTGGACCGTCTGTTGCGCGCCGGGGCCGACAAGGTGGGGGTCAACACCGCAGCGATCTCCCGCCCGGGACTGATCGCTGACATCGCGGATCGCTTCGGCTCTCAGATCCTGGTGCTGTCGGCTGATGTCCGGCGTCGCCGCGACACATCGGGTCTGGCCACGGGCGAGTACGAGGTGACCACCCACGGCGGCCGTCAGGGGACAGGTCTGGACGCGATCGCGTGGTGCGCGCGGGCGGCCGAGCTGGGCGCGGGGGAGATCCTGCTCAACTCGATGGACGCCGACGGCACCAAGGATGGCTTCGACCTGGAGCTGATCGAGGCCGTCCGGCGAGAGGTCAGCGTGCCCTTGATCGCCAGCGGTGGAGCGGGCGCTGTCACCGACTTTCCTCCTGCTGTGGACGCAGGGGCCGACGCCGTGCTCGCGGCCAGCGTCTTTCACTTCGGCGAGCTCACCATCGGCCAGGTGAAGGACGCCCTGCGCAGCCACGGGCTGCCCGTCCGCTGAGCGCGGTTCTCGCTCATACTGCCGAGGTTTGTGGGTCAGAAGCACGCACGCTGCCTAGGTTTGTGGGTCAGAAGCACGCACGCTGCCTAGGTTTGTGGGTCAGAAGCACGCACGCTGCCTAGGTTCAGATGAAGCAGGTAAGAACACAGCCGAGGTTTGCGGGTCAGAGCGCGGTGAGGGCTTCCTCGGAGCCGGATACGTCGACCTGGGCGACGCTTCGCCGTCCGAAGGAGTAGAGCAGCAGCTCGCCGGGCGTGCCTGTGATCATGACCGTGCCGAGATCGGTTGTGGCGTGGACCTGGCGTTCGCCATACGAGGGAGCCACCAGCTGGACACCCACCCGGGCGCGGGCGAGCTGCAGCCGGGCGACCCTGGAGACGATGCCCCACAGTGCCGTCTCGAGATCGCCGGGAAGCTCGCGGGCGCTCCAGTCCGGGCCGCCGCGGAGCACGTCCTCGTGGTGGACGAAGAACTCGGCGGTGTTCATGGCCTCGTCCACCGGCCCCAGCGAAGCCGGCGACCAGGCCGGGGGACCTGTACGGACCTCGTGGATCAGCCGCGGCCAGTCCCACGCTGCATACCCGTTCTGCACCTTCTCCAGGCGGCCGGCCATCACGGGCAACAAGATGCCCGCGGCGACATCGGGCCGACGCTCGCGCACGACGAGGTGGGCCGCGAGATCACGGGTCAGCCACGGCGAGCACAACGTCGGCGCATCAGGACCAACGCGCTCGAAGGTGTCACACAGGCCTTGGCGCTCACTGCTGGCGAACCGAGTCATGTCGCCATCCTCACACTGTGGCTTCTTGGTCGTGATGCGGGAGGACCCCTTGACGGCTCAGGGTGCCTCGACGATCGAGACGCCGAGCAGCACGACGGCCAACGCGCTGACCAGCCCGACGGTTGCCCAGACGCCTTTGAGGGCAGGGTTCTTGACGAAGGTGTGCAGCGCGGCGCCGACGCCGGACAGCACGACGAACACCATCTTGACCATCAGGGTGGTCTGGTAGGCATCGCTCATATCGCCGGCTTGGGCGAGCAGCCCGGCACCCGTCCCGATGAGCACTGCGAACGCCGGCCAGGCTACCCAGGCATAGGCGCGCGCCGCCGGGGCGATTGCAGCCGGAGCCGCTTGGCGCAGCGGGCCCACGAGCGCTTGGAGGACGATCTGGCCGCCCACCCAGATGGTCGCCGCAAGCACGTGCAGGGTGAGTAGGACTACGTCGAAGTCAATTGTCAGCACTCTCGTATCCAACACTGGTGGATCTGGTGCGTTCGCCCAGGGGTTTGCACGGCAGAATGTCCAGGGTGACCCCGACACCCTCGCAGTCCGCCCTCCACGCCGAGGTCGCCGCGCGTCTGAAACGTAACGGCGACGGCCTCGTGTGTACCGTCGTGCAGCAGCACGACAGCGGTGAGGTGCTCATGGTCGGCTGGATGGACGACGAGGCGCTTCATCGGACGCTGACGTCGGGACGGGTGACGTTCTGGTCCCGCAGCCGCGGTGAGTACTGGCGCAAGGGCGACACATCGGGCCACGCGCAGTACGTCAAGACTGTCGCGCTGGACTGCGACGGTGACGCACTGCTCGTCCGTGTCGACCAGATCGGCGCGGCCTGTCATACCGGCGCACGCACCTGCTTCGACGAGCACGATCTGAGCGCGGTTGAGGGAAGTCCCGAAGTTCAGGGACATTCAAGAAGTGAGCCAACCCCGGATGACTGAGCCTGCCCAGACCGACGACACGGCCAGCAGCATGCCCAGCCTCCGGTATGGCGTGACGTGGCCTCCGCTGGACACGTTCACCGATCTGGCCCGCACCCGTCGGGTCATCCCGGTGGTGCGCAGGCTGCTCGCCGATGCAGAGACGCCGGTGGGCGTCTACCGCAAGCTCGCCAAGAACGCACCGGGCACCTTCCTGCTGGAGTCCGCCGAGCACGGGGGCGTGTGGTCGCGCTACTCCATCGTGGGCGCTGCGTGCAGTGCCGTGCTGACCGAGAAAGACGGCCTCACGTACTGGATCGGTGACCCTCCGGTAGGAGTCCCCACAGGCGGCAACCCGCTGGAGGCGCTACGTGACACCGTCGCTGCGCTCTCGACCGAGCCGATCCCAGGTCTGCCACCGTTGACCGGTGGCATGGTCGGGGCCATCACCTATGACGCCGTGCGTCGCTGGGAGCGGGTCCCCGACACCACGGCTGACGAGCTGCACCTGCCTGAGCTCTGCATGATGCTGGCCACGGATCTGGCGATCCTGGACCACGCCGACGGATCCCTGCTGCTGGTCGCGAACGCCGTCAACTACGACGCGACCGACGAGCGGGTGGAGGACGCCTGGGGCGACGCGGTCAGCCGGCTGGACCGGATGACCGCCGACCTGGCTGTCGCGGCTCCCAGCACGGTGGCGGTCATCGAGCCGACCTCGCCGCAGGCGTACAGCAGCCACACCCCTGAGCAGTTCTGCGCCATGGTCGAGGCCGGCAAGGAGGCCATTCGCGATGGCGAGGTCTTCCAGGTCGTGCTCTCGCAGCGGTTCGCGATGGACTGCCCCGCCGACGCGCTCGATGTCTATCGTGTCCTTCGCGCGTCGAACCCCAGCCCATACATGTACCTCCTGCGGCTCCCGGCACCCGACGGCACGACATACGACGTCGTGGGGTCGAGTCCCGAGGCTCTTGTCAAGGTGACCGGCCGCCGGGCGATCACCCACCCCATCGCGGGTTCGAGGCCGCGAGGTGCCACGCCCGAGGCGGACGTCGCCAACGGCGAGGACCTGCTGGCCGACGCCAAGGAGCGTTCCGAGCACGTCATGCTCGTCGACCTCTCGCGAAACGACCTTCAGCGG
>Ga0209745_1000805_pt1 | contig 18938 bp, 18 predicted proteins | sample BarGraNGADG00312_FD_184495 | JGI IMG/M metagenome (GOLD analysis project Ga0209745, IMG submission 184495) | Arctic peat soil microbial communities from Barrow, Alaska - Barrow Graham LP Ref core NGADG0004-312 (SPAdes) (version 2) | ecosystem: Environmental > Terrestrial > Soil > Wetlands > Peat...
GCGAGTGCCGGGGACGGTTGGAGCCTCGTGCACTACAGCGCGAACAAGGCTTCGGAGCCGTTCGCGGTCGGCCCGCAGGTCCTCGACCTCGTGAGCCCGGATGGCGCGGTGTACGAGGTGCGCAACCTCGGGAACGGCGAACAGTTCCGCGTCGCGGACTGGGCACCCGGCTCGTCCCGGGCGCTCATCCTGCGCGGCCTGAGCAAGGGGCGAGACGGCTTCGGCACCGTGCAGGTGCTCGATCTCGAGACCGGCGCAACAGTGGGCAGCTTCACCCTCCCGGCCGGCGTCGGGACGCACGCCGCCTCGTTCACCCGGCCCACCGGCCAGAACATCGTCGTCTCGGCCTCGGGTGGCGCGAATGGTTGGCTGAAGCGGTACTCGCCTACCGGGAAGGAGCTGGCGACCCTGTTGAGCGAGACCGATCCCAGTCTGCCGCCGGACGGCATCATCAACTTCTCGCCCTCCTGGCTGTACAGCCAAGACGGGACCTACGCCGTCGTCAGCCACAAGGGCCTGTGGCGAATCTCCTCGGACGGTTCCACCAAGACGGCGATCCCTCTCCCGTCGGGCACGCTGACGTGCACGCCCGTCCGCTGGTGGGACGCTGCGCGGGTACTGACCCGCTGCGACGACGACCTCGGCCCCAATCCGGCTGATCCCTCCACCCGGCGCACGAGCAGCAACATGTGGCTCCTGCCGGTGACCGGCGGGGCGCCGACTCGCCTGAGTTCGTACGTCTCGAAGCAGGTCGTGGACTTCGGCATCACCGACGCCTGGGACGTGGCGGGAACCCGCTTCGCGCAATGGACGGGCGACTGCGGGGCCGCCTCCTTCGGAACCCTGACCGCGAGTGGCACGTACGCCGTGCTCACGAACGGCATCGTGGCGGTGGGTCATCGGGGCGCGACCTTCGTCGCCGAGCAGTGGGCGAGCTGCGGCGACCCGGGAAGCGCGCTGGTCTTGGTGAACGGCACGAATGGCGCGATCCGCACAGTCTTGCCGCGGGTGGGCGACGCCGAGGGCGTCCAGCAGGTCATCACGCGCTAGTCGCACGGCACCGGGCGCGGTGCGCTCTCGTTCGAACAATGCCTCAGCGGGCTTGCCAGTGCCTCGCAACGGAGCACCCGCTGCGCCGAGACCGCTGCACGCTGGCCTCTCGTAACGCCGCCGCGATGCCAGACTGACCGCGTGCCCACGACCGACGCGCTGCTCGAGGCTCTGCTCTCCGGCGGAGTGCGTCGAGGCGAGCGGCTGACGCACGTCGAGCACCTCGGGCCGCGGGCGGGGGCGACGGCGCCGTGGCCTACCTGGGCGGACGCAGACCTCGTCAACGGCTACCGCGCGCTCGGTGTCGAGCTCCCGTGGACGCATCAGGTGGAGGCCGCCGATGCCGCCTGGTCCGGTCGGCACACCGTGCTCGCCACCTCCACCGGTTCCGGGAAGTCGCTCGCGTTCTGGCTGCCCGCTCTCACCGCGGTCCGCGCTGACATCGCGGGCGCCGTGCTCGACCCGGGCCGGATCGAGTCCGCGCGCCGACGCGGCTCGGTCCTCTACCTGTGCCCGACCAAGGCCCTCGCCGCGGACCAGCTGACCTCCGTGTCCCGGCTGCTCGACGCCGCCCTGTCGCGCGACGTCCGGGTCGCGACCTGCGACGGCGACACCCCGTTCACCGAGCGGCTCTGGGTCCAGGAGCATGCGGACGTCGTGCTGAGCAACCCGGACTTCCTGCACTTCTCCCTGCTGCCCAACCACCGCCGCTGGGTCCGGCTACTCCGTTCGCTGCGGTACGTCGTCGTCGACGAGTGCCACGCGTTCCGGGGCGTGTTCGGAGCGCACGTCGCCGCGGTGCTGCGGCGGCTCCGACGGCTCGCCACGGTGTACGGGGCGAACCCGGTGTTCCTGCTCGCCTCGGCCACCACCGGCGAGCCCGCGACCAGCGCGGCGCGGCTCCTCGGCGTCAGCATCGACGAGATCGTCGCCGTGACCGACGACGCCTCGCCAGCGGGCCGCCGAACGTTCGCGCTCTGGGAGCCGCCACCGCTGCCCGGCGCCGCCTGGCGGGGCGACGCGTCGGCGGGCGACGAGGCGGACGAGTGGGCGCTGCCGGTCGAGCCGACGACGCCGGAGGACGTGGTCCGGCGGAGCGCGACCGCTGAGGTCGCGGACCTGCTGACCGATCTCACCGTGGCCGGTGCGCGGTCGCTCGCCTTCGCGCGGTCGCGCCGCAGCGCGGAGTCCATCGCCTCGAACACGCGCCGGCTGCTCGCCGAGGTCGACGGCTCGCTCGTCGACCAGGTTGCCGCGTACCGCGCGGGCTACCTGCCGGAGGAGCGTCGTGCGCTCGAGAGCGCGATCCGGGACGGCCGCCTGCACGCGCTCGCGACGACGAGCGCCCTCGAGCTGGGCGTGGACATCTCCGGACTGGACGCCGTGCTGATGGCCGGCTGGCCCGGGACGCGCGTCTCGTTCTGGCAGCAGGCGGGCCGCGCCGGGCGCGCCGGGGCGGACGGGCTCGTCGTGCTCGTCGCGCGCGGTGACCCGCTCGACTCGTACCTGATCCATCACGCCAGGGCCATCTTCAGCGCGGGGATCGAGGCGACGGTGTTCGACCCCGGAAACCCCTACGTGCTCGCTCCGCACCTGTGCGCCGCGGCGTCCGAGCACCCGATCACCGCCCCCGATCTAGAGCTGTTCGGTCCGGGCACCGAGGCGCTGCTCGAGGAGCTCGTCCGACGGGGCGCGCTGCGACGCCGGCCATCCGGCTGGTACTGGACCCACCCGGAGTCCGCGACCCGGCTCACCGACCTGCGCGGCACCGGCGGGCGACCGGTCCGGGTCATCGAAGCGAGCACCGGGCGGGTGCTGGGGACAGTCGATCCTGGGGCCGCGGACACCACCGTGCATACCGGCGCCGTCTACGTCCACCAGGGCGTGACGTTCGTGGTGCAGAGCCTCGACCTCGACGAGTCCGTGGCGTTCGCGGAGGAGAAGGTCGTCGACTACGGCACCTGGGCGCGCTGGATCACGTCGGTCGAGATCCGCGAGACCCGGCAGACCCGGCAGTGGGGCCCGATCACCTGGGGGTACGGACTGGTCGACGTCACCACCCAGGTGCTGAGCTTCCGGCGACGGCGGTTGCGCGACTTCGCCGACATGGGCGGCGAGGAGCTGAACCTCCCGGCGCGCACGCTCACGACGGCGTCGGTGTGGTGGACCGCACCGGCCGACGTGCTCGCGGCAGCCGGGGTCGACCCGGGCGAGGCACCCGGCGCGCTGCATGCCGCCGAGCACGCGTCGATCGGGCTGCTGCCCCTTCTCGCGACCTGCGACCGCTGGGACCTCGGCGGCGTCTCGACCGCGCTGCACGCTGACACCGAGTGCGCGACGGTCTTCGTGCACGACGCCTTCCCGGGCGGCGCCGGGTTCGCCGAACGGGGGTACGAGCTCGGCGCGGAGTGGCTGCGCGCGACCCGCGATGCCATTTCGGACTGCTCGTGCGCCACCGGCTGCCCGTCCTGCGTCCAGTCGCCGAAGTGTGGGAACAGCAACAACCCGCTCGACAAGGCCGCCGCCGTGCGGCTGCTGGACGCCGTGCTGGGTCACGCCCCGAAGTAGAGCCAGGGCTCACGGACGCGGACCGGCGCGCGCCTGGGCGCGCGCCACACCCCAGCCGGCGACCGGGCGGGATGTCGCCACGTCGATCATCCGGACGCCGACCCTTCGGCAGGACTCGAGGTGTGCCTCGTTCCGCCGGGCCGCCGCGGCCGCGAGGGCACAGGCCTCACGCACTCCCTCGGCCGGCCCGACGCCGCGGAGCTCGGCCTGGGCGAGCGACTGGGCAGCCGCAAGCGCGGCCAGGTCGGCGGCACTCTGCGCAGCTCCGCGCGCCGCGATCGCGCCCGCGAGCGCACTCAGGGCGAGCACGAGCAGCAGGGTCCCGGCGGCGATGGCGAGGCCAAGCACCGTCGCGCTTCCGTGCTCTCGGTGGTGCAACGCGCTGCCCGTGTCGGGGCCACGCAACGCACCCCGCCGCGTCATGGCTCGACCCACGCAGTGGCGGAGGCCTCGGCCGTGAGGCCCGCGCGGGCCAACCACGAGCCGGCGATCGTACGCCGGACGATGACCCGGACCCACGGGGCCTCGTGCACGACGCTCACCTTCGCGCCCGGACCGGCGACCCGCGTCGCGCGAGCCGACACGACGCTGTCCGCCTCACCGAGAGCGGCGGAGCGCGCACCCACCCGGGCGCCATCGGCGCACCGAAACTGGGCAAGGGATGCGGAGCCGAGCACCAGCACGGCCGCCATGATCAGCGCGAGCGCCGGGAGCATGACCGCGAACTCGACGGTCACGCTGCCCCGATCAGCTGACCTCACAGCGTCAGGGCGCCGCGGATCAGGCCGAGGAGCAGACCGCGGACCTCGGGGCTGCGCAGGATCACGACCAGCAACCCGGCGAGGCCCGCCGCGGCCACGGTCACGATCGCGTACTCGGCGGTTGCCATCCCGGCATCCCGCCGATCCGCGTGTGCGCGCCGCACTCGGCGCGCCATCCCACGCACTCGCTCCATCGGTGCCTCCTTCTGGTCGTCATGACCTCGTTTCCCACCTGCGCCGTCGGCGCCGACCTAGGCGCGCCGCGAAGACAAGTTGTGCGGCCTACCGTCACCCACCTGACGCCCCGAACGCCGACGCGTTGCCGAGAAGCGTGCGGCGAGGGAGATCGCTGAGGCTGTGGACGTCCGGCCGCAGCGCCACCCGGTCGGCCGCGCCGGCACCGGTCCGTCACGCCAGGCCACGACCGAGCGAGATCAGCACCGGCACGAGGCCGAGCAGGACGAAGGCGGGCAGGTGGCAGAGTCCGAGCGGAATCACCAGCCGCGCACCGAGCCGTGCGGCAGCCTCACGCACGGCGCGTTTGCGCGCCCGGCGCAGCTGGTCGGACGCGGCGCGGAGCACACCCGCAGGGCTCGCACCCGAGAGCCAGACCCGGCCGAGTGCCTCGCGCAGGGGATGGAGTCGGGGCGGGCAACTCCGCCACGCCTCCGCCCAGGAGGCGCCCAGGCACAACGCCGCCCCGGCCGAGCGAAGCGCGCGCCCGTCGGATCCGCCGACGGCGTGGCCCACGGCGTCCAGCGCACGCGGCACCGGGACGCCGGCGACGAGAGCGATGGCGACGAGATCGAACAGGACGGCCAGGTCGACCCGCAGCGGGTCAGGCTCCCGCGCGGGCCCCGGTCGCGCGACGGGCGCGACGGCCGTCCCCACCGAGGGCGATCGCGCCGCCGAGGACGCACCCACCACCCACGGCGCTCGAGGCACCCGACGCCAGGACACCCACGGCGCACTGCCGACCGCGACGAGCACGCCGAGCAGAGCGGCGCTGGTCACGGATCATCACCGGCGCGCTCGGCGAAGCGGACCAGCCGACCGGTGACCGCGCGGCCCAACAGGTGGCAGCCGAGACCGGCGAGCATCACCGTGGAGCCGATTCCCCCGTCAGCGAGCACGCCGATCGGGTCCGCACCGATCGCCGCGCCCAGGACGAGTCCCGCGATGGGCAACCAGGTCAGGACCCGGGCGCTCGCCCGCGGCCCGGCGAGCGCGGCGGAACGTTCCGAGGCCAGCTCCTCCTCGGCCTCGAGCGTGCCCTGCAGCCGCGCGAGCGCCTCGGCCACGGGAGCGCCGACGTCGGCCGAGAGCCTGCCCACGGCGATGATCGCGTCCGCCGCCCGCGCGTCGCGCGGACCAGCGACGAGGTGATCGAGCGACGCGCGGGACGGCGAAGCCGCGAGGGTCGTCGGTACCCCGGCGGCCTCGCGCCACGCCCGCCCGGGTGAGTGACCCGCGCCCAGCAGCGCCAGGACGTGGGCGAGCACCGCGATCATGACCCCGGATTCGCGCTTCCGGCGACGGCGCGGTCGCGGCACGATGCGACCAGCCCCGGACCGCGCGCGGACCCGGGCGATCCCGACCCGATCCCGCCCGACCGAGGCAGGCGTGCGCTCGGGAAACGAGCCCGGCGGTCGCCGCCGGGGTCCGGCGAGGCTGAGCACGGCGAGGCCGAGGAAGACGCCGAGAGCGAGGCTCACCGTCGCCTCAGATCGCGGCGGCCGGTACGGCCTGCACCGGTCCCGGCGGGATCCCGGCGGAGGCCCCGGCCCGGGCTCCGGTGGGCACGACGCCGCGCAGCTCGAGGCTCGACAACCCGAGCCGGGCGGCAAGGTCGGGCCAACCGGGGCCGAGCTCGACGAGGCCGCGCGGGTCCACGCGCACGGCGCTCGCCATCGTCAGCGTCCCGTCGGCGCCCCGTCGGACCAGCGCAAGCTCGGCGAGGTAGCGCAGCGCCCCGGCGCGCCGTAGGTGCAGCACGGCGTCGATCGCGCTCGCCACCTGTGCGGCCACAACGTCCCGCGACATGCCCGCGAGGGCGCCGAGCGCCTCGAACCGCGCCGGGACGTCCGCGGCGGTGTTGGCGTGCACCGTGACGCAGCCGCCCTCATGCCCGGTGTTCAGCGCGCCGAGGACGTCCCGCACCTCGGGACCGCGGCACTCACCGAGCACGAGCCGATCGGGCCGCATCCGCAGCGCGTGCCGCACCAGGGTGGTCAGCTCGACCTCCCCGGCACCCTCCACGTTCGCCCGGCGCGGCACCAGGTGAACGACGTGCGGATGCGTGGGGTTGAGCTCCGCGGCCTCCTCGATGCACACGATCCGCTCGGTCGGTGGCACGAGCGAGAGCAGCGTGGAGAGGATCGTGGTCTTTCCCGACCCGGTCGCCCCGGAGACCGCCAGGCTCGCGCGGGCGGCGATCAGCGCGCGGAGCACGGGCGCCAACGCGGGGGCGATGGTCCCACACGTCACCAGCTCCTCCAGGGTGAACGCCCGAGGCCTGGGCACCCGCAAAGAGATCAGTGCGCACTCCCCGGAGAGCGGCGGCAGGACGGCGTGCAGCCGGGTGCCGTCCGGGAGCCGCGCATCGGCGAGCGGGCTCGCCTCGTCGAGGCGCTGCCCACCGATCGCGGCCAGCCGCACCGCGAGCGCGCGCACCGAGTCCGCGTCACCGAGGTCGAGCGGGCACAGGCTTAGGCCGAGGCCCCGGTCCACCCATACCTCGCGCGGGCCGTTGACCAGCACGTCGGTGACCTCGGGGTCCTCCACGAGGTGCTGCAGCGGTCCCGCACCCAAGACGTCGGCGCGCACGGCGCGGACGACCTCGACGAGCGCGCGGGAACCGAGGACGGTGCCGCACTCACGCACCGCGGCCTCCACCTCGTCCGACGTCGGCGGGCCCGGGCCGCTCGCGAGTCGCTCACGCACCCGCGCCAGGACGTCCCCGGACACGGTCGCCGGCCCAGACCTCACCGCCTCCATCCGCCCAGCCCACCCTCGGTCGGCCGAACGACCACCGCGTCACCGGGTGCCTCCGGGGCAAGTTCCTCGACGCCGAGCCAGAGCTCGGCGGCGACCTTGCGCAGACGCTGCCGGCGCGCGATCAGCGGCCCGAAGCCCCGTTCGACGGACTCCCCGATGGCGCGATCGGCCCGCAGCGCGGCGCTGAGGGGGCGGTCCAACGCCGCGGCCACTTCGACCGGCGCGAGGCGACCCGACGCCGCCGGCCCGGCGACCACCCAGACGACTGCCACCTCGCGCAGCGGGCCGCCAAGAATGGCGTGAGCGCCGGCCACCCCCGCGACGTCACACGGCACGAGCAGGACGACGACAGTGCACAGGCCGAGGACCTGAACCTCGCGCGCGGCAGCGGCGCGCGGCAGGTCCACCACCACGTTCGCGCCGCCGGCGCCCAGCCCGCGGAGCACGTCGACGACCACCTCACCCGAGGGCGCCTCCGGACGCCGATGATCGCCGCTGAGCACGCTCACCCGCTCCCAGGTCGGCAGGAGCGGCACGACGTCGTCCGCGGCCACCTGTCCACGCGCGGCACCGAGGTCGGGCCACCGGAGCCCGCCGTCGTTCTCGATGCCGAGCAGGACGTCGAGCCCGCCGCCGCCGAGGTCCAGGTCCACCAGCACCGACTGACGCGCGCGGGCACTTTCCGCGGCGAGCGCAGCGGCCAGGCACGAGGCGCCTGCCCCGCCGCGGGCACCCATGACACCGATTGTTCGACCCGTCGACACCACACGCCTCCCTGCCCGTCGCCTTGGTACGGAATCGTGACGAGTGGCGGGAATGCGCGTGGTGCGTTCGGACTTGATCACAGCGACGCGCCGCCCGATAAGTAACTGTGGAAGGTCAGAGCAGCCCGTTAGGCTCGTGACGAGGGGTAGGAGGGGCGATGACGGACGAATCGACACCGCACACCACCACGCACGCCGGAACAGCCGTTGCCATGCGTGCCGCCACCCATGCCGCTGCCTTCTTCGACCTGGACAAGACGATCATCGCGACGTCATCCGCGACGGTGTTCGCCAGGCCCTTCCTGTCCGGCGGCCTGATCACCCGGCGAGACGTCCTACGCACGGCGTACGCCCAGTTCGTCTACCTCGTCGGCGGCGCCGACGCCGACCAGACCGAGCGGATGCGCGCCCACCTGTCGGCGCTCGCAGCGGGCTGGGACGTCGCCCAGGTCTCGCAGATCGTCAACGAGACGCTGCACGAGCACATCGACCCGGTCGTGTATGCGGAGGCTCTCGCGCTGATCGCCGAGCACCACGAGGCCGGTCGCGACGTCATCGTCGTCTCGGCCTCCGGCTCGGAGGTCGTCGAGCCGATCGCACAGCTGCTCGGCGCCGACCACGTCATCGCGACCCGGATGGCCGTCGAGGACGGCAAGTACACCGGCGAGATCGACTTCTACGCCTACGGCAACAACAAGGCGGTGGCGATCCGCGAGCTCGCCGAGCAGCAGCGCTACGACCTCTCCGCGAGCTACGCCTACTCGGACTCGATCACGGACGCGCCGATGCTCGGCACCGTCGGGCACGGTTACGCGGTCAACCCGGACCGCGGTCTGCGGCGCCTCGCCGCGCAGGAGGGCTGGGGCATCCTCACCTTCCGGCGCCCGATCTCGCTGGGCAGCCAGTTCGCCCCTGCGGCCCCCGCCCTCACGGTCGGTGGAGCAGCGCTCGCGATCGGCGGTGCGGCCCTGGTTTGGCGCGCCGTGCGCCGTCGCAGGCTCCAGGCCTGACGACCACGGCTGGCGCACCGAACCCGCCAGCACGGCCAGCGGTGCGCTCAACCTAGGCTGCCACCCGAACCGCGCCGAACGCGATGCGGCCCTCGGCTCTCGACGCGCGGCGCGCCGAAACGTGGGCGTCGCGGTTCGGTCGGCTCAGTGCCGCGCCCCACGCAGGTATTGGGGCTGCCAGCCGGCCTCGGCCACCGGTACCCCGAGCTCGTGCGCGACGCGCAACGGCCAACGTGGTTCGCGCAGCGCGACCCGGCCGACCAGCACCGCGTCGGCCGCGCCGTCGACCAGGATCTGCTCGGCCTGCTCGGCCGTGGTGATCAGCCCGACCGCGGACACCGGCACCTGTGCGCCGGCCCGCACCGCGCGGGCCGCCGGCACCTGGTACCCCGGCCCGATCGGGACCTGCGCCGGCACGTTCCCCGCGGTCGAGACGTCCACCAGATCGACGCCGTGTGCGGAGAGCTCCCGGGCCACCGCGACGGTCTCCTCGAGTGTCAGGCCACCGTCGGTCCAGTCGGTGGCCGAGACCCGGACGAACAGCGGGCGCTCAGCGGGCCAGACCGCCCGCACCGCGTCGACCACCTCGATCAGGAGCCGTGACCGGTTCTCCAGCGCGCCACCGTAGGAGTCGGTGCGCAGGTTGGACAGTGGCGAGAGGAACTGGTGCAGCAGGTACCCATGTGCCGCATGGATCTCCACGACGTCGAAACCGGCCGCGAGCGCCCGGGTCGCCGCCGCCGCGAAATCCCGGGGGATCTGCGCGATCTGGGTTGGCGTCAGCTCGACCGGGACGGCGTACCCGGGGAAGGCCAGCGCCGAGGGCGCCAGCGTCGTCCACCCGCCGTCGTCGGGCGAGATGCTGCCGGTGACCGGTGACCACGGCCGGAAGGTCGAGGCCTTGCGTCCTGCGTGTGCGAGCTGCACACCTGCCAGCGTTCCGCAGGCGTGGATCGCGTCGGTGATCCGGCGCCATCCGGCCGCCTGGATGTCGTTCCACAAGCCGGTGTCCTGCGGGGTGATCCGCCCCACCGGCACAACAGCCGTCGCCTCGGACATGACCAGGCCGAAACCGCCCGCCGCGAAGCCGCCCAGATGCACCAAGTGCCAGTCACCCGGCACGCCGTCGGCGGCCGAGTACTGACACATGGGGGTAAGCCAGATGCGGTTCGCGAAGGTGGTACCGCGCAGGGTCAGCGGCTCGAAGAGGTGCGTCACGCTGACCGCAACCACGCGCCTGGTCGGTGGATTCCCGACCGGACCGATCGAAGCGGTGGACTACCGGACCTCCGCGGCCGACCGGCCGACGTCGTGGCGCCCACGTGCGCCCGGGTATGAAGAAGCCGAGGGGCCCTGGTCGAGCGTTGAGGGGGGACTCGGTCCAGGGCCCCTCGGCTCGCTCTGTGGTGCGTCACCCGCTGAACAGGGCGGACGCCTTGAGAACCGTCTGCCAGACGCCGTAGGTCAGGCCCGCGATCACCACGACCCAGCGGGCCACTGCGAGCCGGTTCGAGACCGAAGCGGCCACGAGGTTCTTCTCGATGTCGGTCACCTTGGCCATCACACTCCCTCCGTTCCGCCGGTCGACGCGCCTTCGGTCACGATCTCACGCAACGGCACCGTGGTGTTCCGCGACATCCCGACGCAGAGGACGCAGACCATCACGATCAGCGACGGGGTGTACAACGCCGCGCCCTTGGCCCCGGCCGCCTCGCGCGAGTCGAGGATGCCGTTGACGATCAGCGGTCCGGCGACGCCGGCTGCCGACCACGCGGTCAGCAGACGACCGTGGATGGCGCCCCGAAGAGCGCGAGCACCGAGTAGGCGACCCCACCGATACCGAGGTAGGTCACGTACGGGTACTTGCGGCCGATGACGTCGGACAGCGACGACCAGCCGAAGCGACCGGCCATGTTGGCCAACGACAGCACCCCGACGAACCCGGCCGCGCTCGCGTGCGTGACGCTCGAGAAGAAGCCGCGGATCATCGGAGAGGCGTTCTCCAGGGTGTCGATGCCGACGGTCATGTTGGTGAACAGCACCGTCCAGAGCAGCCAGAACTGCGGCGTCCGGATCGCGCTCTTCGCGCTGACGTTGCCGCCAGTCGAGAGCGACCGCGCGCTCACCTTCGGCGGGTAGCCGGCCGGCTTCCAGCCCGGCCGGGGCACCTGCACGGCGGCGACACCGAGCACGACGTCGCGACCACCCTGCGCGCGCACGTCGCGAAGGAGATCGGTGGGATCGCGAAGCCGCAGACCATCCTCGTGGTGGCCGAGCTGCCGAAGAGCCGCTCGGGCAAGATCATGCGGCGGCTGCTGCGCGACGTCGCCGAGAACCGGACGGTCGGTGACGTGACGACGCTCGCGGACACCTCGGTGATGGACCAGATCACGATCGGGCTCCGCGCCGGGACCGAGCCCGAGGAGTAGGGAGCCACCAGCGGGGCCGGGACCGACGCGACCGACGGGACCGACGCGGCCGACGGGACCGACGCGCGAGCGGATCAGGCGCGCATCCGCTCCGGGCGGTTCAGGAGCGACCGAGGAACCGGCCGATCACCGGGATCTCGGTGGCGCCCTCGGCGTCGGCCACCGCCAAGCCTTGGGCCGCGAGGTACTCGACCGAGTCGAGCACCACGTACCGCGGGAACCACGACGGGTCGAACTTCGCGTTGAACCGCCATAGGGACTCCACCTGCGCGCGCCCCGACATCCGTTGCACCGCCGCTCGCGAGGCTCTCGCGACCGCTGACTGGCGATCCCCCGCGACCACGCTGCGCAGCACCGCGAAGTTGAGGCTCAGGGCCCGGCCGCCCGTCGATGCGACGTGCTGGATCGTCTCGATGATCGCGAAGTCCATCAACCCGTTCGGGAGCTGCTCGTCGCGGTTGTGCCGCATGACATCGAGCGACCATCCCTCCAGGTCAGGCGCCGGCGCCCACTGGATGAAGGCCTGCGGAGCGCCCTGCCTGTCCCGGATCACGGTCAGCATCAGCTCGCGGTCCGCCGGGTCGAAGAGCCGGGACAGCGTCATCGAAAAGCCGCGCTCGGCCTCGCCGCGCCGGCTCGCGGCCGCGATCCGCTCGAGCGCCGCGCGGGTGGGGCCGTCGAGCCCGGCGACGTCGAGGAACTCGGCGGTCAAGCCCGCGCGCTGCACCCGGCCGTGCGCCCCACGCAGGCTCTTCTTCGCGCGCCCGTCGAGGCTGAACTCACGGCAGTCCACGATCGCTTCGTCCCCCGCGTACACCGCGCGCAGCCCACTGGCCTCGTAGACCGGCAGCCAGTCGTCGGCCGCGCCCACCACCGCGACCGACCAACCATGGCTCTCCGCCTCGCGCATGAAGTCGTCCCAGACCTCGACCCGCTCGGCGACCGGCCCGATCGGGTCCGGCGAGACCAGGCAGACGCCGCGCCGGACCGAGTACGCCACCAGGCTGCGCCCGGTGAAGAACCAGTCCTTGTCGTCGCGCAGCGCGAAATAGTCCAGGGTGCCGCCGCCGTCGCGGGCGATGAGCGCGCGGGCCCGCTCCCGCTCCACCAGGTGAGCCGCTCCGGTCAGATGTCGGCCGGCGCGCGGCGAGAGCAGCACCCACAACGCCGTCGCGACGAGGCCGACGCCGGTGGCCACCAGCATCGGGGTCACGAACCGACCCGCGCCGGGCAGCGGCAGCGCGCTGGCCCCACCGAGGCGGTCCGCCACGGCTCGGACGGACTCGCCGACCCGCGGATGGTGGCGCCGGTCGAGCGCCATCGTCAGCACCGTGCCGACGACTACCGAACCGGCCGCCCCGCCGACGCCGAGCAGCATCGCCCGACGGACGGCCGAGCGAGCCGGGAGCACCGGGAAGGACCTGCGCTGGGTGGCGAGCCATCCCGCTCCCGCGCCCGCAAGCACCGCCTCCTCGATGTCGAGACCCTTGGTGAGGTTCAAGAAGGCCGAGAGGACGAGCACCATCAGCGTGCCCGCCCAGGCCAACCGCTGACCTCGCCGCAGCCCTCGAGCCATCAGCAGCAGTGCGAACGACGCGAGCACCAGGGTGGTCGCCGCGACCCGCGCAACGTGGAACGGCACCAGCTCGAGGATCAGCAGGAGCCGGCTGCGCATCGGCGGGGAGATCGCGGACACGATGCCGACGACCCCCACCACCGCAACGCCAGCGGCGGCGATCGCGCGTACCCGGTCGCGACGTCGCAACTGCGCCGAGGGTGTGATCACATGGTGCAGTCTGCCGCTTCATCCGAGCGGACGGGGATCGCCCGGTCCCGGTCGCTCGTCCGGACCCGGCACGGGAGGACGGATGGATCTACCGGACCCGGTGACCACCCCGTCGCTGCCCGAGCTCGTCCGTGCCGATCTGGCTCTCGGCCGGGACTGGCTCGGTTCGTGGTGGCCCGCTGTCGGTGCCCTCGCGGTGGCCTGCGCGCTCGTCGCCGTCGCGATGCTCCGCCGACGCCGGCGGCGCCGGGCCTGGCCGTGGCTCGCCTGGACGGTGCCGACCCTCGTCGTCACCTTGATGCTGAGCCTGAACGCGCACATCGGCTACGTGCCCAACGTCTCGGCGGCCCGGTTGCTCATCGGCGACCATCGCCTCGAGTCCCACCTGGACCAGGGCACGGTCCGCGACGTGACCATCCCGGTGGCATCCGGGTTGCAGCTGCCCGAGTCCACCACCTGGATCTACCTGCCACCGGGGTACGACCCGGCGGCCGCGATCCGGTACCCCGTGGTCTACCTGATCCACGGCAGCCCGGGTGCGTCCTCGGACTGGTTCGCCGGCGGTGACGCGCCGCACACGATGGACGTGCTGATCGCGCACCACCTGGTGCGACCGATGATCGTCGTCGCACCGGACGTGAACGGGAGAAGCGAGGACGACACCGAGTGCCTGAACTCCGGGTCAGGCGGCCCGCAGGTCGAGACCTACCTGGACGACGTCGTCGTGCCCTGGGTCGATGCGAACCTGTCCACCGAGGCGGACTGGCCGCACCGGGTCATCGGTGGGATGTCCGCCGGCGGGTTCTGCGCGCTCGACCAGGGCCTGCGCCATCCGGAGCTGTTCGGCAGCATCCTCGCCCTCGAGCCGTATCAAGACCCCGGCGACGGTGGCCGCCGGATGCTCGAGACAGCGGCGGACTTCGAGGCCCACTCCCCGGGCTCGTACCTGCCGACGATGACCTTCCAGCACCCGGTGCCGACCTTCCTCGACATCGGCCAGGACGCTCGGGGTGGCGACGGGAGCGAGACGGCGAGCCTCGCCGCGAAGCTGCTGGCCCGTGGCCAGACGGTCCTGTTCCGGGCCGAACCGAACCAGGGCCACACCTGGACGTTCGCGCGAACCGGGCTGCCCTACGGGCTGGTCTTCGCCTCGGAGCACCTGCCCGACGACTCCGCGACACCCTGATGCGCGCCGGGGGACCTCTGGCGCGCGGGCCCGGCATCGTTCGTGGGAGATGATCGAGACATGAACGACTCCATCGGCGCGTTGCCTCGCGGGGTGCGCGTGGACCAGCTGCCGGGACCACTGACGCCGAACCTCGAGGCGGCCGTACGGGCCCTCGCGGCCGACGCCGAGACCGCCGACGGGGTTGTCCCGCTGTCCGAGGCCGCACTGCTCGCCCTGGGCGACCCCGACGCCGACGCCACCCACCTGCTCGCTCTGGGCGGCCCCGACGCCGGTGACCCCGGTGCCGCTGCCGCACTCGTCGGCTATGCGGGCCTCGACAGCTCCGACCCTGCCGACCCGACCCTGCACCTGGTGGTCGCACCGGCGCACCGGCGTGGGGGAATCGGGACCACCCTGCTGGCCCGGGCCCGCGACCTCGCGCCGGTGAGCGTCTGGGCACACGGCGCCCGCCCCGCGGCCCGCGCCTTCGCCGCGGCGCGCGGTCTCGCCGTCGGGCGCGAGCTGTGGGTGATGCGACGCGAGCTCGACCGGGAACCCACGCAGCCCCCGCAGGTCCCGGACGACCTCGCGATCCGCGCCTTCGTCCCGGGCCGGGACGAACCGGCGTGGCTCGCGGTCAACTCCCGCGCCTTCGTCGACCACCCCGAGCAGGGCCGGATGACCCTCCGCGACCTGGTCGCCCGCGAGCGCGAGCCGTGGTTCGACCCCCGCGGCCTGCTGCTCGCGGAACAGGCCGGGGTGCTCCTCGGCTCGGTCTGGACGAAGGTCCACCCGGCGTCGGACACCGAGCCGGCGCATGGCGAGATCTACGTGCTCGGCGTCGACCCGGCGGCCCACGGTCGCGGTCTGGGCCGGCTGCTCGCCGCACGGGGGATGGCTCACCTGCGCGAGCGCGGACTGGGTTCCGTGACGCTCTACACCGGTCCGGAGAACGCCGCCGCCGTCCACCTCTATCGGGCTCTGGGTTTCGAGATCGTCGGGACGGACCTGAAGTTCCGCTGAAGGTGTCGAAAGTTCACCGAATGATGACACCATGCCTACATGAGCCAGAACCCGGTGGGCCGTCGGCGTGCCGCCGTGACGCGCCCGGCGACGGCACCGCGCCGGTCGGGCGGCTCGCGCAGCCGGATCGCCGCGCTGCACGCCCCGGTTCCCGAGCCGGGCCCGCTCAACGCGGTCGAGGTCGCGTCCTGGGTGATCGGCACCGGGCTCCCCGAGAACCGCTTCCTCGACCGCGAGATCAGCTGGCTGGCGTTCAACCAGAGGGTGCTCGAGCTCGCCGAGGACGAGACGATCCCGCTGCTCGAGCGGGTCCGGTTCCTGGCCATCTTCGCCTCGAACCTGGACGAGTTCTTCATGGTCCGGGTGGCCGGTCTCAAGCGACGCATCGCCGCCGGCCTCGCCGTCACCTCGGCCTCCGGCCTGAGCCCGCGGCAGGTCCTGGAGAACATCGCGGACCAGGCGCACGTCCTGATGGCCCGGCACGCCCGGGTCTTCGCCGACCACGTGCAACCGGCCCTAGCCGCCGATGGCATCACCCTGGTCCGCTGGGAGCAGCTGGACGAGTCCGAGCAGGATCGCCTGCAGAAGTACTTCCGCCGGCAGATCTTCCCGGTCCTCACCCCGCTCGCCGTGGACCCGGCCCACCCGTTCCCGTACATCTCCGGGCTCTCGCTGAACCTCGCTGTCGTCGTCGTGAACCCGGCGACCGGGCGCGAGCACTTCGCCCGGGTCAAGGTGCCCCCGCTGCTGCCCCGGTTCATCGCGGTGGACGCGAAGGGCCGACCGAGCGAGCCGAGGTCCACCACCGCGGGCCCTGAGCACGGCCCGACGTCGTTCGTGCCGGTCGAGGACGTCATCGCGGTTCACCTGGATGCCTTGTTCCCGGGCATGGAGGTGAGCGAGCACCACACGTTCCGGGTGACCCGCAACGAGGAGGTCGAGGTCGAGGAGGACGACGCCGAGAACATCCTGCAGGCGATGGAGAAGGAGCTGCTGCGCCGGCGGTTCGGCCCCCCGGTGCGCCTCGAGGTCGCGGAGGACATCGCGCCGCGGATCAAGGAGCTGCTGATCCGCGAGCTCGGCGTGGAGCCGTCCGAGGTGTACGAGCTGGCCGCACCGCTCGACCTGACCGGGCTCAACCTGATCGCGGACATGGAGCGCCAGGACCTGCACTACCCGAGCTTCGTGCCGACGACGCACCGGCACCTCGCCGAGGTGGAGAGCGCGACGCCGTCGGACATCTTCGCGGCGATCCGAGAACGTGACGTGCTGCTGCACCACCCGTACGACTCCTTCTCCACCTCGGTGCAGGCATTTCTCGAGCAGGCAGCGGCCGACCCGCGCGTGCTCGCGATCAAGCAGACGCTCTATCGCACCTCCGGTGACTCCCCGATCGTGGACGCACTGATCGACGCCGCCGAGGCAGGCAAGCAGGTTCTGGCGCTGGTCGAGATCAAGGCCCGATTCGACGAGCGGGCCAACATCACCTGGGCCCGCAAGCTCGAGCAGGCCGGCGTCCACGTCGTCTACGGCCTGGTCGGCCTGAAGACGCACTGCAAGCTCTCGCTCGTCGTGCGCCAGGAGGCGGACGGCCTGCGCCGGTACTGCCACGTCGGCACCGGGAACTACCACTCGAAGACCGCCCGGCTCTACGAGGACTACGGCCTGCTCACCTGTGACCCGGACGTCGGCCAGGACCTCACCCGGTTGTTCAACCAGCTCTCCGGCTACGCGCCCAAGACGGAGTTCCGCCGCCTGCTCGTCGCGCCTCGCGAGATGCGGGCGGGTCTGATCGAGCGGATCGACCGCGAGGCCGCCGCGTCCGCCGCCGGCCGACCGGCGTGGATTCGGATCAAGGTGAACTCGATCGTCGACGAGGCCACGATCGACGCGCTGTACCGCGCCTCGCGTGCGGGCGTGCCGATCGAGATGGTGGTGCGCGGCATCTGCGCCGTGAAGCCCGGCGTGCCCGGCGTGAGCGAAAGCATCCGGATCCGGTCCATCCTCGGTCGGTACCTCGAGCACTCGCGGATCTTCGCGTTCGCGAACGACGGCGACCCGGAGGTGTTCATCGGGTCCGCGGACCTGATGCACCGCAACCTGGACCGGCGGGTGGAAACGCTCATCCGGATCGACGACCCCGAGCACATCGCCGAGCTGCTCGAGATGATCGACGTCTCGATGGCCGACGAGACCTCGTCCTGGCATCTCGACGCCGCCGGGACCTGGACCCGCCACCACCTGGACGCCACCGGTGAGCCGCTCCGGGACATCCAGCGTTCGTTCATCGCCCGCCAACGCCGGCGACCCACTCGATGACGGCGGAGCGCCGCATCACGTCCCCACGTCGTCCACCGCGAGAGGTCAGCCCGTGAGTGCCGTGCGCCGCAACCGCACGATCTTCGCGGCCGGCGCCTTGTTGTGGCGGGTGCGCAAGAACCAGCTCCAGGTCGCTCTGGTGCACCGCCCGCGGTACGAGGACTGGTCGTGGCCCAAGGGCAAGACGGAGCTCGGCGAGACGCTACCGGCTGCGGCCGTGCGTGAGGTCACCGAGGAGACCGGGCACCAGATCGTGCTCGGCGTCCCGCTGCCCGGCCTGGAATACCGGCTCGAGGAGGGTCACCTCAAGGAGGTCCACTTCTGGGCGGCGCGCCTCGCCACCGACGACGACGAACCGGCGCTCCGGGCGCGCGACGAGATCCAACCCGCCCCGCGCGAAGAGATCGACGACGTGATCTGGCTCTACGCGGCTGACGCGCACGAGCGGCTGACCCGCCGCGAGGACCGCCGACCGCTGCTGACGCTCGAGGCCATGCACGCGAAGAACCGGCTGGCCACCCGCGCCCTGGTGGTGGCCCGGCACGGCCGGGCGCGTCGCCGGATCACCTGGAGCGGAACCGAGGAGAAGCGGCCGCTGACAGAGGCCGGCCGCGCGCAGGCCAGGGCGCTGGTCCCGATCTTCTCGGCGTACGGCGTGCAGGAACTCGTCTCGAGCCCGTGGCGACGTTGCACCGAGACGTTCAAGCCGTACCAGGATGCCTCGGGTGCGACGCTCACGACCCGGCCGGCGATCACCGAGCGCTACTACCGAGAGTCACCGAAGGGAGCGGTCACTGTTGTCCGGGATCTGCTCGCGACCCACGTCGATCTCGCCATCTGCACCCATCGCCCCGTGCTGCCGGCGGTGATGACGACCCTCGCCCGCAGCGCGCGTCGCTGGACGCTCGGGAGCCTGCCGGCGACGGACCCTTACCTGGCCGCCGGCGAGGCGCTCGTGGTGCACGTGGCGGACGCCGGCAAGGGGCCGCGGATCGCGGCGATCGAGCGAGTGCTGCCCGGCGCGGCGAGCTAGATCGGTCGGACTGCGCGGTCCTCGGCGCGG
>Ga0209745_1000806_pt1 | contig 18902 bp, 19 predicted proteins | sample BarGraNGADG00312_FD_184495 | JGI IMG/M metagenome (GOLD analysis project Ga0209745, IMG submission 184495) | Arctic peat soil microbial communities from Barrow, Alaska - Barrow Graham LP Ref core NGADG0004-312 (SPAdes) (version 2) | ecosystem: Environmental > Terrestrial > Soil > Wetlands > Peat...
GACGCCTACTCGATGCCTCCTTTGACCGAGACGGTCCAGGAGGTGAGAGAGGCTTTCGCCGAGAGCACTATCCTGAAGGCCGAGATGGAAGGCCGGATCGTCGGGGTCGTCAGGGCCACCAGCAAGGATGGAACGTGCCTGATCGGGCGCCTGGCGGTCGAGCCTGACCTCCAGGACAGGGGGATCGGCACGGCTCTGCTCGCCGAAGCCGAGTCTCGCTGCGGCGACGCCCCCCGGCTGGAGCTGTTCGTCGGCTCGAGGAGCCACAAGAACATACACATCTACGAGAAGATGGGCTACAGGACCTACAAGGCCCGGGACATCCGCGACGATATAAAGCTCCTCTACATGGAGAAGCTCAGGCCGCGCTAAGAATCGAGCTTCCCGATGCTCTTCTCGAGCATCTCGTTGTAACGCTCGTTGAGGAAATAGCCCATGTCCTGGTCGAACTCGATCGCGTTCTCACGCCGGTACTGGTCCTCCGCCCGCCTGGTCATGCTGGTGAGCGCGACCGTCAGGTCGTGTATGTCATACTTGTCGTCGCCCAGGGTCTCGGCCATGGAGTCGATCAACTCCGGTATCATCATGCCGCGCTTCTTGGCCAGCAGCACTTTTATCGCGGTGAGCTCGTTCTCGCTGAGGTCGGCCACGTATCGGTCGAGCTCGCCCTGGGTCCAGGTGTCCGGCTGGGGCACCATTACGATCCAGGTCTCGGTCGACTCTATGCCGTCTATTCCCCTCACGGTGGAGAGGATGGTGTTCTGCAGCGTCTCCAGGTCCGGTCCGCGCATGACCGCCACGACGTCGACGTGCCCCGACACGCCCTCCGCCGATATCACCTGCGGCATCCCCGACAGCAGCCGCATGACCTCGTCGAGCTTTCCGGCCGCCACCTTGATGAAAACGTAAGCCTTCTTCTTCACGACTTCCCCCTTGCGTGCTATCTAGTGCTCCGTCCCACAGATACCCTGGCATTCGAGCGCCGCTGCTTCCACGCCTGCTTCGTTCCGCTCCCTTGGAGTACTCAGTGAGTACGACTCGGTCGCGCGCCTTGCCGGCGCGGCGAGGAGACGCTCTCGGTGCTTCAAGCTCCCTGTGGGACGGAACACTAGAGCTTCGAGACGTCGATCTTTGCCGCGAGCTCGTCCCTGAGCACTCGCTTCAGTACCTTCAAAGTCATCCCGTAGGGCATCTGCGAGCGGACCTCCACGTATCGCGGCGCTTTGTACTGCGCGATGTTCTCGCGGCACCAGGCCATCAGTTCCGAATCGGTCAGCTCGGCGCCGGCGACGGTCGTGCACACCGCCGCCACGATCTCCACCTTCGTCGGGTGGGGTATGCCTACCACAGCCACCTCATCCACCGCGGGGTGGCTGCGGATCTCCTCCTCCACTTCTTTGGAGAAGACCGAGTAGCCTCCCGCCTTCACCACGTCCTTCTTGCGGTCCACGAAATAGAGCAATCCGTAGGAACCCTTGCGCACCATGTCCCCGGTGTGGAACCACCCGCCGGCGAAGGCTTCTTCATTCTTCTCGGAGTCGTTCCAGTATCCCTTGGTGATGTTGGGCCCCCTGACCACCAGCTCCCCAGGCTCTCCGGCGGCCATGCGGTTGCCTTCCTCGTCCCAGACCTGGGTCCTCACGGGGAAGACCGGTATGCCCACGCAGCCCTGCTCGAAGGACTTGAACTTTGTGGACAGCTTGAGCGCGGTTATCGGGCTGGTCTCCACCTGGCCGTAGCCCTCGAAGAACATCCCGCCGTAGCCCATGAACTGCTGTATCTGCTCGAGCGGCATCGCGTCCGCCCCGCTGGCCCAGAGCCTCACTGAAGAGAGGTCGTAGTCGTCGATCCGGCTGTGCACGAGCATCGCGTACATCGCCGGCACCCCGACGAAGACGGTTATCTTTCTGTCCTGTATCAGCTCCAGCGTCCTTACCGGGTGAAAGTACTTCATGAAGTATCCCGGCGTGCCCATCATGAAGCAAAGGAGGCCGACGCAGAAGCCCATCAGGTGGGCGCTGGGGAGCGCCGACAGCCCCATGTCACGGGGGGTTATCGGCAGCACGGCGGCGGTTATGCGCTGGGTGGTGAGCAGGTTGTGGCTGGTCATCATCGCGCCCTTGGGGTAACCGGTCGTGCCCGACGTGTAGAAGATGGCCGCGGTGGCGTCCCGGTGGAGCCTGAAGGGGACACAGGCGTCGGACGCCTCCTCCATCAGTTCGTCAAGGGAGGCGAAACTTTGCGGGCACTCGCTGCGAGGTCCGGCCATGACCCAGTTGCGAACCCCCGGGATCACGTCGCGGTCCTTGATGTTGGTATTGAAGACGTCGGGGTCGGTCACGACGTGGGCGGCGCCGCAGTTCTCGGTGATGTACTTTATCTCGGATCCCTTGAGCATGTAGTTCAGAGGGACCGCGATAGCGCCTATCTTGAAGCAGGCGTAGCAGAGCATCAGTAGTTCGATCCTGTTGCCCATCGCGATGACCACCCTGTCAGTGGGCTTCACGCCCACCTCGGTCAGCGCGTTCGCGAGCTTGTTGACGAAGACGAGGTTCTGGCTGAAGGTGAGGGAATCCGTGGAGATGGAACCGTAGTCAAGGGGTTCGTCCAGGAAAGCGAGCGGCGCATCGCCGTAGACGGCGGCCGCCTTGTCCCAGAAGTTCGACATGGACAGCCTTGGATCGGCGATCAGCTTGAACTTGGTGAAGTAAGACATCGGCACCGCCTTCCCGTCATTTCCTCCAGGACATTCACGAAGTGAGTATACTACGTATCCGCACCGCCTTTCCCCTGTTCGCAAGCCTGTTCAAGCGGGGGGGTTGTTGTTATAAACTCATACGCGAACTCACCGGAACGGAGGCTGGATTGATTATCATCGGAGAGAAGATAAACGGGACTCTTCCCGACGTAAGAGACGCGGTCCTGGACAGGAACGCGGATCTCATAAGCGGTCTTGCCCACGCGCAGGACGAGGCCGGAGCCGACTATATCGATGTCAACGTGGCCACGGGGATCAGCGACGAGCGCGATGCGATGCTGTGGGCCATCGGCGTCGTCCGCGGCGCGACCTCCCTCCCCCTCTGCATCGACTCTTCAGACCCGGCTGTCCTGGAAGCGGGCCTTGAAGCCTGCAGCGAAGAGCGTCCGTTGATCAACAGCGTCACCGGCACGGCCGCGAGCATGGGCCCGGTGCTCGCCCTTGCCGCCAGGCACTCCTGTGGCGTGGTGGCGCTGCCGATGGACGAGGCCGGCATTCCCGCCTCCGCCAGGGAGCGTCTCGCAGTGTGCAAGAAGATACTCGCCTCGGCGCTGAAGGCCGGCGTGGCCGCGGAGGACCTCTTCTTCGATCCGCTGGTTTTGCCGCTGAGCGCGGACTTCACCCAGGGCAGGGTGACGATCGAGACGCTGGCGTCCATCAAGAGCGAGTTTGAGAGCAGCCGGACCGTGATGGGCGCCAGCAACGCGTCGTTCGGCCTGCCGGCTCGCTCTCTGATCAACAGGGCGCTACTGTCGGTGGCATGTTACTTCGGGCTCGATGCGGCGATAGTCGACCCGACCGACTCCGCTCTCCAGTCCACCGTACTGGCGGCCGTCGTAGTGGCGGGCAGCGACAAGTACTGCAAGGATTACATGAAGGCGTTTCGCTCGGGCAGACTGAGGTGATGGCGGTGGCACAAGTTGGGGTCTCCAAGCCGGCGAGCCGACGGAGGGTCATCATCGGATCTTCAGTCATAAGCCTGCTGGGCATAACGTTCGGCTCCTGCCTGATCGTCGCGGGCAGCGCGCTTACCTGGCGGTCGGACCGCATCCTCGGCCTGTACAACCAGTCAGGCTGGAAGTACTCCAATATCGCAGGTGGAGACGGCAAGATAACGATGGCGCTGGGCGCGCTGATGGCCGTCGCGCTCATCGCCGGAGTGCTGTTCCAGAGCCGGGCACTTTACGCGGTGGCGCTGGCCGCAGATATCTGCGTGGCAGGCTTCATACTCTACGAGCTCATCTATCTCTTCGCCGCCTCCGGCGTTGTCAGCCCCGGCAACGGCCTGTACATGGTCCTGGGAGGGAGCGTGGCGGGATTCCTTTGCTGCCTGGGCGGCTACCTGATGATGACCGAGACGCGGGCAGATGCGAAGGTGCAACTGCTCGAGGCGCCGTCAGCCGACTGAGTCCTCCCGCGCGCCGCGCGGCATCGCCGCAATCCATTCCTCGAGCCTGCCCGGCCTGTACAAGGGAGGGTAATCGATGTAGTGGTCCATCGTGCGGCCGGCCAGCCGCCCGGCGCGGATGATGCCCGGCATCGCTCCGATGACCTTCATCATCCCGCGCAGCTTGGGGGCGAGCTGTTTGAAACCCAGCTTGGGAACCTCCGGGAACAGGCCGCTGAAGACCTCACCCGGCCCCAGCACGCCGGTCCTCAGCATCGTGTTGAGGTCGGCCACGTCCTGCGTGTCGGCGTGGCGGCGGATCACGTCGTAGTATGCGAGCACCGCCCCCCTGGCCGTCATGAAGCCGTGATTGTATCCCCACAACGCCTCGCGGTCCGACTTGCCCGTCTCCAGCGCCCTCAAGACGGACTCCGCGCAAAGGTCAGCGGCCAGCAGGGCCGAGGCGGTCCCGGACCCGTGCGCCGGGATGACCTGGCAGGCGCTGTCCCCCAGGACCACCAGGCCGTCAGCAACAAAGGTGTCGAGCGGCCGCCTGATCGGTATGGGCCCGCCGTCCCCGAACACCTTCTCCCCGATGTACGGTCGCTCGGCAAGAAAGGCGGCGAAGCGCTCGTCGGCGTCCGGCCCGCTTCCCGGCTTCACCCCGATGAGGATGTCGGCAAACCCGCGCTCGATATCGAGGAAGCAGGTCTCGATGGAGTAAGGCCCTGCGTCCCTACCCTGTCCAGCCGCGCGCGGTCCATCATGTGACCGTCGCGGATGTTCTCGCGGGCGGAGTCCCGGTCTATCAGGCGGGTCTCGCGGCGGGCGAGCACGATCTGCGACGGCGCAAGTCCGTCGGACAGGTGCCACGCAGGCGGCGTCTTGCGCCTGATCGCGCCCGAGATGCCCGTGCAGTCCGCCGTGATGGAGGCGGTTGCCACCATCTCCCCGGAGGGAGCGCTCAACCGCACGCCGCCGACTGAGTCACCCGCGATGAGTGGGCCCAGCACCGAGGTTTCCGTCTCCAGTACCGCCCCGCAGTCGACCGCCCACTGCGCGAGCCTCCTCACGTAGACCGCGTTCCTGACCGGGAGAATCGGCGAAGGAAGGAGCTCTACCATGAGATCCCGGGTGGTGGTCACCAGGTAGGTCGCATCGGGCTCCTCGAACAGATCCGCGGCCTCGGGCGCTGGGACCCCGGCCGTCTCAAAGGTGCCGCTGGCGACGTCGACGACCCAGTCCCTTCCCTCTCCGGGCGCGGAGGCTCGCTCCAGCAGAAGCACCCTGCCACCACCCGAGGCGACCTTCGCCGCCAGGGCGCAACCCGCGGGGCCTGCGCCGCAGACCACCAGGTCCCAATCTCTCACCTGGCCACCCTTCTCTCTTGCAGCATCCTGCCCACGGCCTCGCGTCCCCCTGAGAGGATCACGTCACCGTGGCCCGGCAGGAGGATATCAAAATCGAGCGCCATTACCTTCTCCTCGATGCTGTTGAAGGCCGCCTCCAGGTCGGGCGTGTACTGCGGAGGCGGCCCGTCCAGCACGCCCTTTTCGTTGCGGATGGTGTCTGACGTGAAGAGCATGCGCCGATCGGGCTGGAACAGCATCATGCTTCCGGCCGTGTGCCCCGGAGTATGGATGACCCTCAGGCCCCCCAGCAGGTCGATGACATCACCGTCGGTGAGGCGGCGGTCCACCTTGACGTTCTCGTAGGGATAGAGCGGCCCCAGCATCTTGTAGTAGGCCGCGCGCAATGGATCGAGCTTGAAGGTGGGATACGGCTCGTTGCCCTCCATGATGTCGGCGTCATCCTCGTGCGCGAAAACGGGGCAGGAGAACTCTTTCTTCAACCTGGCCATAGAGCCCATGTGGTCCAGGTGGTAGTGCGTGGCGATGAGGCACTCCGGGCCTGCCGGATCGCGCGACCTGAGCATCCGGCCGATGGAGCGTGTGTCGAGCGGGAACCCGGCGTCGATGAGCGAGGGCCTTCCCTCCCCCACTATGTAAACGTTGCATCCCCATGTCCTGGCCATCATGGAAAGCCCGGCGCTTATCTGGATCAGAGCGTCACGCACCGGCATCACCGCTGATGGATAAGGACTGGTGCACGAGCGGGACCTTTCGCCTCACGGCGCCGGGACGACTATCTCGCAGTCGACCCACTGGACCCCGGTCAGGCCTATCGCCTCGGCCGCGCCGCGCGAGAGGTCTATGACGCGGTCCTTGGCGGCGGGCCCGCGGTCGTTCACCTTCACGATGACGCTGCGGCTCCGGAACGAGACCTTGAGCCAGGTGCCGAACGGCAGCGTCCGGTGCGCGCAGGTGAACGCGTCCTCGTCGAAGACCTCGCCACTCGCGGTGGGCTTGCCGCGGTTGCCTGCGCCGTACCAGCTCGAGTAGCCCGAGAACATTTGGCCCGTGGAGGCGAAAGCGTTGACGTCGGGCCGGGCGAACACGCTCGACGGGCTGAAGCTCGAGGGAGGCGGCGCGTCGGTGGCGGGAAGCTCCATGGTGATGAGCGTCGATGCGACGCCGGCGAGCTCGCTCTTCTTCTGCTCGAGCGCCGCCTCGATGGGCCTGGTGTCCGCGGACGTGTTCAGACTCGCCTGCTCCTGCTTGAACGCGTTGAGCTTCTCCTGCAGCACGCGCAGGCGCTTCCTCTTGTCCTTGAGCGCCTTGAAGGTGGCGGCTTGATTCGAGGCTACAGTGATCATGTTGTCGTACCAGGCCAGGAACTCCGAGACGTCCGTGCTGCTCAACAGCTGCACCAGGGTCTGGATCCTTCCCTTGATGTACATCGCCCTAATGCTGTTGTTGAGACGGTTCCTGGCGGCGTCGACCTCGGCCTGGGCCGCGTCGATCTCCATCGAACAGTCCAGGATGTTCTTCTCGACCTCGGCGAGCCTGCCGGAGACGCTGAAAGAATCCTGCTTGACGTGTGCGAGCTTCTGCTCGAGGGAAGCGATGTCCTGCTCCAGCGCCTGGGCCTGCTGCTGCTGCGCCATCAGGCTGTCCTGTACGGGGGCGGGAGTCGCCAATACCTGGCCGCACGAGAGTGCCAGGATAGCAACCGCGAGAGAGAACGCCGTTATGCGCTTGATGTGGCGGTAAGGTGCTCTCAATTCTTTCGAACCTCACCTCGACCAGTCGATGCGATACACAACAATTATCGGGATCAGGGAATAAATAATTTATCACTTCTGATAACAATAATCAACTATTGTTAAGTTCTGTTGCTTTTGGGCAATTGAGCGGCGCGATTCAGCGGCGGCTCCGGGAGGCTCTCTTAAGCTCTTTCAGCTGGTCCGGGTTGCCCGACACGATGAGGATGTCGCCGGAGTCCAGCACGGTGTCGCCCCGGGGATTGATCACGAAATCGCGCTTGGGCCGCTTGAGGCCGAGGATGCCGATGCCCTTCATGTCGTCGACCAGGATGTCACGCAGCGACCTGCCGATGACCGCCGCGCCCGGCTCGACCGATATGTCCTCGAGCGTCAGCTCCACCAGCTCACCGTGGGTCACCACGTCGAGGAAGTCGCACACCAGCGGCTTCAGGAGCAACGCGGCCATGCGCCGCCCTCCTACATTGTGTGGAGAGATCGCCCGGTCAGCCCCGGCCCGGTACAGCTTCGACTCGGTATCGTCGGAGTTGCACCTGCCCACGATGAACACGTCAGGCCTTATCATCCTGGCCGTCATCGTCACGAAGAGATTGTCGGCGTCCGATGACAGGCCGGTCACCAGCCCCGAGGCTCGCTCGAGCCCGGCCTGCCTGAGCACGACCTCCTCCGCCGCGTCGCCCTTGACGGTGATGAAGTCGTCAGCCATCGCGGCCTCCGCCACGGCCTCGTCCTTCTCGATTATCACCACATTGGTGCCCCTTGCCTGGCACTCTTTCGCTATCTGCTTGCCCACCCTGCCGTAGCCGCAGATGATGTAGTGACCGGTCAGATCTTGAAGCTCTTTCAAGACCTTTCGCCTCCCCATTATCTCTAGTAGCCTGCCTTCCAGGAGGAGCTCGACGACGCTGGTGGTGACGTACACCACTGTCGCGAGCCCGCTTATGATTATGATCATCGTGAATATCTCGCCGCCGCGCGACGGCACCACTACCTCGCGGTATCCGACGGTCGATATCGTGATAACGGTCATGTAGAGAGCGTCCCAGAAAGCGAGGCGCTCGATTATCATGTAGCCGATGGTGCCGAAGGTGATGAGGCCGAGGAAGATTAGAAGCGCTGTGCGCAGGTGCCAGTAAGGACTCCTTCTGCTGCGCAAATCACACTCCTTTGGAACAATAGCGAAGTACAGCCGCCCGGCGCCGCCCAGCCTCCATGGATAACCGTTGTGGCATGCAGCTCAAAGAAAATCCTGCGGCTCAACGTGGTCGAGGAAGTCCCTGAACCTCTCGATCTCGTCCTCGTCCGCCGTCTCCATCACGATGCTGGCCTCGTCCAGCACTCCCTCTTCAGCATAGATCGGCACTTCCATGCGCACCGCCAGTGCAATCGCGTCCGAGGGCCTCGCGCTTATGAGGTGCTTGTCGCCGTTGGTGAACATCGTTATCTCGGCGTAGAAGGTGCCGTCGACCAGGTCGTTGATCACCACCTGCTCCACTTTCACCGAGAGGTCCTCGAGCACGTTCTTGAACAGATCGTGCGTCATCGGCCTGGCCGTCTCGACGCCCTGCACCGCGAAGGCGATCGCCGTCGCTTCGAACGCGCCGATCCATATGGGAAGGAAGCGCTCTCCCTCTTCCTCCTGCAACAGTACTATTGGTTGGTTCGTCGGCAGCTCAACGCGGACCCCGACGATGTTCATCTTGATCATTTGCCTCACCGACTCCTTTATACCCCAACGATATGGCAAGGTCAAACCAGCGTTCGAGCCTTAAAAAAGCCCACCATTATCGGATTCGTCGCTCACGCGTGAGACCCTCGGGGAAGTTGCCGGGGCGGGTCTGGCGGGGGTGCCGCAGAGGCTAGAATATCCGGAACGGAGCGGCGATGATCTTGCCTGTCCAGCAGAAGCTGTACCAGATAAAAGCCACCAGCCCGGCCAGCACGTTGGGGTGTCCTTTTGACGTCTTGGCCACGGCCTGCCCGTTCTCGAGCGGTGAGTTGTTGAGCGACGCTTCGATCTTGCCGAGTCGCTCTCCCGCCTTCACGCTCCTGCCGGTCGTCTTGGCCATAGACACCCTGACCTGAAAGGCGTCGGTCGATCCGACGAACGTGAGCGCCGCCATCGTGGTCTTGGAGACCACGGCGACCGAGCGCCTGGGGAACGAGCTTATCCTGCTATCGCCCAGCTTCTGTCCCGCGGTGGCGAATACGATCCTGGCAGTGTTGTTAAACCCGTAGTTGAACATGGCTATCGCGTCATCCGCCCGGTGGGAGCTGTTCAGCACCGAGGCGATGAGCGACTTTCCGTCTTTGGACGCGGAGGCCACCAGGCACCAGCCGGCGGGCACCGTATAGCCGGTCTTGATGCCGTTGGCCGCGGGGTACTGCGTGAGTATCTCGTTGTGCCCGACGGCGACCCTCGGTCCGGGGTGACCCGGCCAGGGTATCGAGTAGGTCTTGGTGACCACTATCTTCGCCAGCACCGGGTCGGCCATCACGGCACGGCCGATCGTCGCGAGGTCGCGGGCGGTCGAGTAGTGCCCGGCCGCGTCGAGGCCGTGAGGGTTGACGAAGTGGGAGCTGGTCGCGCCCAGCTCAGCGGCCTTCTTGTTCATCAGCTCGGAGAAAGCCTTGATGGAACCACCCGTGTGCTCGGCGAGCGCGTAGGCGGCGTCGTTAGCCGACTGGATGAGCATGGCGTTGAGCAACTGGTCGACGGACAGTGTCTCGCCAGGGGTCAGCCCGATGCCCTCCTCCCCCACGTCGGCGGCCGCCTTGCTGATGAGGACCTTGTCGGAGAGCTTGGTCTTCTCCCTCACCACCAGGGCGGTGACCATCTTGGTCGTCGAGGCCAGAGGAAGCTTGACCTCGCCGTTCTTGTCGTAGAGCACCCGCCCGCTCTCCGCGTCCATCAGGACTGCCGCGTTGGCCCAGACGCCGGGCGCCGCCGCCTTGCTGCCGGAGGGCGCCTTTATCTGCCTGGTGGTCTCCGATACGGAAGAACCGATGTTCGCGTCGGCTGCGGTGAGCAGGCATGAGACAAAGAAAATAAGCACCAGCAGCAGCACGACCCCGGCTACCCAGAGACGCCAGTTCCTGATGTTGAGCTTCGCCAGCCGGGACGGCCTTCTCCGCCTTCGCCTGTCCATATTCTTATCTGTGTAGACTTTTTTCATAGGCAGACAGGTGACATGTTACCTCACCCAAAAATAGCCACGACTACCGGTCATATTGACCGTGACGATAAACTGCTCGTCGCCACGCTCCTCGCACCAACCGGTCGATCGCGGCCAGCTCCGACCCCAGCAGTATATCCCAAGCCAGGTCGCTCCAACAACGGGTTTAGTGGGGCACCTCCTCACCGATGACCACCGCATCGGGCGTTATACCCTCCACAGCCTCCCAGGGGATCACCTCCGAGGTGCTCCTGCTGGCGTGCTTTCTGCGGATCTCGGCGAGGTATCTCCTCAGCGCGGAGCTCGTGAGCAGCAACCCCTTGCTGACCTCCAGCCCGACTACCTTGAGCCGGCCTCCCCGGAGCACAAGGACGACGTCGTCCACCCGGTGGATCCTGCTTCCTTCAGGGTCCACCATCTGCTTGTCGAGGATATCCTTGCGGACGAGCCACTTGCCCGCCGCGGTCTTCACCGGGAACTCGGGGTGCTTGCTGTTGAGCGTGATGACCTCCTTGCTGGCGCTCGCAACGTCGGACCAGGGAACCAGCAGTACCAGGTCCTCGGCCCGCCTCACCAGCTCGATGTCCCCTACCCGGTCGGTCCAGAAAAGATGCACGCCCAGGAACTCGATGTAGGGCACTCTGCCCAGGTCCGCCTCCAGCGCCATGTCCTGGACGTGCCCTATCTGGCGGCCGGTGGCGTCCCTGACCTCCACCTTCAGCAGATCTCTGAAACCTATCGGTTGGCCTTCCTCCAAGCCACACACCTCCATGTCTATCGCCCGACTGGAAATATGCTGGATATGACCAGCAAGAGGTCGAGAGCATACAGGATTATCACGGCGATCCACGCCACCGCGTTGTAGGCGTCCCCGTTGACATAATCCCCCATCACGTCACGGTTGCGAATGACCTTCAGCATGCAGGTGAGGATCACGGGCAGCAGCATGCCCATGATGGTCTGCGACACTATCATCAAGGTGATGAGAGGCATCTTGGGGATCAAGATCAGTATCGCCCCTCCGGCGATGAACGTCGTGTAAACGGCGTAGAACTTAGGCGCCTGTGAGAACTTGCGGTCCACTCCGTACTCCCATCCGAACGCCTCACACACGGTGTAGGCGGTGGTGAGTGGCAGGATGCAGCCCGCGAATATAGAGGCGAAGAGCAGGCCGAAGGCAAAGAGGTACGTCGCGTACTGGCCCGCGACGGGCGCAAGTCCCTTGGCGGCCTGCTCGGCCGAGGTGATGGTCGTCGCGCCGATGCCCGGCTTGTTGAAGAACGCGGCGGCGCAGCAGATCATGATCGCCAGCGCGGCGATCGTCAGGAAGACGGTGCCTATCGCGGTATCCAGACGCTCGTAGACCAGCTGGTCGACGCTCAATCCCTTATCGACGATCGCGGACTGCTGATAGAACTGCATCCAGGGCGCGATCGTCGTGCCGATGATCGTCACGGCCATCACCACGAACGGTCCGTTGAGCTGGCCGCTGGGGACCAGCAGACCGTGCGCGACCTCGTTCCACTGGGGCTTTGCCAGGATCGCCGAGATTATGTAGGCGATGTAGACCAGGCTCACCAGCATGAAGACTTTCTCGACCACCTTGTAGCTGCCCTTCAGCACCAGCCACCAGATGGCCACGGCGGCTATCGGCACCGCGATGTACTTCGAGACCCCGAAGATCTGCGAGCTCGCCGCGATGCCCGCGAACTCGGAGACGGTGTTCGCGAAGTTTGCCACCAGCATCGCGACCATTATTATCGCGGTGAGCCTGAAGGAGAACTCCTCGCGTATCAGGGAGGCCAGGCCCTTTCCGGTGACGATGCCCATGCGGGCGTTCATCTCCTGTACCAGGTACAGCAGCACGCCGGTGGGAATGAGGATCCAGAGGATGGAGTAGCCGTACTTGGCCCCGGCGACCGAGTAGGTCGCGATGCCGCCCGCGTCGTTGTCAACCATACTCACGATGATCCCCGGGCCCAGCACGGAGAGCATCATGAGCACGTTCGTTTTGTTAAGCCAGCTGATACGTGGCTCCGCCAACTCCTTCTCCGATCATGGTCTAGTGCAAGGCCCGTACCAGCAGGTCACTGACGGCCAGAAAACAAACCAGCGAAGCCGCGGTGGCGAGGACCACGACCATCCTGCCGGGACCGACCGCCGGCCCCGGCCTTGCCCGCTTGAGCGCGAGCGGCAGCCCCAGCCCCAGCATGCCGGCGACCGCTATCGCCACGAACAGGCCGATAGCCGCTGCCACGGCAGCCTCCCAGTTGTGTACCCATATCAAGCCGGCGGCGAGCCCGAGCCCGCTTATCAGGGCGGCGGCGGCAAGCGTGTAGAGGTATTCCCGCGCCAGCAGCCGGCTGATCGTCGACGGCGCGGTGCTCTCCTCGTGGATGTCGCTGACCGCGGCGGCAAGCGACCACACCGAGACGTCGTGCGTTGCCCGAAGTGCCAGTGGCACGAAGTAGACTATCGCCAGCGCAAGCAGGAACTCAGAGCGGAAGATCCCGAAGAGCGCCGTCGCCAGTATGCCGCCGAAGAACGCCAGCATCGTAGCGCCCCACCTGCGGGGGTCGAGCGCGTCGCGCACCGGGGTGCCCTCCTCCTCGAACGGGACGCCGGATAGCTGTGAGAAGTCCTCGCCCGACTCCTGGCGGATCACATCGATCGCGTCGTCGACGGTGACGATCCCCTTCAGGACGTGGTCCTCGTCGAGGACCGGAACGGCCAGCAGGTTGTAGCGCGTCAGCTTCTCGGCCACAGTCTCCTGGTCGTCGTCGACGTCCGTGGTGATGACGTCGCGCATCATCAGGCTGCCGACGCGCACGTCCGCCCTCGCCCTGAGAAGGTCCCTCAGCGAGAGCACCCCTGAGAGATGGCCGTCGCGGTCGACCACGTAGACGTAATAGATGGTCTCGGCCTCGGGGGCTTCTTCTCTGAGGCGCTCGATGGTATCGGAGGCTGTGATGTGATCGGGGACCGCGATGAACTCAGTGGTCATGCGGCCGCCGGCGGTCGTCGGCTCGTAGCCCAGCAGCTCGGAGACCACCGAGGCCTCCTTGATGCCCATGAGGGTGAGCAGGAACTGCGCCTTCTCTCTCGGCAGCGAGCCGAGGATATCGGCCGCCTCGTCCGGCGGCATTATCTCGAGGAGGTCGGACAGCCTCTCGTTGTCAAGGGAGTCGGCCACCTCGGAGCGGATGCCGGGAAGTATCTGGGAGAGGACCTCGGCCGCCTTGGGGTCCTCGATGAGCGCAAGGATCTTCGCCCGCTGGTCCTCCGGCAGCTGCTCTATTATGTCGGCGAGGTCGGAGGGGTGTATCTCGAGGAACTCGCGGTACGGGACGCTGAGCCTCACGTCGTAAGGCATCGGGCCCATGGGCGAGACCAGGTTCCAGGGCACGATGCGGTCGCGCAGCACGTTGCTCCTCTCGCTGCGCAGCTTCTCCGCCAGGCCATGCAGGCCCAGTCTGCGCAGGAAGGCGAGCGCCCCCACGTCGGCCCCGATGACCCGCATTTCTCCGCCGGACCTGGCGATCCTGATGTCGCTCACCCGGACGATGCGGTATCCGTTCATGTCTACGATCTGCTTGTCGAGCAGGTCGCGGTAGAGGAAGACGTCGCCCTCGTCGGCCTCGACCCCGGCCGGTTGACGCAGCAGCACGATGCGGTCGCCTCTCACCTCGGCCACGTCGCTCCAGGGGATGTAGATGCGCTCGCTGCCGCGCCCGGGCCTGGCGACGATACCTTTGACGGGCGGGAACTTGGCGGCCGCCTCGACGACAAGGTCCGTGACGCGGCCCAGTGCCTGGCCGCTCTCGTCCTGTATTCTCCTGCCGAGCATTGCGCTCAAGTACGGCATCGGATACTCCCGTGACAAGGCGAAAAAAAAGCCCTCGGAAGAGGGCATTCTGATCACCCGTTCCCGAAATGATTACATCAAGGCCGGACCCCTCCCACATGAAGCCGCGCGGGTAAGATCTCTTCCTTTGGAATTATTTGTTTGTCTGATTTGTCACTCTCGCCCATTTGGTCCTTACACCCGCTTCCAACTGAGGAAGCACCGAGTCAGGTAATTATAGTACAAGGCCGGCGGTGAGACACGCGTCCTCACTCGGGGAACATCTGGTCATCGTCCGAGGCCGACTGCGGCGGCGTCGCTGATGGTGATTCTTGCGCCGTCACCACTGGCTCAACCCCTTCGGGCTGCGGCTCTCCAGGTTCCGGCGCGGCCTCCTCCATCTCGGCATCTTCCGTCACGCCTTCCTCATCCTCCTCCAGGATGTCGAGAGACGCGGGCCTGGGCAGGTAGCTCGAGAGCGCTTCCCTCAGAAGCGCCTGGATGAACATCTGTGAGAGAGCCATCAAGTTCTCGAGGTCCTTGATGGCGCTCCGCTTGGTGTTGGGGTCCTTATGCTGCAGCTGGGGCCTGATGATCTGCTCGATGAATGAGGCCTCGCGTCCTACGAACTGGTTGAACATCCGCAGGTGGCGCGGCTCTACGCCATAGCGGAAGAACTCCTTGGCCAGGTTGAGGACCTTCAGCTCCGAGGGCGGGAAGTACTTGCCCTCCGGCCCCTCGTGTACGTTCACGATACCGTAGTCGACGAGCTCCTTCAGGGTCTCGGGGGAAAGCCCCAGCTTTGAAGGCGCAAGGTCGAGGGACACCGGCACCGCGCCGGTGAGGCTCGGCTCGGCAGCCTGGCCGGACATGACCGTCATGTCGCCGGCGACCACCTTGCCCGACTTGAGATCCTGCATCTTCCGCTTGATTACCGAAAGAGGAAGATACTCTTCACGTTGAAGTCTAAGTATATAGCTGAGCTGCTTGATGTTGGCCTTGGAGTACTTGCGATAGCCGCTCGGAGTACGCTCGGGGTTCAGCAGGCCCTCTTTTTCGAGGAAGCGGATCTTGGATATCGTGATGTCAGGAAACTCTTTCTTGAGAAGATCCTGAACCTCGCCTATACCGTACTTCTTTTCCTCCACCGCCATATCAAGCCCACTTAAGTCTGAACGTTTAGTCAAGCCTTAAGAGTAAATATGCGGAATATGGGTGCTTAAGTCAACCCTTGAGGCTTATTTGCAGAAAAAGATGAGCCTGAACTTGCCGATCTGGATCTCGTCGCCGCTGGACAGATCCGCCTGTTCGACCCTGAGTTTATTGACGTAGGTGCCGTTGAGGCTTCCCATGTCCGTGATCCTGAACGACCCGTTATCGCTGGTGATCTCGGCGTGCCGCCGCGACACCGTTATGTCGTCTAGGAACATGTCGCTCTCGGGGTGCCTTCCCACGGTGGTCACCGGTTTGGCCAGTACGAATCGCGTGCCCGCGTTGGGGCCTCTCTTGACCACCAGCATGGCGGCTCCGGCATTGAGCTCCTCGTCGGGTACCGCGATCTCCTCCTCGGTCTCGACGTCGGCCTCGACCGGGCTCAAGGTGATCGTGGTGTCGCCCTGGGGGGTCACCGCCAGGTATGAGCCGCACTTGCAGCAGTACACGCTCTCTTCAGGGTTGTTCTTACCGCAAGCCGGGCAAAACATCTCTCACTTCCGTTTCTGCCTTCGGCCCTCACGGCCGTCCGTCTCGGGCAAGGCTTCCGGGATGGTCACCACCAACTCGCTGACCTCCTCGGGCGCGAACCCCATGTCTTTGAGGAGACCCAGTGCAGCGCCCCTCTGCTTTGAGGAGAGCTCGGTTATCTCGACGTAGACCTTAATCCTCGGGGGCCTCTGTGCCTCCGGCTCCTGGCTCACTGCCCTCCACCTCGCGCTCCGTCGCGCCTCTCTTCTCCTGCTCCCGGCGCCTGAACTTCTCGAGGAGCTTCTGCCTGGTCTTTATTGATTCGGTCTTCTCACCGAAGGTGATGCTGTGTTCCTCCGCGATCCCGCCCATGTGCCGCTGGGTCGGAGTCCTTATCCCATCTTCAGTGGTGGACCTCACGTTTCGCTCTACATCTTTGTCAGCCATGATAATCACCAGCCGTGCCGTTTAGACAATAATATCATAAACTCATCACACCGGAGGCGCGCTCCAGGCCCCGCAAGCATACCTCGAACCGAGCAGAACAGCTGCCGCCCCGGTCTCCCTCTCCCCCACTTCAACGGGCTCGAGACTGATGCCGAGGCTCATCTCGAATCCCTGACTGACGGCGCGCGCGACTTGTTCGAACGTCAGCGCGCGGCCGGCTGCCTCGTCCAGCGCCACGAACCCAGACGCAGGCCTGTCGGTGGCTCCGGCGACGGATATCCGCTCCATCATCCCGCTGTTGTCCGCAAGGAACACCGATCCGTGCTGGAGCACCGCTTCGCCACTGATCCGCTGGGCGCTGCCGCATATCTTCCTCGAGCGCCATGAGAGGTCGACGCCGAACTCGCCGTCAAAACACCAGCCCGGCCCCCGGTCAGAATTATTGTGCGCCGCCGATCCCGCATCGATGCCCAGCAGCCGCAGCCCCTGGAGTATCCCTTGCGCGACCATCGCGAAGTACCTGTCACGGGCGCCGTCGCGAGCCCCTTGAAGCGGAGCCGTGAACGCGTAGGTGAGGTCGTCCTTATGCAGTATCGCAAGACCGCCGGTCGGTCGCCTCACCACCTGAACCCCTGCCGACTCACACCTGGCTCTGTCCAGGAAGGACTCGGGATCCTGGAAGCGGCCGATCGTGACAGTGGGAGGGTCGAACGCGTAGAGCCTCAGGGTCGGTGCACCCGCTTCAGGGGCCGAGGCGAAGTGAGCCTCGTCGAGCGCCATGTTCTCCGGCCCCGGGCGGGCACTGTCTATGATCAGCCTCCAGACGTTCATCCGGTCAGGCTCACAGCTCGGCGGACTCGAGCTTCGAAAGGACCCTGGCTCGCAGATCACGTGGGGCCGGCGTCTGCATGATGACGCGGCCGTCCTTGTAGCAGTCTTCGATGAGCGGCTCCATCGCCGAGCCGCAGCGCGGGCAGGACGCCGCTTGGCCGGTCGCGAGCGTCCGGACCCTCGCCCCGTCGGCGGAGCACCTCCAGACCTGCTTGAGGCCAGATTCCTTGCCGCGCTTGGACAGCGGCTTGGAGTCGATCTGGACGATGTCCATCGCGAAGTTCACCACCGGCGAGTTGCTGATGTGTGTCCCCACGCCGTAGGCGTCAGCCAGTGGGTTGTACTCGAGTATCTTGTACTCATCGAGGTTGCCGGAGATAAAAAGCTTGACGTGGCCGAAGCCCCTTATGTCGAGCTCCCAGCGGACCTCCTCCATGATGCGGAGGAAGTCGCCCCGCCTGGAGCCCGGCGTGTCCAGGCGCACCGCCGCCAGCCTGTCGCCCAGCACCTCGGCCGCGAACAGAGCGCCGAATTTCTCGTCCTGGAAAGTGTCGATGAGCGCGACGCGCGGCACCTCCGGCGGCATCGAGGCGTCGAAGATCTCGTAAGCAAGCCGCTCATCCTGGGCGCAGAGGATCAGCGTGTGAGACATCGTCCCGGAGGCGGTCTCACCGAGCTGCTCGGCGCTCTCGACCACGGCGACCCCGTCGCAGCCTCCGATGAACGCGTTGCGCTCGATCATCGGCGCGAGGGTCGGGTGCATCCGCCGGGCGCCGAAAGATATGACGGTGCGGTCGGCCGCGGCCAGCTTGCACCTCGCCGCGCTGGTCGCGATGCCGGATGCCTGGCAGAGGAGCCCTAGTATCGCGGTCTCAAAGACGCCGAAGTCGAGGTAGCGGCCCCGCACCGAGAGCACCGGCTCGCGCGGCCCGAAGAGCTCGCCTTCCTCCATCGCCCGCAACTCGATCGGCAGCCCGTCCACCAGTTCGAGCACCTCCTCGAGGCCGGCGAACACCGCCCACTTCCACTCGTCCGGCAGGCTGCCCGCCCGGACCTCCATGTCCACCAGGGGGTTGATCCCCTTGCTGGAGAGCGCGGCCTTGACACGCTCGAAATAGACGTCGGTCACCCGTCCCTGTTTGATGTGCTCGTAGGAAGCTACCTGGAAACCCATCCGACCTCCCGGTGTTCATGCGCGACCCTAGACTACCTTGCCCCCGAATACTCTCTCCACCTGGTCGAGTGCGAAGTCGCCGTCCGCCTCGATAAGGGCCTTGACCCCATTGCGCGGCACGGTGACCGCCAATCCTCTCACCAGCGCCTCGATCGCCGATACCAGAACGCAGATGTTGGTGACCGTGCCGGTAATGACGAGGTGGTCGACGCCGAGCCTCACCAGTAGCTCCTCGATGCCCGTCCTGTAGAACACGGAGTACCTCTTCTTCTCCAGGACGAAGTCGTCATCGGACGGGGCCAGCTGGTCCACGACCTGGCTCCCGCGCGTGCCCTTTACCGCGTGCTCGCCCCACTGCTGGAACTCCGCGTCCCCCGGTTCGTGAGCGTCGTTGACGAATATGACGGGCACGCCGAGGCCGTGGGCCTCGTCTATCAATTCCTGGATGTAAGGCACGATCTCATCTATCCCGGGGACG
>Ga0209745_1000808_pt1 | contig 18883 bp, 16 predicted proteins | sample BarGraNGADG00312_FD_184495 | JGI IMG/M metagenome (GOLD analysis project Ga0209745, IMG submission 184495) | Arctic peat soil microbial communities from Barrow, Alaska - Barrow Graham LP Ref core NGADG0004-312 (SPAdes) (version 2) | ecosystem: Environmental > Terrestrial > Soil > Wetlands > Peat...
GTGGCGTCGACCACGTTGTTGGAGAAGACCCAACCGCACGGGGCGGTGTCGTGCATGTTGAGGTTCAGGATGCCGTCGCGTCCGGCGTAGAAGGTGTTGCCGGTGACGATCATGTCGTGCGTGCCGTTGATCTCGAAGACCCTGCCGTAGCGGTAGCTGCTGCCGACGCCCGCGCCCTTGACGAGGTTGCCGGAGACGGTGCAGGTGCCGGCCCGGTTCGCCTTGCCAGCGGTGTTGTCGTCGTAGCTGATCGCTTGGCCGGCGCCGGCCTCGAAGGTGCAGTTCGTGATGTTGATGTTGTAGTAGGACTTGCCGCCCGTACCACCTTCGCTCGGGTCGGCCCGGCCGTTCACCTCGATGCCCATGCGCGGCTGGTACTTGAAGGTGCAGCGGTCGAAGGTGATGTCGTGCATCCCATGGCCGGTGTCGTGGATCTTGACGCCGTTGCCGACGCCGTCCTGGTTGGTGCCGATGGTGCAGTTCCGGAAGGTGATGTTGTGGCTGGCGCCCGAGATGAAGACGAGGCCGGAGCTGTCGCCGTAGCCCGAACCCCTGCCCTGGAAGTGAACGTTCTCAAAGACGAGGTCGTGGGCGTTGGTCAGGTTGAGCGGGCCGAGCACGGGCGAACGAAGGACGACCACGCGGGGGACGCTGGTATTCGCGAGCCCGCCCCTCGTCGCGGAGCCGGTGGCCGTGCAGCCCATGATCAGGACTGCGCCGACCATGGCGAAGATGACGGCCAATGTGATCGATCTGTAGGACACAGAACGCACGTGACATTCCCCTTCCGACTTGGCCCAAGGTGACGCGGAGCCTGGCATCAACGGCACTATCGCCCAGTGAACCTCGGACTGTGGCGCATAGCGCCACGGTTTCCAGCGACCGGGCGAAGAGCCAGCAGGCAGCGGTAAGACAGCTCGGGTCTCGTGGAGATGCTGCGGGCCCACACACCCGCGGAGCACCATATGCTGTCAGCCTGGACAACGGGAAGGGTCGTATTGCTGCGAAGTAAGGCGCACGTGTGACCTCGTGGAGCAGTCGGGTCATTCCGTGAGGTCGCTGCGGCGAGCGAGAAGCATGCCCGCGCCGCCAAGTCGGCGGCGAATGGAGGCCGAGCATCACCGGCAGTCGTCATCAGCCCCGCGTCGGTCCAGTCGAGGTCCTGCAGCCTAACAGGCTGACGGCATGAGTCGTGCAGAGCGGTCGGGAAGGACATTCGATTCCCCGTCATAGTCAGCGCTTGGCCAGAAAGCACCTGGGCGCGCTTCTTTGCGGCCACGGTAACCCTCGACACGGGTGGCGCGCAGGCAGCAAGAACTGCGTCAGCCGCTGCCTCGCCAGTTATTGACAGCAGCGATGGCAGCTGGCCAGACACGAGGATGCGGTGAGCCCGGCCGATGGTGGTCCTCATGCTATCAGGACCATAGCAGTATCCTGCTCCCCCGATTCTTGAGGCCACCATGACGACGTGCTCATCATGAGCGCGAAGGAGGTGGCAGAGATGACCGACGTCCCCGACGAGGTGCAGCGCTGGACGGCCAAGCGCAAGGCAGCCGTGGTGATGAGCACCGTCAAGGGCGAGACCTCAGCAGCCGAGGCAGCCCGCAAGCACGGGCTCACCGTCGCCGAGATCGGGCGCTGGAAGGAGCAGTTCTTCGCCGCCGGCGAGAACGCCCTCAGAGCTCGTCCTCGCGACGAGGAAGCGGCCAAGGACGAGCAGATCGAAAGGTTGCAGCGCAAGGTCGGCGAGCTCGTACTCGACATCGACATCTTGAAGGAGGCGAACAAGGGCCGCCCTTTCGGGGAGAAGACGTGCGACGAGTGAAGCAGGCGATCCCTGAGGCTTCCGAGCAGCGCATCTGCCGCGTCCTTGACGTGCCGCGCTCGAGCCTGCGCCAGGTGCCGGTTGAGCGGCGCCAGCGACGACACCTCGACGAGACCCTCGTGGATCGCATCGCAGAGCTGATCAAGCGACACCCCGCGTTCGGCTACCGCAAGCTCTGGGCGCTCCTGCGTTTCAGTGACCGCCTCGTCGTGAACCTGAAGGCCGTCTACCGCATCCTCAAGGCCAAGCGCTGGTTCGTGCACCAGCGCACCGTGACACCGTGGCCCCGCGTCCAGGGTCGCCGGTCGATTGCCGCACAGAGCAACACCCGCTGGGCCATGGACCTCACGCCGCCTCCAAATCCATCTGTCAGCAGTTTGGCGTCGGTGCCAACGTGCGCGGCGTGATGAACCTGACGCCGCCCAAGCAACGCGATGCCGCCGGCGCATCGTCCTGGCTGCCGCGAAGGCAGACAGGCAGTGAAGCTCAGCGAGGTGCCGCCCAGGTCAAGGCCGTCCTCCTATGGCCTCCTCGTAGGCCGCCAGGTACTCCGCCACCATTCGATCGATGGTGAACTCCTCGCCCACTCTCCGTTGACCCGCAGCGCCCATGCGGTCGCGTATCTGCGGTTGAGCTCTCAGCTCAGCCAGCCTCCTCGCAAGCGCTCCGGCATCACGGGGCGTGACAACGTAGCCCTCCCGCCCGTCTCGAACCAACTCCCCGCATCCCCCGCTGTCGGAGCAGACCACCGGAAGCCCGCATGCCATGTACTCAAGAATGGAGTTGGAGCAGCCCTCCGCCAGCAGCGCGGGATCGGTCATGAGCACGCCGACGTCCGCCGACCGAATCTCACCAACCGCCTCGAGGCCGCTGTCGTCGAAGGTCACCGTGCCGGCCGCGGTCAAATCACGCGCGGCCTCCATGAGCTGTGCACGATCCGGCCCGTTGCCCACCAGCAGGAAGTTCCACATACCCGGCGCGTTCTGCTCTAGCATGCGTGCGGCGGCCAGGACACTCTGGTAGTCCTTTGGCGGTCCCATGCGGGCGGCCATGATCGCAGTGAACCGCACCTTGTTCTCCCGGAGCGTCCGAGTCGGCTGGCCACGAAGCCTGTCATCGTCGAAGGCGTTGTAGATGACCCGCCCCTTCTCGGGCCCCACGTGCCACGCATTGAGGCCCGCTGAGGTGTTTGCCACCACGAGGTCAGCCCAGCGCATGATGATACGTCTCGGACGGCCGAGACTGCGCGGCACCGAACCCATGCGAATCGAACCATCGATCAGCGGGATGCCGAGAGCCTTGCAGGCGGGCCCGGCCGCGGCAGCCGGAATCCAGTGCCAGGCATGGACCAGGTCGGGACGCCAGCTGTACATGAGGCGCCAGAGATCGAGTGCTGGTGTCGCGTCAAACCGACCTCGCCGCTCTCGGCACCTCCAAGGGATGCCTGCCTCATGGACCGCGCGCTCGAAGGGCCCCCCTTCGAGTGTCCAGATGCCGACCTCCCACGAGACGGGCGGCAGATTCTGCGCCAGCAGCAGAAGCTGGCGCTCCAGTCCCCCGTTGGCAAGACTCACATTGGCAAGGAGGACCTTCCGCCGCCGCTGTACTGGGTTCACCTCCGGCCCTCGCTCCTTAGGCGGGAGTCGACGCGATTCGACCGCCCGCTCATCCGCTAGCGCTCAGTCCTAGACTCAGCATCCTCGCGGGCACGGCCTCACGATCATGGCGGTGAATGTCACTTAGCCGAGGCCTTGTCACCCTTGTGACTCGCCGGTCGCACCAAGACAGACACGTCGCCAGGTTCGGTGTGCGAGTGGTAGTGACCTTGTCTGTAGCCTAGGACCGAATCCTTGCCCACGACCACCAATCCGAGCTTCCGGCACGGCATCTGCGAGATCTGCGACGCCGCTGTGAGAAGGACCGGGCGCCGGGCCCTGTTGAGATCGACGAGAAACACGAGTCCGTCGACACAGGGAGCCATCGCCACCGTGTCACCGACGGCCAGTAGCGCCGGCGCGTCGACCACGACAATGTCGAACTCGGATTCGAGCCTTGCCACCAATGCCGCGAAGCTCATCGAGGCAATGATCTCTCCTGGGTTCGGCGGCACGGGCCCGCTCGTCAGGATGGACAGGTGGTTCTGTCCGTTCGAGGACGACTCAGCACCTCCGACGGCGCCGGAAAGCTTGCTGCCGACGGGCAGCGGGCACAGGGCATCTTCGAGAGCTGTCTTGCCAGTCAAGACAGTTGATGCTCCAACGGCATTCCGAATGCCAAAGTACTGGTGTACCCGCGGCCTCCGCAGGTCGCCGTCGACGAGCACCACTCGATCGCCAGCTTCGGCCAACGCGACTGCCAGATTGCACACCATCGTAGTCTTGCCTTCATGCTGCAGTGCACTCGTGAAGAACACAGACTTGAGTTCGCCGTCCACGTTGGTGAACTCCAGATTGGCGCGTAGCTTTCGAATGGCTTCGGCTTGCGGACTGTTGGACGCGCTGAGCACGTAGAGAGGCTCGCGGTCCAGGGACTTGGCGGGCATCATGCGCAGCTGGCCCAGGAGAGGCATCCCGAGGAGCGCTACCAGCTCCTCAGGGCTTCGCACATGAGTGTCGAACTGGCTGACCACGAATGCGACCACGACCCCAAAGAAGAGGCCGGCGATGAAGCCGAAGACGGCCCACTTCATCGGCTTGGGAGACGTGGGAGAGGCCGGCGGAGTGGCCGGCACGATGATCTCGAAGTCACCATTGGCGCTGGCTTCCGCGATCTGCAGGTTGCGGAGCTGCTGCTCCAGTACCGCGTACTCGCCTGTCTGCCTGGACTGCGGCGTCTTGTAGAGGTCCAGCTGTCCCTGGATGATCTGCTGGGCGTCACGCCAGCTCTGCTGCTCGCGCTCCTTGCGCAGCTCGATGATGGCCTGCGCGTAGGCATTCGCGATTCTCGCGGCGGCGCCTGCGGAGCTCGCCTCGGCCGTGATGTCGATCACGGTGGCCACCGCCGTCCCCGAAGAAGCGCTCGCGGGGATCGCCGAGATCGAGGAGAAGGGCTCGCTGCGTTGGCCCAGCAGCCTCGACGCAAGCTGCCTCACTGCGGGGGTGCCCACGATGTTGACGACGTTCTGGACCTCGACGCTGAGCAGTCCAAGGTCTGTAGAGTTGCCGACGACACCGTTGGCGACGTTCGGCGGCGGCGCGTACATCAACCGCGCCGACGCAACGTATATCGGTGGCTGGATGGCTTCTTTCCCGTAGGCGAGGAGAGTGCAGATGACCACGACGGCGATGATCCAGCCACGACGAAGCCAGACGACACGCCAGTAGTCGCGCAAGGTCATCGTGCTCATGTGATCAGATTCGGCCACAGCTCTGGGAGTCACCCCCTGACGGTGCTATCCATGATATCCAAGTAGTGCGGCACGACCAACCTCGGAGCGAAGTCCTTGACCTTCTGCCTGTTCCGCTCCCTCTATCGGCGCGCCTGCCAGGATTGTTTAGCAGGCGTCGCAGCGCCGTCGCTAGGTGGTCGGGCTGACGCGGCGGCACGAACAGAGCATTCTCGCTTTCTGAACGATGGTGTGTCGTGGCTGACGTCGAGCGGCTGCTCCGTCAGGTGTCGCCTTATGCGCCCAAGATCCCGCGCGCCCTATCACCTTGGCGAGAACTGACTCGTTCTCTCGCCGGTGGCTCCAGGGCTCAGTGCTCACCTTGCAGCCGAGGCGCCGCATCTCGTCCACCATGGAGCCAGCTTGGGAAGTGGGCCCGCAACTTGTGGGTGCACCGCCAGAAGGAGCACCTGCACGCCTTCCTCCGATCTTGGCGTCCGGCATCGTCGACCGAGGCGTAACTCCTGCCTACGGCCCTTGGCTGTGTTTTCCAACGTACACGGCCCCATCAGGCGTGCCCACCCCTACCCGCCTATTCGGTTCCCACAATAGTGGCAAGAGGGGGCGCCGAGTGAGCCCCGGCAGGCACAGCAAGGTAACACCCGCATCAGTGACCCATTTCCCGCCGCCCACGTGAACAGTAGACGCCGGCTTTCTGCCAGATACCAGACAGGCACGAGAACCCCGAAGGAGCATGGCGCGCAGCGGCGTTGGCCCAGCGAATGAAGGCCGACGAAAGGCTCAGCCGCTGACGTCCTCTGCGCCGCTCGCAGGGCCGCCGTGGCGCACCATGTCGGCCTTGCGCAGAGCCCAGTCCACCCACAGCTCCTGCGGCATCAAATGCCCCGCCTCGTAGTGAAGGCGGCCATCATCGCACTGGATGTAGTGCCCAGGCGCGTCGAAGACAGCCTTGTCGACATAGCCAAAGGACATCTCGACGATCACGAATTCGTCGCCTCGGAAGAGTACGTCGTAGGCCATCGAGTCGAATCCCAGACCGCGATTGAGGCTGATGCAGTATTCGACAACTCGGGCGGGAACAGCAGTCTCGTAGTCCAACAGCCCGCTACCGCTGGCACGAAAGTCGTTCGGTCGATTGTGCCGCCAGAAGCCGATGGCGTGGCTGTCGCCGATCACAGTGACGCGCAGGTCCGCCGGATTGTCGGCCAAGAACTCCTGCCAGTAGGCCACCCCGTGATATTCACCACGAACGAGCTTCTGCCACACCTTGCGCCAGAACCAGCCGTGGGGCAGCGCCGTAGCGCCCTGCGAGAGGCGACCCCGATGCGACTCGATGTGGTGTTTCCACGCCTGAGTGAAAAACACAGAATCGAGCCAGCGCTCTGCTGCGGTTCTGGAGGCAAGAAGCCTGACGTTGGCGCTCGATGCGCCGTGCGAGAGCTTGGCGACGATGGGCAGCGATGCCTCGCGGAGGCATCGCTGCCCATCGGCATAGTCGGTAGTCGCCACCGTCTGCGGCGTCGGCACGTCCATCGCTTTGAAAAGATAGCTCTGAGCCACCTTGCTCTCCCAGTGCCAAACGCTCGCGTAGCCGGGCATCACCACTTTGCCGAGGATCTGCTCGAGGAAGTAGATCTTCTCCTTGTAGTGTGTCGACATGCTCGGGCCCATGAATGTCCATCGGCCACGCCAGATGATGAGGTCGTAGGGCGCGATGCGCGCCTGCCAGTCATGCGCGTCTATGTCGATGATGTCGTACTGGATGCTGGCACCTTCGCGGATGCGAGCATCGAGCGCGGCGGCAAACTCTTCATGCCAGTCGCCACGTCCGACTGCGACTCTTAGAGGCCTTCCCCGAGTTGTGGATGGCATCCCCTACACCCCCAGGCACAGGCCAAGACTGGCGAGAAGTGCCAGCACCCCGTCGATGGAGAAGGATGCCCCTTTGCCAGCGCGGCGGGCCTCGTCCGGCCGTCCGAGGCCGAGGCGGTAGAGCGTCTTCAGATGAGTCTCGTCCGCAGCAGTGACAGCCACGGGCGCTCGATGGGCAGGACCGAGGCAGACAGGTCGGTATCGGCCGCGCGTCGCAACTGTCACCCCCCACCAGCGCCAGCCGTCCCAAGCGCCGCGTCCGCGACATGTGATCGCTGAGCCCAGTGAGCGCCCCTGACCGCACACGACTCTGCCCTTGGGCCTTGGCCTTGACGTGATCACGTCATGCCCGGTTCTCGCACGCCGCGTGAGACTCCAGGGTTGCGTCCTCGATGTCCGTCGCGCATCTCTGGAAAGCCTCCCCTCGAATCCACGACCAGCCCAGGAACCATGCTTGTTGGCTTCACGGATCATTGGAGACGACACCGAGCCGAGTGACTGCCTCGTTCCGATTTGAGTTTGATGAGGAAGCGCGCGATGCGACGACCGTGAGTTCTGTAGTCGAACTCGCGCCGGGCCAGTTCGCGACCACGGAGCCCAACGGTTGCCGCTTCATCCGGGCAGTCCAAGACATGCTCAAGTCTCGAACAGAATGCCTCCTCGTCATCCGGAGGCACTAAATAGGCATCGTGCCCATCGTGCAGATAGCGTGGTATGTCCCCAACGCCCGTCACAACGACAGGCCGCCCCGTTGCTAAGTACTCGGCGAGCTTCGTGGGCAGGCCGGCTGTCGAGAACTTCCCAGAAGCACGAGGGAGCACCAGCGCCGAGGCCCGCGACAGACGCTGCGGCAGGTCGCGCCTGGAGATGAGACCCGCGAACTCGACCGTGCCGCCGATACCCATAATGTCAGCCATGCGTTCAAGCCGCTCGCGCCGCCCCCTGCAGTATGAGTCCCCCAAAATGGTCAGCCGAGCTCCATCAGGCCGCATTGCCACGCGCGCAAACACACGTAGAAGAGTCTCGACCTCACCGACTTGGTCAAGGTTGCCAGCGTAAAGAATCATGTTCCGCTCTGGGGAGGTCGCCGACGAAGCCGCTTCGAAATCCCCAACATCCACGAGAATAGGAACCAAGAGGCTGGCGGTTCGTGCCCTCGACACTCGCCTGAAATAGTCGTCAAGGTACGCCGAAATCACAATCACCCCATCGTAGCGACGCTGCGTGATCCTGACATGCCACCACTGAAAGACAGACCGCCAACTGGCCCCGCGACTGTGCACGAAGGGCAATTCACTCGCGGCCTTCACAACTACAGCGCCTCTCATCTTCGCGGCCGATCCAACGACCAGAGGTACGAACAGAGAACCCATGGTGTGAACAACCACCGCGTCACAGCCTTGCGCTGCGATGAGCGCGGCACGCATCAGACCCATGGCCTCGGCGGCTCTACGGCCCCAGAAGCTGGGGCTCAGCATCGTCGAGCCACTAGTGTATTCGAAGGGAATACCGCCGATCGTGCCGCACACGTCCCGGTTGAGCGGCTGACTCGAGGGGCTCTCGCTTGGCCTTGTGACGACAATCCTGACTCGACAACCAGCTGAGGCTAGTCCCCGCGCCACAGCTTCAACCCGAGCGGTAGCCCCCTGTCCATTGGGGAACGAGAACGCATCGCCCACTAGGAGCACCCTCAAACCCCGCGACACACCCTGGTCCTCCGGGGCGCGAATAGATCGGTCCCCACTGCTCATTTCGTCCCCTACCCAGGTTCCCGAACGCCTGCTGTCCAAGACTGGCGTGCACGGTGTGTCGAGTCCCGCCACGAGTTTCTGCCCGCCCGACTGAATGCCGGAGCACGATGATCGCGGGTTCAGCACGGAGCCGCTCATCTGCTACTTACCTCATCGATCAATGACCCTATCCCCTGCCTAGACTACCGTCGAGTAGTACCGGTCGAGTACCTTTCCCTGGGCTCCCGGCTTGTCGGAGCGGGCGGCCTTTGCCGTCACCGCCCAGCAAGCGTGTCCCGAAAAGCAGTGCGCACCTGTCGCCCATCTAGTTCGCGATCTGCTATTTGCGAGGCCTTTCGACCGAGAGCCTCCCTCACAGCAGCACTCGCTGCTAGGTCCGTCAGCGCCTGCGCTAGCAGCTGTGGGCTCCTCTCACCGACGACAAAAGCCCAATGTGCCTGCTCAGCCCAAGCACACATTGCATGAGTTCGGGGTGAGTAGAGGACGATGGGCGTCCCACAGGCCATGTAAGCGGGCACCTTTGTTGGCATTGACAGCCGAGAGAATTGCCGTCCCCGACCATGGAAATCCGAGGGGATGATGAGTAGGTCAGCACCACTCAGGACTCTGGAGAGATGTTCGCCTTCTACGGACGGGAGCATGACAGTGTGGCCGTAGTCGCCCAACCTCGCTGCGCCAGCCTTCTCCGGTGTGGGCGTGTAGATTCGGAACTGCGTTGGCAGCCCGCTCTGGTTCATCAGCTCGATGGCTTCACACGCATCGCGGAAGCTCGTGAGCGCGTCCCACCCGATTCTTCCTGAGTAAACAACGCTCAGCGGCGATCCGACTGCCCACGACACCTTGCGAGACTTGCGCCACAGCGGGACATCAACGCAGTTGTGAAATACCTCGAACCCGCAGCCATACCTAGCCAGATACTCGTCCGCCATCGCTCGGCTGATCGCCATGCGCACTTCGGCACGTGCCAGCAACTCGCGCAACTCGCTATCCACAACTGAACGGAGGGCCGGTCCCAACAGGGTCCCCCCATAAACCGTGTTGGGCCAGTCGTCCATAATGTGGATGGCTAGCCGCGCACCCGCGTATTCGTGGAGCGCTCGAACCAATCGAATCGTTCCCAACGTAGAGAAGAGGCAGTAGAGCACCTGTGGCGAGAAGTCCGCCACCCACTTTCTCAAGGGCGCAGAGAGCACGGAGCGCTGCAGGATGTCTTCAGCCCCCGCCCAGTTGACAACTTGGCGAAATGCAACTCGCGCACGGACGCCCCCGGCCCTCATGGAAGGTGCACTTGCATCTACGAGACGATTCCCACCAATCACGGAATCACGCGCACGCTTTGAGTAGTCCACGCTGCCAGAAGGCTCAGAATGTCTCGGAACGTGCGAGAGAGGCCATCTCCACCTTTGTTCGAGAGTGCCTAAGCGGTATTCTGCGCAGGCCATGGCGGCGGTGCGGTCTCCGGCTGTGGAGTCTGCCACGGCAAGCCGGTCAGATGGCCAGCCTTCAAACAAGTTCGATAGCGTGATCCCGGTACCCGAGTATGAGTCGAATCCGCCTCCGAAGATGAGAACGCGCGGGTACGTCTGGTCATCACACTCAACCACCGATTACTCCGCGCCTCGGTTCGCATGCCGACCAAGTCCATGCTCCCACCCCAACGGGCCGAGGGCGAGATTCGATGGCGAATCCCGTGCCCACACGAGCTCGAACGCCAGCTGCGGATTGGTCCGGCTGCAACCAGTCATGGACAGCGAGCCCGATGGCGCAAGACGACGTCATCGTAGATGGCGCACGTGGCTTGCGCGATAGTGCGGGGGTCATGACGTCGCCGCGCGCGCGCGCGCGCATTCACTCCAAGAGATGCCGCCCGTGCGGGGTCGGCCGCGACGGCCCCGATCGCCCCGGCGAGACCGTAGACGTCGTTGGGCGGGCAGAGCAGGCCCTCGTGACCATCGCTGAGCATCGATGGGACCCCGCCCGCTGAACAGGCAACGCAAGGCACACCAAGGAGCATGGCCTCCGCCAGGGAATTCGGGCTGTTCTCGACAATCGAAGGTTGAACGTAGACGCTGGCGGCCTTCAGTTCGGAGATGATATCGGCCGGCCCCAACGGCCCCAGGAAATCGACCACGCCTCCCAGCCGCCATCTATCGAGGGCGCGCTGGGCGATCGGCCACATGCTGGTGCCTTGGATCTGCCCTGCGATCCTCAGGCGAATATCCGGTCGGACTGACTCGCGCAGCAAAGCGACCGCCTCGAGTAAGTTGACTAGTCCCTTGTATGGAGCGTGACCTCCGGTGGTGTAGATGACGAATGGCCCGCCGGTGGTCGGTCGCCACTCATCCAGGTAAAACTCGGGGCGCAGAACCTCGTCCGCGTGATAGTAACGCGCTCGCGGGTTCACGACGGAGGCGATGCCTCTGTCCCATTCCGTCCTTCCGGTGAAGTAGCGGCAAGCCCGCAAGATGCCTAGTTCTCTTCGGGCCGCGACGCGCATGTCCCAGTAGGCGTGGAGGAAGCCACCACCTTTCCAGAACTCCAACGATGCGGCGTCGCGCACGACATCGGGGACTGGGATGCCAGAGAAATACGCGCGCGAGTAGACAAGCAAAACGCCCTGGAGGGAGACGAGGACCGGAACAGCAGCGGTCTCCGCCAGACGGCCGAATGGACCTTCGCTGCCATGAACATGGATGAGGTCCGGCCCATACTGTTCGATGACCGCCGAGGCTCCGGCCAGAAATGAGTCCTCGTTCGTGCGATGTGTCCAACGAGCGGCCGCGCCGGCAAACCCGCCCATCTGCGCCGGACTTTGGACATGGAAGTACTGGACGCCTCCCTCATCGAATGGCTCGAATGAGGTGACGCCCGGAGCAGCCATCCCCAGTTTGGGAGAACCTTCGGCGCATAGGGCCGCGCGAAGGCTTTCCTGCCAGCCGCAGCCACGAAAGACGGCCGACGAGAGTCTTCTTCGCACCGCCGGCAACTCGACTTGAGTGAACCATAGGACCTTCACGATGCCTGCCCGTCACCTCGATGCCGCAGCCAACGCACACCAATGTGCCTTGGCCGCAGGGATTGGCCACAGGCAACTACATATCACAAGCAGAGCGCCCACACACGTCGTCGCTCGACTTTCCGACCTAGGCAAGCCGAAGTCCGCCTAGCGGCTCGAGCCAGAACTCCGAGTGGCCCCCGTGCCTGCCGTTGTCGATGCCGTCTCGGCCTTCACTACGCAGTGCCCCCTGCCCAGCCACGCCGTGTTCACTTCCGATGCCCCTCCAGGTAGATAGCCTGCTCTGGCAACGACGCGGTCACATCGCTGACCTCCAGCGGCTTGGCGTCCGCCTCCTGCAAGGTGCGGTTCTGGTAGAGGATCATTGCGACCACTACGGCGAAGAGCGCCTGGTTCTCGCGCAGGTCAATGTTGGCATTCAGGAAGCAGAACGCCAGATAGAAGGTCAGATAGGAGAGGCAGAACGCGCTGGCCTGGTCACGACGGTTCCGCCAGCCAAGGGCGATCGTGATGCCGAGGACGGCGAAGAAGAGGGCGCTCCCGATTATCCCCTGCGTCACCAACCGCTGTACCACAAAGTTGTGTGGCACGAAGTTGAATGAGACGTTAACCAGGTAGTAACGCTGGTTCCAGATGTAGTCGCCCAGGGGGTGCTGCGCGAAGTAGGCGAGCGCCAGGCGACTGCGCGCGACTCTATCCTGCGCAGTGACGTCCGCGTTGGGATTGATCATCGTGCGGAACGAATACGTGACGCTGTCGCGCACAGCGGGCGAAGCGTAGTACAGGCCAACACCTATCACCGCGACCGCTGCAAATGTCATTGCGACTCGACGGGTCATGCGTCCGGTGGCAACCATCTGCACGATCAGCGCGGCCAGAAGTGCGAGGAACGCGGAACGGTGATTCGTCAGTACGAGCGCCGTCATGGCCACGATCGCCAGCACCATTCGCCAGAGACGGACGGGCCAGTAGAAGAGCGACGAGAGGATCAGCCACCCGAAGAGAAGTGAACATCCACCCCAGGCAACCCGCAGGCGAAAGACACCCTCTTCCCAGTACCCGGTCGCCCCTGTCGTGAAGTAGTGATAGATGACCCAGAATGCCAGCGCGGCCGCCGCGATGTCGAAGAGCGTCACCAGGAGCCGTGGACTGCTGAACCTCAGGACGACCCCGTAGACAACGAGTACCAAGAGCAGATCGAAGCGATACTCGAGGAGGCGCAGCACGTCTATCGCGCGTAGGTCATGGAGCAGCACGGCCGCGGGGAGGACCACGAAGAGCTGGTAGCCGACAAAGACGATGCAGAGCCACACTACGAGGCGATTCATCGGCACCGGGTCTGGCTTGAAGAAGAAAGCATTGACGGCCAGAAGGGCAAGAATCGCAAGCCCGAGAACCAGGTCGAAAGCAGTGATGTCGACGAAGCCGAGACTGAAAAGCGCCGTCGTGTCGAAGACCGGCGCCTGGGCCATCGCTAGCGCCGTGAACACGGCGAGGGAGATAGCGATGGCGATGGCGAGGTATCTCACTGCACCCCCCGTGGCGACTGGACGACCCCAGCCTCTGCCGATTCCTTAAGGCCAAGGATACCGCACGCCGGAGGAGTCAGTTGCGCGATCGGCAAAGCCATGTCGGGGCCGGCGACGTGCCGGGATCGCAACGCCCCTATTGCTGTCACCGCAGCTGGGGAAGTGCCACCGCCCTCACTGCGCCGCCGGCCAGAGTACGTTGGTGCTGTTGGGTGCCATCCCCGAGGATAGTTGACCGGCCATGCCGTGGATCGTCGAGCCGCTGAAGTCGGCACCGTTGACCGAGTCGAGGTAGCCCCATGACCCGGTGCTGTAGGGGGCGCCTTGCAGCATCGTGTCGGCCACGGTCACGCCGCCCTGGACGTTGGCCATATACCAGAGCTGGGCACCGGCTTTGTAGGTGACGCCGCTGAGGAAGGCGGTCGCGTCCCAGGTGTTGCCGGAGAAGACCCAGTTCGCGGGCGACGGGTCGCCCAAGGTCTGGCGCAGATTGGTGATGCCGTCGACGCCGGGGCCGAAGCGGTTGCCCGTGACCCTCATGTTACGCGTGCGGTTGATCTCGAAGGTGCGTCGCCAGCTGTAGGCGCTGTTGATGCCCGCACCGGCGACCACGTTGCCGGAGACGGTGCTGTAGCCGGCACCCTGGGGCTGACCGTTGTAGGTGTGGGCCGGGTCGTCGTCGTCGTAGGAGATGGCCTCGCTGCCCTGCGCGTCGAAGGTGGAGTTGGTGAGGTTGACGCGCAGGTAGCCGGGCCAGTTGCCGGCGCCCCTGCCCGAGCGCCGCGAGATGCACTCGAAGCCCATGCGCGGCTGGTAGTCGAAGTGGCAGTGGTCGAAGGTGATGTCGTGCACCCCCCCGCCCCAGTCCTCGATTTTGACGCCATTCCCGCCGGCGGCGAGGCTGTTGGTCTCGATGATGGAGTTCCTGAAGGTGATGTTGTAGCTCGCGCCCAAGATGGTGATAACGCCATACTGCGGGAAAGACGACGACCCCGAGAAGCGGACGTTCTCGTAGGTGACGTCGTGAACATTGTCCAGCATGAGGGGGCCGCTGTTCGTGTAGACGGTGCCGGGAGCGGGACCGGCCCCGGTCCACGGCGACGGCGAAGGCGTCGGGGTGGAGGTGGGCGTGGGGGTCGGGGTCGGGGTGGGCGTCGGCGTGGACGTCGGTGTCGCGGTCGGCGTCGGCGTCGCGGTCGGCGTTTGGGTCGGTGTCGGCGTGGGCGTCGGCACGGGGGCGTCCACGATGCTCACAATGCCGTCTGATTCGTCGGACGCGACGACGGTGCCGTTCAAGGAGCAGTAAGAGACCCAGACCCTGTAGCTTCCGACGGGCTGCTCGATGGTCCACGGCACGCTGTAGCTCTTCGCCCTGCGACCGGCCGGGACACTCGAGGCGATGAGACTCGTCGAGGTGTCATCCTGAGTATTCTTCAGCGAGACCCGAAAATAGCCGCTGGAAGCGGCTGACGACACCTTCCACGTGACCTTGGATGGTGAGCCTTCGATAAAGTCACCGCTGTTGGGGGTCGTAATCGTCAGCCGGGGCGTCCAGACACCCCTGCTGGAGGCCAGAAGGACGAAGCGGGACGTGCGCCTGACCACCTTGAAGCGCCCAACGCGGCGGACGCTCACCTTATGGGCGTGGTGCTTGACGCGAAAGCGATGAGCGTGGCCCTTGACGACATCGAAGCGCGACCCATGCTTGATGACCCTGAAGCCGACGGTGTGAGATCGCGGCTTGGCCATGGCGCCGGGGACTGCGCAGATGCTCAGCGATACCAGGACTGCGGCGAGGATCATGACGGCTATGCGACTTTTCCTGGACACCTTGACTCCCGTGTCTCATGGAACGAGAGAGCGGCGTACCAGATAGGAGGTCCTGTCGCACCGGCGCGACTCGCTCAAGTTCCAGTTGCAGATACGGCACCGAGGGCGGTGCTCACTGCATGGAGTCGGTACGGAAGGCGCTTTCTTTAGGGCTTGGGCGGCGTCCGCGTAGCCCACTGCGACAACGCGAGCCTAGGCTCGGCGGGTGGAACATGCGTCTACGAGATGCACATCGACGAAGTGGCATCCGCGGGCGCAATTCGAAGACCGCGCGACGTCAACCGAGAAGTCATCGCCGCGACGTGACGCGGCGCAATGGGTACCAGGGGATGCTGAGGCGATCCAAGGGCAACGACGGTGGCGCCGGCGCCACGCGTCGAGGTCGCGTTTGCCGATGGATATGCTTTGCAGCGGTCCCTCCGATGACTCAGTTGGCGACTGAGCTACGCAATCGTCGTGGCAACCGCCAGTACCTGACACGACCGGGGGTGATCGTGCCCATTGCGCTGCTGTCGATATGCCCGCGTGATAGATTCTGGCTGACTTGGGCCCCTCTGCTTGGTGATCTCGCATGCTGACGATCTTCTCTATCCCGAAGCCGTTCATCGGACATATCGGCGTCATCCAGCGCAACGCCGTCAGGAGTTGGCTCGCGCTGCGCCCAGAGTGCGAGGTCATTCTGCTCGGCGATGAGGAGGGAGTCGCCTCGTGCGCGCACGACTTTGGCGTCCGCCATGTCATGGGCGTTGCCCGGAACGAGTTCGGCACGCCACTACTCGATGACGCCTTCGCGCGGGTGACGGATGTGGCGAGGTTCCCGCGACTCTGCTACGTGAACGCAGACATCATCCTCCCAGCCGCTTTCACCCGATGCGTGCAGCGCGTCGCGTTGCGGAAGTTCCTCATGGTGGGCCAACGCGTGACGATCGAGGTGGATGCCGACCTGGATTTCGCGGATCCATCCTGCGACGGCACGCTGGAGGCCGCGATTGCCGAGGGTGGCTCGCTGGATGCTCCGGTCGGCAGCGACTACTTCGTGTTTCCCAAAGACGCGCTGGGTCCCCTTCCACCCTTCGCGGTGGGTCGGCCGGGGTGGGACAACTGGATGATCTATCGCGCCAGGGAGCTGCGCGTGCCCGTCGTGGACGCGAGCGAGGCCGTACTGGTTGTCCACCAGGATCACTCGTACGCCCACGTTCCCAGTCCTGCGGGGGATCGATGGGAGGGCCCGGAGGCGGAGAAGAACCGCAGCATCGTCAAGCCGGCAGCGCTGCGATTCACCACCCGGTACGCCACGTGGCGACTAACGGCCCAGGGCTTGACCAGGCGCCACTGGTGGTCGCGACGCGATCGCTTTGACGCGCTCGAGGCCGCCAAGATGCTTCATCCCAAAGCGCGTCCCCTACTCTCAGCGGCAAGCCTGCTCATGCGACGCTGGGATCGTCGTCTCGTTGCCTGGCTCGCCGGTCTCGCTCGTGCAAACGGCAAAGCCGGCGGCCGATGATGAGGCGCGGTATCCACGCGGTCCTGGGCGATACTCTGCCGCCGAGTTCGCGCCGCGGGATGGCCGGTAGCAGATGGACGTGACTCGCCTCGAGGCGATGTGGCCGCCCGGGAGTCGCGGACCGTGGATGGAATCGGCGTACGAGCCACGAATCGTGTCGGTCATCGTGCCCGCCTACAACCGGGCGAGCCTGATTCCCGAGAGTTTGGACTCCGTGCTCGCTCAGACGTATCGCCCGCTCGAGCTCATCGTCGTCGACGACGGATCGACGGACGAGACCGTGGCCGTGGTGGAGGCGTGGAACGGCAAACGCACTTCGGACCCTGAGTTCGTGCTTCGGATGTTTCGGCAGGAGCACGCAGGCGCGCCGGCGGCGCGCAATCACGGGCTTGTTCAGAGCCGTGGGGAGTTCATCCAGTTCTTCGACTCAGATGATCTTCTGCATCCCGAGAAGATCCGCATGCAGGTAGCTCGACTTGCCAGAGATGTCCAGCTCGATATCATTTATGGTCGCACTGCCCGCTTCACGGATGTCGCGGACTGGAGTGGCGACCCGTACGTGACGTTTCCGAAGGCGGGTGAGCAGACTCTGACCGCATTTCTTCGCGGCGGGTGCTGGCCAGCCCCGTCCGCGCTGTTCCGTCGTGGTGCTTGTCGTCTAGTCGGGCCGTGGGATGAGGATGCTCCGATCCTCGAAGACTGGGACTACGCGATCCGCCTCATCCTCGGTGGAGCGCGCCTCGGCTTTGTCGACGACACGCTTCTGCTCTATCGCCAATGTCATGACGTTCGGCCGACGGTAACCAGGCGCGCGCTGTCTCCGCGAAGCCTCCGAGGCAGATTCGCTCTCATGCTGCGGTGGATGAACTGGATTCGAGCCGCCGGTCAGCTGGACCAGGACGTCCAGTTCTGGTGTTCCAGACAGCTCTTCGATGTGGCCATGATGTGCATGTCAGTGGGGCAGGTCGATTTGGCGCGAGAGATCCTTCGGTCCCTGCGCCGCCTGAATCTCGCTCTCCCACTGTCTCGCCGCGCCGAGACAATGTACCTCTTTGTCGCCGGTCTGCCCGGCTGGTGCAGCCCGATACTGATGCGCGGTCTGCACGAGAGCCTTGGACTCAAGGATCATGCCACCAGCTGGTTGCCGCACTCAGGGACCGGGGGCGGACCCGGACGCCCGTGTTCTCTCGGTAGCGGCGAGACCCCAGCCCCGCCGCGGTCGGCTGGGCGATAAGGATATGGACCACCATGGAGTCGCGGCTACTGTCAGCCTGAGGAGCATCGAACCGCAGAAGGCAGAGGACCCTACCGGGGTCGCCCTACCCCGATCACGTCCTCAAAACACTTTCGAGGGAAGACGTCCAGGAGACCCCCGGCTGTGCAGTTGTAGACCTCGACATCTCTCTCCTTGCAGAAGTCCCAAAGGTGTCGGTAGGCCCTGAACATGCTGAGAGTCTCCTCAAGGATGCCCTCGTATGCCCAGTTCCAGGACTCGTCCAGCTCTCGGTCGCCGTAGAAATGCCTATCTCTATCCAGCGATGCCGCCCAATCCGAGTCGAGTCCGATGAGGTAGATGGGATCACACCCCATGTAGATGGCCGTCATGAGAGCCAGTTGAGCAACGGACCACACTCCAGGAAGACCGAGGCACATGTCCAATGCGGTGATCGGTTCCAGCGCCAGATCGCCGACTATCGGCACGGGATACAGTTGCCCCGCAGACCGCCACCGTTCAAAGGTGGCCGACTTCATGGATGGCCAAGCTCGAACGAAGACGGTGCTTTCTCCGATCCCTTCAGCCACTCGAGCCAGGTACTCCTCTCGCTCAGGGCTGTTGTCATTGAGCTCGGGATCGGCGAAGCAGTGGTATACGGGTAGCAATTCCCGGCACAGAGGGTGCCGATCGAACGAGTTCATCGTGAACAAGAGCTCGCCCTTCAGCGGTGAGATGTCTTGCGTAGCGAGCGATGGCCCGTTCCCAATGACGAACGCCCTGCGCCCGGGATGAAGATCCTTGAACCTGGCATTCCGGGGATAGGTCACGGGTGACGCCGAAGGCGGATTCAGTTTGTCGGCCAAAGCCTCCACACGGCGACCAAGACCGAAGCACAGGCGAGCAAGTTCGTTCAGGGGCTTGTTCACGACTGTCCTGTCGAGCATTCTCGTACCTCGTTCCCGTTTCGACGGACCGGCAGCTCACTCTCGCGGCG
>Ga0209745_1000809_pt1 | contig 18883 bp, 21 predicted proteins | sample BarGraNGADG00312_FD_184495 | JGI IMG/M metagenome (GOLD analysis project Ga0209745, IMG submission 184495) | Arctic peat soil microbial communities from Barrow, Alaska - Barrow Graham LP Ref core NGADG0004-312 (SPAdes) (version 2) | ecosystem: Environmental > Terrestrial > Soil > Wetlands > Peat...
CACCATCTATCGCAACCTCGAGGCGCTCGAAGAGGTGGGCGTGGTCTCGCACACCCACCTCGACCACCGCTCGCCGACCTACCACCTCTCCGATCACGCAGACCACCTACACCTCGTCTGCTTGTCATGTGGAGCAGTGATCGAGAGCCCGGAGACGACGGCTGATCCGTTCGTGGGGAATCTTTTGGCCCGCCACGGCTTTGTCGCGGATGTGAGACACATGGCCATACACGGATGGTGCGCAGCATGTTCGGCTCCGGCAAGCCCACCCCCGCCAGTCCCACTGAGAGCCCGGTGAACGACGTGACCGAGCTTCAACCGGGCGTCGACCCCGGCGGCGTACCTGTGGTTATCTGGCCCAGCCCATTGTTGAGCCGGCCCGGAGCGGTGGCCGGTGAGGGCGTTGATGCCCCCGTTGCCGCGCACTATGGCAATCCCCTGCGCGAGCAGCGGCTTCTGGTCGAGGGTCTGGCCGCGGTCGACCTGTCCCACCGTGGGGTCGTGACGATCGCCGGCCCGGACCGCCTTTCCTGGCTGCACTCGATCACCACTCAGATGCTGACCGGGCTGGCTCCGCACACGTCTGTGGAGACGCTGGTCCTCAGCCCTAGAGGACACATCGAGCATGACCTGCACCTTGTGGACGACGGCCAGACCGCATGGGTCACCGTCGAGCCCGGAACGGCGGGCGCGCTGGTGACCTGGCTGGACTCGATGCGTTTCATGCTGCGCGTCGAGGTCCGCGATGTCAGTGCCGACTACGCCGTGATCGGTGAGCCGGTGCGGGCGGAGACCACTGCGGTGGAGCCTCTGGCCTGGAGTGATCCGTGGCCGCTCCTGGTCGGCGACACCACGGCGTACAGCGCGGTGATCGACCCTGCCAAGCACCCGGGGAGCGAGCGTCCATGGCGCGAGCTGATCATTCCGCGTGATCAGCTGGAGGCAGCGCTCGGGGACCGGCCGCTGGCGGGAATGTGGGCTGCCGAAGCCTTACGTGTTGCTGCCTGGCGTCCACGCCTGGGTTTTGAGACCGACCAGCGCACGATCCCTCATGAGGTCGACTGGCTGCGGACGGCCGTTCACCTGCACAAGGGGTGCTATCGGGGGCAGGAGACCGTGGCTCGCGTTCACAACCTCGGACGGCCTCCGCGCCGGCTGGTGTTCCTGCACCTTGACGGTTCCGGCCACACTCTGCCCGGGCGCGGGGTTGCGGTTGAGGCTGATGGCAGGGTCGTAGGCCGTCTGACGTCGGTGGCGCGTCACCACGAGCTTGGCCCGATCGCGCTGGCCGTCATCAAGCGCAACACCCCCCTGGATGCCGTATGCACCGCGGCCGGGGTCAGTGCCAGCCAGGAGGAGATCGTTCAGCGCTAGACCGGGTACAGGTCAGGAAGTACCGGGTACAGGTCAGGAAGCGGCCTTTTCGCGCTCCTTCGCGCGTTGGCGTGGTGACTCGGGGGCGTATCCCTCATAGTAGTAATAACCGTCAGTCCCCTTGGTCGGGATCATGTTGAGGACAAGTCCCAGGACACGACCCTTGACGGCCTCCAGGGACTGCAGCGATTTGGCCAGGTGGTCGCGGTCGACCCGTCCGGCGCCGACCACCACGACGGTCCCTCCGGCGATGGTGCTCAGGACGGCAGCATCGGTCACGGGCAGCAACGGAGGCGTGTCGATGATCACGACGTCGAAGCGGGTCTCCAGCTCACGCAGGGTCTCGATCATCGCGGCCGAGCCGAGCAGCTCGCTGGGGTTGGGCGGGATCGCACCGGCGCCGAGGACATAGACGCTGCTGCTGGCGAACTGTTGCAGCACGTCGCCGAGCTCGGCCTGGCCGATCAGGACGTTGGTCAGGCCGATCGAGCCATCCATACCCATGTACTCCAGCAGGCGCGGGCGCCGCAGGTCACCCTCGACGAGGCAGACCCGGGCGCCGCTGGCGGCCATCGTGATCGCGAGGTTGGCCGTCGTCGTCGTCTTGCCCTCAGCCGGAACGGACGAGGTGAAGACGATGGAGCGCGGGTGGTTGGCAGCGTCTACGAACTGCAGGTTCGTTCGCAACGTGCGGAACGCCTCGGCGCGGGGACTGTGCGGGTCCGCCTGGACAAGGAGCGGAGTCTTGGCGGCCTCGGGGTCAAAGGCGATGCTGCCGACGACTGTCGCGTCGGTAACTTCCGCGCAGTCCTTCTCGTTCTTGATCGTCGTGTCCAGCAGATCCCTCAGCAGCGCCAGGCCAAGGCCGAGCAGCAGACCGAGCACCACACCCAGGGCCAGGTTGCGTGTCGGCTTGGGGCTGATCGGCGCGGTGGGGACGGTCGGGGCACTCACCACGGTCACCTTGACCGGGCTGGGCTGTCCCTTGGTGACGCTCTCAAGGTCAGCGACGGTCTTGGTGAACTGCTTGCCGACAGCATCGGCGACCTCGGCGGCCACCCGCGGGTCGGTGTTGGTGACGGCGACCTCGATCAGAACGGTGTCGAGCGGCACTGTCGCGGTGATCTGGTCTCCAAGCTTTGCCGCGGTCGTGTTGAGCTGGAGCGTCTGGATGACCGGGTCAAGGACGTTTGGGGTGGTGATGACGTCCGCGTAGGACTTGACGCGCTGCTGGGTGAAGTTGCTGCCCGACAGTAGTGCGTTGCTGTCACTGCTACCTGACGTCGACACGAAGAGTTGTGTCGTCGCCTCGTAAACCTTGGGGCTGAGAGCGGTCGCCAGCGCGGCGCCAGCCACGACCACGAGCATGACTGCCACGATGATCTGCCACCGCTTCCGGATGACGTGGATATAGTCCTTGAGCTCCACAAACGTCTCTATTCTCTCGCCCACAGATGCGTGGCTTCGCTCGGTGGGGCAAAGGATACTGCAGGCGAGGCTCCAGCCGCAGTGAAGGATATGGCAGCCCAGGTTCCAGCCGCGGCCTCGACGACCCGCGCCGCTGGCAGTATGTCCGGCATGACCAACGACGCTCCCCTGAACATGCGAGCCACCGTCCCCGCTGCGGGGACTCTCATCACCGTCGCTCCCACCGGAGCCGAGACCGCCAAGGGCGACTGTCCCCAGCTGCCGACGACGCTGGCCGAGCTGGTCGAGACGGCCGTCGCCTGCCAGGCCGCAGGCTCCTCCCTGATCCACATCCACATCCGCGACGCCGACCACCGGCCCAGCCTGGATGCCGGTCTTCTGCGCGAGACCGTCCAGGCCGTGCGCGAGCGGACGTCGATGGTCATCCAGCTCTCCACCGGTGGCAGCGTGCACGATCCGCTCGAGAAGCGACTGACGGTCCTGGACGCTGAGCCTGACTCCTGCAGCCTGACGTGTGGCACCACAAACTTCGGCGACGACGTCTTCCTCAACCCCTACCCGTTCATGGCGCAGCTCTACCGTCAGGCCCAGGAGCGCGAGATCGTCCCCGAGTTCGAGCTGTTCGACCTTGGGCACGTTGCGGCGTTGCGGCGTCTGATCGATGCCTATGGGCTGCCCTTCGGGGGCAAGGTGCACGTCGACTTCATCACCGGAGTACCGGGCGGTATGCCGGGCACGCCGGCCGCGCTGCTGGCCGGCATACAGGCTCTCCCGGTCGAGGTGACCTCCTGGGCTGCGACCGGTGTGGGTCGCAGCCACCTGCCGATCGCGGCAGCGGCGCTCGCATCAGGCGGGCACCTGCGGGTCGGCATGGAGGACAACTTGATCTACGCCAAGGGGCAGCCTGTGCAGCGCAACGACGAGCTGGTGTCGCGGGCGGCGGATCTGGCCCGGTTGATGCAGCGGCCTCCATTGACCACCGACGAGGCGCGCGCTCTCTTGTCGGTCAAGGAGCGTCGCATCGCCTGATCCGACCGACCTGCCCTCCGGCCTTCCTGCGCCAGAACCACCGTCCAGGGCTCTGGACTCGTTGCGACAGTGGGTATTCAGAGCAACAGGAGGGCGCCTGGGAGCGCGAAAGATTTGCTTGCTAGGGGTTGCATTGTGCTAACTAGAGCAAGCATAATGGAGGCATGCCGACGTTCACTCCGATCTCCGTTCACGACCTGGGCGAGTACCTGCGAGAGCAGCGCCAGTCGGCGCAGCTCACGTTGCGACAGCTGTCCGAGGTGGCGGGGATCAGCAACCCCTACATCTCCCAGATCGAGCGCGGCCTGAAGAAGCCGAGCGCCGAGATCCTGCAGGCACTGGCCAAGGCCCTACGCATCTCTGCCGAGTCCCTCTACGTCCGCGCCGGCATCCTCGATGAGCGCACTGATCTTGGTGAAGCCCCTGCCTTTGATGTCACCGACGCCATCCTGGCTGACCCCAAGCTGAACGACCGACAGCGTGCTGTGCTGCTGGACGTCTACGAGTCCTTCGTGGGTCAACCGGCAGCCGGTAAGTCATCCAAAGCCTCGATGGGCACTGAGCCCACAAAACCCGCTGAGCCCACCAAACCCGCTGAGCCCACCAAACCCGCCAAACCCGCCAAACCCGCCACATCGACTGAGCCCACCAAGCCGCGTCGTGCAGCGAGGCCAGCACCGAAGCCCAGCCCACAAGCCGAATCCGCAGTCACCCAAAAGGAGCAAACGTCATGACCATCGTCAAGGACATCCGAAAGACCGTCACCGACACCACCCCGGTCTACGCCGCCGTCGGCGCCACCGACCTGGCCGTCGAGAGGCTGCGCGACGCCCGCAGTCGCGCAACTGCTCGCGCAGCTGCCGTTCGCCTGGATCTCGACATCAGCACGATGCAGGACAGGGCCGTGAAGCGCTTCGAGAAGGCCACAGAGCAGGCTCAGCAGATTCCCGTACACGTCCGGGACCAGACCGTCGAGGTCGCCGGCAAGGCACGGGAGACCTACTCCGGGCTTGCGGTGCGCGGCGAGAAGCTGGTCAAGCGCATCCGCAACCAGAAGTCCACCAAGGACCTGTTCGCCCAGGCTGGCAACACCGTGTCCCTTGGCAAGGGCGCCGTCACGACCGTCCGCAAGGCCGCACACGACACCCAGCACGCCGCCATGGCCACGCTTGCCACCGGTCGCCGTGAGGCGGGGTCCATTGCCGCGTCCGTCCAGGATGGCGTCAGGGTCACCGGTCGCACGGGCACCAAGGCCGCTACCACCACCCGCACTGCGGCCGGGGCCACCGTCACCACCGCCAAGAAGAGCACCGCCTCGGCGCAGCGCGCGACCAGGTCCGTTGCCGCGGGCGCTCGCAAGACGGCCACCACGGCCACCAAGGCCGCCACTCCCAAGGTTGGCGACTGACAGCACCGACAGCTGCCCTGTCCGGCAGCTAGTGTGCCCGGCGCGGCCGGTGTCGATCACTGACACCGGCCGCGCCGCAGCTGGAACAGTGCGTCGTCGGAGACGTAGGATCTCCGCCGTGACTGAGCAGCGAGTATCCCTGTATGACGCAGCCGTGGTGGCCCATGTCGTCCGCTCCGGCTTCGTGGAGTCCGTACACCACGGCAGCGTGGTGACGGTTGACGCGAACGGTTCGACGCTGCTTGCGGTCGGTGATGTCTCCGGTCCGATGTTCCCGCGTTCGTCCAGCAAACCCATCCAGGCGTTGGCCATGCTGCGCGGCGGTCTGGACCTTGACGGCGAGCTGCTTGCGCTCGCGGCCGGGAGCCACTCGGGGGAGCCGTTCCACCTGGAGGGAGTCCGGCGGATCCTTGCTGGTGCCGGGCTCAGCGAGCAGGAACTGCAGAACACCCCCGACCTGCCGTATGAGGAGCTGGAGCGCAATGCCTGGATCGCCTCCGGGCGCGACGCGACCTCACTCGCGCAGAACTGTTCAGGCAAGCACTCAGCCATGCTCGCTACCTGTGTCGCCGCAGGGTGGGACACCTCGACCTACCTCGAGCCGCTGCATCCGTTGCAGCAGCTCATAGCGCAGACGCTGGCCGACCTTTCCGGTGAACCCGCGGCGGCGGTTGGTGTTGATGGCTGTGGCACTCCGGTCATGGCAGTCTCCCTGACCGGCCTTGCGCGGGCCTTTTCCCGCTTTGCCGCAGCTCCCGAGGGCACCAACGAGGCCCGGGTGGCGGCCGCGATACGGGCGTATCCGCAGTGGCTCGGCGGGACGCGACGTGACGTCACCTCACTCATCCGCGGTGTGCCCGGCCTGATCGCCAAGGACGGTGCGGAGTCGGTCTATGCCGTGGGGTTGGCCGACGGTCGCGCCGTCGCCCTCAAGATCGCCGATGGCGGGCAGCGTGCCCGGCCCGTCGTGATGGCAGCAGCGTTGCGGCGACTGGGGGTCGAGGCCGAGGTTCTCGACGAGCTGGCCCACGCCCCGGTGCTTGGCCACGGCCAGCAGGTCGGGTCGGTCGAGGCGGTCGGGTTCTGAGCCCGAGTGCTGTGATCGTCGACCACTGATCCGGGGTGGGCCAGTACGCTGGGAGCATGTTCAACATCTTCGGCAGCCTCCAGTGGCTCATCGCACTTGTCTTCGGGGTCGGTGCCCTGGTCCTGGCGGTGTTCGGCCTTGTCGATGCTTTCCGACACCGTCCCGAGGCGTTCACCGCTGCGGGCAAAAGGTCCAAGAACTTCTGGCTTGTCGTGCTCGGGATTGCCGTCGCCTTGAGCTTCTACAGCATCCAATACCCTTTCACGCTGCCCTGGATTGCCGCCGTGGTCGCCGCGGGCGTCTATGCGGCGGACGTTCGCCCCGCGCTGCGCAAGGTGATGGGACGCGGGTCCTCCGGTGATGGTCCTGCGGGCCGCTGGTGACCGTGCGTCCAGCCAGCCGCAAGACGTCGCTGTTGGAGACCCCAACCGGGTCGCTCGAGTTCATCACCACCGGATCAGGTTCGCCCGCAACGGTTTTTGCCCACGGACTCGCCGGTTCCATCGAGACAACACGACCGTTCGGGTCGGGGGTCAGGGGCAGTCGCACCTTTTTTCACTTCCGCGGCGGCTCTGCTGCCGTGGAGACGCCCTGGAGGTACGCCGGGCTGGCCGACGAGCTGAGGGCGGTTGCCGACTACGTCGGGGCGACGCAGGCCCTTGGGGTGAGCATGGGTGCCGGCGCGTTGTGCAGCCTGTTGGCACACACCCCGCTCCGGTTCGAGCGGCTGGTGTTCGTCATGCCGGCCGTCCTGGACCGGCCTCGCACCGATGACGCCCTGGATCGACTGGTGGAGATGGCGCAGTGTGTTGACAGTCGCGATGTGCAGTCTCTGACGGTGCTCCTGCTCGCGGGAGAGCCGGTCGCGATGAGACACCAGCCTGCGGTTCAGCTCTGGTGCAGACGTCAGGCTGCCGCGATGGTGGGGACACCGGTCTCGCGGGCACTGCGTGCTCTGCCGACCGCGGTGCCCCTTGCAGATCGTGGTGTGCTTGCGGCGGTCACCGCGCCGGCTCTGGTCATCGCACAGGAAGAAGACCCTGCACACCCGGTATGGGTTGCCGAGCAGCTCGCCGCCTCACTACCGGACGCCCACCTCGAGGTCATGGCGCCCGGCGGCATCATGTGGCGTCACCGGGCTCTGGTGAGAGATCTGGTCGGGGGCTTTCTTTCCGGAGAAGCAGCTCGACCGCCCCGGCTGGGTCAGCCCATCGGGGGTCGAGGAGACTGATGGAGTGAAATACCTGGCGGTGGCCCTGCGTTGGGACTGAAGGTTCCATCACCGGACACAGTCCCTAGGTTTGTGGTCGCAGGAGGAACACAGTCCCTAGGTTTGTGTCGTAAGACGAACACAGTCCCTAGGTTTGCCGAATGCTCGGAAGTAGCCAAATGCCCAGGTGTACGGAGGGACCTATGTCGGCAGTGCCGCAGGTTCGCCGGGTGGCCATGCTCAGTGTCCACACCTCACCGCTCGAGCAGCCAGGGACCGGTGACGCGGGAGGCCTGAACGTCTACGTCGTCGAGGTCTCCAAACGTCTCGCACAGCGTGGCATCGAGGTCGAGATCTTCACCCGGATGACCGATGGCGGTCTGCCGATCCAGTCCGAGATCGCGCCCGGGGTTCACGTCCGCAACGTCATCGCGGGGCCATTCGAGGGCTTGGGCAAGGGAGACCTCCCCGGTCAGCTGTGTGCGTTCGCCCAGGGGGTCATGCGCGCGGAGGCAGCCCGGCCCGAGGGCTGGTATGACCTGGTGCATTCCCACTACTGGCTGTCCGGGCAGGTGGGCTGGCTGGCGGCGGACCGTTGGCGGGTGCCGTTGGTGCACACCATGCACACGATGGCTCGCGTCAAGAACATCCGGCTCGCCGAAGGCGATACACCAGAGCCGCCCGGTCGCGAGATCGGTGAGGCTCAGGTCGTGGACGCTGCGGACCGTCTCGTGGCAAACACCCTGGGCGAGGCAGGTGAGCTGGTCGACCTGTATGACGCGGATCCCGGCAAGGTGCGGGTCGTGTCGCCGGGCGTCGACCTGGAGCTGTTCACCGTCGGGGATGTAGCGGCGGCGCGCGCCCAGGTGGGGCTGCCCCAGAACGCCCACGTGCTGCTCTTCGTGGGCCGGATTCAGCCGCTCAAGGCCCCTGACGTGTTGCTCAAGGCGGCGGCTGACCTACTGGCCCGCCGGCCCGAGCTGCGCGAGAGACTGGTCGTTGCCGTCGTCGGTGGCCCGAGTGGCTCTGGCCTGGGCAAGCCTCGCGCACTTCACGAGCTGGCCCACCGGCTGGGCATCCAGGCGCAGGTGCGCTTCGTGCCGCCGGTCGACCGAGCGACCCTTGCTCTGTGGTATCGCGCTGCTGATCTGGTCACAGTCCCGTCCTACAGCGAGTCGTTCGGTCTCGTGGCCGTCGAGGCCCAGGCTTGCGGCACCCCGGTCGTTGCGGCTGCGGTGGGTGGCCTGCCCTGTGCGATCGGCGATGGCGGCTTGCTCATCGACGGGCATCGGACGACTGACTGGAGTGCTGGGCTGGAGGGTCTGCTCGATGACCCCCGTCGCCGAGAGCTGTTGAGCCGTAAGGCTGTTGAGCACGCCTCGCAGTTCAGCTGGGAACGCACCACGGACCGGCTGCTCGAGGTCTACACCGAGTCCATGATCGCCCGAGTGGACTCAGCGACCTCAGCGTCGTCCTCAGCGGCCTCACCTATCGACGACGCCGCGGAGCTCGCCGGCGTCCCTGCGGCGGTGATCCCGTGACCGAACCAGGGCCGCCAAGGCCAAGCGCACGCTCCCTAGGTCTGCCTGCTGTGAAGCGCACCGTCCCTAGGTTTGCCCTGTTGTCAGCGGTCCCGGCGGCGGTGATCCCGTGACCGGAAGCACCCCCGATAGTGACGCTGCCGGTGCCGCTGATGCTCAGGCCGTGCGGGAGTCTGTGCGCCAGTTCCTCGACGAGGCAGGCATTGAGTGGGAGCCCGGCCGACGCGTGGGGGAGCTGATCGTCACGTTGCCGGGGGAGAAGAAGCTCAGCACGGTGTGCTCGGTGGTGGTGGGCGAGCAGTCCTTGTCGATCTCCGCTTTTGTCGTGCGCAACCCGGACGAGAACCATGTAGCCGTCTACGCCTACCTGCTGCGTCGCAACCTGAAGATGCCCGGACTTGCCTACGGAATCGACAAGTCCGGCGACGTCTATGTCACCGGACGCGTTCCACTCCAGGGGGTGACCGCGGCATACCTGGACCAGATCTTCGGCGTGGTTCTCGAGGCCTCCGACGGCGCTTTCAACGAGCTTCTTGCGATGGGTTTCCTGGGGTCGATGAAAAAGGAGTGGGCCTGGCGCAACTCCAGGGGCGAGTCCACCTGCAACCTTGAAGCCTTTCGCCACCTGCTGGAGACGCCTCCCGAGGGGCCGGCGTCGTCCTCATAGAGTCGCCATAGACTCGGGTCATGACTTCAGCCGACTCTTTCACTCTCATCCTCCTAAGACACGGTGAGAGTGAGTGGAACGCCAAGAACCTCTTCACCGGCTGGGTTGACGTCGACCTGACGGACAAGGGCCGCGCGGAGGCAGTCCGAGGCGGTCAGCAGCTCAGGGAAGCGGGCCTCCTGCCCGACGTGGTGCACACCTCGGTGCAGCGTCGTGCCATCACGACGGCGAACCTGTCCCTGGACGCCGCCGACCGTCACTGGATCCCGGTGAGTCGTTCCTGGCGCCTGAACGAACGCCATTACGGCGCCCTGCAGGGCAAGAACAAGAAGGAGACCCTCGAGCAGTATGGCGAGGAGTTGTTCATGACCTGGCGACGCTCCTTTGACGTCCCGCCGCCGCCGCAGCCGGTCGATGACGAGTTCAGCCAGGCCCACGACCCGCGATACGCCGACATCGAGGGCGGCCCGCCCCGGACCGAGTGCCTCAAGGACGTCATCGCGCGGATGTTGCCTTACTGGGAGAGTGCGATTGTGCCCGACCTGCGGGCCGGCAAGACCGTCCTGGTCGCCGCCCACGGCAACAGCCTGCGCGGGATCGTCAAGCACCTCGACGGCATCAGTGACGAAGTCATCTCCGGGCTCAACATCCCCACCGGCATGCCGCTTGTCTACCGCCTCGCCAAAGACCTCAGGCCGATTATCGCCGGCGGGGAGTACCAGGATCCCGAGGCAGCCAAGGCGGCCGCCGCGGCCGTCGCCAACCAGGGTCGCTGAGCCGCCTTACATTTCCTCGTTGTCCAGATGGGCGTCGGTGCGGAACTCGCCCGTGACCAGATACACGACCCGGCGCGCGACCGAGACCGCGTGGTCGGCGAACCGTTCGTAGTAGCGACCCACCAGGGTCGCGTCAACGGCTGCCTCGGTGCCGTACTTCCACTTGCCATCCATCAGCATGTTGAAGACGTCCCGGTGGAGGCGGTCCATCTCGTCGTCGTCGCGTTCGAGGGCCAGTGCAGTCTCGATGTCCTTGCCTGCGATGACCGATCCGGTCTTGGCGACGATCCGCTCGGCCACCTGACCCATCTCCAGGACGGTGGAGCGCATGGCTGGGTGGATGGCGGAGTCCGGGTAACGCAGCCGGGCCACCTTGGCCACGTGCCGCGCGAGGTCGCCCATGCGTTCGAGGTCGGCGGTCATCGCCATGGCGGTGACCACCATGCGCAGGTCGGTGGCGACTGGCTGCTGGCGGGCCAGCAGGTCGATCGAGCGTTCGTCCAGCTCGCGGCGCAACGCGTCGATCTGCTCGTCGGCGGCGATGACGCTCTCGGCCATGTGCAGGTCCGCGTCGAGCAGCGCAGTGGTCGCCCGGGACATCGCTGATCCGGCAAGCCGGGTCATCTCGACCAGCTGGTCGGAGATCTTGTCCAGGTCCTCGTGGAAGGAGTCGCGCATGGGTCCCTTCTCGTCTTGAATGTATCCGCGTCGTAGGTGTATCCGTGCAGTCCGGGCACGTGCCAACTCTGTGTGCCATGCGAGGATGGCACTCTCCGGTGAACGGTAATCGGCGTCGAGGTGAACACTAGGCCATGATGGCGCTCAGTCCCGGGGCGAGCGCGCGGCCAGGGATCTCACCGTGCGTACGCTGGGTGTCGTGGACCCGACGGTTGCGGCAGCTCTTGGTGGCGTGCTCGGTCTGGTGACCGGCGCCATCTCGATGGCTTGGCTGCGCCGGTCCGAGCGTTCGCCGCGCCGTCTCCCGCAGACTCCGGATCCGTCCGCGCTGCCGGCCGGGGTGTCCGATGTGCTGGCTGTCCTGCGTTCAGGGGCGATCGTCCTCGACGCTGCCGATGCCGTCGTCAGCACCAGCCCTGCGGCCGTGGCTCATGGACTGGTCCGCGATCACGACCTGGTCCACGACGAGCTACGTCACCTGGCCCGACAGGTCCGCCGCGATGGCGTCATCAGGGAGGTCGAGCTCGATCTGCCCCGGGGTCCCATGGGGCGTGGCCGCATCATGGTTGGTGTCCGGGTGGCCCCGTTGGGCAATGCCTACGTGCTCCTGCTCGTTGACGATCGCACCGAGGCTCGACGCGTTGAGGACGTCCGGCGTGACTTCGTCGTCAACGTCAGCCATGAGCTCAAGACACCCGTCGGCGGGCTGGCCCTGCTTGCCGAGGCCGTCTTGCAGGCCAACGATGATCCCGAGGCGGTGGCCCGCTTTGCCCACCGGATGCAGGTCGAGAGCACGCGGCTGACCCGTCTGGTCCAGGAGATCGTCGACCTCTCCCGCCTTGAGATCGCTGGCACACTGCACGACCCCGAGCTCGTGGACGTCGGCGTGGCGGCCGCCGAGGCCATCGAGCAGTCGAGGCTGGTGGCCGGGTCCCGGGGCGCCAAGATCGTGTCCTCGCTCGCGCAGGGCGCGCGGGTCTTCGGCGACGCCGACCTGCTCGCGACCGCTATCCGCAACCTCATCGGCAACGCCATCAACTACTCCGCGCCCGGCTCCCGGGTGGCGGTCAGCGTGCGTTCTGCCGATCAGCTGGTCGAGATCTCCGTCGCCGACCAGGGCCAGGGCATCCCTGAGAGCGAGCAGGCGCGGATCTTCGAGCGGTTCTACCGCGTCGACGCCGCCCGGTCCCGAGCCACTGGTGGCACCGGCCTGGGACTGGCCATCGTCAAGCACATCTGCGCCAACCACGGCGGAGAGGTCACGGTCTGGAGCGAGCCTGGCCACGGCTCGACGTTCACCATGCGCCTGCCGGCGGTCCCCATGAGGCGGACAAGCGATGACCCGGCACCCGGCATACCCGTTGGTCCCTCGGAGATCGCGACTCCTGGACATCGAACACGAGAGGTCACCCCATGACCCGCATCCTGGTGGTCGAGGACGAGGAGTCGTTCTCCGACCCGTTGTCCTACCTGCTGCGCAAGGAGGGATACGAGGTAGCGGTGGCCGAGACAGGGCCGGCGGCCCTTGAGGACTTCGACCGGGCAGGTGCGGACCTGGTGCTGCTCGACCTGATGCTCCCGGGGCTGTCGGGGGTGGATGTATGCCGGGCACTTCGGCACCGCTCGTCCGTGCCGGTCATCATGCTGACCGCCAAGGACAGCGAGATCGACAAGGTCGTCGGACTCGAGATCGGGGCCGACGACTACGTCACCAAGCCGTACTCCAGCCGTGAGCTGCTGGCCCGGATCAAGGCGGTTCTGCGTCGCGGCCAGGAGCCCGAGGAGCTGATGCCTCCCACGCTGGAGTCGGGTCCGGTGCGGATGGACGTGGAACGGCACGTCGTCACGGTCAACGGGGAGCACACGCCGCTGCCGCTCAAGGAGTTCGAGCTGCTCGAGATGCTGCTGCGCAACTCCGGCAGGGTGCTGACCCGCGCACAGCTGATCGATCGGGTGTGGGGCAGTGACTACGTCGGTGACACCAAGACCCTGGACGTTCACGTCAAGCGACTGCGCTCCAAGGTGGAGCCCGACCCGGCGAACCCGCGGTTCATCGTCACCGTGCGCGGTCTGGGGTACAAGTTCGAGACTCCCTGAGCCTGCCTCAATGCACGTGAATTGACGTTCTGTCAAGACCGCACATGGGACGAATATTGGCGATACTATGGCTCTGACCTGCAGAAACGCGGGATCGTCGATTCCGTCATGTCGTTGCGCCGTGGTATCCTTAAGGTCGCGAAAGGGGTACTTAACAGATGGCCTTCAAAGTCGGCGAAACGGTCGTGTACCCGCACCACGGTGCGGCATTGATCGAAAAAATGAAAACTCGAACCATCAAGGGCGAAGAGAAGATCTACCTCGTGCTCAAGGTCGCCCAAGGCGATCTGACCATCGAGGTGCCCGCTGAGAACTGCGACCTCGTGGGCGTCCGAGATGTTGTCGGCCCAGAGGGACTTGAGCGCGTCTTCGACGTTCTGCGCGCAGCGCACACCGAAGAGCCGACCAACTGGTCACGGCGTTACAAGGCCAACCTCGAGAAGCTCGCGTCCGGCGATGTCATCAAGGTCGCCGAGGTTGTCCGTGACCTGTGGCGTCGCGACAAGGACCGTGGCCTCTCCGCTGGGGAGAAGCGCATGCTGGCCAAGGCTCGTCAGATCCTCGTCTCCGAGCTCGCGCTCGCGGAGAAGACCAACGAGGACAAGGCTGAGACCATCCTCGACGAGGTTCTCGCTTCCTGAACGAGTGTCTCCGAAACGAGCGCTACTTGAGCATCGCGGTCATCCATTGCCTGTGAAAGTCACGGGTGCATCTGCAGGTCACGCGTGCATCTGAAAGTCGCGGTCATCCTGGTCGCCGCCGGTAGCGGTGAGCGGCTCGGTGCTGGGATGCCCAAAGCATTCGCCCCGTTGTGTGGGGAGTCATTACTGGCTCACGCACTCCGGGGCGTTTTTGGTTGTGGCGAGGTGGGACACGTGATCATCGTGGCGCCCGCCTCCCGCCTCGACCAATGCTGGGAGATCGCCGGCCACAACCGCCTGGATGGTGAGCACCCCCACGTGGATGTCGTGGTTGGCGGCATGGACCGGTCGGCCTCGGTCGAGGCAGGGCTGGCGGTACTGCGCCCCGACGACGGCATCGTGCTGGTTCACGACGTCGCCCGGTGTCTTGCTCCACCGGATCTGTTCGCCAGGGTCATCCAGGCCGTGCGCGCAGGCCATCCTGCCGTTGTTCCCGGACTCCCGGTGACCGACACCGTCAAGGTGGTCGACGCCGGGGGCCGCGTGCTGGAGACTCCGGATCGTGAGTCTCTGCGTGGCATACAGACCCCGCAGGGGTTCCTGCGTGAGGTGCTGGAGCACGCCCATGCCCACCCCTGTGGCGCCTCCGCCACCGATGATGCCGGGCTGGTTGAGCAGGCCGGCGGGCACGTGCGCGTCGTCGCGGGCGATCGTCGGGCGCTCAAGATAACCTCACCTCTTGACCTCACCGTCGCGACGGCTCTGCTTCAGGATGGCTCGTATGCCGGATAGCCCGCAGCTCTCCGCTGGTCCACCGCCCAGACAGGCGCCCGGCTCAGTTCCCCTGCCACGCATAGGAATCGGTGTGGACGTGCATCCGTTCAGCGACGATGACCGAACGTTGTCGCTGGCCGGGCTGACCTGGCCAGGTGAGCGCGGACTGGCCGGCCACTCCGACGCAGACGTCGCTGCCCATGCCGCCTGCGATGCGCTCTTCTCCGCCGCAGGGATCGGAGATCTGGGTACCCACTTCGGCACTGACCGCCCCGAGCTGGCCGGCGCCACCGGCGTCACGCTGCTGGCGCAGGCTGCCCGGATCGTGACCGAGGCTGGTTTTGTCATCGGGAACATCGCCATCCAGGTCGTCGGTAACAGTCCGAAGCTTGGTCCCCGTCGCGAGGAGGCTCAGGCCGTTCTGTGCGCGGCGGTGGCGGCACCGGTATCGGTCTCGGCGACGACCACCGACGGGCTCGGGCTGACCGGACGCGGCGAAGGCATCGCCGCGATCGCCACGGCAATCGTGTTCCCCGCGCCCTGATTGCCCCGCCACCAACCGCCTTTGCTCGGTTCAGGCCGCTCCGAGCGGCATTTCCGGGCCGAGAACCGGTCTGAACTGAGCAAACCAGCCTGAAGTGAGCAATGAGGCGGCTCGTCGGCATCAATCTCGCCGGTAACCTTGGCTGGTGAGCATTCGCCTGTATGACACCGCCACGCAAGAGCTGCGCGACTTCGTCCCGGTCACCGAGGGCAAAGCCGGCATCTACGTCTGCGGACTCACGACCCAGGGTGCCCCGCACATCGGGCACGTCCGGTTCGCCGTCGCGTTCGACATCCTGCGTCGCTGGCTGACCCGCGGACACGGCTTTGAGGTCACTCTGATCCGCAACGTCACCGATATTGACGACAAGATCCTGGCCAAGTCAGCCGAAGCGGGTGCCTCATGGTGGGCCTGGAGCTATGCCAACGAACGAGCCACCAACGATGCTCTCGACCTGCTCGGCGTCCTGCCACCGACCTACGAGCCGCGGGCGACCGGGCACATCACCGAGATGCACGAGATCATGCAGACCCTCATCGACAAGGGTCACGCGTACGTCGCCCAGGACGGCAGCGGCGACGTCTACTTCGACGTGCGCAGCTATCCGGCGTACGGCGAGCTGACGCACCAGCGGATCGACGATATGGAGGCTGCGGCGGACGCCGACCCGCGCGGCAAGCGCGACCCGCGCGACTTCGCGTTGTGGAAGGGCCACAAGGTGGGTGAGCCGGAGACGGCCAGCTGGCCCACGGCCTTCGGGCAGGGTCGTCCGGGCTGGCATCTGGAGTGCTCGGCGATGGCACGCAAGTACCTCGGTGACACTTTTGACATCCACGGTGGAGGCGTCGACCTGCGCTTCCCGCACCACGAGAACGAGCAGGCCCAATCGCGTGCGGCTGGTCTGGGCTTCGCCAACTACTGGTTGCACAACGCCTGGGTGACCATGGGCGGCGAGAAGATGGGCAAGTCGCTGGGCAACGCGCTGCTCGTCAGTGAGATCACCAAAGTGGCGCGCCCGCTCGTGCTCCGTTACTACCTGGGTGCGGCTCACTACCGCTCCACCATCGAGTATCACGAGGGGTCACTTCGGGAGGCGGAGGCGGCGGTCGAACGCATCGAAGGCTTCCTGCGCCGTGCCCTGGGGGGCGGCACTGTTGTGAATGGCAATGGCGGGAACGGCAGCGAGCTTCCACCTGGCTTCGTCGCGGCCATGGATGACGACCTCAATGTCTCAGGTGCGTTGGCGGTCATCCACGAGACCGTGCGAGCCGGCAACACCGCGCTCGACGATGGCGACGAGGACGAGGCCAAGCGGTTGGGCCTGCAGGTCGTGGCGATGACTGAGGTCCTGGGCGTCAATCCGCTTCACCCGCAGTGGAACTCGGCTTCCGGCGACGGCACTGACGATGCCATGACGGCGTTGGACGCACTCGTCAGGGACCGAATCGAGGCCCGCGCGGCTGCCCGCGCGGCACGTGACTTCACGGTGGCGGACCAGATCCGCGATCAGCTCACGACAGCGGGAGTCGCTGTCGAGGACACCCCCTCGGGCGCGCGCTGGTCGCTGGCCCGTCGTACCGACGCCTGAAAGGCGACCGAACATGCCTGGTAACTCTCAGCGCCGAGGCGCCATCCGTGGATCCAAGAAGGGTCCGAGCACCGGTAGCGGCGGCCAGCGGCGCAAGGGCCTCGAAGCCCGCGGCGCAACTCCAAAGGTCGGCGAGCGCACCAAGCACCCCGCGCACAAGAACGCGGTTCGTGGGGCCAAACGGGTGGCCGCCCCTGGTGCCCGCCCGGCCCGCAGCGGTGGCGCGCCTCACCGGACCAAGGGCAAGGGCTCCAGTGAGATCGTCTATGGCCGCAACTCCGTGCTGGAGGCGCTGCGCGCGGACATCCCGGTGACCACGATGTACGTCGCCGGTCGGCTCGAGTCTGACGACAGGGTGCGTGAAGCCCTCAAGATCGCCACCGGCCGCGCCATCTCGATCCTGGAGACCCCACGCGGCGAGCTCGACCGGCTTACCGACGGCGGAGTTCACCAGGGCCTGGCCCTTCAGGTGCCGGCGTATGCCTACGCCCACCCGGGCGACCTGGCTAACCCCCAGTCACCCGGCATACCGCTCATCGTTGCTCTTGATGGCATCACGGATCCCCGAAACCTGGGCGCGATCATTCGTTCGGTCGCCGCCTTCGGGGGTCATGGGGTTGTGGTGCCGGAACGGCGTTCGGTCGGGATGACCGCGAGCGCGTGGAAGACCTCCGCCGGCGCCGCCGCCCGGATCCCGGTCGCCCAGTGCAGTAATCTCACCCGGACCCTGGAGGACTATCGCAAGGCAGGCTTCTTCGTTCTGGGCCTTGACATGGATGGCGACGTGGCGTTGCCCGAGCTGGAGCTGGCCAAGGAGCCCCTGGTCATCGTCGTCGGCTCCGAGGGAAAGGGACTGTCACGGTTGGTCAGGCAGACCTGCGACCAGATCGTGTCGATCCCGATGTCCTCGGCCGTGGAGTCCCTCAACGCGGGTATCGCCACCGGCGTCACGCTCTATGAAGTGGCCCGCCGTCGCGCGCTCTAGGCGTTGCCCGCATCCTCGTCTGCGATTGTCGGGCCAAATGAGCCCCCAGCGGGGCGCCTGTTCCGATAGCGTCTGATCCAGCAGCGCCACCGGGCGCCGGCACTCGTGACGAAAGGGCATTCGCATGTCTGACTACGGCAGCACCCCGCCGCCTCCGCCGCCGCCTCCGCCGCCGCCCTCATATGGCGCACCAGGAGTCCCAGGAGCCCAGGGCGCCCCGCCGCCCAACTACCTGGTCTGGGCGATTCTGACCACCCTCTTTTGCTGCCTGCCTTTCGGCATCGCCTCGATCGTCTTCTCCACCCAGGTCAACAGCAAGTGGGCCCTTGGGGACGTCGCCGGTGCTCAGGACGCCTCGGCCAAAGCCAAGAAGTTCGCCATCTGGGGCGTCATCGCCGGGGTCATCGTCGTGGTTCTCTACGTGATTGCCATCATCGTTGGTGTTGGTACCTTCAACTTCAACACCGGGACGAGTTCCGGGTTCTGATCCGACCCGTTCGCGAACGTCCGGTTCCCTTGATGCACGTGCTCTCACGCACCGCGCCGGCCGCCCTCACCGGCGGCCGACGCGGGGTGCTGCTCCCGCTGGGGGTCGCGGCGGCGGGGCTGGTCGGGGTCGCATACGTGGGCGCTGTCGACCCGAACGCCGCGGGTCACTACCCGACCTGTCCGTTCCTGGCGATCACCGGGTGGTACTGCCCTGGGTGCGGTGCCCTGCGCGCGGTTCACGCGCTGGCCCACCTCGACCTGATGACGGCGCTGGCCCGCAACCCCTTCACTGTCGTGGCGGTTGGCTACGTCATGGTCGCCTGGGTGCTCTGGCTTGAGCGAACGGCCAGGGGGCGACCCGTGCGGTGGTTGGCACCACCCTGGGTGTTGTACGGCGTGCTCGGCGCGATTCTGATGTTCTGGGTCCTGCGCAACGTTCCGGGCTGGACGTGGCTCTCTCCGGCCTGATCAGCTCAGCGGTGCCAGCCACGTGCCATACGGGGTGTTGCGGTAGATCGTGAAGACCAGGAAGAACGCTGCCAGGGCCACGTTGGTGCGCCCGTTGAT
>Ga0209745_1000810_pt1 | contig 18875 bp, 16 predicted proteins | sample BarGraNGADG00312_FD_184495 | JGI IMG/M metagenome (GOLD analysis project Ga0209745, IMG submission 184495) | Arctic peat soil microbial communities from Barrow, Alaska - Barrow Graham LP Ref core NGADG0004-312 (SPAdes) (version 2) | ecosystem: Environmental > Terrestrial > Soil > Wetlands > Peat...
GAATTGAATGCCAGTTCAGGAATATCTGTCAGATGTTTAAGGGAATCCAGAAAAGCGGTAGAAGTATCAGTCTCCTTTCTTTTCTCTTTGCGGTTTTCCATCTGAGTACCTATCTAAATCGTTCAATATTTCCGGATTGAGGCAGAATTAACGCTGGCAAAATAATTCTATCTGACACCATTATTAAACCCTGCGGGGTTTATAATATTGCATTTGATTTATGTTTTTTAAAGTAGGAACACCATATTGATATTCCGCAGATGCTGCATGCAGGATTGCGGGCAGTGCATATATAACGTCCGTGCAGCAGCAACCAGTGGTGGGCCATCGGCCTTTTATCCTCGGGAATCTCTCTTGTCAGTCTCAGTTCGACCTCCAGCGGATTCCTGGCGCCGGGGGTTAACCCAATACGCCTGGCAACCCTGAAAATATGTGTGTCAACTGCAATTACAGGCTTGTTCCATACTACGGAGGCGACCACATTGGCAGTCTTGCGTCCAACCCCCGGAAGCTCCCTCAGCTCATCGATTTCCGAAGGGACGGCCCCGCCAAAACGACTGACTATCATCTCTGCCATACCTTTGAGATGCCTGGCCTTGTTATTGGGATATGAACAGCTTTTTATGAGCTCAAAGATATCCTCCTGTTTAGCCTGTGCCATTGTATCGGCATCGGGAAACTTCTCAAAGAGGGCCGGTGTGATCATGTTTACCCGCCTGTCAGTACACTGTGCTGATAAAATCACTGCAACAATGAGCTGGAAAGGATTACTGTAGCCAAGCTCTGTTTCCGCAACAGGCATATTCACTTCAAACCATTCCAGCACACCCTTGTATCTTTCCTTTATCTTCACCTGATTGGCGGTAATTACGGGTTGAAAGTAATATTTTTTTATATTTCAGACGAAAATGGTTACTCAGGTGAATAAAATCATGGTAATTCATTATCCTATTTACTATTTTTCGCCCCTATGCAGCGTATTAAGATAAACATTGATTCTGGCAGTTCACTGATCATAACAGGAGGTGATCTGAACGATCTTCACGCATTACTTCCTTCAGGCAGCAGGATATTCATAATCACTGACACGAATGTCAGGGGATTGTACGGTGACAGGTTCCCGGCAGCAGAAGTGCTGACCGTACAACCCGGAGAAGAAAGCAAGACACTGGCGGTCATAGGTGATTTGTGCACCAGGCTGCTTGAAGCCGGCGCGGACCGTTCGGCTTTTATCCTTGGCTTCGGCGGGGGTGTGGTCTGTGACATCGCGGGAATGGTAGCTTCGGTTTATATGAGAGGTCTGCGGCACGGCTTTGTCTCTACAACACTCCTTTCCCAGGTCGATGCAAGCACAGGAGGAAAGACAGGTGTAAACCTGGGAGCGTACAAAAATATCATTGGTACTTTCAGGCAACCGGAGTTTGTACTGTGTGACCACAAAGTGCTCTCGACACTTCCTGATGAGGAGTTTCAGTCAGGAGTGGGCGAGCTGATCAAGAATGCCATCATACGCGACAGGGATCTCTTCTTTGATATTTCATCAGCGCTTGACCGTATTTATGACCGTGATCCGTTGATACTTGAAGATCTGATTTACAGGGCTGTTAAGATAAAAGCAGATATTGTCAGGCGTGATCCTCTTGAGAAAGGTATGAGAAGGCTGCTCAATTTCGGGCATACCTTCGGCCATGTTTTGGAAAGGGTATACAACCTGCCACACGGTATTGCCGTGATGGAGGGTATGCTGATCGCGTCAAGGCTGTCGGTGTGGTCGAATGAGCTGCCGCTGTCTGAACTGCGCATTTTTGAGATGGTTCTCGAACAGGCAGGTTTTCCCGGTGAGCATGTACTGCCCGCTAATACAGTCAGCATGATATCAAGGGATAAGAAAAGCCAGCGCGGCTCTGTCAGCTTCGTTCTCCTGCGCTCTGTCGGGAAGGCTGTCATCAGGAAGTTGCCGGTATCGGAGATCGGGGCTTTTGTCAGTTTTTACAGTGAAGATCAGAAGGAAATCAAACAGAAATAACAGGGAGATGAACACACTTGGGGTTGTTTTCAGGGTTTCAATATTCGGTGAGTCACACGGCTCATCAGTAGGAGTGGTTATTGACGGCTGTCCTGCCGGTCTGCCTTACTGGCGTGAGGAGCTGATGGCTGATCTGTCGCGCCGCAAGGGCATGGTGCCCGGTACCACAATGCGCAAAGAATCAGACGGGCCGGAAGTCCTCGGAGGTATTTATAACAATTTTACCACCGGTGCGCCGCTGGTGATCTGTACCAGGAACGATGACACCCGTCCAGGCGATTATGAACAGTTCTCAAGTATGCCGAGACCGGGTCATGCTGATTTCACTGCGGGATATAAATACAAGGGCTTCAGTGATATGCGGGGTGGCGGGCATTTCTCCGGCCGCCTGACATGGGGGTTGGTGACCGCTGGTTACTTCGCAAGGAAGATACTCTCTCCGGCTATCATCACAGCAAATCTTATTGAAGCAGGAGGGGAGAAAGACCCTGCAGCAGCCATTGCCAGGGCAATGGAGACAAATGACACTGTAGGTGGTGTTGTTGAATGCGTGGTAAGAAACGTTCCAAAAGGACTTGGAGAGCCGGCTTTTCTCTCCGTGGAGTCCGCTCTCGGACAGATAGCTTTCGGGATTCCTGCTGTGAACGGTGTTGAATTTGGCGCCGGATTTGCTTCGTCAAAAAGCTATGGTTCACTGCACAATGACCCCTTTGTCGATGCGCGGGGTAAGACATCGACAAACAATGCCGGCGGAATCAATGGAGGAATAACCAATGGCAACGACCTGGTAATGAGAGTGTCAGTCAAACCTGCAGCCAGCACCGGTGTACCTCAGAAGACATTCAACAAGGAAAAGGGCGAGATGGCCCAACTGGAGATCACCGGCAGACATGATGCCTGCATAGCAAGGAGGATTCCCGTGATACTCGAATCTGCAGTAGCCATTGGTCTTGCTGACCTTCTGATGATAGACAGGGGCATAAACGGACTGAGAGAGAGACCATAGAAAAAGTGCAGAGACCTGACGCAATGTGATGACTCTCACATCGTCATTATCAGTATGCGCTGTGTACTGTCCGTTATCCTGAACCGGTCATCGATGCGGTAACCCATGACCCACATCACCTTGTTTCCGGAAAGAAGAAGAAGCACCTTCTCCTTTTCTGTCACAGGGACTTTCAGGTCGATGAGAAAATCACTTATTTTCTTCAGCTGTGACATGCCCAGCGGCGCAAATCTGTCACCAGGTTCCCAGTGCCTTACCGTGACAGGAAAATCAACCAGCGACAGATCGATGCACGCTGTCAGCTTGCTTTGCGGCAGGGGTTCATCAGACGGTCCGGTGATACGGAGATCGGCGAAGAGACCTGACAGCCGCATCTCATCTACTGAAGAAAAAACGTATGAGGGTGGCTGATCATCGCTTCTGACCGTAATGAGTATCCTGCCCCTGTCCATGAGCAAACAGTGGGTGGATGTTAATATATACCTGCCCGTCGATGAATCAAAGAGAGCGATCATCTCTTCCGTCTGCTGTGATGATAGTCCGTATCTTTTAAAAAGCTCATGAATGTGGGGAGATGCAGGTTTAAGTGACTTCAGCTCACTGACATCAGCTTCAATGCCGTTACCGGACTGTCTGAAAAGTTCTGAGTGAAGCTTTTCAATATAAATATTAACCAGCTTCGCAGAGGAATTCAGGTGAGTCATGGTTTCAGTAATGGCAGCCATGGCGTTTGGATTTACTTTCTCGATCTCCGGTAAAACCCTGATTCTTATTCTGTTCCTGGTATATTTGACTTCAGCATTGGAACTGTCTTCGCGGAATTTTATTTTTTCCCTTGAAGCAAAAGCGGCAATCTCGCTGCGAGTGGCGAAGAGCAGTGGTCTGATGATATTATTATGCCGCGGGCTCATGCCTGTAAGGCCGTTAATCCCGGTGCCCCTGATCAGGTTTATGAAAAAGGTTTCTATATTGTCATTGAGGTTATGAGCCACGGCCACTGCGTCAAAGCCTTCCTTTTCAATAAGGGAGTCAAACCAGTTGTAACGCAGTTCCCGGGCTGCCATCTGAACAGAGATGTGCTTTGAGGCTGCATATCCCAGGGTATCAAACCTGGTAGTAAAACACTCAATTTTTCTTTTTTTGGCGTAGCTGATAACGAACTTCTCATCACTGTCAGATTCCTCGCCCCTGAGAGAGAAGTTGCAGTGAGCTATTGCCTGGTCTGTACCTGCTTCCCTGAAAAGGAAGGCCATCACCATCGAATCTATGCCTCCGCTGACTGCAAGCAATACCCTGGTGCCAGCGGTAAACAGTTGTTGCTGCTTTGAATATTCGATAAATCTCCGGTACATTTTCTTTTCCCTGTGCAAAGTTAAGAATCAGAAAACACATTAGCCTGCTGCCACGTTAAAAAGAGCCGGTTGCACTGATTGGTCACCGGTAAGTAATCACGCCCGGCGGGTCAGGTTCAAAACCGGGGGGCTTAAGTCGTACAATCCCGTCAAGGGTTATCCATGACGATTCGGAGTAGGCCGGCAGGTTGGGATACCAGGCCAGCCTGATTTGAATCGTGTTCAGAACAAGCCGGTCATTTCTGATACGTACACCGGCTCCCAGGGCATAGATATGATTATAGTCGCCGGAGTTCAGGGCTCCCCTGATAAGAAATCCGGCATCAGCAAAGGCGAAAATGGCGAACCTGAAGCCGAGGCGGGGCCTGGCAGTGAAAAGGACAGGCTCGAAGGTGGCAATAATCCTGTTGTTACCCGTGATTGAATCATTCCTGAAACCCCTTATTAAATCATCGTTGCGCAGATACAGGTATTCGTCAGTATACCTGTTGAACCCCCTGATATAATAGAGATTAACGAAGGTGCGGATTTTTGACCCGCCGGCTTTTATGAGAGGAGTGAAGTATCTTAGCCTCGTCTCGAACAGACCCTGTTCAGTGTTCCCATGGTTATAAAAGGTCGAGAAGCTGACGCCGCCATATATGTATCCGAACCTGGTAAAAATATTCCCGAATGATGCTTTCAATCCTGCATAATTTCTGTACTTGAACTCATTCAACTCCCTTCCGCCCATCAGTTCAAGCATGTACCCGTACGGAATATCCTCGGTTCTGCCATAACTGTATATCAATGAGGTGTTGATGAATCTTTGTGACGAAATGGCAACACTGCCCGTGACCAGTTGATAGCTCTGGAGGCGGTAATATGAATGCTCATCTATTTCCGGTCTCCTGAACACATTGTTACTGTTGTATCTGGCTGAAACGATAAGCCTTGTAACGCTTTCACGGTCCAGCATGAATGACCTTGCTCCCCAGTAATCATGGTATATGAAGCGCAGAGGTTCCGGGGTGACCATAGTATCAAGGTCTTCGGAGGTAAAGTTCAGCCTTATCGATGCTGACCATGCGTATTTTGTATCTGAGGTGGTAAAGCCTCTCCTGTAAACCCCTCCCATTTTTGTTGAGCCCAGACCGTCAGAGAAGTCGAGTTCAAGATCCGAGAACGTCCGCGCGATATTCCTGATGGCATATCTTATTCCGAAACCCGGGTATGCATATTCATCGAAGTCATATGGGAGCGTCAGTGCAAGTTCGTGCCCAAGCCCTGCAAAGTTTTTATCATAGAGTTTCACAATCCCGCTGGGGATACCGTCGAATTGGAAGCCAAAGCCGTATGGGTAGTTTTCCCGTATTATCACCGCGACATCCACGAGGTTACTATCTGCCGGAACAATGATGATGCGTGCATCTTCAACGAATGGCAATTCCCTTAGCAGCCTCTCATTATCTGCTATCTCAAGTGATGATACTGTATCTCCAGCGCGAAATACCAGGTACTGATTAAGCACAAACGGGCGGGTCTTGGCATAGGTCGAATTAATCAGCCTGTCTGCTTTTGACTGATCAGATTCAACAGGATTATCGATGTCAGTACCGAAGGCATCAAGCCTTATCACTTTCCTGGTCCTGATCACCTTGCCTTCGAATTCATCATAGCGGGATGTGCTTTTCATTTTCTCCCTCACATTTCCTGCAGAAGGTGGTGCGACGAACAGCATATCGTACAGAAGGCTGGTCAGTTTTCGCTTTTCAGACCTTACCCTGATGGTATCGTAAAATGCACGCGAAATAGTATCCGGGTTGGCGCTTTCCTGTGCGGTTAAATGCAGCTCAGAGCCTGCAAGAAGAAGGCAAATAATTATTAATGATCCTGGGAAGAAACTATTATTGGCGCATTGATTCACTGGTGCTTTGAATTGTCTTCCAGGACATCATCGGAGTTAAACAGGAACCCGAGTCTTTTTCCTGTAATCAGTCTTGAATGCTGTATTTTTGACTCTGCCTGACCCACCGAAGCGATCTTTATTGTATCGTATGGAGGTACCAGCAGATCGAATTCCAGAGAGTAGTTTATGGCCGTATACACAATTGTCTGAAGAGATTCCTTACTGAATTCCTCATTTCCATAGTTGGTAAAGAGCATGCCCATCTGTCTCTTGCCTTCCACAAAGTACTGATTCTCGTGGTTTATGAAGATGCGGGCGATGAGGTACCCGAGATCATCGAGCCTTGAGTATTTGAATGAATCTGCAAGGAAGTTGTAGATATTTATGATACCGCTGTAGGCATTATATTTATTCTTCTGGATATAGGCAGTCTTCCATGCCGGATGATCGCGGTCAAACTGGAATATGTTCGAATGCATGCTGAAAAGAAGCATATCGGCGGCTACTCTGAGCTGCGCATCAAATGTGCTTCTGTCAGTATATTCCATGCGGATCCTCTGATCCACATCCGAAAGTTTGAGGTTAACCTCCCTTGAGAGGTTTTTCAGTATCTCCTTAACCAGAATAAATGCTTCCGCAGTGTTGTCAAATACCTTTGTCTTCAGTACAGATTTGTTCTTCAGGGTATCGACTATCATCATTTTTCTCTGTGTCGGATCATCTACCATGGCAAGTATTATTACTTAAACCACTAAAATAGTGTTTTATTAATTATTGGCAAAACACCCTTTAATTAACGCAGCGGCGTCAATTTAAGTATAAACAATCAATATGCCCGTGCAAAGAGTACTCTCCCGTGCGAAGGTTTACCTGTCAGAATGCATTTGCCCTCTTCAGCGGGTGTATCGAAGGGTATTGCCCTGATAGTTGCTTTAGTCAGGTTCTTGATCTGTTCCTCAGTGCCGGCGGTGCCATCCCAGTGTGCCATTACGAATCCTCCCTTGTTCTCAATGATGTCACGGAACTCATCCCAGTTGTCAGCAGTATACGTGTTTTCGGTTCTGAAATCAACCGCTTTCCTGTAAATATTCTTATGGATCTCTTCCATCAGTCCGGTAACGTATGTAACAACGTTGTCACGGCTTATGGTTTCCTTGGTAAGAGTATCGCGCCGCGCTACCTCGACAGTGCCGTTTTCGGCATCGCGCGGACCGATGGCGAGTCTTACAGGTACACCCTTAAGCTCATAATCAGCGAACTTGAACCCTGGTTTCTGAGTATCACGGTCATCGTATTTCACTGACAGGCCGGCTTTCTCAAGCTGGCCTTTCAGGTCTGTTGCTATCTCCGAGATACTGCCCAGCTGTTCATTACCCTTGTATATCGGAATTATTACCACCTGTATCGGGGCGAGCCTTGGTGGCAGGACCAGTCCGTGGTTATCGGCATGTGCCATGATAAGGGCACCGATGAGCCGGGTGGTCACACCCCATGATGTGGCCCATACGTAATCAAGCTTACCCTCCTGGTTGGTGAACTGTACATCAAATGCCTTTGCAAAGTTCTGACCGAGAAAATGACTTGTCCCGCCCTGCAGCGCTTTGCCATCCTGCATCAGGGCTTCGATGGTATATGTGTCTATGGCTCCGGCAAATTTTTCACTTTCTGTCTTCACCCCCCTGATCACCGGAAGCGCCATGAAATTCTCCGCGAAATCAGCATACACTCCCAGCATCTTTATTGCCTCTTCCTTTGCCTCCTCCATTGTTGCATGAGCCGTGTGGCCCTCTTGCCACAGAAATTCTGTGGTGCGGAGAAACAGCCTTGTACGCATCTCCCACCTTACCACATTTGCCCACTGGTTAATCAGGAGGGGGAGGTCACGGTAAGAATGTATCCAGTCTTTATAGGAGTTCCAGATAATTGTCTCGGAGGTGGGCCTTACAATCAGTTCTTCCTCCAGCTTCGCATCAGGGTCGACAATGATACCTTTGCCGTCAGGTGAGTGCTTGAGACGGTAGTGCGTCACAACTGCACATTCCTTGGCAAAGCCCTCCACATGAGCGGCTTCCCTGCTGAAAAACGACTTGGGGATAAACAGCGGGAAATATGCATTTACATGCCCGGTAGCCTTGAACTTCCTGTCAAGCTCCGCCTGGATCTTTTCCCAGATGGCGTAACCGTAAGGCTTGATGACCATGCACCCCCTTACCACTGAGTTTTCGGCAAGATCAGCTTTGATCACAAGATCATTGTACCATTGTGAATAATTTTCCTCCCTGTTAGTAAGAAACTTGGCCATTAGTTTGGTATAGTATTTGAATTTTGTTAATTAGCAAAAAAAGATTGCGTAAAAATAGACAAAACTTGCGAACGAAAGAGGGAGGCCCACAATGAAGACAAAAATTTTACTCACAGCTACAGCCATGATGGTGCTTGCATATACGGCATTGGCCGCAGACACAGATAAAGGTGGCGGTGGAAAGGGGAACGGTTATGGCACCCAGCAGATCGTAGTGAACAACTATTACTCCGAAAGCGGTTATGAGTACGCCTCCCGCCTGAAAAGGTTTCACAATTCATATGTGGTGTTCGACTTTTATTCACCTCTGTATACAGAGACCTTCTGGTATCATTACACACCTTATACATGGGGAGTATCAATCTATGACGACTGGTATTATTATGGCGGGGGCGTGTCGAGGTACAACTGGACGAGCGGCTTCGGCGGGTCTTACTGGTGGGGCTATGATCCATGGTGGGATTACGATCCCTGGATGGGCTACGGGTGGAATTCATGGTATGCCCCAGGGGTGAGCTACGGTATCAACTATTATCTCGGCAGACCCTATTACCATTACCCGATGGCATGGAACAGCTGGGATTATCCAAACTGGAATGCCTACAACCCTTACTACGGATTTGATCATCATAATAATCCCTACGGGCCGGGATACAGGGACGACTATTACCACAATAACAATAATAATAACAATCCGGGTTATAATCCTTCAAGCCCCTACGATCCCAGACACCGGTCCGGTTATTCGGTTTCCACCCGGAGAAGTTCCGGAGCTCAACCCGCCACTCCCCGGGATAATACCGGGTCGTCACAGACAGGTGACGGACGTAAAAGCGGCAGCGGTACATATACAGAGCATGGTCGCAGAGGTGTCCCAGTGACGGATGGCGCTAACCGTCGGGAGACTGAAATTCCCGGTAACACAAAGGCGAATGAAACAACTGTGCCGCGCAGGGGGACAACCAGCACAACTCCTCGTACGACGACAGGGACAACTCCGCGCACAACAACCGGGACAGCCACTCCTGCGAATGAGACTACCACAAGGCGAAGCCCTATGGAAGTTGAAAAGCCTGCCAGCGTCGTAAGGATCACCGAGCCTGAACAGCCCCGTCAGCAGACTCAGACCGTTGTAAGAACCAACAGACAGGTAAAGGAGACAACCATACGACAGAGCTCAACAGAAAGCTCTTCCACGCCTGAACAGTCAACCGTCAGGAAAAGCAGTCAGTCAGGTACCCCGGAAGCTGCCGAAAGTACTTCCTCTTCAGGCAATGAATCAGGTAAAACCGGTTCTTCACCAAGGAGAAGAAGATAACCTTAAAGGAGCTCTTAATCTTTGGTACGAAATTTGTATAATATTTAGGATAACAAAGGAAGGATATAAAATGAAAAAGTTAAGGTACATAATTCCGGTCATTCTGGTGATAGCCAGTTCGTGTACATCACAGCTCTACACCGGAACCACTGATGATGATCTGTATTACAGACCATCTGATCAGCCGGTAGTTGCAGTGCAGACCACTACTCCTGCCGGAACTACAGACCAGTACTACGATAACATGCTTGCCGGTGACACACTGGTCGCTGACGACTATGTACCTTCAGAAGCATACCTTTCAGGAACAGGCGCTGACGCAGCAGTAGTCAATAACTATTACGGTGGTAGCGCTGCAGAAAGGATTTACCTCTTTAATGACGGTTTCTATCCTTACTGGGACTACTACAGTCCTTTCTCATTAGGCATGTCATACGGTTATGGTTTCGGCTCAAGCTTCGGTTGGGGTTACCCTTACTACGGATACGGGTACGGTAGATACAATCCTTACTACGGATACGGTTACGGTGGGTACAACCCTTACTACGGATATGGTTTTGGCAGTTACTATGACCCATACTGGGGTTACGGTGGCGGTTACCCGTACTACGGTTACGGTGGCTATTCGCCCTACTACGGCAATAATTACCCGCCTTATTACAATGATGGCTCCAGTCGCCAAATGGCACGCAGGGGAAGCTACAGTACTTCCACCAGGGGATCATATACAACAGAGGGTGATGGCAGAATCAAATCAGGCATACCCACTCAAAGCGGTTACTCAAGAAGGACCGGGTCAGCATCACCAGCAGCGTCATCTGCACAAACCGGAACAAGCACCCCAACCAGGCGACCGGCAGGTGTAACTGAAAAAAGCAGCTATAACAGGTCTTCATCAGTTCCAAACAGCGGACTGACTAACGGACAGGGTTACACCCGCCGCGATCCTTCAGGAACCGGAACACAGGCAGGAACGAAGTCAGGTACCCAGACACAGAGTGTGAACAGACCTCAGTACCAGACCACCGACAGGACATATACCCCCAGTTACAACAGCCCCAGGATGAGTTCAAAACCATCTTACAACAACAGCCGCACATCTGAATCTGTTCAGGGTACCACTAATCCCGGCAGAGGAACGACTACGAGAAGCAGCAGCGGAAACAGTTCATCAGGGTATACGCCCTCGAGATCTTCATCCTCATCTGTCCATTATTCTTCTCCTTCCCGCAGTAGTTCGGGAAGCTCGGGCAGAAGCAGCGGCAGTTCTTCCTATTCAGGCGGCAGCAGAAGCAGCAGCAGCGGTTCATCATATTCCGGCGGCAGCAGAAGCAGCAGCTCAGGCAGCTCAGGAGGGTACAGTAGCGGAAGCAGTAGTTCAGGGTCATCTGGTAGTTCTTCATCCTCTTCGTCACACAGTGGCGGCGGAAGCAGGAGATAACATAAACAAATAACATTGACAGTTGTGTTCCTGAAAAACCGGAGCAGCAGCCCTTCCATACTTTAACATACAGAAAAGATGAAAACAAGATTTACAATTATAGCAGCTGTTTTGCTCATGTCACTCAGTTTGTCAGCGCAGAACATAGACGATGCTCTCAGATATTCCAAACTGTTTTATCAGGGTACAGCACGCTTCGATGGCATGGGCGGAGCATTTACAGCCCTGGGCGGTGACCTGTCTGCAATATCCCTTAATCCGGCCGGCATAGCTGTCTTCAGGTCAACAGAGTTTACTGTGTCGACACAGGTGAACTTTAAAAACAACAACGCCAATTTTTTGGGATCCAGCATTGAATCCCAGTCCTCACAATTCAACCTGGGCCAGATAGGTCTGGTAACTGCCATGACACTTGGAAACGGATCAGGCCTTAAAAGTTTAAGTTTTGGTTATTCGTTTAGCAGGACCAACAACTATGATTCGCATATAATTATTGACGGCATAAGTGATGCAAGCTCAATGGCTGATTACTGGGCTGACCTGGCAACCGGATATAATACCTGGGAGCTGAAGGACAATACCTCTGCCGGATATATGGCTTATCAGCAATTGCTGATCGATACCCTCTCCAACAGTTTTACCGATTACGCTTCAATTTTTTCATATTACGGAGAAGACAGCCCGGTATATGGCCAGCAGACTAAAAGAACTATTGATAATGAAGGCTACACTGGTGAACACACTATCGTCTTAGGAGCAAACCTTGCTGATAAACTTTACATCGGGGCAGGGTTTGGATTGACTGCATTGAACTATACGGGTCATTACAAGCATACTGAAAAAGATGCAGCAAACCTTATTTATGACTTTGTAGACTTTACATACACCGACCATTTTGATGCTGAAGGCTCAGGATGGAATTTCAAAATAGGAGCAATCTTCAGACCTGTGGAGATGATGCGGATCGGCTTCAGCTTCACTACCCCTACCTATTATACTATCGATGAGTATTATTTTAGTAATCTTTCTTCGTACTTAGACCTGAACACTCCAAATGATCCCACAGATGATTTCGAAGGTGTTACAGAAACGGATCCCAATACTTACCATTATGAATTGAATACCCCCTACAGGATTAACACAGGTATTGCATTTCAGCTAGGGACTATGGGTCTTATTAGTGCTGACTATGAGTATGTTGATTATGCAAGTGCAAAATTCAGACATGGGGCTGACGGGTACGATTTTAATAATGAAAATGAGGATATCAGCCTCGAGCTCAAAGGTGCCAGCAATATCAGGGTAGGCGCTGAGGTAAGGTTCGGACCCGCTTACATCAGGGGAGGTTACAGATATTACGGGTCAGCTTTCAAAAGCGGCTCTCTCAATGAGAATGCAAGCTACAACGGCTACAGCGCAGGATTAGGATACCGTCAGAACAAGTTCTATCTCGATCTGTCTTTTTCAGGCCTTATCAATTCTGAGAATTATATGATGTATCCCAGTGCATGGCTTGAACCTGTCAACATGCACAATCATGATAAAAGACTGACAGGAACGGTTGGTATCAGGTTCTAGCGATTATTCCTGTTCTGATCCCAAGGCCAGGGACCCGAGCAGCAGTGCTCCGGTCCCTGGTCCGTTGTTGAGCAGTACGTCAATAATACTTAACCCGGGGACGAATCCAAACCTTTCAGCAAAGACCTGCATATAGGTCATATTTATATATCCGGCAACCCGCGAAGGCTGTTTGGGAGTTATAAGGTACCGGTAGTCTTCCGTGGAGGTGCCTTCGGGCAGGTACTCCTCCGTAAAAGCTGTTTCCGTGGTTATGCCTATCGCATCAGTCATTGCTGAAAGAGCCTCAGTGTTCAGGTCAAGAAGGAAGGTGAACGGCTTCCTGATCACAGTACTGATAGCATCAAAATAAAATTCATAAAACGGAGCAGTGGCGTAGGCCGAGGTCAGGCTCCTGAGATGCAGTTCCCGCCAACGGCGGCTGTTGTCAATCTTAAGGTCCCTTAATGGTGTCTTGTGGAAGGAGCCTCGCAGCACAGGGACGGTCAGCATCAGTGAACCGTTTGCCCCGAGTATCCGGCACCGGTTCCGGTAAGTCTGTTTATGATAATTCTCCCATTTTTCGATCAATACCTTTCTGCTGTGTGCAATAAGAAAAAAGTATTCTGCCGGAGGAAAGTAAGCTGTAGATAATAAGACTGCTCCTGTCATTGCACCACTAGAGACTGTTTATCCTGCTTGCCGCAAAGCCGGCCCCGAACCCGTTGTCAATATTTACCACCGTCACCCCTGCAGCACAACAGGTCAGCATGGCAAGCAGGGCTGACAGGCCTTCAAATGAAGCTCCGTATCCCACACTTGTGGGCACTGCTATGACCGGCATATTCACCAGTCCGCCAACCACGCTTGCCAGGGCTCCCTCCATACCTGCAATGACTATTGCTACCCTGCATGAGCGAATCTCCGGGAGCTTGTCAACGAGCCTGTGAATGCCCGCCACGCCGGCATCATATATCCTTATGACATTATTCCCGAGCAGCTCGGCAGTGATGGCTGCCTCCTCAGCAACAGGTATGTCTGAGGTGCCTGCGGTGATAACCGCAATCCTGGTAAGGGGAGGTACGATCTCCTTTTTTTTAATACTGATTATGCGGGCTGTTTCAAAATAAACAGCATCAGGAAAAAAAGGACTGATATAATCAAACATCTCCCTGCCGGCACGTGTGCCCATGATATTGTTACCGTGCTCCTCCATTGCAGAGAAAATGGCCCTGACCTGATCGGCCGTTTTGCCTGCACAGTATACTATCTCCGGGTACCCGGTCCGCAGCTCACGGTGATGGTCTATCCTAGCAAAACCGAGGTCACTGTAAGGAAAATCCTGAAGCTTCTCCATAGCCTCATTTATACTTAATGATCCGTCACTAATGCTTTTTAGTATTGTTTCCAATTCTCCGGCGTTCATTATTCTAAATATTTTTGTTCATACTACCGCTGCGATAACCCTCGATATCAACAGTTATGTATTTGTAACCCATATTTTTGAGAGCGGTAATCATCTTTTCTCTCATATTGGCTTCCATTATTTTAGGGAAGAACTCCGTTTTGCACTCTATGCGCACCAGGTCCCCGTGCACCCTGATACGTGAACCTTCCAGGCCCATACCGGTAAGGAAGATTTCGGCTTCTTCGGCCTTCCGGAGTTCACCGGAAAGTATCGAGGAGTCATGGGGAAAGCGCGTCAGCAGGCAGGCATTAGACGGTTTGTCGCTTACGTCCAGACCTGCTTCCCGGGCGAGTGCCCTGATCTCATTCTTGGTAAGACCTGCCTCCAGAAGAGGGCTTCGTATATTTAACTCCTCAAGAGCCCTCATGCCTGGCCGGTAGTCATTGACATCATCAGCGTTTGTGCCGTCAAATATGACTGAAATTCCTTCCTTCCCGGCAGTGGCCCTGACAACACCCATCACCTCAGTCTTGCAGAGATAACATCGGTCAGGAGGGTTGCCCCTTACTGTTTCCGGGATATCCATCCTGATTGTCCTGTGCATAACCCCGCACCTGTCACAGAACGCTGCTGCCTCTTCCACCTCAGATATAAACATATATGGAGTGCTGACCGTGACTGCCAGTACCCTGAGCCCGCTGATACCCGAGGCAACACTCACGAGAAAAGTGCTGTCGGTGCCCCCGGAGAGTGCTATGGCAGCAGCCCCGGCGTCAGAAAGAATTGTTCTGAGTTTCCTTAGTTTATCGTGTGGTGTCATATTCTTTTATAGCCAGGGCGGTTATCTCCTGTATTATCTGTTTCATCGGAATACCGGTCTCTGCGGCAATGGCAGCACAGCGGTCAGCTTCAGGTTTTGCGGATACAAGACGGCCGTTGAAAAATGATTTTTTGATGACTGCTTTGCCGAAACGTGTATCTATCTCCTCAAACTCGCGGTGAAGCGTTTCTTTCATGAACGGGTGTATCCTCAGCCCTATGGTAGTGGATTCACTGAACAGTATTTCCCTGATGGCAGCTATCTGGTGTTCTTCGCAGATAACGCTGATGGTTATTGCCGGCCGGCTTTTTTTCATTATCACCGGGGTGAACCATACATCACCTGCACCGGCGCCAAACAGCCTTGAAGAAATGTACTCCGACAGTTCGGGGTTCATATCGTCAACATTGCACTCAACGATAAAGGCCTGGTGCCCTGTCATAATATTTTCAGCCGTTTCGGCGAGATATACCCTGAGGATGTTCGGCCTGGCGGGATTGTTCTTCTGGCCTATCCCGTAGCCTGTAGTTTTAATGGCATATTTCAGTTCTGCAGGAGCAGGTTCGGCCAGGGCGGCAAGAATGGCTGCACCAGTGGGCGTGGTAGCCTCGAAGTCGACGCCGCCGGTATGCACCGGGAACCCGGTGATGATTCGTGCTGTAGCTGGCGCCGGCACCGGCAGAAGACCGTGCTCACATCTGACCATCCCGCTTCCAAGCTCAATATCAGAGACATAGACCTTCTCTACCCCAAGCTCAGTGAAGCATATTGCTGCCCCAACAATATCTATAATGGAATCAATGGCGCCTACTTCATGAAAATGTATCTCCCTGACGGGTTTGTTATGTATGAAAGCTTCCGCCTCGGCAATGAGTGTAAAGATCTTCATCGACAGTGTGACAACCTCTGAAGGCAGAGAGCTGCCGGTAATGATCTTCTCTATTTCATCCAGATGCCTGTGGCCGCTGTGAATCTTATGACCATCATGGTGTTCATGCTCATGCCCGGTGACGCGCTCAATGATCACTGTCACCCTGGTACCCGTTATACCGTGCCTCTGATCACGGGTAATGTCAAGCTTCCATCCGTCGATATTAAGTTTTTCCAGACCACTGATCAGGATATCACTGCTGACGCCCAGATCGAGCATCGCGCCCAGGTTCATATCACCGCTTATTCCTGAAAAGCAATCGTAATAGAGGATCTTCATTATTTTAGTTTTTTTAACATTTAGGTCATCACTGCAAACAAGGCGGTACGGCAGTGCTCTCAGGCCGCTAATATAAGAATACGGGCGCGATATATTAAAAAAAATGTTTATTTTGCACCTTCTCTTTTTGGGGTAATATTTCAGACAGAAGGTAATGAAAAGAAGACATTTTTTGCGCAGCTCGCTTGGAGCGGGTGTGGCCGCCGGGGCCCTTATGAGTTTTGGCGGATATCAGAGGGTTTTAGCGGGCAAACGTATTCCGGCAGGCCCCAGTTATGACCTTATCGCGGTAATGAACGGCGAGCCGGCAGAGATGTTTGATATGGGCATCCAGGCCCTCGGTGGGATGGGCTCTTTTGTCAGCAAGGGACAGAAGGTGCTGGTGAAACCCAATATAGGATGGGATGTCGTGCCTGAAAAGGGCGGAAACACTAACCCTTCACTCGTTAAACGTGTTATTGAACATTGTCTCAGAGCCGGTGCCAAAGAGGTTTATGTCTTCGACAATACCTGTGACGACTGGATGAGATGCTATAAAAACTCCGGAATAGAAAAGGCGGTAAAAGATGCCGGCGGTAAAATCGTGCCGGGTAATTCGGAGAGCTATTACCAGGAGATCGCAATACCCAACGGTAAAAAGCTTACAAAAGCAAAGGTCCATGAAAAGGTACTCGAAAGCGATGTCTTCATAAATATCCCTATCCTGAAAAACCACAGCTCCACCAGGATAACCGGAGCAATGAAGAATATGATGGGGGTCGTATGGGACCGTGGCTACTGGCACAGTAATAACCTTAACCAGTGCATCGCAGATTATGCGCTCTTTACCAAAAAACCCAGCCTGAACATCATGGATGCTTATAACGTCATGATGCGAAACGGCCCAAGGGGTGTCTCAAAGGATGACCTGTCAAACATGAAGTCACTCCTGCTTTCTACTGACTGGGTGGCACTTGATGCTGCAGGTGCAAAAATGATGGGATTGGAACCCGCCAAAATAGAGCATCTTGCGATTGCCGCAGGAATGGGCATTGGTAAGATTGACCTCGCAACACTGAACATCCACAGGATTAAAATGTAGGAGTTAATGCGGTCCTCAGCCCTGAAACATATCCGTGTAGTCTTTTCTGTCTTCGTTCTGCTGCTGCTTTCACTTCTGTTTATTGATTTCAGGGGTATTATGCCTGAGAAACTCTTCGGTCCGCTTCTTTATCTTCAGTTCATTCCCTCAATGCTGAAATTTGTCATTGCAGGTGTCGTGACAGCAACAGGATTTATTGTTGTATTGGCTCTGACCATGCTGACAGGAAGAACATATTGCTCATTCCTTTGTCCTCTGGGTATTTCACAGGACGTAATAAGCAGGATAGGAGGTATGTTTAAGAGACGTTTCCGCAAATACGGGTATAAGAAACCCTATACAATCCTCAGGTACTTTATCCTTGTCCTTACTGCCGGGATATTGCTCCTGGGAGGGGTATATGTACTGACAATGCTTGACCCTTACAGTACGTTCGGCAGATTCATGACCTTTTTTGCAAAGCCTGTTGTGCTTGTGCTGAACAATCTGCTTGCTTCACTTTTCGGTAAGTTTGACATCTACACTCTCTTCAAGGTTGACATAAAGCCTTATGAACTTGCAGCTTATGCTATTCCCGCAGCGTTCCTTGTGCTTATCGGATTTTTGGCATTCAAGCACGGCAGGCTTTACTGCAACACTGTTTGTCCGGTGGGAACATTTCTTGGTTTCCTAACTAAAATATCCCTGTTCAGGATAAGATTTGATGAGGCTAAATGCAGCCGCTGCGGAAGGTGTGCAATGGCCTGCAAATCATCATGCATCGATTTTCTGAACAAACATATTGATTCAAGCAGGTGCGTCAACTGCTTCAATTGCATCGAAACATGCAGCGAGAAGGCAATGTCATACGGCCTCGTGAGGATTAAATCTTCCAAGCCGTCGGATGAACCTGATGCTTCACGGCGTAAGTTTGTTGCAGGGTCACTTATTTTGCTTGCCGGCGGTTCCCGGATTGCACGCGCTCAGGACACCATTATAGTACCAAAAAAAGAATCAACGGTAAAGGAAGACAGGCTGTACCCTGTATCACCTCCCGGATCAACAGGCATAGAATCATTCACTGCAAAGTGCACTGCATGTGCGCTTTGTGTCTCTGCCTGTCCCACCAGCGTCCTGCAGCCATCGGTGAGCGAGTACGGGGTAGCAGGTATAATGCAGCCAAGGATGGATAATCACAGAGGCTTCTGCAATTATGAATGCATACTCTGTACAGAGATTTGCCCTACGGGTGCCATCATGCCACTTATGCTTGAGGCCAAAAAACTGACACAGATAGGAAAGGCTGTATTCATCAAGGATAATTGTATTGTTGTAACTGAGAAAACCAATTGCGGAGCCTGTTCTGAACATTGCCCCACAAAGGCATGTGACATGAAGCCTTATGAGGGTAAGCTTCTCATACCTGAAGTGGATGATAAAATTTGCATCGGTTGCGGGGCCTGCGAATACGCCTGCCCGACAAAGCC